>WBZO01005262.1_pt2 | contig 11012 bp, 6 predicted proteins | sample 5204261 | NCBI WGS metagenome assembly WBZO01 (sample SAMN12412400, study PRJNA552823) | activated sludge metagenome | isolation source: activated sludge from anammox sidestream of wastewater treatment plant... | place: USA: North Carolina | collected 2017-09
CGTCAACAGCGTGCTGCCCGGTCCGACCGCCTCCGAGGGCGTCGGGGAATTCGTCGCCCGGATGGCGGCCGAACGCGGGATGGACGCCGCCGCGCTGGAGCGCGAATTCTTCCGGACCGGACGGCCGTCCTCCCTCCTCGGGCGCTTCACCACCCCGGACGAGGTCGCGGCGATGATCGTCTATGTCTGCAGCGCCCGCGCCTCCGCGACCACCGGGGCGGCGTTGCGTGTCGACGGCGGCGTGGTGCGCGCGATCGCCTAGGCGTTTGCCCGCACACCCCCGCTGTCCGGAACTGCCTTTGCGCATCGGGCCGTCATGAACGCTCTCCCCATCGACGCAGCGATCCCGGAGCTGCGCGCGGCGCTGGCGCGACATCGCGCGGTGGTGCTGCAGGCGCCGCCGGGCGCGGGCAAGACCACGGGCGTACCCCCGGCGCTGCTGAACGAAGACTGGCTCGGCGGCGCGGGCATCCTGATGCTGGAGCCGCGCCGGCTCGCCGCGCGCGCGGCGGCGGCACGCATGGCCGGGCTGCGCGGCGAGGAGGTCGGCGACACCGTCGGCTATCACATCCGCTTCGAGAGCCGGACGTCGAGGCGCACGCGCATCAAGGTGGTGACCGAGGGCATCCTCACCCGCCATCTGCAGACCGATCCCGAACTGAAGGGCGTCGGGCTGGTCGTCTTTGACGAATTCCACGAGCGTCACCTGCACGCGGACCTCGCGCTCGCGCTGTGTCTCGATGCCCAGCGCGGCCTGCGCGAAGACCTGAAGATCCTCGTCATGTCGGCGACACTGGACGGCGAGGCGGTGTCCCGCCTGCTCGGCGGCGCGCCCATCGTCACCAGCCGCGGGCGCAGCTTCCCCGTCGAGACGCGCTACCTGCCGCGCGATCCCGAGGGTCAGCTGCCGGCGACGGTGGCCGAGGCGGTTGCGGGCGCGCTGGCGCGCGAGGAGGGCGACATCCTCGCCTTCCTGCCCGGCGCCTGGGAGATCCGCCGCGCGCAGGCGCTGCTCGAACAGCGGCTGCAGGGCGCGGCCGAGGTGCTGCCGCTCTACGGCGACCTGCCGTGGGAGGCGCAGGACCGCGCCGTGTTGCCGGGCGCGGGCCGGCGGCGCGTGGTGCTGGCGACGCCGATCGCCGAGACCAGCCTGACCCTCGAGGGTATTCGCGTCGTGGTCGATTCCGGCTACGCGCGCGCGCCGCAGTTCGATCCCGGCACGGGGCTGTCGCGGCTGGTGACGCATCGCATCTCGCGCGCCTCGGCGGATCAGCGCGCCGGCCGCGCCGGCCGTCTCGCGCCGGGGGTGTGTTACCGCCTGTGGAGCGAAGCGACCCAGCGCGGTCTGTTGCCGTATTCCCTGCCGGAGATCCGCGCCGCCGATCTCGCCCCGCTTGCGCTCGAGCTCGCGGCCTGGGGCGTGGGCGACGCCGGCGCGCTCGCCTGGCTCGATCCGCCCCCGGCCGCCGCGTTCGGGCAGGCGCGCGCACTGCTGACGGAGCTCGGGGCGCTGGACGGGGCGGGCCTGATCACGGACGCGGGCCGGGCCATGGTGCGTCTGCCGCTGCACCCGCGCCTCGCGCACATGCTGTTCGCGGCCGAGCGGCTCCGGCTCGGCGCCCTGGCCTGTGACGTCGCGGCGCTGCTCGCGGAGCGCGACATCTATGCCGGGGAGGCGCGGCGTTCGGCCGACTTCGCGCGGCGTCTCGAGGCCCTGCGGGCCTTTCGGGACGGCGGGCGCCGGGCCGCGCTCGCCCAGGGCGCCGAGGCCAATGCCTGTGCCCGGGTCGCGCAGGCCGCGCAGCAATTCCGCCGCCTGCTGTCGGCGGGGTCGGGCGAGGGCGGCGACGCAGACGCCGCGGGTCTGCTGCTCGCGCTCGCCTATCCCGACCGGGTCGGCCTGCAGCGCGCGCCCGGAGACAACCGTTATCTGCTGGCCTCGGGCCGCGGCGCGCGCCTGCACGAGGCGGAGATGCGCCTGCGCCAGCCGTGTCTGGTCGCGGCCAGTCTCGACGCCGGCGCGACCGAAGGCTTGATCCATCTCGCCGCGCCCCTCGACCCGGACCTGTTGCGCGAACGGTTCGCCGGGCATCTCCGGCGGGAAGACGTAGTGCGCTGGGAGGCGCGGGAACAGGCCGTGCTCGCGCGCCGCGAGGAGCGTTTCGGGGCCCTGGTGCTCGACGCCCGCCCGCTGCGGGACGCGGACCCCGGACTCGTGCGCGCGGCGATGCTGGAGGGTATCCGGCAGCTTGGTCTGGAGGCGCTGCCGTGGACGCGCGAGGCGCGCGAGTGGCAGGCGCGCGTGGCATCGCTGCGCGCGTGGCTGCCGGACGAGGCGTGGCCGGACGTGGCGGACGCGGCCCTGCTCGCGACGCTGGAGGACTGGCTCGCGCCATATCTCGACGGCGTCACGCGCCGTGAGCATCTGGCGCGCCTCGATCTTATGTCCATCCTGCCGGCCCGGCTCGACTGGGACGCGGCGCGGCGCCTGGAGGAGGGCGCGCCCACCCATCTCGTGGTGCCCAGCGGTTCGCGCCTGCGCCTGGAGTATGCCGCCGGTGAGGCGCCGGTGCTGCGCGTCAAGCTGCAGGAGATGTTCGGCTGCGCCGACACGCCGCGCGTCGCCTTCGGCCGCGTGCCGGTCACGCTGCACCTGCTGTCGCCCGCGCAGCGTCCGATCCAGGTCACGCAGGACCTGCGCGGTTTCTGGGAACGCACCTACGCCGAGGTGAAGAAGGAACTGAAGGGACGCTATCCCAAGCACCCCTGGCCCGACGACCCCTGGAGCGCGGCCCCCACGGCACGCGCGAAACCGAGAAAATGATCAATAATTGGGGACAGATTTATTTACGCGGCGAGGGGCATCGCGCCGGGGGCAGGCCGGCGCGCCGTCGCGAACCTGTTTTCCGATTCCCGGGGCGGGTCCTAAATAAATCTGTCCCGGGTTTTATAGTAAAGTCTCGCGGGGGCGGGCCGGATCTTCGGGCGGGCCGCGGGGGTACATCGTGTCCGATTGAGTTGAGGAGGAGCGCATCATGAACGGTCTTTCGCGCACGGCGGCCATCCTCGGCGGCATGGCGGCCATCGTCGCGCTGGCGGGATGCGCGAACGGGGGACCCGTCTTTCACGGGGCGCACCCGATGCCTCATCCGGAGGCGAAGCCCGCCATGGCCGCGCCGCCGGCCGCGGAGGCACCGGCGCTGGATCTCAGGCATCTGTCCGCCCTGCGCGACATCCTGCCCGCGCTCGCGGATCGGCGCGTGGTCTATGTCGGCGAGACCCATGACAATTATGCGCATCACCTGGCCCAGCTCGAGATCGTGCGGGCGATGCATGCCGCGCACCCGCTCCTGGCGATCGGGATGGAGATGTTTCAGCAGCCGTTCCAGGCGTACCTGGACGACTACGTCGCGGGACGGTTCTCCGAGCGCGAGATGCTGATCGCGACCGAATACTTCCGGCGCTGGCGTTACGATTACCGGCTCTATGCGCCGATCCTGCGCTATGCGCGCGACAACGGGATACCGGTGGTGGCCCTGAACGTGGCCGGCGACCTGGTCGAGAAGGTGCGCGCGCACGGCATCGACGGGCTGGACGCCGTGGATCGCGCCCGGTTACCCGCGGAGATCGAGCGCGGGAATGCGGCCTACGAGGCGCGTCTCAAGGACATCTTCGAGCAGCATCCGCACACGCGAGGGCGCGGTTTCGAGCGCTTTCTCGATGGCCAGTTGCTGTGGGACGAGGGGATGGCCGAACGGGCGGCGCGCTACCTGGAGGCGCATCCCGACACCGCCATGGTGGTGCTGGCCGGCAGCGGTCATCTGGCCTACGGCGACGGCATCCCGCGGCGTCTCGAGCGCCGCGTGCCGGTGGCGGGCGCGATCGTCCTGAACGGCTGGGAGGGCGAGATCGCGCCGGAACTGGCGGACTATCTGCTCCTGCCGGCGCCGCAGCCGCTGCCGGACGCCGGCCGTCTCGGCGCCCTGCTCGCGCCGGGCGAACACGGCCTTCGGGTGGAATCCTGCAGCGCGGACAGCGCCTGCGCCGAGGCGGGTCTCCGGCGTGGTGATCACCTGCTCGCGATCGACGCGGCGCCGGTGTCCGATCTCGCGGACGTGAATGCGGAGATGTGGGGCCGGAAGCCAGGCGAGACGGTCACGCTTTCGCTGCGGCGCGCGCGCTGGTTCGCCCCGGCCAGGGAATGGACCGTCGAGGCGGTCTTGCGCTGAGGGCGGACGGTCGAAGCGGGACGGGAGGCCGTGCGGGTTCAGCGCTCGTCGTCGATGAATTCGACGCCGACCCGGTAGTGCTCGTTGGCCTTGCGCACCCAGCGCACCCGGGCGTCGCGCGGCCGGTCCCAGTCGTCGTAACCCTCCAGGCGCAGCGTCTGGTTCAGGCCGAGCGGTTCATCCAGGATCAGACCGGCGCCGTGGTTGCTGACATCGAGCAAGGTGCCTTTCCGGGCCTGGCCCGCCGGGTTCGGGGCGCTGTAGCTGATATCCATATTGATACTGATACGGAGATTCTTCCGCAGCTCGATGTGTTCGATATGCATGGCCCTTCCCCCGGGAAACTATATTTATAGTGGTCTCAGCTTAGCATCATCGGACGGCGGGGGAGAAGGGCAGTGATGGGTGATGGGTAAACGATGATGGAAGAACCGCCGGGGATAAGCGATTTAGTTGATGAAATAGAATAGCTTGCGGCCGCCCTACCCATTACCCATTACCTATCACCTATCACGCATCACCCCTTCAGCGTCTGCCGCAGCACGTACGGCAGGATGCCGCCGTGACGGTAATACTCGATTTCGTTCGGGGTGTCGATGCGGACGAGGGCCTCGAACTCCTTATGTTCGCCCTGGCCGCCCTCGGCGCGGACCTTGATCCGCATGCCGGGCGCGAGCCGGTCGAGCCCTTCGATGGTGTAGAGCTCCTCGCCGTTCAATCCGAGCGACGCGCGATCCGTGCCGGGCAGGAACTGCAGCGGGAGGATTCCCATGCCGACCAGATTGGAGCGGTGGATACGCTCGAAGCTTTCCGCGATCACCGCGCGGATGCCGAGCAGCTTGGGGCCCTTGGCGGCCCAGTCGCGCGAGGAGCCGGTGCCGTATTCCTTGCCCGCGATGACGATCAGCGGCACGCCTTCCCGCGCGTACTGCACCGCGGCCTCGTAGATCGAGGTCTGCGCGCCGTCCGGCAGGTGGCGCGTGACGCCGCCCTCGGTGCCGGGAGCGAGCAGGTTGCGCAACCGGATGTTGGCGAAGGTGCCGCGCACCATCACCTCGTGATTGCCGCGCCGCGCGCCGTAGGAGTTGAAGTCCTTGGGATCGACGCCCGCGTCGATGAGGTATCTGCCGGCCGGGCTGTCCTTCTTGATCGAGCCGGCGGGCGAGATGTGATCGGTGGTGACGGAATCGCCGAGCACGGCGAGCACACGCGCGCCCTCAATCGATCCGACCGGCTCCGGCGTCGCGCCCATGTCGTGAAAGAAGGGAGGTTCCTTGATGTAGGTCGAATCGGTGTCCCACTCGAACAGGTCGCCCTTGGGCACGTCGAGCTCGTTCCATTCGCGGCTGCCCTCGGAGAGGCGCGCGTAGATGCGGCTGAACTGGCTTTCGCCGACGTGCTGCCGGATGCAGTCCTCGACCTCGGCGCGCGTGGGCCACAGATCCTTCAGGTAGACGTACTTGCCGTTGGGATCGATGCCGATCGGGTCGCGCGTCAGATCGATGCCGAGGTTGCCGGCGAGCGCGTAGGCGATGACCAGCGGCGGGGAGGCCAGATAATTCGCCAGGGCATTGGGATTGACGCGGCCCTCGAAGTTCCGGTTGCCCGACAATACCGCGGCGACGGCGAGGTCTCCGGCGTGGATCGCGCCGACGATGTGCTCGGGCAGCGGGCCGCTGTTGCCGATGCAGGTCGTGCAGCCGTAGCCGACGAGGTGGAAGCCGAGTCCCTCCAGATAGGGCATCAGGCCCGCGGACTGCAGGTAATCGGTCACCACGCGCGAGCCGGGCGCGAGGCTGGTCTTGACCCAGGGCTTGGTCTTGAGGCCGTGCCGCACGGCGTTGCGCGCCACCAGGCCCGCGGCCAGCATCACCGCGGGGTTGGAGGTATTGGTACAGCTCGTGATGGCGGCGATCACCACCGAGCCGTGGCAGAGATTGTAGGTGACGCCGTCCGGGTTGCGCACCCGCACGCTCTTCGCGAACGGATCATGCTCGCCTTCCGCGTGCGGATGGGCGAGCTCGGGGGCGACCATCATCGGGTTGCCGCCTTCCTCCAGCCAGCTGCTCAAGGCCTCCTGGTCGATGTGATCGTTGCCGGCGGCCTGCAGGTGCGTGGCCAGGGCCTTGCGGAAGGAGGCGCGCACGTCGTTGAGCGCCACCCGGTCCTGCGGGCGGCTGGGGCCGGCCAGGCAGGGCTGCACCGTGCCGAGGTCGAATTCGAGCACCTCGGAATAGACGGGCTCGGCCTGCCCCGGGGTGTACCACAGGTCCTGCGCCTTGTAATAGGCCTCGACGGCCGGCGCGTAGCGCGCGCGGCCGGACAGGCGCAGATAGTCCACCGTCTTCGCGTCGACCGGGAACAGGCCGCAGGTCGCACCGTACTCGGGCGCCATGTTGGCGATGGTGGCGCGGTCGGCCAGCGACAGGTGGGCGAGGCCGGGCCCGAAGAACTCGACGAACTTGCCCACCACGCCGTGCTTGCGCAGACGCTGGGTGATGGTCAGCACCAGGTCGGTCGCCGTGGTGCCGGGGGCGGGTTCGCCGGTGAGGCGGAAGCCGACCACCTGCGGGATCAGCAGCGAGGACGGCTGGCCCAGCAGCGCGGCCTCGGCCTCGATGCCGCCCACGCCCCAGCCGAGTACACCGAGGCCGTTGATCATCGTGGTGTGCGAATCGGTGCCGATCAGGGTGTCGGGGTAGATCCACGCGCCGCCGTCGCGTTCGCCGGTCATGACCACGCGGGCCAGGTATTCCAGGTTGATCTGGTGCACGATGCCGCTGTCCGGCGGCACCACGCGGAAATTGTTGAAGGCGTTCTGGCCCCAGCGCAGGAACTGGTAGCGTTCGCGGTTGCGCTCCAGTTCGCAGATGGCGTTGACGCGGAAGGCCGCCTCGCTGCCGTAGCTGTCGACGATCACCGAGTGATCGATGACGAGATCGGCCGGCGTGAACGGGTTGATGCGGTTGGGGTCGCCGCCCAGGCGGCGCAGCGCCGCGCGCATCGCCGCCAGATCGGCCACCGCGGGCACGCCGGTGAAGTCCTGCAGCAGCACGCGCGCCGGCATGAAGAAGATCTCCTTGTCCGGCACCGCGCGCGGATCCCAGCGGCACAGCGCGGCGATGTCCTCGGCCTTGACCGTCACGCCGTCCTCGTGCCGCAACAGGTTCTCCAGCAGGATCTTGTGGGCGAAGGGCAGGCGTGCCGCCTCGCCGAGACCGGCCCTGGCCAGCGCCGGCAGCGAGTGGTAGTGCATCTTCACGCCGTCGATCTCGAGCGTGGCCTGGGTCTTGAAGCTGTTGGTCTGGGTCGCGGTCATGGCGTGCTTGTGATTTAGGGAATCTCTGATATGGATTGTTGTGATGTCGTTCCCGCGCGGGCGGGAATCCAGCGGGCGATGGGATAGCGGCGCTGGATTCCGGTTTTCCGCTGTGCCTTGCCCGGAATGACGGCTTCGTCAGACCCTCCTCAGGCGCGTGGCGCGCGGGCGCAGCAAGGGTCGATTATAACCGAACGCGGCGGCTTTTCAGCGGTTTTCGCCCGCGCTCACGCGCCGCAGCAGGCAGTCGAGCAGGCGCTGGGGCAGCAGGCGGCGCGCCCAGGCGAACAGATGCGTCGGGACGGTGACGTAATAGCGCGCCCGCGGGCGCGGGCTCTCGAGCGCCAGGATCAGCTTGTCCAGCACCGCCTCCGGCGGCCGTGTGAAGGGCGCGGCCGGGCCGGGTTTGGAGAGGCGCCGTTCCATGCCCTCGTAACGCGCGCGATGCGCGCTGGCGGCGGGGTCGACGTGGCGGTGGAAGGCGGCGCGCGCGTTGACACGGAAGCGGCTCGCGATCGGACCCGGCTCGATCAGCACGACGTGGATGCCGCTGCCGGCCAGTTCCAGCCGCAACGTGTCGGTGAGCCCTTCGAGGGCGAATTTGCTGGCGTTGTACGCACCGCGATAGGGCAGGGCGACCAGGCCGAGCAGCGAGCTGTTGTTGACGATACGGCCGTGCCCCTGCGCGCGCATCACCGGGATCGCGAGATTGGTGAGTTCCAGCATGCCGAACAGATTGGTCTCGAACTGGGCGCGCAGCGCCGCCCGCGTGAGGTCCTCGACCGCGCCCGGCTGGCCGTAGGCCGCGTTGTTGAACAAGGCGTCGAGCGTCCCGCCGGTGGCCGTCAGCACCGCGCCGAACGCGGCATGGATCGAGGCCGTATCGTCCAGATCGAGTCGCAGGCCCTCGAAACCCTCCGTCGCCAGCCGCGCCACGTCCTCCGGCGCGCGCGCCGTCGCGAATACACGCCACCCGCGCGCCCTGAGCCCGGCCGCGGTGCAATAGCCGATGCCGGAGGAGCAGCCGGTGATGAGGATCGACCTAGGGGTGCGATGTGCCATGTCAAAGGTGAGGCGTTAGGCGTGAGGTGTGAGGCGAGAAAAGATAACGCTTGCAACGGTCGCCGAGATAGGTTTTGCTTTGCTCACTCATCACTCATCACTCATCACTCATCACTCATCACTCATCACTCATCACTCATCACTCATCACTCATCACTCATCACGCCAATAATACCGCCACGATCCCCGTCAGAAATATCCCGTCGAACGTGCCCGCCCCGCCGATGGCGGCGATGGGTACGCCCATGCGGCGGATGTCGCCGAGACGGAGCAGGTCGGCGCCGATGAGCACGCCCAGCGTACCGCAGATGTAGGCGAGCGGTGCGCTCTGTTCGCCGTTGATCAACAGGGCGACGATCGCCGCCGTGAGCGGGGCGATGAAGATCGGCATGCCGATGCCGATGCCCGCGACCGGGCGGCTGAAGGCGTGGCATACCGCGGCAACCAGCGCGGTCGCGATCAGCGTGTCGCCGAGCGGCAGCGGGTTGTGGCGGATCAGGTAGAGCGAGAACATCACCGGGATCAGCCCGCCGCCGACGTTGACCGCGATCAGCGTGCGCCCCTTGAACTCCTTCATCGCCTGCTGCAGCAGGCCGCGCAGCCGCTCCGGCACCCGTTCCAGCGAGGCGGCCTCGGCCTTGACGCTGAACAGCGGCAGATTGATGGCGCTGCCGAACAGCGAGCTGAACAGCAGCAGGATGGCCGAGTGCTGCGACAGGCCGAGTTTCCCGAAGGCGATGGTCAGTGCGCCGACCTGGACGAAGGCGATCAGGAAACCGATCACCAGGATGAAGCCGAAGAGGTGAAACGGTGAAAAGGGCGTTTTCATTACATGAAGGAAAGGACTAAGGACTGAGGACTGAGTAAAGCCCTGAAACGTCCGATTCGCGGGCTGGCATCGTAGCCCGGATGCTGGCGCGGCGCGCCGGTATCCGGGAGGTTGATTCCCGGATTCCGCTATGCCCCATACGGGCTACGATACATAGTATCGTAGGTTGGGCTGAGCAACGCGAAGCCCAACGAATGACCGTCCCATCTATCTTCCGTTGGGCTTCACTTCGTTCAGCCCAACCTACGGGGCTTGCGGATTCGGCTTTTTTACTTTTCACTTAGTCCTTAGTCCTTAGTCCTTAGTCCTTAGTCCTTAGTCCTTAGTCCTTAGTCCTTAGTCCTGTGTTTTCCTCTGTTCCTGTTGCAGCGCCCACATCCTGGCGTAGACGCCGGCGGCGGCGAGCAGCTCGCGGTGGGTGCCCTGTTCGACCAGGCGGCCGTGCTCCATCACCAGGATGCGGTCGGCGTCCACGATGGTCGACAGCCGGTGCGCGATCACCAGCGTGGTGTGGTCGGCGGCGACCTCGCGCAGCGCGCGCAGGATGGCCTGCTCGGACTCGGAGTCCAGCGCCGAGGTGGCCTCGTCGAACACCAGGATGCGCGGCTGCTTGAGGATGGCGCGCGCGATGGCGATGCGCTGCTTCTCGCCGCCGGAGACCTTGAGCCCGCGCTCGCCGACGAGGGTGTCGAAGCCTTCGGGCAGGGTCGCGATGAAGCGCGTCAGGTGCGCCATCTCCGCCGCGTACTCGACCTCCGCCCGGCTCGCCTCCGGGCGCGCGTAGGCGATGTTGTAATAAACGGTGTCGTTGAACAGCACGGTGTCCTGCGGCACGATGGCGATGGCCGCGCGCAGGCTCTGTTGGGCGACCTCGCGGATATCGGCGCCGTCGATGCGGATCGCGCCCGCCTCGACGTCGTAGAAGCGGAACAGCAGGCGCACCAGCGTGGACTTGCCGCCGCCGCTCGGGCCCACCACCGCGACCTTGTGCCCGGGAGGGATCTCGAAGCTGATGTCGTCGAGGATGCGGCGCCGTTCGTTGTAGCCGAAGACGACATGTTCGAAGGCCACGCGGCCGCGCCCCGCGGGGAGTGCCGGCGCGTCCGGCCGGTCCTTTACATCGCGCTGTTCGCCGAGCAGGCGGAACATGCGTTCCATGTCGGCCAGCGAGTGCTTGATCTCGCGATAGACGAAGCCGAGGAAATTCATCGGGATGAACATCTGCATCATGTAGACGTTGATCATCACCAGATCGCCCAGCGTCATGCCGCCGTTCGCCACGCCGCGCCCGGCGAGCAGCAGCATGCCGGTCATGCCGAAGGTGATGATGGCACCCTGGCCGATGTTGAGCGAGGCGAGCGAGGTCTGGTTCCTGACCGCCGCGGTCTCCCAGTCGCGCAGGTTGGCGTCGTAGCGCCGCGCCTCGTAGTCCTCGTTGCCGAAGTACTTCACCGTCTCGTAATTGAGCAGGCTATCGATGGCCCGGGTGTTGGCCTTGGAGTCCATCTCGTTCATCTCGCGCCGGAATTTCATGCGCCATTCCGTCACCAGCAGGGTGAAGGCGATGTAGATC
>WBZO01006713.1_pt1 | contig 11009 bp, 6 predicted proteins | sample 5204261 | NCBI WGS metagenome assembly WBZO01 (sample SAMN12412400, study PRJNA552823) | activated sludge metagenome | isolation source: activated sludge from anammox sidestream of wastewater treatment plant... | place: USA: North Carolina | collected 2017-09
TGACGGCGGTAGCAGTTTCCTCGCCGTTGTCCCATTTAAAAGAAAAGCTGCCGCTGCCGCCCGAAACTTTGGCCGAAGCCTTGCCGTCGGCCTTGCCGGTGCCGGCCGGAGCCTCTACTTTGGCGGACAGCTCGATGGGTTTTGGCTCGCCGAGGCTGATTCGGGAGCTAACCGTTGAGCCGGTCACATCCGTGAGGGTCAGGCTATAGTCTCCTGCGCCGAGGCCGGAGGCCTGCTCGCCCTGTGCCCCGTCCGACCAGGTGAACTTAAACGGTCCTTTCCCGCCGGAGACCTCTGCCTGGAGTGCACCGGAGCGCTCGCCAGCGCATTTGATTTCCTGGATTTTTGAAATGTTGAGGCTGAGGGGAAGGATGTTTTCGGAGATGCTTGCCGTAGTCGTAGCGGTGCAGCCATTGGCGTCGGTGACGGTGAGGCTGTGCTCCCCTGGTGCGAGCCTGACGGCGGTAGCAGTTTCCTCGCCGTTGTCCCATTTAAAAGAAAAGCTGCCGCTGCCGCCCGAAACTTTGGCCGAAGCCTTGCCGTCGGCCTTGCCGGTGCCGGCCGGAGCCTCTACTTTGGCGGAAACAGTGATTGGCTGGGGGGCTTTTACTTCAATCTGCCCCGAAGAGAATTGCCCCGTTGCATCTTTAACGCTGAGGTTGTAGTGGCCAGCACTTACGGCGCTCACTTCAAACTCCGACACGTTGGGTTTATCCGTATTTTTTATTTTTAAAATAAAGTCGCTCTGGATGGAGGCGGGGCTATTGCCATCTGTCCAGTCAAAAGTAAAAGGCTCCTTGCCACCAGTAACTTCCACGCTCAACACCGCATCTTTCCCGCCGGGGCAATTCAGGTCTTTTGTCTGTGAAATGCTAACTGCCAGTTTGCCTACCTGCCTGCTAATGGCGACGGAGGCGCTCGCTGTGCAGCCTGTCTGGTCGGTTACCGTCACGGTGTGGGTGCCCTCTCCAAGCTTGGAAGCGGTGGCTGTTACCTCGCCGTTGTCCCATTTAAAGATAAAACCGGGGCGTCCTCCTTGCACAGCGACGCTTGCCTTGCCGTCATTGGCTCCGCTTTCGCTAGCGGGTTGATCCTGAGCTGCTGTCAGTATCAGATTCGGGTCGGGAATGGAGATTTTGGCTGACCTGGATTTGCCTTTGCTGTCGGTGACGGTGAGTGCGTATTCGCCCGGACCGAGGTTCGAGGGGTTCGTGCCGCTCAGCCCGCCGGCCCATTGGTAGGTGTAAGGGGGTGTGCCGCCGTCTGCAATTACTTTCAGGGAGGCGTCTTTGGCTCCTGCTCCACAGCTCAGGTTTTTGTCAATGAGGCAGGTGAGCGCTATGGCGTCGGCTTTCTGGATGAGGTAAAGTCCTTTGTCATTGGTGCCGATCCAGACTGCGTTGTCAGCGTCAACGGCAATACAGGATACATCCTGGCTGGTGAACTCCTGTGCCGGGCCAAAGATTTTGTATTCTTCGGAGGCCGGGTCGAAGCGGCTGATAATTTCAGAGGCGATCCAAAGCTGGCCGTTTCCATCGAAGGCAATGCCTGCGACTTCCCCTTCGCTCAGGCTTTGGTCAATGTCAATGGGCAGCCAGGAGTTTCTTGCATCTACCTTCCAGAGCAGATCGTTGCCCATCACCCACACATCTGTGCTGTTTTGGGCAAATGCCTGAATGCTGAAATATTTCTCTTCCAGGTTCCATTTCCCGTCTTTTCCATACACGCAGCCTTCGGCAGTTCCAATCCAGAGGCGGCCGGTGTCGTCGAGGAAGAGGGCGTTGACCTGGTTGGAGGAGAGTTTGGAATTACCCATGTGGTGCCTTTGCATCAGCTTGAGTACCGGCTGTGTTTTGAATTGAAACAATCCGGATTTGCGGGTTCCCAACCACAGCTCGCTTCGCCTGGCATCGAAAGTGGCTGCGGTAATCCAGTCACTTTTGCGCTGGATGTCCTTGCCTTCTTCGCCCATTTGGGCAGTGATTTCATCAAAAGGCAAACGTAGGTCGTAATTCCCCCAGGGTGTTTGCAGCAAGGACCATTCACCCGGCTTCAAGTGTGCCGGGCTGCCTTGCTCCGGCGAAAAAACTTGAAACAGACCTTTGTGGTTGCCAACCCATTTGCTGCCATCGGCATCTATGAAAATATTGGTTACCGGAGAATAGCGATCTACTGCTTTTGTGCGGATAACCTCCATGGGAACATCCATCTGCGCATGCGCCTCTACCAAAAAAAAGAGAAAAAGAAACGTGAAAAACTTATTCATTGAAACTGGAATTCTGTTGTAGTTTGTGATATACCTCAAGGCCGCCCCCTGAAAGAAAGGCAGGCATGACCGGGATTGTTAGACGAAAAAATTGTTAAAAAATTTTACAACCGACTGCAAAGTTCTCTCCTGTCCAATAATAAAAAACTAAATAACTCAAATTGTTTCAAAATGGGGAAGGGGTTTCAGGGATGAGGGAGGTGTCGGCAGCTTGTGGGATTCTGTTCGTCTTAGAGCTTGTTTGCGTTTTTAGCTCAAGCACCAAAACGCAAACAAGCTCTAAGGACTGGGTGCAGAATTGCAAGGGGTTGAGTGGCAAAAAAAAAATCATTTTTTCTGGCAACCTTAGCAAGATTTTCGATCTTGTCAGCGTTTCTAATGCCATACTTTCAGGAACATGCCGGAAATAAGTTGAGTGCTTCGGTGGGGGTATTTTAGGAACGTATCGGGATGACTTGGGTGTTTTAGGGACTAGCAAGGCAGTGAAATAGGTGCGTAGCTTAGACAATGCAGTTGTTTCACAACCACAGCCAGCGCTCAAAAGGCGCCGCTCGAATCCAAACAGCTTCTAAGTTATTTTCGACATGCTCCTGGCAAAAATTCACATGGAGGTTGCTTGCAATTTTATGCCGAAGGCAAGAACCACCCTTTTTGTCTGCGGCAACTAAATCCAGGGCACTTCCCACAAAACCTGTTTTATGACTGCCTCTACGTTGAACCGCAGATCGCTTTTCCAGAAAATCAGCCATCGCAAGACTTCTAAGCAGCGGGATTGGGCATTGGGAAAGGCCAACCCTCTGCTACCTACCAAAGAGCAGGAGTTGCCGCCTGTGCCGCCGCCTGCTACCACTTTCACGCTGGCAGGAGGACTTACCCCCTACACCGGGCCTTGGGAATACGAGCAGGTGGCCCACCTGCTGCGCCGCACCACCTTTGGCCTGCGAAAGCAAGACATTGATTTGCTGCTGACAATGACCATGGACGAGGCGGTTGATCACCTCCTCAATGTGCCTTCCACCCCGCCACCACCGCCCATTAACAACTACTTCAACCAGGATTCCGCTAACCCCGAAGGCTACGAGGACCCCGCAGTGCCCCTTGGCGAAACCTGGGTTAATGCCAACTTCGATCCGGACGCCGAAGCCTTCCGCATTGAGAGCTTCAGAGGCTGGTGGCTAGAATTGATGCTCAAACAGGGGGCCAGCATCCTCGAAAAGATGACCCTGTTCTGGCACAACCATTTCGCCACCCAAACCGAGGCGATTTTCTATGGCAAAACCAATTACAGACACAATGCTAAACTGCGCGCTAACGCACTGGGCAATTTCAAGGAGCTGACCAAAATCGTAACCCTCGATCCGGCGATGCTCTTTTACCTTAATGGCTACCTCAACAGCGTCCAAGCTCCCGACGAAAACTATGCCCGTGAACTACAGGAGCTTTTCACCATCGGCAAGGATGGCTCCCAAAGCTATACGGAAGACGACGTAGTAGCAGCAGCAAGAGTGCTGACAGGTTGGCGCCTCCATTTACTCCAGAGTGAAACCTACTTCAGTGCCATAGAACACGACTTCCAAGACAAACAGTTCTCTTCCTTTTACAACAATACTGTCATCCCTGGCAGCATTGATGGCGAAAGCGAACTGGATGCCCTGCTAGACATGATCTTCGCCAAAGAAGAAGTGGCGCTTTTCCTGTGCCGAAAGTTTTACCGGTGGTTTGTTTACTACAATATTGATGAAACTGTGGAGCAAAATGTCATCGTACCGCTGGCTGAGATCTTCCGCAACAATCACTACGATATCAAGCCTGTAATAGAAACACTACTCAAAAGCGAACACTTTTTCGACGCGGTGAACAAGGGTTGTTTTATCAAAACTCCTGTGGACATGGTGATAGGTACGTTGGCTGCCTTTCAACTCAGCATTCCTGCCAGCACACCTTGGGATCAGCTTGTCATGCACTACATCCTGTCGTTGGTGCTCGACAGCCTGCAAATGCTACCCGGCGACCCGCCCAATGTAGCAGGCTGGCAGGCCTTTAGGCAGGCTCCGCAATACTACCGCATCTGGATAAATGGCGATACAGCCCGTACCCGGAATACCATTACCGATGCGTTGAGTGCCCAAGGCATCGAGTCTCCCAATGACCTTTTGAAGATTGACCACATTGCCTTTGCCAGCCAGTTCGAGGAACCCCAAAACCCCGGCAAGCTGGTTGACGATGTAGTGCGCCTGTTGTTGCCACAACCCATTTCACAAGTGAAAAAGGATTTGCTCAAAAGCATCCTGCTGACGGGGCTTTCCAGCGATGGCTACTGGACCGCTGCCTGGTTTGATTACATCAATAACCCTGGCAACCCTATGGCTTTCGATGCTGTGAACGTTCGCCTGACTGTTTTGCACAGCTATTTAATGAAACTACCTGAATTTCAACTTGCTTAGGAACGTGCCGGAAATAAGTTGGGTATTTCGGCGAGTGTATTTTGGGGGCTGGCAAGGCAGTGAAAATAGGCGCATAACCTTAGCTACGTAACTATTTCCCTAACACAGCCAGCGCCCAAAAGACGCCGCCCAAATGCGTAAGTTATTTCCGACACGTTCCTTATCTCCGGCAGCCCAACCCCAACAGCATCTGAAAACGAGCAATTTTTTGTCAGGTTTTTAGCTTTTTGAAATGGCGTAGCAGCGCTACGGGGTTGAAAAAAGGTAAAAACAGGACGAAAAAGGACCGTTTTCGACCAAGTGACCCAATCGCAAACAAGCTCTAAAGGTCTTTCTAAATAACACCCCCAATCTGCCCTGGGGAGTTGCTTCAACCAACTAATTCTTGATTATGAAAAGAAGAAATTTCCTTCGTACGGCGAGTATAGCGACAGCCATCGGCCCTTTTGTCTATAATGGCTTTGCTATCAATCCCATGGCTCACAATACGGTGTTTTCCAAACTGGGTGCTGCGGCCAGCTTCAGCAATAAAATTATGGTATTCATCGAACTTAACGGCGGTAATGACGGCCTGAACACCCTCATCCCGCTCGACCAATACGGAAACTTGTCCATCCATCGCCCAGGCCTCCTGATCCCCGAAAATCAGGTACTCAAACTCGATGGTACAGATGCCACAGGCCTACACCCCAGCATGACAGGCATCCAAAAAATGTACAAGGATGGCTTGGTATCTATCGTGCAAAACGTGGGGTACCCCAACCAGGACTACTCCCACTTCCGCTCTATGGATATTTGGATGACTGCCTCCGACAGCGACGAGTCGCTGGACTCAGGATGGCTGGGCCGCACCTTGGAGCTCGAATACCCCGACTACCCGACAGGCTACCCCAACCCTGATAACCCCGATCCGCTCGCCATCCAGGTCGGCTCCGTGGTGCCAATTTCTTTTATGGGTTCGGTCTATCCCATGGGCATGTCTATCAGTAGCGCCGATTCGTTTTACAACCAGTACATCAACGATTATGTGGAGCCGGCACCCGACACTCCGTACGGTGACGAGCTGGAGTACATCCGGCTTATCATGCAGCAATCCCAACAGTACTACAATGCCATTAAAACAGCAGCAGGAGCCAGCCAGAACTTGTCAGACAAATACCCACCTGCAAATCAGAACAGCCTGGCCGACCAGTTGAAAGTGGTGGCAAGGCTAATTGGTGGGGGCTTGCAGACACCTATTTATATGGTATCCATCCGCGGCTTTGACACCCACAGCCAGCAAACTAACAGGCAGGCTCTACTGCTGCACCAGATTTCGGAGGCTGTTGCTGCCTTCCAGGACGATATCACCCTGATGGGTTACGCAGACAAAGTCGCCGGTATGACCTTCTCGGAATTTGGCCGTACCATTGCCGAAAACGCCAGCGCTGGCACCGACCACGGCGCAGCTGCTCCCGTGTTCGTCTTTGGCAAGGGCGTGAACCCTGGCATCATCGGCCAAAATGCCCAGATCAAACAAAACCTCGAACCGTCGGAAGACGTGCCTATGCAGCATGATTTCCGTGCAGTCTATGCCAGCGTATTGCAGGACTGGTTTGGCTTGTCGGGTCTGGAGGCAATCCTGTTCGACGATTTTCCCATCCTGCCCATTTTCAAAGGGCTTTCCGATACCCACGACCTGACTCGCAGAGATTTCTTCCAGGTAGGGAACTTCCCCAACCCGGTACATTCTTCTACCACCATTACCTTTACCATTCCCGCCGCTCATGTCGTGGTCAACCTGCTGGACCTCCAGGGCAGGTTTATCCTGAAAATAGCCGAGGGCGATTATCCTTCGGGCACACACCGGCTGGCCTTTGACCGGGGCAGCCTGCCCAGTGGTACTTATCTTTATCAGGTAGTGATCAATGGCTTGAGGATAGCCAGGAAGATGTTGGTGTTGTAACCCTTGGGCAGGCATCCTGTCAGAGCTACCTGCCTCCAAGGACTGGCTTTGCCCCAAGGGTGGCTGCAAGGCTATCCCTTCGGGCAAAGCGCATTTTTAGAGCTTGTTTGCGATTGGATCACTTGGTCAAAAACGGCCCTTTTCTGCCCTGTTTTCACCTTTTTTCAGTTCCGTAGCGCTGCTACACCATTTCAAAAAGCTAAAAAAACTGATGAAAAATTGCTCGTTTTCAGATGCTGTTGGGGTTGGGCTGCCGGAGATAAAAAGAATGGATTTTTTGTCCAGAGCAAAGCCAATTTTGAAGGAATAGCCTTAGCTACGTAACTATTTCACTAACACAGCCAGCGCCCAAAAGACGCCGCCCAAATGCGTAAGTTATTTCCGAAGCGTTCCTTAAGTTCTCCAGAATCGCAGCAACAGCACCTCGCCAGCAAGTGCCAGCAGTGCAATCACTATACACCATTTCCACAGCACCACACCCCGGCTCCGGTCAGCGACGACTTCTTCAAAATTGGCTGCCGCACTGCCAGTCAGGACGCTCACGTTAGGTCCTGCCTTTTCTTTCAACTGGGCTGCACTGAAGTAGGCCAGATTGGATTCCCGGCGGTCGTAGTTGAAAGCAAACTTCGCCAGGACGCTGTCAGCATTGAGAAATAGGTCGTAGTAGCCCGCCTCCAATACCTGGCTTTGCACACTGAGGAAAACTTTGGAGGCGACGATTCGCTGTTGGGGGATAAATTCTTCCTCCTGGCCCCGCAGCTTGTAAACGCTCTCTCCACCCCGCACGGCATTGTCCGTTTCGATGGTTTCGTCCCGGCCGATGGTATAGGCGATGGGGCGGTTGCGGGCGCTGGAGATGGCCATTTTGTAGAGCATGGGCACGAATATTTCGCCACTTTTGGACAGGTTGCTGTATTGTTCTTCAATGGGTGCTGCACAGAGGTAGAGAATGCCCTGGCCACTTTTGTACTTTGCGACAAAGGTGCTGCCGTCCCGGTAGGTGAGCAATTTTTCTTCACCGCGGCTGGCGTGAGTACTCAGGCGGTAATTGGCTTTTGTAACCGGCAGCTTCAGGTTGGCAGATTTATTTTCAAAAACATCTTTAAAGACGAACTCCTCGCTGTTGACATCGGCCACGCTGCGCTCCTGCTGGTCGAAGTTGAGCAATTCGTTAGCCGGAATGCTGCTCAGGAAAATGTTGTAGGTGGAAACGTTGGCATTGGAAGCGGGGAAAACAAGTACGTTGCCGCCGTTTTGCACGTATTGCTTCAGTTCCTGTGCCAGGCCACTGGAGATGGAAGCCAAGCCATTGCACACGATCAGCTCGTAAGAGGGGAATCTGGAATAATCCAGTTGCCTGCTCAGTTGGTTTGTTACCTGGAAATAGCTGATGCCCCTAAAGGCTGCATTCAGAAAAGGATCGGGTTTTTCCTCGTCAATGACCAGCACTTTGATCGCATCAGCGACGTTGTAGGTGAAAAAATAGCGGTCGTCAAACTGCACAGGATAGTCAGTGATGTTCAGCTCTGCTTCGTGCCAGCCGGTAGCCTGAATGCTCACGTTCACCGTGTCGGTGACAGAGCTGTTTGCCGGAATGGACAACTCGCCGGCAGGTTTGGTTTCTCCGTCGAGTCTGATGGCGAGGCGGATATTTTCGGCTTTTTCGGTACTCCAATTTTTCACTTTGACGATCAGGGGGTTAGGCTGGCTGAGCATTTGTACGGGAGCTTCAAACCAGGCGCTGTCAATGCTTACGTTTTTCTCTTGGACAGCCTGTAAAGGCACGAGGTTGACCGTCAGTAGGGTGTCGGTGAAATGCTCCAGGTCGGTGATGTTCTGCTGGAAGTCGGAGATAATGTAAGAGACTTTATTTGTGTTTTTCCCACTGGCAAGCACCTGGTTTTGCCGGTTGAGGATTTGCGACAAGGTGCGCACAGCCGGAGAAGCTTTGATCTCCTCTACCAGCCCGATAGCTTCTTCTTTGCTCACGAGGTGCTGGTGTCTTCCTTCAAAATCATTGGTCAACACCTGGAAGCGATCCTCCACGCTGTAGGCGGAGATGATCTCTTTGGCCCGCTGGCGGGCTTTTTCCATGAGGGGCGCTTCTTCGCTCAATGCACTCATGCTGAAAGAGTTATCTACGAAGATGCTCACCGCATTTTCACCTTGTTTCACTTCCACGTCTTTGGGGATAAAAGGCTGGGCAAAAGCGAGTACCAAGAAAATCACTGCCAAGCAGCGCATGAGCAGCACCAGCAGGTTGCGCAACTTCTGCCGGGCACTGGTCTCTTCTTTCACCTCTTTGAGAAACCGGACGTTGGTGAAATACACTTTTTTGAACCTTCTGAAATAAAAAAGGTGGATGATGATGGGGATGGCTACCGCTGTCAGAGCAAAGAGGAAGCCGGGATATAAAAATTGCATGTCGGATGTTTGATGCCGTTTTTTGTACTTTGCCGTTTTGGATAACAAAACTGAGCAAGGCTATTTTTACGCTTTAGAACGAATTTTGTTGTTAGGCGGCAAAATTAAGGTCTTAATTTTCACAAATGATAATTATAGATTTTACCTACCTTGGCCTTAGTTCTCACCTGTTTTAAAATGATAAAAGCCATGAGACATCTATTTTATTCTGTAAGTCTGGCAATCACTGCCCTGCTGTTTATTCAATGCACCGCCAGCCGAAAACTTAGGCAGGCGGAGATCAATAAAGAAACCATCCGGGTTTGGTTCGAGGACGGTTGGAACCACAACCGCAATGCAGAACTTATCGAGCGGGTTTTTCACCCCGATTGGTCGGATGGTAACCCCTTGCGCCCCGACCAGGTTTCAGGCTTTGAAGGAATGCGGGAGCTGATCAAATTTTACCAGGAGGCCTTCCCGGATGCTCATTTTACGATTACCCACCTCTTTGCAGACGACAAACACGCTGCTATTCGCTATATTGTGGAAGGCACGCATCTGGGAGATGCCTTCGGCGTTCCTGCTACGGGAAAGAAGTTCAACTCCACGGGCATCGTGCTCTACGACATGCGCGATGGCAAGATTTACCGCAGTTGGCAGGAACTGGATTTAATGGGGATCATGAACCAACTAAAGGAGTAGGGAATATGCCCGGGAATCAAGTTGAATATTTTTTGGCAAGGGTATTTTAGGTGCTGGAAGGGCAGTGAAGTTAGCGCATAGCTTTGGCTGTGCAACTACTCCTGATGCAGCCGGTGCTGCAAAGCTACTGACCCAATGTGCGTGTAATTTTTAACGTAATTCTGCTGGTGCAGCCCAGTACCTCTGGCAGTGCTACTGGCGGGAGAACCCTCAGGGGGTCATTTTTACTTCCAGCGTGGAGCTGGGAGTTTCGATGCCGTTTTCCTGAAACTTTTTCTTGACCATTTCCTGCACGCCATAATAGACGCTGTAGTAATCTGCCTCCATCTGGCGAGGATTAGCCACATCGTAATTTTTGATCTTGATGCGGGGCCAAAGAACCAGAATGATGCCATCGCCGGTAACTTCTGCCACTTTTGCATCAGGAGCAGGGTCGCTGATGACTTTCGGATGGGAAGACATGGCCTCCACAGCCAATTGGCGGGCCTTGTCAATGTCCGTCCCGCTGGCAAGAGGGACTTTCAGGTCTATGCGTAGGTTTTCCTGATCCGTAAAATTGGTGATTATGCCGGTGCTCAACGAGCCATTGGGCAAGCGGATGGTTTTGTTCTGCGCAGTAACAATGGTCGTATAAACAATGCCGATTTCCGTGACAATTCCAAAATTGTTCTGTGCCTCAATGAGGTCGCCAATCCTGAAAGGCCTGAGAATCAGTATCATAACCCCTCCAGCAAAATTTCCCAGCGAGCCGTTCAGCGCCGACCCAAGCGCTAGCCCGGCACCCGCCAGCAAAGCGGCAAAACTGGTAATGTTGACGCCCAAAATGCTGATTACGGTCAGGAACAGCAACAGATTCAGGCCAATCCGGGTGAGCGATATTAAAAAAGTTTGGACGTTGGGGTCGTAGTTTCTTTTTTGAAAAAATACACGCTCCAACTTTGAAACCTTCCTGATAAACCAGGTGCCTCCCACGAGCAATGCTAGGGCAAAGAGGATTTTGGGTGCATATGAAATGCTCTCCTCCTCTATTTTTTCCAGCCAGTGTGAGATCTTGCTTACCTCCTTATCAGTGGACTGGACGAAGTCGTCTAAAACTTGTAAAAAGATCATCTCTCCGTATTTAGGAACGTGTCGGAAATAACTTACGCATTTGGGCGGCGTCTTTTGGGCGCTGGCTGTGTTAGTGAAATAGTTACGTAGCTAAGGCTATGCGCCTATTTCACTGCCTTGCCAGTCCCCAAAATACACT
>WBZO01006714.1_pt1 | contig 11006 bp, 10 predicted proteins | sample 5204261 | NCBI WGS metagenome assembly WBZO01 (sample SAMN12412400, study PRJNA552823) | activated sludge metagenome | isolation source: activated sludge from anammox sidestream of wastewater treatment plant... | place: USA: North Carolina | collected 2017-09
TTGGGGTCAAGGGGCCGATGGCCAGAACGGTGCAGGATACGGCGTTGCTGCTCAGTGTGATGGCCGGGTCCGACCGACGGGACCAGTTGGCATATCCGAGCGATCCGGCCAGTTTCGCACGTCCGCTCGACAGGGATTTCAAAGGTGTGCGGGTCGCCTGGTCGCCCGATCTGGGAGACCTGCCTCTCGATCCTCGGGTACGCGCGACGTTGGCCAAACAGCGCACGACATTCGAGGCGATGGGATGCGTTGTCGAAGATGTCGCGCCGCCGCTGTGGGATGCCGACGGCATCTTTCATGACTTGCGAGCCGGGATGCTGGCCGCTGGCAATGCCGAGAACTTCGCCCGCGACAGGGAGATGATGAAACCCGAAGCCGTCTGGAACATCGAAAAAGGTATGGGCATGTCAGCGAGCGACCTGGGTCAGGCCATGGCTCGTCAGGAAGCGCTTTTTCAGCGTATGCGTGAATTCATGGAGACCTATGAATTCGTTCTGTGCGCCGTCAACCAGGTGCCGCCGTTCCCGGTCGAGTGGCGCTATCCGGAGGAAGTGGATGGCGTGCCCATGGAGAACTACATCGCCTGGATGAAAACCGCGTACTACATCACCGTGACCCGCTGCCCGGCGATTTCCGTTCCAGCCGGATTTACAGACGATGGGTTACCCGTGGGCTTGCAAGTCGTCGGGCGATTCCGCGACGACTTCGGGGTGCTGCAAATGGCGCACGCGTTTGAGCAGGCGACTGGATTTTGGAAGAGGCGGCCGACGGTTGCCGACTAGAAGGCAGGCGCCGAGCAGACTAAGGATTGTCTCCTGGGTATGTGACAAGTCCAGGCAGCTGGGAGAGCTTGCGATCGATCGTGGCGATCTCCATTCCACTCTCGATGCAGTGTGCGGCGGCAAGTGAATCGACAATGCTCAGAGACGGCCGGTTGACCCATATCTCCATCGCTTCCATCCAGGTCGTTTTGAAAGGTGATTTGAATCCACGCAACTGGAGCAATCGCGTAAGTCCCGCGGCAATTTCCGTGCGCCCAATACGATAAGACGTACCGGACAAAACATACGCGACTTCCGCAAGCACTGCCTCGGAGGTTGTGATCTCCCGTCTGCCCGACAACGCGGAACGCAACAATCTTGCAGCACGCTCGACCATGAGATGGTCTTGTTCAGATTGAGGCGCAACCAGCAATCTGACGAGGAAGTTCTCATCCAGAAAAATCACTGCTCGTTCATTCGTTGGACTCGTTCCCTGGCAGCCTCATCCCAGGCTTCCTGACGGATCAGGTCCCAGTCAGCCCCATCCGTTCCGTGGACAGGTTTGATCGATCCGATTGTGCCGTCGAGACTAAGGTTTATCCCTCTAACCCCGACAGTGCCATCTTCCATGGTGAAGGCGACTTTGTCGCCGGGATAAATGGATAGAGTCTCCCGAACTGCCTTGGGCATAGTGATTTGACCCTTGGACGTTACTCTGGCGTAGAATGTCTGTTTCATTGCGAATTCTTTACTTGTCGACTCGAACAATGATTGTGCTCGACGCGTCGCCAGTCTGAACCCAATAGGTCATTTGCGATCCAAAACCCCGCGTTTCAGCTCATACAGCTTCGTGATCGCTTCGATTGGGCTGAGTGATTCCACGTCGAGCGATTTCAACTCTTCGACAACAGGGTCAGCCGGGGCAAACATCGTCAGCTGGATTTGTCCTTCGCCCTCAGGAACGGGCGACTTCATCGCCTCGCGCCTCCGATCCTTTTCAGAACCGTCGCGAGCCATTGTTTCCAGATCAGCGAGGACCTCGGCAGCGCGGCGCACGATCGCTTTCGGGATGCCTGCTAATTCGGCAACGTGGATGCCATAAGAGCGATCGGCGCCGCCGGGTACCACCTGGCGAAGAAAGACGACGCGGTCTCCTTCCTCCAGCACATCCATCCGATAGGTGCGCACTCTCGGCAGAATCTCCGCCAGTTCAGTCAATTCGTGGTAATGGGTGGCAAAAAGTGTTTTGCAGCCAAGACGCGGTGTGTTGTGCAGATACTCGACCACTGCTCTGGCAATGGCCAGGCCGTCATACGTGCTCGTGCCGCGGCCGATTTCGTCGAGCACCACAAGACTCCGTGGCGTGGCGTGATTGAGGATGTTCGCTGTTTCCAGCATTTCCACCATAAAGGTGCTCTGGCCGGTGGCGATGTCGTCCTGAGCGCCGATTCGGGTGAAGATGCGGTCGACGAGACCGATTCTGGCCCGTTCGGCTGGCACGAAGGAGCCGACCTGAGCCATGAGAGTGATCAGGGCGACCTGCCGAAGCCAGCTGCTTTTACCGGCCATGTTTGGTCCGGTCAGAATGATGATCTGTTCGCCAGCGCTATCCAGATGTGCGTCATTCGGTACGTACTCGCCACTGCGCAGAACCGATTCGAGAACAGGGTGACGGCCCCGCACGATATCGATCGATGTGCTTTCATCCAGTTCAGGTCTGATGTAGTGCCGTTCGACAGCCACATCAGCAAGATTCGCCGCCACGTCCATCTCGGCAATGATGCGGGCGGCGTCGAGCAGTCTCGAAGACGCCCCGCCAACCTCAGCAACGACTCTGCGAAAGACGTCGTTCTCGATATCGTTGAGCGTGTCTTCCGCGGTGAGGACGATCGTTTCATATTCTTTGAGTTGCGGCGTGAAATAGCGCGTGGCGTTGGCCAGTGTTTGTTTGGGAATGTACTCCTCGGGCAGAACCGTGCCACCGCCGCTGGTCAGACGGTCCCGCTCGGCGGAGGCAAGTGCAGCCGTGGTGATTTCCAGATAGTACCCAAAGACCTTGTTGTAGCCGACTTTGAGCGATCGAATCCCGGTGCGCTCACGTTCAGCCCGTTCCAGACCGGCGATCCAATCCCGGGCTTCTCGCGCTCTGCCGCGATGGCCATCCAGTTCGGGTGCGAATCCCGGCCTGATCGCACTCCCTTTGCCCAGCGAAGGTGGGGGTTCCTCGACAAGTGAGCGATCGAGCAAGGCATGCACATCTGCGACGTCGGGAAGCGGTGCGAGGTGGGGGGCACCGGTCACGATCCCGGCGATCGTTGGCAGGATCGCCAGCGCGTCGCGAAGCTGTCCGAGTTCGCGCGGAGTTACGGTACCGGCCATGACGCGATTCGACAGCCGCTCGATATCGCCGGTTTGCCGAAGCGCGTTACGTAGCTCGGCACGGACCCCTGCCTGCTGGTGAAACCAGGCGACCATTTCCTGACGTTGAATCAGCGCTGCGAGATCGAGGAGCGGCTGACTGATTCGCCGACTGAGCAGTCGCGCTCCCATTGGTGTTCTGGTCTGGTCGAGCACGCCAAGCAGACTGTGACGACGCTCCCCCCGCGTACTCTCCAGGAGTTCGAGATTCCGCCGGGTTTGCGTGTCCAGCGTCATGAAGCCATCAACGCTGTAGCTCGTCAGCGCCAGGATCTGTTTGAGACCTGATCGCTGTGTTTCTGAGAGGTAGTGAAGCAGTCCGCCGGCCGCTCTGATGGCCAGAGGTTTCCCGGCACATCCGAAACCATCAAGCGATTCGACGCCGAAATGCTCACAGAGTCGTTCTTCGGCGCGATCGTGGCGCCAGTGCCAGGCATCGGATTTGCTGAGGGCGATCGACTCGGGTAGCCAGGCGGGTTGGGCGGCGGTGCCGTCGTCGAAGAGATCGTCAGGAAACACGACTTCCGCCGTGTTGAGTCGCATCAGTTCGCGACCGGCCGCCAGTTCCGTTTCCGCCGATGTGCCGGCGAGTATCTCCGTTGCCGCAAACTCACCAGTGGTGATGTCGGCATACGCGATGCCGATCCGTTTGCCATCCGAGGTAATGGCGGCAATGTAGTTGTTGCGGGAGGCATCGAGCATCGACGGTTCGGTGACGGTGCCCGGTGTGACCACCCTGGTAACGTCGCGTTCGACGAGACCGCGACCTTTGGAGACTTCGCCCACCTGTTCGCAAATGGCCACTTTGTGACCGGCGGCGATCAAACGGCCGATATAGCCTTCCGCCGCGTGGTAGGGAATGCCAGCCATGGGCACTCGCTGCCCCTTGCCCATCTCCCGGCCGGTCAGAACAATGTCGAGGACTGCCGACGCCACGAACGCGTCTTCCTCGAATGTCTCGTAGAAGTCACCCAGCCGAAACAGCAGAATGGTGTCCGGGAATCTGGCCTTGATGTCGAGATACTGCCGGCGGAGCGGCACCATCGGCGCGGACTCAGTAGTCGCTCGCGTTGTCACGCCTTCCATTCCCTTGTCGCAGAACGATCCATCCGGATGCAAGCGTATCGCAAGGTCGCGGCTGGATGCACCGAGTTGCGCCGATGCATAGCTCCGGTAGACTACCGCGAGCGAATGCGAGACCCGAACAATCGAGTGAGGAACCGATGATCAAGTACGCCATTCTGATTACCTATACCGACAATCACGAACTGAGACTCGCCACGCGGCCAAAGCACCGGGAGTTCCTCAGAGCGAGACTCGACGAGGGGGTGTTGCACGAAGCAGGACCCTATACCGACGACTCGGGGGCGATCATCATCTACAACGGCTCGAGCAAAGATGAGGTCGCTGCGATTTTTGCCCAGGATCCATTCAGCACAACGGAAGGCATTGTTGAGAGCGCGACGATTGTGGAATGGAATCGGGTGCTGCCTGCCGATGAGGCCAGGTAGTTTCCCGAGGGAGACTGATTCGTGAACGTCGCCGTTCTCTCCGATATTCACGGTTTCAGTATTGCCCTGGAAACTGTGCTCAGAGACATCGCCGAGCACTCGCCAATTGATGCGGTTGTGGTGGCAGGGGATCTCTGTGAAACGGGCCCCGATCCTCGCGGTGTCCTCGAGTTGCTCTGGAGCTTCCCGGAGATCGTGGTCATTCACGGCAATACGGATCGCTATCTGGTGGACGAAGCTCGCCACGGCACCGACAAACCGGAGCGCCAGTTCACGATTGGCGAGATTGGTCAGGATGGTCTCGATTATCTGGCCGGGTTGCCGTTTTCTTACCGCATCAGTCCACCTGGGGCCGGCAGTCCGTCGGACGATCTGCTGGTGGTGCACGCCAATCCACAGAATGTCGAAGAGGCGCTCCGACCCGAATTCAGCGATGCCGAACTCGATGCGGTGATCGGGGAGACGGTCGCCGGCGCGCTGGTTTTCGGACACATTCACATCAGTTACGTGCGCCATTTGGGTTCGATGCTGCTCGTCGATGTCGCCGCGGTGGGAAATCCGAAGGACGAAGACCTGCGTTGCAGGTATGGGTTGCTCAGGTGGGACGAAGCGCAACGTTCCTGGAGCGCCGAGATTCGCAAACTCGACTATCCGCTGGACGAGACGATCGAACAGATTCACTCGAGCGGATTGCCCAAACCCGAGAAGACCATCCGAAAGCTCATTGCGGCTTCGTATCGGAATTAGTCTGACTCGCCTGGCCGGTTGCTGGGGATTCTGATGTCCCGACTCTCGCCTCGACGGGGGGGTGCTTGCACGGTTCGATGTGCCAGATCATTTCGTCACCGCCCGCCAGTGAAACTTCAGTCAGAAAGTCGGCGAGAGTTTCGGCCGGGACAAAGTAGCTATTCTCGTGGGGTGCGTGCAGCAGCGGTGTGTCCAGTCGTGTCACAACGCGGTAAAAGGGTGGGCGCATCCGCCGCGCCTCCTCAGCGCTCTCGCCGTGCCGGTAGGCATATCGGCTGCCACGAATCGCGCTGACCCAGTCCACGTCTGCCCAACCACTGCCGTCCGGATTGTCCGGCACCCAGAGTTCGTGCTGGGGTTTTTCACTCACCGGCTTCCATCCGTTCGATGACTGGTCGAGCCAGACCCATGATCAGATCCGCCGCTCGTTCGAGAGATCGATTGTTGGCGGTTCGAACTCTGACATGGAGTTCGATATCAGGATGAAGTTCGATGCGGCGCCAGGTGTCCTCCACCGGTGATGTCTGGATATTGAGCAGGGCCAGGATTTCGTGATCGGACAGATCGTTCAGTCGCTGGCGAATGTCAGCGAGCGGCAGGTGCTGATTTTTCAACGTCTGGATCATCTGCAGGCGTGCCAGATGCCCGAGATCATAGGTAGCTCCGGGACCACGACCATACGCCGGGGGCAGGAGTCCTTCGCTGATGTAGTAGCGAATCGTGCGGCCGGGTACGCCGGTTTCGCGTTCCAGATCTCCCAACGCGTACCGATGTGGCTCGGCGGCGATAGGCAGAGGAGGGAGTCTCCCAGGTGGTGGTTTTCGTACTCCGTCGTTGGTTATTCGATTCAATGATGATCTCCTGCTCGGCGGCGCCAATTCTCGTCCCCTGAAGACCTGCTTTCGGCTGCCGCAGGAAGTATCCTAGTTTACGGTGAGTCGCCACGGAAGTCGGAGATTTCCCTACATCTGTGAATGTTCAATCGATGATCTGGTTTGCGATTAGCGTCGTGGCACTGCTCTCAGGTGTTCGGCTGCTTGTTCGCCGATACGTCTTGAGATCTCCACAGGCTATCCAGTCGCGTGGAAGTTACACGCTCTTTGCGGTGTTTATGATCATTTTTGCTCTTGGCGCATTTGTTGCTGGCATGGTTTCCTTGTGATTGCCAATTAAGCAACGGTCGAGTTGCTCCTCGTGAGAGCTGTTCACCATTGAATGTAGGAAGTTATGGTTCAGGCAATGAGTAGCGAAGCGATCCAGGCCGGTACGGGCCACGGGCTCGACCACTGGATCGCGTTTCTCGACGGACGTGACGCTGGTTCGATTCCCCATCGAGAGATCGCGATCATCCTTCATGAACAGGGTGGTGTGTCTGAATGGTGGGCACAAATGCTCACGGTGGCGTATGAACAGCACATTGGCCGGCGAGTTCCCGGTCAGGACTGTGATGGCGAATTCAATGTCTCAGTGACCAAGACGATTCATGGTTCGATGGATGATGCGTTCGAGTGGTGGAACGAGCGAGTCGCGGGTCATACGGAGTTCAGCGACGTGCCGATTTCGCGAGGCCCCAATACGTCTGAAACAGCAAAATGGCGCTATTGGAGGGCAGGACTGGCTGATGGGTCTCGGGTCAATGTGCACATCCACCAGAAGGAACCAGGTAAAGCGAGCCTCAGCCTTCAGCACGAGAAGCTCGAGTCGCCGGAGCAGATCGAGCATTGGCGAAGTTACTGGAGGCAGTTTCTCAAGAATCTCTGACCTGGCCGTCCCTGACAAATGCCGAAGCTACTCCACGGTGATGTCGTAGGTGAGCTCGAAATCCGCAACTTCGGGTGATTCGGCGTGCGCCGTGACGGTTTGGATGCCGCTCAGTTCGTTCCACCGATGTCCAACCCTGACTGTGGACAAGCGCTGGTTGAGGAATTTGTCGATCTGGCGGACGAGCCATGCCTTTGCCTGATCCATATCTACCCGATCGAGCACATCGGTGACGCCACGTCGATCGTCATCACCAAATCCACAGATCCGGTCGATGAGATCGCCTTCCCATCCCGTCGTTTCGATGGTGACCGCAGGATCGTTCGGGGATTCTGGACGTCCCACGATTAGTGGCACTGTGAGACCCACCAGATCGACCACCTCGCCGAGCGAAACGGTCTGGTTCCGGATTGTCTCCAGCCACTGGCCATTGACATTGACCCAGAGATTCCATTCACCTTCGCTGACCGGGCGTTGATCGTGGGTCCGCAGGATGCGCAATGACTTGAGTCTGACCGTCGCACGCCGGTGTTCGACCGGATGTGCGGGATCGAACCAGCCAAACCATGTGTTCGAAACCCAGGTCTCCGCTGGAAACTCCTCTCCCCGGGAAAATGGCAACTGGATGTCGACGAACGCCTGCCCCGATTCGAAGCGCGGTTCCACCGATGGCAACAGGTCCCGACTATCGTGCAGTACCACCAGTCTGGCGTCAGCACCGGGTCGAGCCGGGATTGGGACGGAGAATCGATAGTCGCCTCCCACCGTCTCTTTTCGATTGCACGGCCCGCCATCGCCGGTGACGATAGCGCTGACCCGAATACCGGCGACAGCGTGTTGCCGTGACTGGTCGAAGAACGTCTCAGGTCGCCAGGACGCCATCGCCTCCGGTGGATGGATCTCTGTTTTGCAGTTCTTTAAGTGGGCGCAATCGAAGACCCAGCGACCGGTGACCCAGACGTGATCGCCGGTGGAAGGAAGGTAGGGAAATGCGCTGCGCAACGCTCCGATCTCCCACTCACAATGCATGACTCGCTGCCCGAAGTCATTGATGGGATTGGCATCGCTGTGGTAGTGGATGTACTCAGGACCCGTGGCAACGTTGACGATCCAGTCGTGGCTTGAATGGTTGAACGGCAGGTCCTTGGCTGCGACATAGCTGCTCTCCACCGTACCTTCGATGGTGACCGGTTGATCATCGTCAGTCGGCGAGGCGTTGGCCCACGCAGAGCAGGCTAACTTTGTGCCACACACATACCGCTCAAAAAGTTCGTCCACGATTCCGCGGGTTGATTCGGTCTCGTGTGGCTGAGGCTCGATGTCCGCCGGTAACACTCCCCAGAAGGAAGGACATCCACGTTCCTCAGCCAGTGTCGATGGAATGGGACCAGGGCGCTGTGTTGAAGCCATGACGACTGCTCCTGTGTTCCAATGGCAAGGCTGTCCGCCACCTGATTCTACGCCCGCCTACCGCTGCTGCGGCGCATTCCGGTTTCGGATTTCTGAATTGGGCATCGGCTGAGGCAGACGCATCACCACTGGGCCCGATCACCACGCAGTGGTCAGATTGTCGGGCCCGCTGCCGCGACTTCTGCATCGACTTCATCCTCGAATTGCCTGAAGTTTGCATGGAACATTGCGGCCAGTCGAGCAGCCTGCTCGTCATAACGACCGGCGTTTTGCCAAGTCTGGCGGGGATGCAAGACCTCGTCCGGCACACCGGGACAGTGGACGGGGACTTCGAGGCCGAACACCTTGTCGGTTCTGGTCGGCATTGCGTGCAGGTCGCCCTTAAATACGGCCGAGATCATCGCCCGGGTATGGGCGATTTCCATCCGATTGCCTTCACCGTAGGGACCACCAGTCCAGCCAGTATTGATCATCCAGACATCGGTCCGGTGTTTGGCGATTCGCTCTCCCAGCAATCTGGCATAGACATTTGGCGAAAGCGCCATGAACGGCGCTCCAAAGCAAGTGCTGAACGTCGCGGTCGGCTCGGTCACGCCGCGCTCCGTACCGGCAACCTTCGCCGTGTAGCCGGACAGGAAGTGATACATAGCCTGACGGGGCGTCAGTTTTGCGATGGGCGGCAACACGCCAAATGCATCCGCCGTCAACATCATAATATTGCTCGGGTGGCCACCCCGGCTCTCTCTTGCCGCATTGGGAATGTGGGTGAGGGGGTATGCGGCCCGGGTGTTTTCCGTTAGTGAGGCGTCGTTCAGATCGATGCGGCCGTGCGCGTCGATCATCACATTCTCCAGGACAGTGCCGAAGCGGCGAGTTGTCTCATAGATCTCCGGTTCGGCTTTGGGATTCAGATTGATAACTTTGGCGTAGCAGCCACCTTCCAGGTTGAACACGCCGTCATCGCTCCAGCCGTGTTCGTCGTCGCCGATCAGAAGTCGGTTGGGGTCAGCGGAGAGTGTGGTTTTGCCTGTGCCCGAAAGACCGAAAAAGATGGCGACATCTCCGCCGGCGCCTATGTTGGCGGAACAATGCATCGACAGAACGTTCTGCCGAGGGAGCAAGTAGTTCATGACCGTAAAGATCGATTTCTTGATTTCGCCGGCGTACTCGGTTCCCCCAATCAGCACGGTCTTGTCCACGAAGTTGAGCACGATGAACACTTCTGAGCGGGTGCCGTCTGACTCGGGGTGCGCATGAAAACCCGGAGCCTGAATAACGGTGAACTCCGGCAGCGGTCGGGTTGCGGGATCGTCGTGAGGCTGAATGAACATGTTGTGCGCGAAGAGACTGTGCCAGGCGGTTGTGGTGATAACCCGAATTGGCATGCGGTACCGCGCGTCCGCGCCGACATAGCAGTCCCGGACATACAGGTCTCGCCCCTGCAGATAGGCGAGCATCTGATTCCGCAGAGAGGCGTAATGTGCCTGAGAGATTGGTCGATTGACCTCACCCCACCAGATGTTTCCAGAACTCGATGGTTCATCGACGATGAATCGATCTTTGGGAGATCGACCGGTGTGGTGGCCGGTCCGCGCAACCAGTGGTCCCAGATGGGCGATGCGCCCTTCCCGGTGCTTGATCGCTTCTTCATAGAGACGTGGCGTGGAAAGATTCCAGTGCACACGGCCGGGATTGACAATACCGTGCGCTTCGAGCGTCATCTGGCCCGATTCAGGGACCACACTGGATTCCGTCATTCAGTGTCACCTTGCATGAATAGCCAGCCATCGACCGCTGGCGTTTCTCGACCATACCAGAGATCAACGATAGACGGGACCACGTTTGGCCAGCGCGTCAGGAGGACACCGGGCGTCGCAAGGATGTGGCAAAATCGGTTTGATGGTGCTACTGAGGCAACTAACCAACCTCGTCGATCGGCGCTCCGCAATGCGGGCATATGCGGACACTCCGCCCCTGTGCCACTATGGTGTCGGCGAGATTCGCCCCAAAGCGATTCCGGCAGTATGCGCACCGGATCATCGTGTTGTCGATGGAGCCAGAACTGGAAGCGGCAGGAGAAACGGCGCTGTATGCTGACGGTCCAGCCGTCACCTGGCCTTCAGGAACGCGTACCACAATCGTGTGGGCGGCCCGGTCACCGAGTCTCTGGCGTGTGGGAGAAGCGATCAGCGAAATCAGCCCGGCAATAAGCCAGAGCATGCCCACTGCGCCCAGGATATTGAATCGTCCCCCGATGCCTGAAAGGGTGAAGGGAGCGACCCAGAAAAGGGCGCGGGTTATCGCGCTGTCCATGCTGATCGGCATCCCATTGCCCTCCTGGACCACGCGGATGCCCAGTACCTGTTTCCCCAGGGTCTGACCGTTGTATGTCCCTTCC
>WBZO01006715.1_pt1 | contig 11006 bp, 15 predicted proteins | sample 5204261 | NCBI WGS metagenome assembly WBZO01 (sample SAMN12412400, study PRJNA552823) | activated sludge metagenome | isolation source: activated sludge from anammox sidestream of wastewater treatment plant... | place: USA: North Carolina | collected 2017-09
TTCGGTAAGTCCGCAGCCCTGATACCTGTTTCCCCAGGTCAAGTCACTTACTCAATACCTAAATCCCTAATAGGAAGGGATAGGGAGGGTTTCGGGAGGCTGCGGGGGTATCGGAGGCTGCGAAGGCATCGCGGGGCTGCGGGGGTTTTCGGTACGTAGAAGGCTGCGGGCTTCATCGCAGGCTGCGGGCTTCACCGATCGCCTCGCGGGCAAGGCTGCGGAGTCGCGTCGCCTGCACGGGTTGGGAACACAATTAGGACGTGACGAGACGTGGACCGAAAGGCCCCCATTACGACGCGCGCATCAAGGCTGAGCGGGCCTTCCAGCTTCACTCCGTGGGACGGACGTGGGACGAGGTAGCGCGGGAGACCGGCTACGCGTCACGCGGTGCTGCGCAGACCGCCGTGAAGCGGCTACTGGACCGGACGCCGAAAGAGGACACCGAGGCGGCACGACGCTCGGCTCTGGAATCGCTGCGGATCACCAGCTCGATTCTGTTCGCCCGGTTCGCCGACGCGGCTACCCGACAGGATGACGCCGCCGTGGTGGCGCTGAACGGGGCACTGCACCGCAACCGGGATCAGGTCGCCAAGTTCCTCGGGCTGTACGCCCCCGCTCAGGTGGACGTGACCGTCTCGACCTCCCCGGCCGAGATCCTCGACCGCGCCGAGGCCGAGCTGCTGGCGCTGGTGCCGCCGGTCATCGACGCCGAGATCGAGGAGACAGCGTGACGACCCAGGCCGACATCATCTCGGCGTCGATGTCCGTGGCCCGCGACGTCGCAGAAGGTCGAATCAGCCCGGCCGAGCTGGAAGCCGAAGCCGCCGAGGAGTGCCGGAGACTATTCGCCACTGTGACACCGGACGGCCCGCTGTGGCCCTTACAGGTCGAGGTCGCCCGAGGCGTCCTGGCGTCGGGGCAATTCGACCCCAACGAGCTCGCCGAGTGGGCCGCCGTGGCCCGGCACCGCGTCGCGGTTGCGGAGTCGGCGAGGGTGTAATCCGAAGCGATTACGGTTCTGATCTTCGCGGCCTGCCCTAATAACCACCAAGGCCAATCCGTAACGCTCGCCCGCGTCCTACGCTGCGTGGAATGGGGGCAAAGATATGACTGCGCAAATTCCGCCACCCGGCTGGTACCCGGACCCGCTCGGGCTCGGCTTGCGTTATTGGGACGGTCAACATTGGGGTCAGCTAAGTCCGCGACCACCGGGAAGCATTGTTCCGCCTGGCCGCCCTGTCCCGCCTGGCAGACCTATTCCGCCGGGAAGCCCTGTTCCGCCTGGCGTCGTCAGGAATCCCATGCCGATGCCACAACGATCGGGCGGCAGGACGGTTGCAGCGGTCGTGGTGTCCATCCTGGCCTTACTGATCGTCAGCTGGGCCATTGCCAACCGCTTCGACGAGCCGAAAGCATCGGACTCAGGTGCTCGGACAGAGGCCACGGTTATTCCGCCGCCGTCACGCGGCGCGCCTGCCACCCCAGCGTCGGACGCCCAGATCGCCAATGCCGCTCGGCAATACATTCTTGAGTCTGTTGGGCTGCCACCCAACGGCAAGTTCATCAACTACGACTGTCCCGCCGCGGATGCGGGCACTGCCGATTGCTGGCCGCCGTTCGTCACGGATTTCACCTACCGTTCAGGAGTCTTGAGGGTCTTCGTGCAAGTCGACCGCAAGTCAGTCGAAGGCAAGGACATTGGGGATCACGCCGCGCACGCCATCATGAATCTCATGAAGCTCGGCAGCCCGCCACAGATTGTCCGCAACAACGTCACGTGGGTAGAGACGGTCGACGGCACCGGCGTGCACATCGCGCAATATCCGCTGTGAAGCCCCGCGCGGTGGAGGCGTCGCACTTACAAGCCGATTGAAGTTAGAAGCGAAGGCGACCCTACGCACCTCAGGTAGCGGGTCGCCGGCCCTAAGAATGTATCTAGGTCATGGCCTAGATGAACACCTGGTCGGGGCCCGATACCTGTTCAACTAGGGCCCGTGAACCCATTGTTAGCCAGATTCCAATATGGTACTAAGTACCTATATAGACATTTTCGGAGGAATCATGGGTAAGGGCCACATCGTCGGCTACCAGCGGGTTAGCACCACCGACCAGAACACGGACCGTCAATTGGACGGTATTCAGATCGACAAGCTGTTCACCGACCACGCGAGCGGGAAGGACACCAACCGGCCCGAGCTGAAAGCGTGCCTGGAGTACGTCCGGGCAGGCGACGAGCTCGTGGTCCACTCCATGGACCGGCTCGCCCGGTCGCTGGTCGACTTGCGTCGGACGGTCGATGATCTAACCGGCCGTGGAGTCACCGTGCAGTTCGTCAAGGAGAACCTCACCTTCACCGCGGACAAGAACGACCCGTTCAGCGTGCTCATGCTGTCGGTCATGGGGGCCGTGGCCGAGTTCGAGCGGGCGCTGATGCTGGAGCGGCAGCGGGAAGGGATCGCCATCGCTAAGACCAAAGGCGTCTACAAGGGCCGCAAGCCGTCGCTGACGCCAGAGCAGACGCAGGCTGTGGCCACCCGGCTCGCCGAGGGCGAGTCGGCGACGAAGCTGGCCGAGGAGTTCGGCGTGAGCCGGGCGACGGTCTACAACACACGCATCCGGCAAACAGCTGCAATCGCAACAGAATAGCCTTCTAGCAGGCACGATGTAAAATCAATGGGTCACCCCGCGAACTCGGGAAGGAACCCGGAATATGACCACAGCGCACGATCTCCGTCTCGACGCCGAGTCCGCCCGGCGGTGGGCCGACGAGCTCCGAGTGCAGGCCGCCGAGCTCGATGAGCAGGCCGCCGAGCTGGAACGCCAGGCCATGGAGCTGGGCCGGTGACCACCGTCCCTGACACCCTGCTGGACGGCATCGACCGGACCCGTCCCCTGACCGGACCGCAGATCCGCGCCGCCGAAGTGGTGTATGAGGCGATCGCGGCAACCGGAACCGGGGAGGCGTGGTCCGTGTACGACGACCGACTGCCCGACGCGGTGAAGGTCGGGGCTCGCCTGATCCTGGTCGAGACGGACGCGGACGCCTGCGGGCGACCCGCCGACCTCGGGTGGCTGCTGACCGTGTTCGCCGGTGAGGAACCCGCCGCCGTCCATGTCGAGCTCACCAGGAACGCGGCGTTCCGCAGGCTGGTGTCCCTAATGCGGAAGCCCCGCCCGGCCTGGCACCGGGAGCGACCCGGCTTGTATCGGTCGGGGCCGCACTTCGTGGAGCAGACCCAGACCGGGGAGTGGTACGCCTCGGCCAGCGACTGCGTGTTCGACACCAAGGCCGCAGCGCAGGAGGCCTCCCGCTGAACGGTGCGTGACACAAGGTGATCACGGTTCCTGCGCCGCAGGTCAGACAACCGGCTACGTGTGCTGTCATGCTCAGCAGCACCACTCCGCTGCACCCCCGGTCAATACCGTGATTCCTATGCAGCAGCAGCAAGACCTTGACTTCACCGTCCGTAGCCCCGGCTCGTGGTCCAGCCGGTTGGCTGCGTTCAAGTCCCGCAGTGTTCCCGACTCCGACCCGCGCGTGGTCGAGTGCCAGACGGCGCTGTCCCATTGGCGGCTCAAGCGCCAGCTCGACCGCGAAGTGCAGGCGGGCCACATGAGTCCGAGCTTCAGCGCAGCCGTTGTCGCGATCCTGCGCGGAGAACCTGCGGGGAGCGGGGTCCGCCGGTGAGACATTTCCTGTTCACTCACCGCCGCTCCCCGCAGTCCGCGAGCACACGATGAGGTACCTGCCGGTGCTGGATCGCCGCACCAAGACCAACCAGGATCACGGAGCCCACCAGACCGAGCAGCGGGACCGCCGCCGCAAGCACCTCACGGTCACCTACGGCGAGGACTTCGACCTGCTGGTGGAAGTCCACGACATCACCCGGCCGCTGGCAGCCCAGGTGGCCGCGGAGCCGCGACCGATGGCGTTCAGGTCCGACGTTGCTGAGCTGGCCGAGGCTATCCACAGGCTGTGTGTAGTGGTCGCCGCCCTCATCGCCGCAGCCGACGCCGAGCGTCGGACCGCCCACCTCAACGTCGCCGAACGTGGCCGGGCTATGGCCGCGCTCAAGGAACTCGCCGAGCGCCCGCAGCCACCGGAGATCACCGACGGGATGCTGTCGAGCGGGCTGTGGGTCGAGGCGCTCACCGAGCACGTCGGTCCCTACACCGGGAAACTGTCGGACCTTCTCGCCCGCGCCGCCGCGCCGGGAACCCGCCGAGGGCTGCTCTCCGCCAGTGAGCAGGTCGTGGAGGGCCTACGCGTGGTCGACCTCGCCGTGGTGAACCTGGAGCGTCACCTGGCCAGGGCCGCGGTCACCCGTGCTTCGACGCCCCGCCGCAGCGCGAGACCCGACCTGCGCGCCGAGCTCGCCCGGCTGGGAGTGGCGACGGATGAGTGAGGAGCCGATGAGCGTCCTGTACAGCAGCGTCGAGTTCGCCCCTCCGCTGGTCAACCCGTCGAGCACGGGGCTGTTCGCCGCCACGCAGTGGACCGAGGAGACCGGCTTGCCGCGTTGGCTCGCCCAGGGTGTGCGGCTGCGGCCGCAGAATTACGGCGGTGAACTGTCGGCCGGAACCTGGTCCGACCCCTGGTGCCCTGACCATCCCGCATCCGGGGACACCAAGACAGGCGTGCGACCGGGCATCCCCGACGCCTACGACCCGATCACCGTCTGGGCCTTTGACGCCAATCAGTGCGGCGACCTGAGCGCGGAGTCCCGCAACGAGGTCCGCACCCGCGCCCGCCAGAACCTGCGCCTGCATGAGCAGGTGATCGCCGAGCGCGAGTTCGCCACCCGCCTGCTAATCAACGCCGGACCTCCGTCCACCGCAGCCGACCTGGTGGAGGCTGTGGGGGCCCTGGAACTCGCCTTCGCCGCCACCAACACCGTGGGGGTCATCCACGCCCCCGCCAACTTCGCCGCCGAGGCCTCCCGGTACCAGCTCCTGCTCAGCGGGGGCAAGACCCCGCTCGGGCACTCATGGGTGTTCGGGTACGCCACCGGCCTCGGCTCAACCATGGTGGCCACATCACAGCCGTTCGGGTGGCGTGACGCGGTGCAGCTCCGCGAGGCCACCGACGCGAACACCAACACCTTCGTCGCCATCGCCGAGCGCAGCCTCGTCATCGCCGTCGAGCACGTCCTCGCGGCCGTGGAGATCGGAGAGTCGGTGTGACGCCCACTCCAAAGCCGAAACCGGGACCGAAGCTCAAGGGCTGCGACGAAAGGAACGACGGTATGACCAGCAGGCCCGCGCTCGACCGTCTCGCGGCGATGATCCGCGCGCACAAGATCCCGTTGGCGACCGTCGAGAAGATCATCGCCGAGGAGCAGCAGAGGATTGCCACACTGGCCCATCACGAGGCAGGCCATGCCGTCGCCGCCGTGGTGCTGGGAGGGCAGCTGCGGGACGTCACGATCTCCGGCGACGCGGGCCGCACGACCGTGGAGCCCGACACCTTCCCGCGTGGCCGTGAGGCACCGATCGCCTACGCGGGTCCGTGGGCCCAGGCCCGCCACGTCGCCGGTCGCAGGCCCACCCTGCGCCAGGTGTACGCCGCGATGGAGTGCCACACCCCGGCCACCGACGGAGGCGTCCTGTGCGCGTCCGGTGGCACCGCAGCGGGTGCCGACGTGGTGCCGTTGCTGGAGCGGTGCTGGGAAGCCGTGGAGGCCGTCGCCCGCACCCTGAACCGGTTCGGCAGGGCCAGCCATGCCGACGTGTGCTCCGCACTCAAGCTGTCCCGTGACCCCGAGACCCGTGCTGTGGAGCTGGCCCTGATCCGCTCCGGCCGAGCGCCCGGCACGTTCCGTGTCACCCCGCCACCGAGGTAGAGGAATCCCCTTCGATGACCACCACCGATGACATCATCGACGCCGCCATCCTCCGAGAACTAGAACCGACCGGTGACCGGCTGGTGTGCTGGACGCATGTTCACCGCCGGATTCCCGGCAGCTTCTGGCAGAAGCAGACCGCCCTGCTGCGGCTGTATTGGTCGGGGCTCGTCTACACGATCAAGGTCGGTGGTACGCCCTACGTCTCCCTGGCCGATGAGTGCGACCGGGAGATCGCCGCCCGAGCCCGCCAGGACGGCCGGGTGCGGGAGATCAGGGTCGCGTGACCGTCAGAACCCTCGCCGCCGCCCGAGCCCTGCGGGCTGCTCGTCGCCGACCCGCCAGCCCGGCAGAGCTGGCCCTGCAGCTGATCCCGAACTATGTCGTCACCCCGACCATCCGGCTCATCTCTGACGTCCTGCTCGACGCGATCACCCAGCCGGATCGCCGGGTCATCATCACCACACCTCCCCGCACGGGTAAGTCGGTCCTCGTCTCACAGGTCGGGCCGGTGTTCGCCCTCATGCACGACCCTGACACCCAGGTGATCGTGAAGAGCTACGCCGACGAACTGGCCGAGGAGCACTCCCGCGAAGCACGCCGCTTCATCGCCCAACACCAGCTCGGCCTGGAACTCGCCCAGGACAAATCCAGCGTGGGCCGGTGGCGGGTCAGGGACCGCCGTGGCGGCATGTTGGCTGGAGGAATCCTCAGCGGCACCACCGGTTTCGGGGCAGACCTTCTCCTGGTCGATGACCCCGTGCGTGGTGCCTCCGACGCCGACAGCGCCGCCCATCGCCGCCGCCTGGTCGCCGAGTTCCGCTCGTCCCTGTTGTCGCGCCTGCATCCCGGCGCGTCAGCCGTGATCGTCATGACCAGATGGAGCGAGCACGACCTCGCCGGGGAGCTGCTCGCCGAGCCCGGCAGCCGGTGGACCCACATCAACGTGCCCGCCATCTCCGAGGCCGGTATCCCTGACGCCCTGGACCGTGAGCCGGGTGTGGCGATGGTCTCCGCACTGGGACGCACCGCCGAGGGCTTCGCCGAGATCAGGCAGGCTGTGGGCTCCCGCGCCTGGTACAGGCTCTATCAGGGCGTACCCAGCAGCCCCGAGGGCGGCCTGGTCAAACGCGAGTGGCTCGACATGTGGCGGCTTCCGGCAGCCCCGCATCGCCCTGTCCACACCGTCGTCGGAGTGGACCCCAGCGACTCCGGCAGCGGGGACAGCTGCGGGATCGTGGCCGCCTCCATGACTGCCGACGGAGTGGTGGCCGTGATCGCCGACGTCAGCGCGCCGATGACGAGCGACCAGTGGGCCCGCTCCGCCGTCCAGCTGGCCGACGACGTGGGCGCGAGCGAGATCGCGGTAGAAGCCTTCGCCGCCCGCGAGACGTACACGAGAGTCGTCAACGAGGCCCTGAGACGAACCCGGCTCGACCGGCCCATACGGGTCACCGGGTGGCCACCGAAGGGCAGTCAGCGGGGCCGTGGTGACGCGATGGCCCGAAGCTCGGCACTGCTCCAGTCCCTCGAAGTGGGCACCTGCCGAATCGCCGGTCACCTGCCGGACCTGGAGGAGCAGGCTGTGGCGTGGCAGCAAGGGGCCCACCAGCCGGATTCGCTCGCCGCCCTGGTGGTCGCCCACGACGTCTTGATCCATGCGGCAGGCCAGACCATCGAGTTCGGTGTGCCGCTCGGCAACGTCCGCAGCATGACCGCGTTCCTTCAGCAGAGGCTCAGCGGATGATCGGCCGACGCCGCATCCCCGAACTCCTGGTGGCCGGGGACACCGAGGCCGTGGAGCGAGCCGTGGCAGTGTCCACACTGTGGTCCCAGCGGATAGACGGCCGCAGCACCCGGCAGCCGAGGACCATCGACCCCGAGGCGCTCTCAGAGGCCACCGCGATGAAACCCGTCGAGGGGTAATAGGACCCACACTCACCCGAATCGGGCGGGAGACGTGCAGCTAGGGTGCGCCACGTAGAGCTCCTTGCGGGGCTGGCAAACACGCGTCACTCCCGCCAGGTGATCTCGACAGTGGCCGGGTCGATCCGCACGAGTCCCTGCCGGTCGCGCTTCATCCGGCCTCGAGGCTGTCGGCGCAGCTTGACGACGACCAGCGCGTCGATCACCGCCCGCTGGGCCATCAGCGAGGCCTCGCGGAACTCCTGGGCGGGGTTGGGGGCTGCGGCGATCCTGCCCAGAGCCGCCCCGCCCTTGCGGGTGGCGAGTTGCTTGTCGACCTCGCGGAGCTGAGCCGCCACCCGCTCCTTGGCCGACTTCCACCGGCGGCCGTCGATGATGCCCTCGTCGTACTCGGCGTCGATCTTGGCCAGCCGGGCACGCAGCCGCTTGGAGTTCGCGACCACCGGCTTGAGGTCCTCACCCGGTGGGGCCAGGAGGGGCCCGAGGTCGGGTGCCGCAAGCCGTCCGGCGATCAGGTCAAGCACGAACTCGTCGACGAACCGGTGCGCGCGGATCACATGGCCGGGGCAGAAGTACTTCCCACCGTTGACGGTCACGACCGGTTTGTCGCACTCGGCGCACAGGAACAGCGAGGACCCGAGGTAGCGCCGGTCGGTGCCGACCCGGTTGGTCTTGCGGGACGGGTCGGCGAGCCGGGCCTGGACCACATCGAAGATGTCGGCGTCGACCAGCGGTGCCCACTGCCCGCGCACGAGGTTGCCGTCCTTGTCGGTGGCGATCTCACCCCGGTACACCGCCCACCCGGCATAGCGGACGTTGGAGAGCATGTCGCGCACCGTGCGGGTGTTCCACGGCCTACCCAGTGCGGCTTCGTGGGCCGCACGGGCCTTCTCCCGGTCGGCCTCGGACTTGGTGGGATCGACGGTGACGGCATCGAGGGTGCGCCGGGTCCGCAGGACCGTCGCGGTGGGCACCTTCCGCTCCTCCATCAGCCGCGCCAGCGACTTGAGCGACTCGCCCGCATAGAACCGGTCGAACAGATCGACGACCAGTGCCGCCTCCTCGGGATCCACGTTGGCGTCGGCGGTGTATCCGAACAGCCGGGTGCCGTGAGGGACCTTCCCGGCGATCGCGTGGCGTTCCAGGGCGGCGATGTGGCGTTCGGACTTGAGCGCGATCTCCATCTCGGCGGCCTCGCCGAGCACCCCGATCACCATGCGCCCCGAGGCCGTGGTCGGGTCCATGTCGGAGCCCTGTACCAGGGCGATGATGACCCCGTGCTTACGGCACAGCTCCACCAGTTCCAGGCGTTCGCGGGGGTTACGCATGAGCCGGTCCATGTGCCGGGCCACCACTGCGTCCACCTCGCCCCGACGGACCGCCTCCAGCATCTCGTAGAACCGGGGCCGGTGTTTCTTGCCGGTGCCGGTGATGGAGTTGTCGACATACACCCCGGCCAGCTCCCACCCGCGCCGCTCGATGAGGTCGCGGGAGGCCTCCTCCTGCTGGCTGACGCTGTTGCCTTCACCGGTCTGGTCGAGGGAAACACGGGCGTAGATCGCCGCACGACGGCGGTCGGGCAAGGTAGGCACGGAGGTGATTATATGTTTTATCGACAGTGGCGAAGATCGGTGGTGCCGTCTTTGCGTTTTCGGGTGGTCCAGCCGCCGGGTTTGAGGAGCCGGTGGTGTTGCCCGCAGCCGAAGGTGAGGTCGTCGATGTCGGTGCGCCCGCCGTCGGCCCATTCGTCGACGTGGTGGACCTCGGAGAGGTAGCCGGGCATATCGCAGCCCGGCGCGGTGCAGCCCCGGTCCTTCGCGTGCAGGACGATGCGTTGGTCGGCCGAAGCGATCCGTCGGGTCCGGCCGAGATAGAGCGCCCGCTCGGTGTGTCTATCGAAGACGCACAGGTAGTGGTAGGCGTGGGAGGCCATCCGGATCAGGTCACGCATCGGGATCAGGGTGCCGCCGGCGGTGACGGCATGCCCGGCCGCGGAAGTCAGCTGCTCGACGGTGGTGGTGGCGATGATCGTGACCGGCAAACCGTTGTGGCTGCCGAGTTTCGGGTCGCCGAGTTGACTGCGCAACAAAGCCGCAAGCGCGTCATGTTTGCGCTGGGCGTGTTGGCGCCGGTCGGCCTCGACGGTGGCCTCGCTGGGATCGCCGGTGACGGTGGGCGTCTGATCATCGGGGTTGCACATCCCCGGCGCCGCGAACTTGGCCAACAGGGCATCGATCGTGGCCCGCAACTCCGGGGTCGCCACCAACCGGCCCACACTCATCCCATCCGGGCGTTGCCGGCCGCACCACTGGAAACCCCGCTGGGCGGCGCGGTAATCGTCGGAGAACGTCCCGTCCGGGTTCAGCGTGATCGCCAGCCGGTCGGCGACCTTGGCCAGCTGGTCGGGCCGCAACTCGGCGGCCTTCTCAGCCAGGAACGCCTCGGCCTTGCGCACCTCCTCGGGGTGGAGGTCCTCGGGCAGATCCCGAATGAACCCTTGAACCACGCGAACGTGCTCAACGTCCAACACCCCCGCGTTCCACGCCTCGGCGGTGGCCGGAAGAGCCGCCGCCAACACCTCCCCGGTCAACGTGGTCCGCGGCTGCAGCTGTTCGGCATCGCGCAGCCGGTGACGCGCCTCGCGCGGGCTAACGCGAATGACGTCGGCGATCACCTTCGCGCACGCCCCACCCAGGGCAGGCTCCTTGCTGCGCTGCACCGAGCCGACCAGATCGAGGGAGACGGCCGAAGCCCGGCGTCTCACCGTCTCGAGCCGGTCGACTGCCTCCAGGCGTTCCCGCACCGCCAGCCCATCCCAGTCCAGTGCGCCGAGGGCCTCGACGGCAGCCTCCACCGCCGTGAACGCCTCAGCCACCGGAGTCGAAAACATGTTCGAAGCCTACGTTCGGCGACCAACGGACCAAAGGGTCCAAGCCGCCACCTGTGTATCAGCCAGGGACTGGGGATAACGCGGCGCGGCTACTCCCCCGCTTCTTCCAGAACCTCGGCCAGCATGCGCTGATGGAACACCAGAACAGCCGGCATCGCGATGGTGATGACCCCGGCGAGGCCCAGCGCCACCCAGGCGCCGCTGTCCTTGCCGCCCGCCAGCAGGTAGGTGGCCACCGCCACGGCCGTCAGCGCCAGGCCCATGGCCGTGAGCAGGGACGTGGTGCCCCGCAGCCAGATCCGGTCCAGCACCGCCGTGGGAACCAGTGGCGCGGGCCGGGTGACCTC
>WBZO01002554.1_pt2 | contig 11003 bp, 12 predicted proteins | sample 5204261 | NCBI WGS metagenome assembly WBZO01 (sample SAMN12412400, study PRJNA552823) | activated sludge metagenome | isolation source: activated sludge from anammox sidestream of wastewater treatment plant... | place: USA: North Carolina | collected 2017-09
GCACATCCACCGCCCGCGCCGCCTCCTCGAGTCCGATCGCGCCGGTAACGACCATCAGCACCGCGCCGACGATGGCGACGCCGGTGCGGTCGATACGGAGGAACGGGACGCCGCCAGCCGCAATGGCCAGGTAGGCGGCGGTGAAGATGAACGCGGTGATGGCCTACTCGTCGTCGGCGGTGTGCGCCAGGGCCGCGCTCGCCCGGAGTGCCGCGCCGCTGCGCAGCTTGATGAGCTCGAGGAACTCCATGCGCGTGCGCGCGTCCGTCCGGAACGTACCCAGCATCGAGCTGGTGACCGCGAACGAGTTCTGCTTCTCCACCCCACGCATGGACATGCAGAGGTGGGTGGCCTCGACGACAACCGCCACGCCGAGCGGGGCAATCTTCTCCCGGATGGTTTCCGCGATCTGGCTCGTCAGCCGCTCCTGCACCTGCAGGCGGCGCGCGAACACGTCGACGATGCGCGGGATCTTGCTGAGGCCGATCACCTTGTTGCTCGGCAGGTACGCCACGTGGCACTTGCCGAAGAACGGCAGCAGGTGGTGTTCGCACAGACTGTAGAAGTCGATGTCCTTGACGATCACCATCTCGCTATAATCCACCGTGAACAGCGCGTTGTTGAGCACCTGGTCGATGTCGGCCGCGTACCCACTGGTCAGGAACGTCATCGCCTTCTCGACGCGCTTCGGCGTGTCCACGAGCCCCTCGCGGTCGGGATCTTCCCCGAGCGCCGCGAGCAGGTTTCTCACCAAATCCTGCATCCTCCTATTGTACATGTCGCTGCTGGGCCGGCCGGCTGCCGCGCAGACCGCCGACGAGCTGTATGCCGACCGCGCGAATCTGGCCAGCGCATCGAAGGCCGCCGACCTGCTCGAGGCGGAGGTGCAGATGCACCCCACCTCGTTCGATCCGGCCTGGAAGCGTGCACGGATCGCGTACTACCTTGGGGGACACGCGGTAGCCGGCGAGCGTCGCATGCACCTGGAACGGGGCGTGGTCGCCGCACAAGCGGCGGCGAAGCTCGAACCCGGCCGGCCGGAGGGGCACTTCTGGGCGGCGGCGAACATGGGCGCGCTCGCCGAGAACTTCGGCCTGCGAGCCGGCCTGAAGTACCGCAAGCCGATCCGCGAGGCGCTCGAGACGGTACTGCGGCTCGACCCTGCCTTCATGCAGGGCTCCGCGGACCGCGCACTCGGCCGCTACTACGCGCGGGTCCCCGCGCTGTTCGGAGGCAGCCGAACGAAGGCCGAGCAGCACCTGCGCGCTTCCCTGCGCTACAACGAGCACAGCACCATCTCCCGGTTCTTCCTCGCTGAGTTGCTGATCGACCAGAAGCGTATGGCAGAGGCACGGGCGGAACTCCAGCATGTGCTCGACGCGCCGCTCAGCGCGGAATGGGGACCCGAGGACCGGGACTACAAGACGAAGGCGGCGGCGCTCCTCCGCACGCTCGACTGAACCCGGTTTCGGCGTCGTCGTGGAGAACGCTGTGAACAGGACCGGGTACACCGCCGCACTCACCCGGCCGGGACCCGCCGATAAGATCCACAGCAGCGCGGGAGTTTCCCGGAGCGTGGGAGGCGGACGGAACCACCAGGGCCGCACGGCGTCTTTACAAGTGCACACATGAGCCCGGGGCGCTCGGGTGAGACAACTCGAGCGGACACAGGAGCACACGGATCACCGAATGAGGCGGGAACCTGACCTGGTCGTCGTGGCACGAGACGTGAATTGACGGGAGCAGGCTGGAGACACAGACGATGCTGATGGATGGCGCCGGAATGAACACGGGGAACCTGGGCGCGGGACGGTCCACGCAGAAGGTTCTCATCGTGAACGGCAACAGCGACGTGCTCGAGCTGCTCGAGCCAGTGCTGGATGCAGGCAACTACGACGTCGTCTTCGTCGAGGCGATCGCACACGCCTATTCCCAGATCAAGCGCGTGCAGCCCGACCTGGTCATCCTCTGTGTCCGCATGGACGATGCCGACGGCCTCACCGTGCTGTCGATGCTCAAGCTCGACGCCGAGACCCGGGACATCCCGGTCGTCACCTTCACCAGCGCACCCGACGAGGACACGGCGTCGTCCGAAGACGAGGACGATGACGACACGCCGATGTTCCCGGGCCGCTCGGCGATGCTGATGAACTGACGTGGTATAGTCCCGCCGCATGACGGCGTCGGTTCCCGGCTCACCCTACCAGCCCGAGCGCCGCACAGGCGATCGCACCGAGATTCTGGGCGACCTCCGCGGCGAGGTGATGATCTACCAGCCCATGGCAGTGCGCGAGATCAGCCAGGGTGGCGCCCTCATCGAGTCGTCCTTCCCCCTGCAGATCGATTCCCTCCACGACGTGCGCCTCGAACTCGGCGACGACTCGGTCGTCGTGAAGGGCCGTGTGGTCCATAGCAGCATCGCCGACATGGACCGCGAGTTCGTCGCGTACCGGTCAGGCCTGGAGTTCATCCAGCCCAGCGCCGGCGTGCGCGAGGTCATCGCGAAGTTCATCCAGGCGGTGAAGACCGGGCGCACAGCCCGATAGCACCGACCGCTACTTGATTTTCAGGTGGCGAAGATAGTCGCCCGAGGCAATGCGCTCGGCACGCCCGAGCGGGGCATTGTAGAAGTAGACCCAGGCCTGGGCCGAACGGCCGTCCTCGAAGGTGACCGGAATCTCGACCCGGCGATAGAGGCTGGAGTCGGGCCCCTTCGAGCTGTACCCCTCGATCTCGTCCAGTGTGGCGAGTGCCTGCTCGGGGTCGAGCATCTGGTGCACCTCGCCCCAGACCCGGTCGTCCGAGGCGGGGATGGCGGCGGGGTAAATCCCCAGGTCGAAGAGCGCCGCACTGATCGATCCGCGACCGATCGGCTTGAGCACGCGATCGAGGTCCGTGCGCCCGGGGCGCTTGAACCCGCTCATGAGCGTGCCATAGAAGAACACCAAGTCCGTCATTGTGCTGGCCAGCGGTTGAACGGCCCGCCGGAAATTACGGCCAGCTTACAGGATCCGTTTACCTAAGGGAAACTCCGGGGGGCCGGAGGCACGCTCCGGCCCGGACGGCAGGTATTACTGCTGAGGCGGAGCGTCGGCCTGACGACGGGCCGCGCCGAGGGCGCTGAGCGCATCGATGGCCGTGGCGGGCAGGTCGAAGGACAACGCGACGGTCTTTCCGGTACCGCCGAGCTGGAGCGTCTGCAGGACCGACGCGAGTTCCGGCCGCGCCGAGGCCTGCATCCTGGCCAGGGCGATGAAGCCGCGGAGGACGTCGCGCAGGCCGGTGGCCGACTCGTCGTCGCGCGATTCTGCGCGGAGGGTGCCACGAATGCCGCTGTCGATGATGGCCGATGCGGAGAAAAGGGTGATGGCGGGCAACTGCTGGGCGACGCCGGGCGGCAGCGCGCGCTGGGTGAGCGCATCGAAGCGACCCGCGGCCCAGGCGTTGCCGGAGTCCATGTCGCGGATGAGCCCCATGATCTCGTCGTTGGTCGAGATGCTGGCCCCACCACCCTTCAGGTCGACCGCACCGCGGATGAGGGCGCTCGAGCCGACCACGACCAGCCCGGGCTCGAGGAACGCGAGCGACAGGGACGGACGGCCTTCGCGGGCCTCGCTGACGATCAGCCGGGCGCCCTTGTAGTCCTCGACCTGGGCGCCGTGCTCGCGCATGAGCGCCTCGATCTTCACCTGGTCGAAGCGTCCGCGGGCCAGCACAATCGCGGAGCCGGGGATCCGGTCCTGTTCCGCCCCGGTGGGCACGATGGCGGCGAGCACGTGGTCGATGTCGGTTTCGATGTTGATGCCGGTCTGGCTCTGGAATTCGCCCTGACCGTCCTGCTTCATCGGGAGGGCCGAGCGGACCTTCTGGCGGAGTTCCGAGGTCATGATGTCGCGGACATCGGCGTAGGCGACGACCGCGGCGTTGGAGGGGATGAACTGCAGTTCGTCGGGCCCGCCAGGCTTGCCGAGTGCGGCGGTGGAGAATCCGACCGAGTAGGCAACCAGCCCGACCCCCAGGCCGATACCCAGGGTCAGGAGCGAACCGACGACAAAATACCGGGTCCTCGTGGTCATGCAGTCCTCATCCCGTTATACGCGCAACCGCGGGTCACTGTTCCAGCACGTACTCGCGCGACTCGACGGTTCGAGCGGCCGCCCACAGGGCCGCCCCCATCAATAGTGCCAGTGCCAGCAGGCTGGATGCTACCCCCGGCACCTCGGCGAAGGCCTGGAGCAGGACGCTGATGGCCGAGTCGTCGGGCATTCCGTGCGGCACGAGCGCCTGGAGATAGTAGGCCACCGTCATCCGCTTGAGGTAGCCCGGGAACAGGAGCACGGCCGGTTCCCAGCCGAGCACGAACACCAGGCCGGCCACCAGCGGCCGGCGCACCCGCGCCCCCACCCAGGCGAACACCGCCCCGTAGGTGGCCAGGCCCGCGGCCAGCATCCCGAGGTCGGCCACCAGCGACGGGAACATCGCGGCCACCGACCCGCCGCCCATCGGCACCATCAGGAAGAAGACCACCACCACCGAGGGGAGGATGAGCAGGACCGTGCAGGCCAGGTACGCGACGAACTTGCCCACCAGCACGGCACCCCTCGGGATCGGTCGCGTGAACAGGTAGGTGATGGTCCGGTCCTCGACCTCGTCGGCGATGAGCGCCGTGCCGTAGAACACCCCCAGGATCGGGACGATGAACCGGACGTAGAGCAGCCAGATCATCAGGCCAAAGATCCCCGCGCCGCTCACCGACGCGCCGTTGATCCGCAGCGACTCCGCTGGCGCCAGCATCCAGGCCAGACGGCTGATGAGTGCCAGCAGCACGGGCCCGCCAACCAGCAGGGCCAGGAAGATGGACCGGCGCGACCACAGCATCTCCCCGAGCGAGAGGTCGAAGATGCGCAGGACAGCGGCACCGAACGACAGGCGGGCGCGTGGCGCGGGCGTCATCACTTCACCAGGTATTCGAAGACAGCCTGCAGGTTGTCGTCCGGAGAGGTGACCTCACGGATGGCGCCGAACTCGCTCGACGCGGCCATGGCGGTCAGCCGGGCGTAGAAGGCGTCAGGCTTCCCCGTCTGTACGATCACCGCATCATCCTCGAACCGGAGGCTGAGCACATGGTCGGAGGCGAGGAACTCCCGCGCAAGTGCGCGCGGCTGGGCCGCACGGATGTGCACGGTGTGGGGATGTTCGTCGATGAGGTCACGGATCTGGTGCACATCGCCCTCGGCCAGGATGCGCCCCTGGTTGATGAGGAGGATGTTCGACGTCATCGACTCGATTTCGTGGAGGATATGGCTCGACACGATCACGCTGCGGCCGGCCCGGCCCCACTCGCGAATCAGCTTGATGGTCTTCCGGCGCGCCAGCGGGTCCATGCCCGACAGCGGTTCGTCGAGGATGAGCAGTTCGGGGTCGTGCGCCAGCGCCTGCGCCAGCTTGACCCGCTGCCGCATGCCCTTGCTGTAGGCGCCGATCTTCTTGTCCGCCGCATCGGAGAGTTCGACCATGGCCAGCGCGCGACGGGCCGCCGCGGTGGCGTCGGCATCCGACCCGCCGTTCAGGCGCAGGAGCGCGGTCACCCACTCGAGCCCGGTCATCCGCTCATAGAAGGCGTCCTGCTCCGGGCAGAAGCCGATCCGGAAGTACAGGTCGGGATGCCGCCAGATCGGCTCGCCGAGCACGGTGATGCTCCCCTTGCTCGGCTTCAACTGGCCCGTAATCAGCTTCATGAAGGTCGACTTGCCGGCGCCGTTCGGCCCGAGCAGGCCCGTGATGCCCGGCGGCACCGTGAGCGTCACGTCGTTCAGGCCAATCACCTGCCCGTACCACTTCGAGACATGCTCGGCCGTGACGACGCTCACGCCACCACCTCCATGCCGCGCACCCGGCGGTCCAGGACGTATGCCGACGCGGCCATGAGCAGGACGATGACGGCGAACGCGCTCCAGACCGGCATGTCGAAGCGTGGCTGCAGGCGGAAGATCGCGTCGCCAATCTGCTGCAGGTCGAGCGGCACCGAGAGCCACGCCATCGACGAGTCGCGGGTGATGCCGCGCACGATCCCGTAGATGGCCTGCGAGAAGAAGATCAGCCCGGCGTACAACACGCCGACGTAGCGGCTGCTGCGCGAGAGGGACGAGAGTGCGAGCATCGCGAGCGAGACGGCCGTCACCTGGATGAGCGAGAAGATCGTGATGGCCGGGAGCAGGAAGAGGTGCTGCACGAAGAACGAGAAGCTGCCGGCGAACATCACCTGGATGACGAGCAGCAGCACCGCCGGCAGCCAGGTGACCAGCAGGAGGACGATCAGCAGGATGGCGAACTTGCCGAAGATGTACTCGAGCCGGGTCAGCGGCTTGGAGAGGTAGATCTGCAGGGCGTTGGCCCGCCGATCGTTCGCAATGAGCCCCGTGCCGGCATAGACGGTGATGAAGAACAGGAACACCTCCTGCTGCAGAAGGAAGCTCCTGAACATCGCGGCGTCCGGCGCGAGGAACTGGGCCTGCGGGAGGTTGGTGGCCGCATAGATTTGGACGGCGCGGACCAGGAAGGGGACCCACGACAGGAGCAGCAGGCCGAGGAACGCCCGTTTCGCGAAGAGCGTGCGGATGCCCGCTCGCGCGATGACCCACCAGGCCCGGCCGGCCTGCGCGCGCGGCCCGGTGTAGCGCCGGTACCCCTGGTCGTGGATGGGCATGCGCTAGTCCTCCCCCACGGCCTGGGCGAACACGTCCTCGAGCGTCGGCACGCTCGGCCGGAGATGGCGGACCTGCACCTGCCCGGCCGCCGCCAGCGCGAAGATGCGGTGCGCCCCTTCCTCGCCCGGCACGAACACCCGCATCACGTCATCGTCGGTGGCATGGCATTCGAGGCCGGCCGCCCGGAGCGTCGCCACGAAGTCCGGAACGCCCGCAGGCGCCTTCACGCGCAGCTCGAAGACCTGGCCGCGCGGCTGCTTGAGCCCCTCGATCGGTCCCTGGGCGGCCACGCGCCCCTTGTCCATCACGACGACGTTGGTGCACGTGTACTCGATGTCGGGCAGCAGGTGCGAGGAGACGATGACGTTGACCCCCTTGTTGTGGGCGAGGTCGCGGACCAGTTCCAGCATCTCGTCCCGGCCCCTGGGGTCCATGCCGTTGGTCGGCTCGTCGAGGAAGAGCAGGTCGGGATCGTGCACCAGGGCCTGTGCGAGCTTGATGCGCTGCTTCATGCCGGTGGAGTAGGTTTCCACGTTGCGGTAGCGCGCTTCGCCGAGCCCGACATAGAACAGCACCTCGTGCGCACGCTGCATCGCATCGACCCGGGGAAGGCCGGAGAGTTCGGCGCAGTACGCGACGAAGCTGACGGCGTTCATGCCCGGGATGTGGGCGTCGTTCTCCGGCATGTAGCCGACGCGCGCGCGAATCTCGAGGGGCGCGGCCGTGACGTCGAGCCCGAGCACGTGCATGCGGCCCGCCACCGGCACGACGAACCCGAGCAGCGACTTGATCATCGTGCTCTTGCCGGCGCCGTTCGGGCCGAGCAGCCCGACCGCACCGGCACCGAAGGCGATCGAGACCTCCCGGAGCGCGGTCTGCGTGCCGTATTGGACCGTCACCCCTTCCAGGGTGACGACCGGTGCGGGCTCAGCCATCTCTGGAGCAGTAGACGGAAGTGGCGTCCTAGAGGTTTCCACGCAGGCCGAGTGCATCGGCCTGCCCGCGCATGAACCCGATGACGTTGCCGATGTGCTGGTCGAGCGGCAGTCCGAGCAGGGCCGCGCCGGCGCGCAGGTCGTCGCGGTTCACGGCCCGGGCGAATGCCTTGTCCTTCATCCGCTTCACGACCGACGCTGCCTCGAGGTCGAGAATGCTGCGGCTGGGCCGCACGAGCGAGGCCGCCGTCACGAAGCCGGCCATCTCGTCGCACGCGAACAGTGTCTTCTCGAGCAGGCTCTCGCGCGACACGCCGGTGTAATCCGCGTGGGACAGGATCGCGCGCGTCACCCACCCGGGGTAGCCGAGCCCCGCCAGGATCTCGACGCCCCTGTACGGATGGTCGTCGAGCGAGGGCCAGCGTTCGTAGTCGAAGTCGTGCAGCAGGGCCACGATGCCCCAGCCCTGCTCGTCTTCACCGAACTGCCGCGCGTACCCGCGCACTGCCGCCTCGACCGCCAGGGCATGCTTCAACAGGCTGTCGCCCTTCGTGTACTCGGTCAGCAGCGTCCAGGCGTCAGCGCGCGTGAGGTTCGTGTCAGCCACGGTCAGTGCACCAGGTTGATGAACGTCGTGATGATCAGGGCGTTGGTGAAGTCGATGAAGAACGCGCCCACCATGGGCACCACGAGGAATGCGCGCGGAGCCGCCCCGAAGCGCGAGGCCAGTGCCTCCATGTTCGCGACCGCGTTTGGCGTGGCCCCAAGGCCGAACCCGCAGTGTCCCCCGGCCATCACGGCCGCGTCGTAGTCGCGTCCCATCAACCGGAAGGTCACGAAGATCGCGCATGCAGCCATCATCCCGACCTGCACGACCAGGATCACCAGCATGGGGAGGGCGAGGTCGAGCAGCTCCCAGAGACGCAGCGACATCAGCGCCATGGCCAGGAACAGCGACAGCGCAATCGTGCCCACGTCGTCGACGACCCTCTGCTCCACGCGGATCCATCGGAGCCACTCGTCCGCATTGCGAATCACGGCGGCCGCGATCATGGCTCCGATGTAGGCCGGAAGGGTCATGACCCGCCCGAGGAACCCACTCAGGATGCCGCCCGCCCACATGGCCACGAGCACGACGGTGAGCACCTTCAGGAGGGTGTAGGCAGTCGCCGGATCGCCGCCCGGTTCGGTGTCAATCTCCGCATCCAGGCTCTGGTAGGCGCTCGCCTTGGCCGCGACCGTGTGCCGGACGCCGGGAGGCGTGATCCCGTGTCGGCGGATCAGCCACGTCCCGACCGGACCACCGAGCAGGCCGCCACTGACCAGGCCAAACGTCGCGGCAGCCATCGCCAGCGTCACTCCGCCGGAGAAGCCGTACTCGTCCTCCATGAGCTTGCCGAAGGCAGCGCCGGTGCCGTGCCCGCCGGTCATCGTGATGGACCCCGCAATCAGCCCCACGAGCGGCTCGACCCCCAGGAGGCGCGCCAGCACCACCCCCACGCCGTTCTGCGCCACGGCCAGCGCGGACGCCAGCACCCAGAACGTCAGGACCTGCGGGCCACCCACACGCACGAGCGAGAGGCTCGCGCCCAGGCCGATGGTGGTGAAGAACGCGATCATCATCGGCGCCTGGAGCGTGGTGTCGAACTCGAAGGACACGACCCCGCGCAGCCGCAGCAGGAGCGCGACCGCCGCGAACACGAACCCGCCGACCACCGCCGCCGGGATGTTGTACCGATCGAGCTGGGAAATGCGCCGCCGCACGCCGTAGCCGGCGAACAGCACGAGTGCCGCGACGGCAAGAGTCTGGATCATGTCCAGTCGGATGGTAGGCACAGCCGAACGTTTCCGCGGCCAGTGGCGCCGCGACCGCATGATATATTCCGGCGGCAGGCGGCACAACCGAGGAGCGCCCCACCACGTGACCAGCCGAACCACCCCCACCGACCAGACGCACGCCACCAGCCTCGACACCGAGTTCACGCGAGGCCTCGGCCTCTACGACTCGACGATGGTCGTCATCGGGTCGATGATCGGCTCCGGCATCTTCCTGGTGTCCGCCGACATGGCGCGGACCATCGGAAGCCCGGGCTGGCTGCTCGTGGGCTGGCTGATCGCGGGCGTGCTCACCATCACCGCCGCGCTCTCCTACGGCGAGCTGGCCGCGATGATGCCACGCGCAGGCGGTCAGTACGTGTACCTGCGGGAGGCGTTCTCCCCCATCTGGGGCTTCCTCTACGGGTGGACGCTCTTCCTGGTCATCCAGAGTGGCACGATTGCCGCCGTGGCGGTCGGCTTCGCGCGCTACTCCGGCGTCCTCATCCCGTGGATTTCCGAGGACCGCTACCTCGTCTCCCCGGTGCACCTCACGTCAGGCTACGCCCTCTCGCTCTCCACGGCGCAGTTCGTCGGGGTGCTGCTGATTGCCCTCCTCACCTGGACGAACACCCGCGGGCTCGAGTACGGCCGCATCATCCAGAACATCTTCACCACGACCAAGGGCGGCGCGCTCGTGGCGCTGATCCTGGCCGGCATCCTGATGGGACGCAACACGGCCGCGGTGTCCGACAACTTCGGCGACCTGTGGACGGTGCGCGGAGCCTCGGACATCGTGCCAGGCCTCAGCGCCGTGTCGGCGTTCGGCCTGTTCATTGCCCTGTGCGTTGCCCAGACCGGCTCGCTCTTCTCGGCCGACGCCTGGAACAACATCACGTTCACCGCCGGTGAAGTGAAGGACCCGCGGCGGAACATCCCGCTCTCGCTCGCGCTCGGCACCGCGGTCGTCATCGGCCTCTACCTCCTGGCGAACGTCGCCTACCTCTCGGCGCTCACCTTCCCGCAGGTGCAGCATGCGGCGGCGGACCGGGTGGCCAGCGCCACGCTGGACGTCGTCTTCCCCGGTGCAGGCGCGGCGATCATGGCGGTGGGCATCATGATCTCCACCTTCGGCTGCAACAACGGCCTGATCCTGGCCGGGGCGCGGGCCTACTATGCGATGGCGAAGGACGGGCTCTTCTTCAGGTCTGCCGGCGAGCTGAACGACGCGAGGGTGCCGGCGTGGGGGCTGGTGCTCCAGGGGGTGTGGTCGGCCATCCTCGTCCTGCCCCGCACCTACAACCCGGGCACGGGCGCCTACGGCAACCTGTACAGCAACCTGCTGGACTACGTCGTGTCGGCCGCACTGATCTTCTACGTCCTGACGATCCTCGGCGTCTTCCGCCTCCGCACGACCCGCCCTGACGTCGAGCGGCCGTATCGAGCCTTCGGCTATCCGGTCGTTCCGGCGCTGTACGTCGCCGGTGCCCTGACGATCCTGCTCGTGCTGTTCGCCTATCGCCCATCGACCACATGGCCGGGGCTC
>WBZO01006719.1_pt1 | contig 11003 bp, 4 predicted proteins | sample 5204261 | NCBI WGS metagenome assembly WBZO01 (sample SAMN12412400, study PRJNA552823) | activated sludge metagenome | isolation source: activated sludge from anammox sidestream of wastewater treatment plant... | place: USA: North Carolina | collected 2017-09
GGTGTAGCCGAGGCTGGTGCCGTTGTTGGTCACCGTGCCGCCGTTGCTGGCGGCGCCCACCGCCGTGATGGTCAGCGTGTCGCCGATATCGGGGTCGCTGTCGTTCGCCAGCACGTTCAGCACGTTGCCGCTGCTGTTCTGCCGGACGTTGAAACCGGGATCATTGACCGCGTTGGGCGCGGTATTGGCGCCCACCACGGTTACCGTTACGGTCGCCGTGTCCGTTCCGCCGTTGCCGTCGCTGACGGTATAGGTGAAGCTCTCGGTGCCACTGTAACCGACCGCAGGAGTATAGATGAGGTTATTCCCGTTGGGCGTCACCAGGCCACCCGCGCTCGTCGCGCCGACTCCCGTGATCGTCAGCGTCTGCGCCGGGAGATCGGCGTCGCTATCGTTGGCGAGCACCTCGAGAATATTGTTGAGGCTGTTTTCGCTCACGCTCAGGCCGGAGTCGTCCACGGCCGTCGGGGCCACGTTGCCGCCCACCGTGACCGTGACCGTCGCGGTATCCGTCGCGCCGGCGCCGTCGCTGACGGTATAGGTAAAGGTCTCGGTACCGCTGAAGGCGCTCGCCGGCGTATAGCCCAGGCTGGTGCCGTTGTTGGTCACCGTGCCGCCGTTGCTGGCGGCGCCCACCGCCGTGATGGTCAGCGTGTCGCCGAGATCGGGATCGCTGTCATTGGCGAGGACGTTCAGCGTATGGCCCGAGCTGTTGGTGGCCACGTTGATGCCGCTGTCGTCGACGGCGTCGGGCGTGGTATTGCCGATGCCGATCACCGTCACCGTCACCGTCGCGGTATCCGTTCCACCGCTGCCGTCACTGACCGTGTAGGTGAAGCTGGCATTACCGCTGAAACCCGGCGCCGGGGTGAAGAGCAGACTGCTGCCGCCGTTGATCGTCACCGAACCGGAGGGCGCGGGTGTACCGACCGCGGTGATCGCCAGTGTCTGGCCCACATCGGGATCGCTGTCGTTGGCCAGCACGTCGAGCGGGTTGCCGCTGCTGCCCATGGCGACACTGAAACCGGTGAAGTTGGTGGAATTGTCGTCGTCGTTCGCGACCGGGGCAGTGTTGATCGGCGCGATCACGGTCATGGTCACGGTCGCCGTATCCGTACCGGTGCCGTCACTGACCGTATAGGTGAAGGTCTCGGAACCGGTGTATCCCGCCGCCGGGGTGTAATTCAGGCTGGTCCCGTTATTCGTCACCGATCCGCCGTTGCTGGCGCTCCCCACCGCGGAGATCGTCAAGGTGTCGCCTGCGTCGGGATCGCTGTCGTTGCCCAGTACGTTCAGGGTATTGCCCGTGCTGTCCCGGCCGACGCTGAAGCTGTCGTTGACGGCGCTCGGCGCCGTATTGGCCGCGACGGTGACGGTGACCGTCGCATCCGCGGTCAGGGTACCGTCGCTGACCGTATAGCCGATCACCTCGGTGCCGGTCGCGCCGGCCGCCGGCGTATAGACGAGGCCGTCATTGGTGCCGTTGATGGTGACGCTGCCGCCGGCGCCCAGCGGAGTGGTTATACTGGCGGCCGTGATCGTCAGCGGCTGCGCCGGCACGTCCGGATCGCCGTCATTGGAGAGGACATCCAGCGCGTTGCCGCTGCTGTTCACCGACACCGTAAAGGCATCATCGACCGGTGCTGGCGCCGCGTTGGCCCCCACCGTCACCGTCACGGTCGCCAGGGCCGTGGTGACGCCGTCACTGACGGTGTAACCGAAGCTGTCGCTGCCGGCGAAAGCAGGTGCCGGGGTATACGTCAGGCTGACCCCATTGTTCGTGATCGTTCCGCCCTGCGCCGAGGTCGCATCGGCGGCGCTGATGACCAGTGTCTGGAGCGGCGCGTCGGCGTCGCTGTCGTTGGCAAGCACATCCAGCGTGTTGCCGCTGCTGTCCGTCAGCACGTTGTAGGCGTCGGCCGCCGCGACCGGGGCGCTGTTGCCGACCGTCAGGGTCACGGTCGCCGTGGCGGTGGCCGTACCGTCGCTGATCGTATAGGTGATCACCTCGGTACCGGTCGCGCCGGTCGCCGGCGTGTAGATCAGACCATCATTGCCGCCATTGATGTTGACCGTGCCGCCGCCGGCGAGCGGGGTCGTGATCGAGGCCTGCGTGATGATCAGGACATCGACGACATCGGCGTCCCTGTCGTTGGCCAGTACGGCCAGCGGATTGTTGCTGCTGTCGAGGGTGACGGCGATGCTGTCGTTGTTCGCGACCGGCGCCGTATTCGCCGGACGCACCGTGACCGTGACCGAAGCAGTATTGGATCCACCGGCACCGTCGCTCACCGTATAGGTAAAGCTGTCGGCGCCGCTGTAATTGGCGGCCGGGGTATAGGTGATCGTGGCGCCGTTGATCGTCACCGTGCCGCCATTGGCGGACGGATTGCCGACCGCGCTGATCGCCAGCGTCTGCGCGGGGATATCGGCGTCGTGATCGTTGGCCAGCACGGCGAGCGCGTTGCCGCTGCTGTTCTCGGCCACGCTGAACGTATCCGCCACCGCCGTCGGCGCGACATTACCGCCCACGCTCAGTGTCACCGTCGCGGTGTCGGTGGCGATGCCATCGCTGACCGTATAGGTGAAGCTCGCCGGCCCCGCGGCGGCAGGGGTATACAACAGATTGTTGCCCGGTCCTGCGCCGTTGATGGTAACCGTACCGCCGGCGGCGCCGCTGACCGCGCTCACCGCCGTGACGGTCAACGTATCGCCGACATCGTCGTCGTGATCGTTGGCGAGCACATCGAGCGGATTATTGCTGCTGCCGGTCGCGACATTGATCTCCACCCCGGCGCCACCGTCGTCCTCGGCCTTCGGCGCCGTATTGTCGACCCCGATGACGGTCACGGTCACCGTGGCCGAGTCCGTGGCGATTCCATCGCTGATGGTGTAATCGAAAGCGACCGTGCCGCTGAAGCCGGGCGTCGGAGTAAATCGCAGGCTGTTGCCGCCATTGATGGTCACGGTGCCGGACGGCGTCGGCGTGCCGACCGCGGTGATCGTCAACGCATCCCCGATGTCGGGATCGCTGTCGTTGGCGAGCACGTTGAGGGTGTTGTTGCTGCTGTCCATGGCGACGCTGATACCGCCGTCGTCGACCGCCGCGGGGGGGGTATTGCCCGCGGCCACGACGGTAATGGTCACTGTCGCGGTGTCTGTATCGACGCCATCGCTGATGGTGTAACTGAAGCTCTCGTTGCCGGTATATCCCGGCGCCGGCGTATAGAGCAGATTGCCGCCGTTGGCGGTCACGGTACCGCCAGCCGTGGGCGCCTGTACGGTCCCCGCCGCGGTCACGGTCAGGGTATCGCCGATATCGGGATCGCTGTCGTTGGCGAGCACGTTGATCGGGTTGTTGAGACTGTCCTTGCCGACGCTGAGTCCGGTATCGTCGACCGCCGTCGGGGCGCTGTTATTACCCGTACTGATCGTCGTGACGGTGACGGTTGCCGTCGCGGTGAGTCCCAGGGCGTCAGTAATGGTATAGCTGAAGCTCTCGTTACCGCTGTGCCCGGCGGCCGGGGTGTATAACAGGACAGTGCCCGTACCGTTGACCGATGCCGTGCCCCCCTGATCAGGGGTGCCGACCGCACTGATCGTCACGGCATCGCCGAGATCGGGGTCGCTGTCGTTGGCGAGCACATTGAGCAGATTGTTGACGCTGCCCATGGCGACGCTGAGCCCGGAATCGTCGACCGCGACCGGGGGGCTGTTCGTGTTGTCCAGTACAAAGCTGACGTTACCCGTCTTGGTCGTCGTCCCGTCGCTGACCGTATAGGTGAAGACCTCGGTACCGAGCGTGTTTCGCGGCGGGGTATACAAAAGCTTGTTGCCGGCGGCGTTGACCGTCACCGTGCCACCGAGCTGGGTCAACGAGGTCCCGGTGATGGTAAGCTTGTCGCCCAGATCGGGGTCGCTGTCGTTGGCGAGGACGTCGAGCTCGATCTGCATCAGATCGGTCGCCGTCGACAGGACGAGCAGCCTTCCATCGGAACTGGCAAATCCCTGGCCGAGGAAGTTGCCGGAAGAATTCTGCATGACCAGGCTGCCATCCATGATCACTTGATAGATTCCGTTGAAACTCCCGACGGTCGGGCTGTCCTGCACCACCGTATCGCTGTCGAGATCCAGGGCAAGCCGGTCGGTCGAGGTCACGTCGGCGGAAAATGCCGCATAGACATTTTCACCGGCGATGAACTGATCGTCGCTGTCGAACGACATCGATCCATTCTCCGTCGTGAGCGCCGCGAGATTCTCGCCCCCGCCGGACAACGGACTGGAGAAGGTTTCCTTCAGTCTGACCAGATTGTAGAAGGTCTCGCCCCCCCCGGAGGAATCGAGTACGGTATTGTTCAGCGCCAGCGTATCGACCGAACGCTTGACCGCGAGCATCAGCCCCCGGCCTATCCCGCCGGAGGCGTTCGTTTCCACCGGGAAGATCAGCAGGGATCCATTGGAGGTCACGGCGCCCACCGAGCCGTTGCCAGCCGCATCCGTCACCACGACCTGACCTTCCGCCGTGACGACATGGCTCGCCCCCTCGACACCGCCCACGTCGTTTTCCGGATCATGGACGCTGGTCAGATCATGTCGCGTACGGGTCCCGAAGAGCAGACTCCCGCTGGTAGCCCCGCCGTCGCCATATCCCCAGCCACCGCCCAGGGCATGATTCTCGATGCCGCCTTCACCGCTGCCGAGAGTGAAGGGATCTTTCAATTCCGTCTCGAACTGCAACCCGCCATACAGGTTGTTATGCAGCACGCCTTCGACCCCGCTGCTGGAAAATCCGGCGATCAGGGTGCCCAGAACGGGAGCGGAGGCGTTCCGGATCGCGGCGACGGCCTCGGCGAAGGTCAACCCGTCGAGATCGACATCCAGCCCCGCAACCAGACTGGCGAGCACAGAAACCTCTTCCACCGCGAAATTGGACAGCGTCACCCCTCCGCCCAGGCTCTGGACGATGCTGTCGACGACGGCCTCGGACGCGGGGGAAAGATTGATCTCCGCCCCGGTCACGATGGCGCGCATGGTGCCGGACTGACCGGTCACGCGCACCGCGAGGGTACTGTCCGGCACGGGGGTGTCATTGAAGCTGTAGGAACCGTTGGCGGCGCTGGTCGTCGTCGCGATGACGGAAACCATATTGCCCTGACCGTCGAGACGGACCAGTTGCACCGTCGCCCCGCTGACCGGAACGAGGCCGGTAACGGCGGCATTCGCGGTGCCCGTCAGCCAGCCGGCCAGTTGAGAGAAAGGATCGGCGAATGTGCCGGCGGATGAAAACCGCAGGCTGTCCGCGTTCGGCGCGCTCACGATGCCGGTGACGAGGTTCGGAACGGCAGATTCGGAGGGTTCGTTGACCTCACAGGCCGACAACAGCAGGCCTGTAAAGACAAGCGCGATGACACGGGTATGGAATGGTCTCAGCAAGCTCATATGGATTATCTAAGCAACTTGCGCACCAGAATCGACCGAGGCGCAAGATGATATGACATCCCTATCATGAATTCCTACCCGCGTACCGCGCCATCGGGAATCAGCCTTTCGCGCAGTTCGATACAGCGCGGATTATACCTTAAGAAGTCTCAGACGGTCATCTCTGAAACCCTACAATTTGTTGTTGATGTAGGAAAATCCCGCGCGCACGCGGTTTGCAGGGGGCTTGTCCATTTGACGGGGACGGAGAGGATTAGTTCCGAAGTACGGACGACGAGCAAGGATGAAGCATCATGCCTTCGGACAAAGAATGATTCAGAGGGAGTCCCGGTCAGACCTCCTCATCTCTGCCTCGCGGGCATGGCCACGAATCCGTCTATACGATTTTATTTAGATTTGATCGCAAGGATATCGCAGCGGTCGCACTGAACCGCCTCGATGCGCCGCGCAGTTCACCCAGGCGTGGCAATGCAGGTATCCGGAGGGGTTGGGATATGAAGCCTGCCAAGGTGCCGACATCCATATCGGCTTTAGCTGTCATCGACAGACCTTGACAGAGCTATCCAATAGACCAGCCATCGATACAAAAAGTTCCGTCGTCAAACCCCGCCCGGCCTACAGGGTCGTTGCTGCCCGCCCGAAAGATATAAAGATATCAAGACATATCAGTCGTCGTCCCACTTACGCAGCTTGTCGGGATCGACCTCACTCTGCTCCTTTTTCGCCCGCCGATTCAGTTTGATCAGATAAAAGACGAAGCCGATGACAATGAAAAGAAGTATCGCGATACCGATCGAGATTCCCATAAGACCCTCCGCCTGGCAGTTCCCCGCCTTGCCGTACCTCAGCGGCACCTATTCTCGCCCCCGGATACAAGGGAATCAACCGGCACGGTAATGCGAGAAGAATACGAAGAGATACCTTGTTTACTGCGGTGTGGCGGATGTTGCTGGACGTACTTGGACCAGTATATGGTGGGCCCGCTCGGACTCGAACCGAGGACCAAGGGATTATGAGTCCCCTGCTCTAACCGACTGAGCTACAGGCCCGGAATGCGCGCAAGTATAACGCAGTAGGGCGGAACTCACACCAGGACCCACACGAGGCGCGGAAGGTCCACCACAGTCCGGCGCCGGGAAAGCCTGGCGGTGAAAATGCGCAGGGAGCCTCACGGCTCCCTGCATCACAATGCATATGCCCGTGCGGTCCTTAGTCCACGAAACTGCGCAAGGCTTCCGAACGACTCGGGTGGCGCAGCTTGCGCAGCGCCTTGGCCTCGATCTGGCGGATGCGTTCGCGCGTGACGTCGAACTGCTTGCCGACCTCTTCCAGGGTGTGATCGGTGTTCATGTCGATGCCGAAGCGCATGCGCAGCACCTTGGCCTCGCGCGCGGTCAGGCTCTCGAGCACGGCGGTGGTGGCCTCGCGCAGGCCGGCGATGGTAGCGGCCTCCGGCGGTGACAGCATGTTCGAGTCCTCGATGAAGTCGCCCAGATGGGAATCCTCGTCGTCGCCGATCGGGGTTTCCATCGAGATCGGCTCCTTGGCGATCTTGAGCACCTTGCGGATCTTATCCTCGGGCATGTCCATCCGCGCCGCGAGTTCGTCCGGGGTCGCCTCGCGCCCCATCTCCTGCAGCATCTGACGCGAGATCCGGTTCAGCTTGTTGATCGTCTCGATCATATGCACCGGGATACGGATGGTGCGCGCCTGATCCGCGATGGAGCGCGTGATCGCCTGGCGTATCCACCAGGTCGCGTAGGTCGAGAACTTGTAGCCGCGGCGGTATTCGAACTTGTCCACCGCCTTCATCAGACCGATGTTGCCTTCCTGGATCAGGTCGAGGAACTGCAGGCCCCGGTTGGTGTACTTCTTCGCGATGGAAATGACCAGACGCAGGTTGGCTTCGACCATTTCCTTCTTCGCGCGACGGGCCTTGGCCTCTCCGATGGACATCTTGCGGTTGATGTCCTTGATCTCGTTGATCGCCATGCCCGACTCGGTCTGAATCGAGATCAGTTTCTTCTGTGCGCGCAGGATCTCGTCCTGGTGCGCCTCCAGAACCTTGGAATGCTTCTTCCCCGCCTTGATCTGGCGCGGCAGCCAGTTGAGGTCGGTCTCATTGTCCGGGAAGGAGGTGATGAACTCCTTGCGCGGCATGTGCGCGTTGGTGACACAAACCGTCATGATGATCTTTTCCTGCGCGCGCACGCGCTCCACCGTATCACGCAGGTTGTTGATCAACTGATCCGTCATGCGCTGGGTGAGCTTGAAGGTCATGAAGCAATCGGTCAATTCCTTCAGCAGCTTGGCCGCCTTGTCGTGACTCCGGCCGTTCTTGTCGACCGCCGCCATGGCCTTCTTGTACAGTTTTTCGAGCTCCTCGAAGCGCGCGCGCGCCACTTCCGGATCCGGACCGGTGTCGGCGGCCTCGCTGCTTTCGCCACCCTCGTCGTCGCTTTCCGCCTCGGTCGTTTCCTCGACGAACGCCTCTTCGACCACGGCCGCCTGGACCATCGGCACGCTGTCGTTTTCATCCTCGTTGGGGTCGACGTAGCCGGAGATCATATCCCCCAGGCGCGCCTCATTGGCCTGCACCTTCTGATAGGAACGCAGAAGCTCGGCGATGGTATCCGGGTACTCCGTCAGGGCGAGCAGCATCTGGCGCTGGCCGCTTTCGATACGCTTGGCGATCTTGATCTCGCCTTCACGAGTCAACAGCTCGACGGTGCCCATCTCGCGCATGTACATGCGCACCGGGTCGGTGGTGCGCCCGAATTCGCTGTCCACACTGGCCAGGGCTGCGGCCGCTTCTTCAGCGGCGTCATCGTCGCCGTCGACCGCAGCATCGTTCATCAACAGGCTTTCGGTATCCGGCGCGAACTCGTGTACCGTGATCCCCATGTCGTTGATCATGCCGATGATGTCTTCGATCTGTTCGGGATCGACGATGTCGTTGGGCAGGTGGTCGTTCACCTCGCGGTAGGTCAGATACCCCTGTTCCTTGCCCTTGGCTATCAAGGTCTTGAGCTGCGACTGCTGATCCTGCTTCATAATGGCGTCCCGACCCCTGGTCCACTGGATTGACGATAAACGGCCGATTTTACTACAGGCCCGCACGGATTGAGAACAGCCCGCGGGCCCGCCCAAATCCCCTTCATACGGCCGTCGACTTCTCAATAATCAACTGTTTCATATCCTTTTTCTCCTGCAGCAGCCGGGCCAGCTCCTGCTTGTCCTGCTGACTCCAGGCATCCCGCGGCCGGCCGTTCAGCGCCTCGATCTGCTGCTCGACATATCCGAGCTGCAGGCGGTACAGGGCGTCCAGAAATTCCCGGTCCAGCTCCTCATGCGGCACCAGCGACTCGTCCCGCGCCAGCCTGGCCAGGGCCTTCGCATGCTCACGGTCACGCCAGTGCTCCAGTACGATGGCTGTAGTGAAATGAGGGTTGTCCTGTAGCAAATCAAGCATCTCCACCAGCAACCCGATTCCGGGGGTTTTCATATGAATCAACCGCTTGTAATCCTTCGCCTGCTGGGCCAGGGCCGGTTTTCTCAGCAAATGCGAGACGGCCTTGCGCACCAGCGAGACAACCGTGCGGTCGTTCTGCGCATTTTGAGGACGCGCGACCGGACGGCCGGTCCTGCGCTCGCCCGTCAACATCCCGGCCAGAACATCGGAGTTCATCTTCGAGAGTTGCGCCAGGCGGTCGATCATCAACTGCCGAAAAACCCCCGGAGCCAGCCTTGCGAGATAGGGCCGGGCCAATTCCACCAAGCGCGCCCGGCCGTCTATGCTCGATATATCGGCACGCCCCAGAAGCGTGTCATAGAAGAAAGTCGAAAGCGTGATTGCGTTCTCAACACGTTGCTCGAATACCTCTTTGTGCTCCTTGCGCACCAGCGAATCCGGATCCTCGCCTTCCGGCAGAAACATGAAACGCGCCTGCCAGCCATCACGCAGGGCGGGCAAGGCCTGCTCCAGCGCGCGCCAGCCCGCCTCGCGGCCGGCGCGGTCGCCGTCAAAACAGAAAATCACCTCCGGCACCAGACGAAACATGCGTTCCAGATGCTGCGGTGTGGTCGCGGTACCCAGCGTCGCCACCGCATAGCGAACCCCGTGTTGCGCCAGCATCACTACGTCCATGTAACCTTCGACCACGAGCAGGCGATCAAGTTGCCTTGTGCCGTTGCGCGCCTCATACAGACCATAGAGTTCGCGTCCCTTGTGAAACAGCTCGGTTTCCGGCGAATTGAGGTATTTCGGGGTGTCGTCACCGATCACCCGCCCCCCGAACCCGATCACCCGTCCGCGGGCATCCCGGATCGGGAACATGACACGATCGCGGAAGCGGTCGTAATACCCCCCCTGATCACGCTTGACGAGCAGCCCGGCCTCGGCCAACGCCCCCGCGGCGAACTTCCCGCCCATGAACACGGACAAGTTGTCCCACCCGGACGGCGCGTACCCGATTCCGAATTCGGCGGCCGTTTCTCCGGTGACGCCGCGCCCCTTGAGATAGTCGATCGCCAGCTGCCCCCGCGGGTGATCGCGCAACTGGCGGCGGAAATAGTCCGCTGCCTCCCGCAGAACGTCAAGGGATTCGCCGCCCCTACGGACGCGCTCGCCGCCGCCCTCCGTCCGGGGCACCTCGAGCCCGACCCGATGGGCGAGCTCATGAACGGCGTCGACGAAATCGAGATGGCAGTACTCCATCACGAAGCCGATCACCGTTCCGTGGGCCCCGCAGCCGAAACAGTGATAGAACTGCTTTTCGGGGCTGACGGTGAACGAGGGGCTTTTTTCCTCGTGAAACGGACAGCGCGCCACATACTCGCGCCCGGCCTTGCGCAGGGCCACATAACCGTCGATTACCTCCACGATGTCGACGCGGGCGGTCAATCCGTCTATGAAATCCTGGGGAATCCTGCCAGCCATGGGTAGCTAAGATACTAGGGCGAAGACGCGGGGGACAAGAGGATGAAAACCCGCGGCCGGAACGTCGACCCGGGGGCGGCATGGGCGCCTCGCCGGCACCCTGTGGGGTATTCGCGGCGGGCCGGATTACGCGAGACGGGCCCTGATCCGGGCGCCGACCGCTCCCATATCGGCGCGCCCCTGGATCTGCGGTTTCAGCACGCCCATGACCTTGCCCATGTCCTTGATGGACTGGGCCCCTGTCTGGGCGACGGCCCGCTCGATCAGGTCGGACAACTCCTCGTCGGAAAGTGCCGGGGGAAGGTACTCCTCGATGACCTTCAGCTCGTAGGCTTCCTGATCCACCAGATCCTGGCGTCCCGCCTTGCCGTATTGATCGATGGAATCGTTGCGCTGCTTGATCATCTTGCTGAGCACGATGATGACCTGCTCATCATCGAGGCTGATGCGCTCATCCACTTCCCGCTGCTTGATCGCGGCATTGATCAGTCGGATGATGCCCAGCCGCCGGCTTTCCTTGGCGCGCATCGCCGCCTTCATGTCTTCCTGCAAGCGATGTTTGAGCGATGCTTCCATGGGCCTTAGAAGAGCTGAAATCTCTTGGACTGGACGTACTGCGGCAGGC
>WBZO01004385.1_pt2 | contig 11002 bp, 10 predicted proteins | sample 5204261 | NCBI WGS metagenome assembly WBZO01 (sample SAMN12412400, study PRJNA552823) | activated sludge metagenome | isolation source: activated sludge from anammox sidestream of wastewater treatment plant... | place: USA: North Carolina | collected 2017-09
GGACGGGGTCGACCCGTGGGAGCAGTTCGTCGGGCTCGAGTCGCACCTCACCCGCTACGCGATCGATCTCACGCAACAGGTGATGACGCGCACGCGGCTCGACGATCGCAACGTCGAGCTGCCCCAGTGCGATCGTCGACGGCAGGGCCTGCCCTACCGCTATGGCTACGACCTGCACACCACCGGTGACCTCGACGACTACAACTTCAACACCGTGCTCCGATACGACCTCGTCGCCGACAGCACGCAGGAGCATCGCTTCGCTCCCGCCGACAGCCTGCGCGAGCCGCTGTTCGCACCGCGCGCCGCCGACGCGCCAGAAGGCGACGGCTATCTGCTCACCTACGTGTTCCATCCCGACGAGGACCGCAGCGACGCGGTGATCCTCGACGCTCAACGCCTCGACGACGAGCCCGTCGCGGTCATCGCGCTCCCCCACCGCGTGCCGTTCACCGCGCACGGTTGCTGGCAGGCCGGCTTCGTCCACGGCGACGCGCATCGAGACCGTGCGGGTGACCGGTGAGCGTCGGCGCGCTCCTCGACGACGTGTGCCGTCGCTACGGGAGTCGGGTGGCCGTATGCCGGGGTGCTGATGCACGCACCTACGCGGCGCTGCGGAACCGGCACACCTTCCCGATGACCTCCGCGGGCGCACCGGTCGACGCGTCGAAGCCGAAGGCCCGCATGTCCTGCGCGATGCGCTCCGTCGCCACGAAGCCGGGCTGCACGTTGAAGGCGCGCACGCCGCTGTCGCGAAGCTCCACCGCCAGGACACCCGCGATGCGGTGCAGCGCGGCCTTGCTGAATCCGTAGCCGAGCCCCCAACCGCCTTCGCCGGCCGGCTCGGCCGGATCCTCGTAGGCCACCGTCGACGTGATGTTGATCACCGTGCCGCGACCGCGGTCCACCATCTGCGGAACGAGCTCCTTGATCAGGACGAGCGGTGCCAGCGCGTTCGCCTCCAGGTGGGCTCGCAGCACCTCGTTCGGCGTGTCGAGCACGCGGTCCATGTGCCCCGGCCCGACGTAGCGCCCGTTGTTGACGAGCACGTCGATGTAGCCCCACGTCTCGAGCACCTCACGGGCCGCAGCGACCAGCGACGCATGATCGAGCAGATCCGCGATGAGGACGAGGCAACGACCGCCCTCCGCCTCGATGAGCCGTGCCGTCGACTCGAGTGAGCCCGGCAACGCCGAACTGTCGGACTGCTTGATCGTGGAGCTGTGCTCGCGCTGTTCGCCCTCGTGGCGCGTGCGTGCGAGCACGGCCACGTCGTAGCCGGCGCGGCTCAGCTCGACCGCGATGGCCTTGCCGATGCCACGACTCGCGCCCGTCACGAGCGCCGTGGGTCGAGCCCCCATCGAAGATCCTCTCCCTCGATCGACGGCCGCGACCCTAGCGATCGATCGCTCGGGCCGCAACCACCTGTGCGCTGCACTTGGGTCGCCCCCTGCCGACGCGGCCGTACACTGCAGCGCCACCCGGCGCACGTTGAGGACCACGGGTTCCTCGCCCGTCACGCCCGGCCCCGCCCTCGTAGCTCAGGGGATAGAGCGACGGTTTCCTAAACCGCAGGTCGCAGGTTCGAATCCTGCCGAGGGCGCGATTTGTGATGTCCTGAGATGTCACCAGGCCCGGCCGTCGACCTCCGGCCGTTGCAGATGCCAGGTTCCCGGCCGTCGCCACGCTCGACGCGCCCCATCGGCTCGGTTGCCGGCGGCGACCTCGGCCGGGAACGACGCGGCGGCCGAGTTGGGCAGTGGAGCCATCCTGCCGGCCATTGTCGAACGGCAGGCATTTGCCCCTATGCAAACCCTGGCCGGTTCAAGAAATGACCACGGCGCGCGTCGTGGTTCCGGTCCGGTGCACGGGCATGACTTTGCCTAGAGTTCTCGACGTGTCCCCCGGAGACGACTATTTCGCGCGACTCGACGCACAGCTCACCGAGTTGATCCGCCTGGCCCGCAACCCACGCCTCACCGAACGCATGGGTGCCGGGTCGGCCGGCGACAGCCGCCTCTTTCTCCTCCTCAATCTGTTGCACGACCGAGGCCCGTCACGCGCCGCGGATCTGCTCGACACGCTGGCGGTCGACCAGTCGACGCTCAGCCGACAGCTCGCGGCGCTCGTCGAGCGTGGATTCGTCCAGCGCGAGAGCGACCCGACCGACGGACGGGCGGTCCGCATCATCGTCACGACGCTCGGCGAGAAGACCATCATGAGCGCCCGCAGTGCGTGGCAGGCCACGTTGGCCGACCTGGTCGAGGACTGGTCGGCCAACGATCGCGACGCGCTGTTGTGCCTCCTCGGCCGGCTCGCCGACGCGCTCACCTCGGTCGTTCACCCCGGCTGAACCGTCCGCCACGCCGTCGGACCGCTCGGCGACTGACGAGTTCCTGACACAAATGCGTCGGCCGCGTGAACCCACCGTCAACAGGTACGTTCCTGGTTGCCCGGTCGAGATCCGTGTCATACAACAGGGAAATGGGTACGGGGTTCTTCGACGGCTACCAGGTCGACGGGTTCTTCGACGAGGCGTTCGAGGCCGACGGTGCACCTCGCTCGCACTACCGCCAGCTCATCGAGCGGTTCAACGACTTCGGCCCGGACGGCATGGCCCACCGCCGTCGGCTTGGTGAGGACGTCTTCAAGTCGCGCGGCATCACCTTCACCGTCTACGGCGAGGCGGAGGGTGTCGAGCGCACCTGGCCGATGGACCTGTTCCCGCGCATCATCCCGGCCGACGAATGGGAGGTCATCGAGCGGGGACTCGCGCAACGGGTGACCGCACTCAACCGATTCCTCGACGACGTGTACGTCGGGGAGCAGGCCGCGATCAACGACGGCATCATCCCTCGCTGGCTCGTCACCTCATCGAGCGGGTTCGAACGCGAGGCGGTGAACACCCCGGTACCGAACGGGGCACGTTGCCTCGTCGCCGGCATCGACCTCGTGCGTGACGGTGACGGCGTGTATCGGGTGCTCGAGGACAACGTTCGGAACCCGAGCGGCATCAGTTACGTACTCGAGAATCGCGCCGCGATGATGAAGATCATCCCCGCCGCGTTCCGCGCGCAGCGCGTGCGGCCGGTCGACCACTACGGCCGGTCGCTGCTGCGCGCCCTGCGCAACCTCGCACCTCCCGCCGCGGGCGACAACCCGACCGTCGCGGTGCTCACACCGGGCGTGTACAACAGCGCCTATTTCGAACACGCGTTCCTCGCCCGTCAGATGGGCGTCGAACTCGTCGAGGGCCGCGACCTCGTGGTCGACGACCACGTGGTGTCGATGCGGACCACCGGCGGGTTGCAGCGCGTCGACGTCCTCTACCGCCGTATCGACGACGACTTCCTCGACCCCGTGGTCTTCCGCAGCGACTCCACGCTCGGTGTGCCCGGCCTGATGGCGGCCGCCCGCGCCGGAACGGTGTCGATCGCCAACGCGGTCGGCAACGGCGTTGCCGACGACAAGGGCGTGTACCCCTTCGTTCCCGACCTCATCGAGTACTACCTCGGCGAACGAGCGATCCTCCCCAACGCCACGACCTACCTGTTGTGGGAGCCCGAGCAACGGGCTCATGTCCTCGAACGTCTCGACCAGCTCGTGGTCAAACCGGTGGCGGAGTCAGGGGGGTACGGCATCGTCATCGGCCCCCAGGCGACCGACACCGAGCTGGCCGAGGCCCGACGCGCGATCGAGCGCGACCCACGCAACTACATCGCGCAGGAGGTGGTGGCGCTGTCCCGATTGCCGAGCTTCACCGACGAAGGCATCGGCGGTCGCCACATCGACCTTCGACCGTTCGTGCTCACCGGCGAACGAGTGGAGGTCATCCCCGGCGGGCTCACCCGGGTCGCGATGCGCAAAGGGTCGCTCGTCGTGAACTCGTCCCAGGGGGGCGGCTCGAAGGACACCTGGGTGCTCGCCCCGGCCGGTCAACCGGTGGAGCGGACCGACGACGAGCCGACCGGTCCGCTCGGCGACCTGACGACGGAGCCGGTGTGATGCTCGCGCGCCACGCCGAGAGCCTGTTCTGGGCCGGTCGCTACCTCGAACGAGCGGAGGACACCGCCCGCCTGCTCGACGTGACCTACCACGGCTCGCTGCAGGTGACCGACGACGAGTCGCGCAACCCCTGGGCGGCGGTGCTCGACGTATTGCACGCCCGCCACGAACTCGAGCGCCGGGGCGTACCCCTCGACGAGCACACCGTCTGCGAGCACCTCGTGCTCGATCGCACGAACCCGGGTTCGGTCGTCGCCGCGATCGCCACCGCGCGCGAGAACTTCCGCACGGTGCGCGAGCACCTCTCGACGGAGATGTGGGAGAACGTCAATCGCTTCCACCTCGAGCTCCAACAGCGCGACCTCCGCCTCGACCTACGGGAGCCGTACGTGCTCTACGAGCTCGTCAAGGTGCGTTGCCAGACGCTCCGCGGGGTCTCGGCCAACTCGATGCTGCCGCCGAGATGCTGCGCGACGAGGGCTACTCGTTCCTCGAGCTCGGTTGGATGATCGAACGGGCGCTCATCACGTGCCGGTTGCTCGACGTACATCTCCCGTCGCTCGCCGTCGACCGCTATGACGCCCTGTTGCACCTGCTTCGGTCGGCCTCGGCGCTCGAGGCCTACCGTCGCTCGTTCCAGGCCTCCACCAACCCCATCCACGTCGCCACGTTCCTGTTGCAGTCGCCGTCGTTCCCACGCAGCGTGCTGTTCTGCCTGCAACGCGCCGAGACCTCGCTCGCGAATATCGCCACCGCGGCCGGTACCCGGAACCGTGCCCGGCGACTCCTCGGGCGCATCCGGAGCGAGCTGGAATACGCGGACCCCATCGAGCTCGCCACCGCTGGCCTCGGCTCTCTACCCGCCGGGTCGCCTCGCACGCTCGGCTCGATACCTGCCGGGTCGCCTCGCACGCTCGGCTCGGTACCTGCCGGGTCGCCTCACCCGCTCGGCTCGGTACCTGCTGGGTCGCCTCGCACGCTCGGCTCGGTACCTGCCGGGTCGCCTCGCACGCTCGGCTCGATACCTGCCGGGTCGCCTCACCCGCTCGGCTCGATACCTGCTGGGTCGCCTCGCACGCTCGGCTCGGTACCTGCCGGGTCGCCTCACCCGCTCGGCTCGATGCTCGGTGAGCTGTACACGAGCATCGCCGAGGTGGCCGACGCCGTCGGCGGGCTGTACTTCCGGGTCGGCGATGAGTTCTCGCTCCATTCGCAGTACGTGCTTCCCGGCGAAGCAACCGTGTGAGGTGAACGATGCGACTCGACATCCGGTATCGCACCACTTTCACCTACGACGACCACGTGCGCGAGTCGCACAACGAGCTGCGCGCGTGCCCTGCGACGGACGACCGCCAACAGCTCATCGCCTATCGGGTGACCGTGAGCCCCTCGGCACGTGCGCTCGCCTACACCGACTACTGGGGGACGCGAGTCGACGCGTTCGGGGTGCGCGCACCCCACGACGTGCTCGAGATCATCGCCGAGGCCGCGGTGGAGACGGCCCGCCGCCGGCCGATCGTGCACATCCCGACCTTCGACGACCTCCGCGACCCCGCGTTCGTCGACCTGCACGCGGAGTACCTCGCCCCGACGCGCCACACCGAGTGGGACGACGCCATCGCCGCGCAAGCCCAACGCCTCGCCGAGCTGAACGGACCCGACGTCGTGCGCACCCTCCTCGCCCTCCACGGCTTCGTCGGCGCCCGGCTGCAGTACGTCCCCGGTTCGACCCACATCGGCATCGGGGTCGACGAGCTCTTCGCGCTCGGCAAGGGTGTGTGTCAGGACTACGCGCACCTCGCGGTCGCGCTGTGTCGCAGCGTCGGGCTCCCGGCGCGCTACGTGTCGGGCTACCTGTTCACCCGCAACGACGCCACGGGTGAGGAGGTGGAGGACGGTGGGATCGCACGGGTCCAGACCCATGCGTGGTTCGAGGCGGCGATCCCCGGCTTCGGGTGGTTCCCCCTCGACCCGACGAACCGGATGGAGGTCGCGACCCGCCACGTGAAGATCGGCCACGGTCGTGACTACGACGACGTCCCGCCGTTGCGTGGCCTGTATTCGGGGACCGCCACACCCCACGTCGACGCGACGGTCGAGATCCGCCGCATGGACGCGACCCGCCAACCGACCACTGCCGTACCGCCGCCCACCCCGCGCCCGGTCGAGTCCCGCCAACGCCAAGAGGCCCAGCAACAGCAACAACAACAGTGACCCGAGGCGTCGGCAGACCGAGGGCGCACCAACGGCGGCAGGGCCGCCCGATCGCTGCTACACATGCCGGGTGCCACAGCGCAGCGCCGGGGGCCGGGCGCGCGTCGACCTGACCCTGATCAGCATCGTCAGCGTGTCCGCGTGCAACATGTTGGGATTCGGCGCGGTCTTCGCGCTGCTCCCCAAGTTCCAGGACCGCTACGGCCTCGCCACGGGCTCACTCGGTGTCATCACCGCGACGAGCGTCTTCTGCTCGGTGATCGCCCAGGTCGGCCTCGCCCGGTTCGCCGACCGCGGCCACGCGCTGACGATGATGCGCCTCGCCATCGCGGCGATGGCCGCCGGGTTCCTCTGGTTCGCCTACGCCACCGAGCTGTGGCAGTTCGCGTGCGCCCGCGCGCTCGTCGGCCTGGGCGGAGGCATGTTCGTGCCCGCGGCGCGCCGCAGCGTGGTCCGGCGCGACCCGACCCGCGCCGGCGAGTGGCTCGGTCTCATGGTCGCGGTGGAGGTCGGCGGGTTCGTGCTCGGCCCCCCGCTCGCCATCGGTCTCTACTCGCTCGGCGGATTGCGACTGCCCTTCCTCGCACCGGTCGCGCTCCTCGCCGCCGCCGGCCTCCTCGTGCGCGTCTGGGAAACCACCCACGAGAGCCCCCACACGCCGAAGGGCGCCGTTCGCACGCTGCTGCGCATGCCCGCGGTACGCGCCGCGCTCCTCATCGGCGCGTCGGCGAACCTGTCGATCGGTGCCTTTGAGCCGGTGATCGCCAAGCAGCTCGCCGACATCGGGTCGAGCGACACGGCGATCGGGTTGACGCTCGCCTGTTTCGCGCTGCCCTACCTCTTCCTCAGCCCCTTCGGCGGCCGGATGGCGGACCGCTTCGGCCCGTACCGCACCGCGGTGTGGTCGATGCTGTGCACCGTCCCGATGGTCGCGTTGTTCGGCGTCGCGCGCTCCGCGCTCGTCATCGCGATCGTCGGGCTCGTGCGATCCGTGTTCGACACGATCACCACACCGTCGGGCTCCACCGCGATGGCCTACGCCGCACCGCCGGAGCTGCTCGGCACCGGCCAGGGCCTCTACGGCGCGACAGCGAGCCTCACCACCGGCATCGCGGCGCTCGCCGGCGCGGCGATCTACGGCGAGTGGGGTGCGGCCACGCTGTGGAACGCGTCGGCCGCGTCGATGCTCGTGCTCACGCTGTGGCTGCTCGTGCTCGCCCGCCGCGCCGGTGTCTGGCACCCCACAGCGACACCGGAACCAGCGGAGCTGGTCGCCGACCCCTCCCCGGCCTGACCGACGGTCAACACACCGGCGGGGCGGCCCCTTTCAGCGGATGTCCATCACCGGCGTGAAGCCGTGCACCGCGCCGCCTTCGAGAATGGGCGGGTCGTCGCGACCGATCGTCTGGTACGACCCGTCGGCGCGGTAGTTGAGGAACGCGAAGCCGTCACTGGTGAAGCGGTAGCGCACGTCCTTCCCGATGCAGAGCGTGTCGCCGACCTCGAGCCGGTACGCCCCCATCGCCAGCTCGCCCGAGATCACGTGGATGACCTCGTCGGCCGAGTGACTGTGGGCCGGGGATTCGTACCGGCACGACCGCCCGGTTCGCAACAGGGTCGCCCGGCAGGTGGGGCAGGTGGAATCGGCGAAGTACCGCGTGTCGCGGGAACCATCGACCTGCGCGTAGGTGCCGCCCGGACCGACGACGTGCACCCCGTGGCCCGACGGGTCGGGGGCGCCGAAGGCGGTCGGGGGCGTCGGGTCGACCGGCCCGTAATGGAGCACCTTGGCCTCGCCCCGCGCCGTGGCGGTGACCTCCACACCCGACTCGACGACGATCGCTCCGCCAGGGGGACACACCCGCCCGATCACCTCGACCTCCCCGGAGGCGACATAGACGATCTCGTCACCATGAGGGAGCCGCCAGGTGAGCGCCGCGCCCGGGGCGAGCGTGCCGCGCACCAGCCACAGCGGGAAGTCGGACGCGGTCAGAGGGGCACTCGTGCCCTCCCCCGCCAGCGTCACCGTGGGGGCGGCCCACCCCGGCCCCTCGACGACGTCGGCCCCCTTCACGATCCGCGGGCCGCGCGATGAGCCGAGAACCAGCCGTGTGCTCACCCGACCAGTGTCGCGCGAGAAACCTTGGCCCGCCGTCGAGCGACCAGCACAGTGCCGGAGCATGAACGGCGGATGCTCGGTCACGCGAGGGGCCGTAGGGTGGCGACGATGACCGTCGCCGCCTCACCTCGTGCCCGCGGACGCGAGGTCCTGCGCGACCGGAACTTCGCCATCTACTTCTGGTCGACCGCGGTCTCGAACGCCGGCTCGTTCATGCAGGGCATCACCGTGCCGTTCACGCTGTACGAGCTCACCCACTCCAACAGCTGGGTGGGTTTCGGGTCGGTCGGCGCGATGATCCCGTCGCTCGCGGTCAGCCCGCTGTCGGGCACCCTCGCCGACCGGTTCAGCCGCCGCATGGTGCTGTTGTGGGCAAACGTGGTGCAGCTCGTCGCGGCCGCGGTCCTCACCGCGTACGCGCTCGCCGACGCGCTCTCCCCGTGGCTCATCATCGGCGTAGTCGCGATCGGCGGCATGGGCGCCGGGTTTCAGTACTCGGCGGCCCAGTCGATGCCCGCGGTGCTCCTGCCGCCGAGCAAGCTCTTGCAGGGCGTACGGGTCAACTCGGTCGGGTTCACCGCGTCGCGCGCGATCGGCCCGGCGGTCGCCGGGCTCGTGCTCGACCGCTGGGGCGCCACCACCACGTTCACCCTGAACACGGTGTCGTTCGTCGTCGTGATCGTCGGGTTGTGGCTCCTTCGGGTGAACGAGACACACCGACCCGCGGTCACCCGTTCGTGGCGCGCCGATTTCGCGGACGGCATCCGCTACGTCGCGGCTCGGCGGCCCCTGCGGCTGATCGTGCTCACGGCGTTCATCGGGGCGTTCTTCGGCCAGTCGATGGCGCAACTCGCGGCCGGGCTCGTTAAGGAGTCCTACGGAGTGGAAGGCGCGGGCCTCGGGTGGCTCACCGCCATGTACGGCGTGGGAACGTTCGCGTCGTCGATGATCCTCGTGGTGTTCGGCGACCGTGTACCCCGCTCGGTCATGGTGCGCGGCGGACTGGCGCTGTTCGCACTCGGGATCTGCACCTCCGTGGCGACCACGACGCTCGCGGTCGGCCTCGCCGGATTCCTCGTCGCGGGAATGGCGCACTCACTGACGGGCATCTCGCTCAACACCTCGATCCAGATCCAGATCGACGATGCGTTCCGCGGCCGAGCCGTCACCGCCTACCTCATGGCGCTCCTCGCCGGCATGCCGCTCGGGGCGTTCGTGGGTGGGATCGTCGCCGATCGGATCGGCCTTCGGGCCACCCTCACCGGCTACGCCGTGGTGATCGGGCTCTACCTCGTCGACGCGCAGCTCCGCCGAGACGGGTTGGCCGAGGTGAACAACGACACCGTCGCCGCACCCGACCGTCCCTCGCGCCGGGTCACCACCCCCGAACCCGCCTGAGACACGGCGCTCGGCCAGGCGCACGTCATTCGGCGCCGGACCGGACGACCGAATCCGTCGGGGCAGGGTCTACAGGCGCTCGACGATGGTCCCGGTGCCGAGGCCACCGCCGCAACACATCGTGACGAGCCCGTAGCGGCCACCGGTGCGATGCAACTCGTGCACCGCCTTGGCGAGCAGGACGCCGCCCGTCGCCCCGAGCGGGTGACCCAGCGCGATCGCACCGCCGTTCGGGTTCACCTTCGCCGGGTCGGCGCCCGACTCGGCCAGCCAGGCGAGCACGACCGACGCGAACGCCTCGTTGATCTCGACCAGGTCGATGTCGCCGATCGACAGCCCGCTCGTCGCGAGCAGCCGCTCGGTGGCCGGGATGGGCCCGGTGAGCATGAGCACCGGGTCGCTGCCCACGAGGCAGGTGCTGACGATGCGGGCGAGCGGTTGCAGTCCGAGCGCCTCGGCCTTGGCTGCGCTCATGAGGAGCACCGCGCTCGCGCCGTCGGAGATCTGCGACGACGACCCGGCGGTGTGGATGCCCACGCCCTGCTTGCGGGCGTTGGGCTTGAGCTGGGCGAGGCCCTCGATAGTCGTGTCGCGCAGGCCTTCGTCACGCTCGACGCGCTGGGTGCCCGCCGGGGCACCGTCGGCGTCGAGCACCGGCGCGTCGATCGGCACGATCTGCGTGCCGAACCGGCCCTCGGCCCACGCCGCGGCGGCCCGCTGCTGGGACTGCAGCCCGAACGCGTCGGTCTGGTCGCGCCCGATCCCCCACTGCTCGGCAATGCGCTCTGCGCCCTCGAACTGCGAGGTGTACTCGTGGTGTTTCCAGTAGTTCTTGTTGACCGGCTTTCCGACCTCCGGGTCCTTCGGGACGGTCGAGCCCATCTTCACCTTGCTCATGACCTCGACCCCGCAGGCGATGGCGGAATCGACCACACCGCCGGCCACGAGCGCGTAGGCGAGGTTGGTGGCCTGCTGGGAGGAACCGCACTGCGCGTCGACCGTCGTCGCCGCCACGTTGATCGGCAGACCCGCGGTGAGCCACGCGTTGCGGGTGACGTTGCTCGACTGCATACCGACCTGACCGACACAGCCACCGATCACCTGACCCACCGTCGCCGGGTCGACGCCGCTGCGCTCCACCACCGCCTGGAGCACCGCACCGAGCAGGTCGTTGCTGTGAACGGCGGAGAGTCCGCCGTTGCGTCGCCCGATCGGCGAACGCACCGCATCGACGATCACCACTTCAGTCATGTGTCTGCTCCCCGA
>WBZO01005984.1_pt2 | contig 11002 bp, 8 predicted proteins | sample 5204261 | NCBI WGS metagenome assembly WBZO01 (sample SAMN12412400, study PRJNA552823) | activated sludge metagenome | isolation source: activated sludge from anammox sidestream of wastewater treatment plant... | place: USA: North Carolina | collected 2017-09
ACGAAGGTTCTTCAGCCGCTGCGAGCCGCACGCGTTGCACACGAGCGGCCGGCGGGTCGCGCACTGGCTGCACACGAGCGAGCCGTCATCGGCCTGGGCCACCGCGGCGCGGCAGGCCTCGCAACGGGCGAGCTCGCCGCACGCCCCGCAGGCGAGCAGCTTCGAGCGGCCGGTTCGGTTGAGGACGCACACCACCGGACCCTCACCGCGCACGAACGGCACGATCCGCTCGCTGAACAGGCCGACCGTCGCGTCGCGGCGGCGATCGACGATGTCGACGATCGGCCAGCCGGCGCGCTCGACCGCCCGCGAGGGCGCGTGCTCGTCGCCCAGCGCGAGCGCGTCGAGGGTCGGCGCGGGAGAGGTGAGCACACACGGTACGCCGGCGCGCCGCGCCCGCTCGACCGCGACGGTGCGCGCGTGCCACGTGGGCATGCGCTCCTCCTGGTAGGCCTCGGCGTGCTCGTCGAGGACGACGATCGCCGCGAGGTCGTGCACCGGCGCGAGCACCGCGGCCCGCGCACCGACCACCGTGGCACCGCCGAGGCCGAGTGCCCAGTCCCGCGGGTGCAGTGCAGTGGGTACGCCGAGGCGGCGCAGGCGCGTCGCGACGGAACGGGCGTCGTCGACCGACGGGGTGAGCACGAGCGCGTTCCCCCGCCCGATCGCGGCCTGCACGACGTCGAAGGTGTCCGCCGCCGGAGGTACCCGCAGGACCACGGGACGCCCGCTTGCCGCCGCCGAGTCGAAGACCGCCGCGTGGCCCGCGCCCGCACCCGCGGGGACCGGGCCACGTGGGCGAGCCGCCGGCAGACCCCGCACCGCGGTCGGCGGTGACGCCGAGGTGAGCACCGAGGCGAGCTTGCCGCACCAACGCGACGCCACCCAGCGCGCCAGCGCCACGATCTCCGCAGGTGGCCCGAGACCGGTCACCTTGGCGAGCGGGCGCAGCGCGACTCCGGGAGGCGGATCGACGTCGTCCGCCAGCACCCACGCGCCCACCCGGCGACCGTGCAGGTCGACCCGCACCAGCGAGCCGACCCGCACCAGCCGGCCTCGCTCGTCGCCCTCGGCGTCCCACGACGCGGGCACGAGGTAGTCGAACGCCTTGTCGATGCCCGCGACGTCGGGCAGGACGCGCACGACGCGGCCCGCGGGCCGCGTCGTGGGCGACGGAGCCGTGGCGCGTGCCACGGCCAGTTCGGGAAAGAGCTCGCTCAGAGGCCGAGGGCGGACTTCAGGTCGGCCACGCGATCGGTGAGCTCCCAGGTGAACGAGTCCCCGGTGCGGCCGAAGTGGCCGTATGCCGCGGTGGCCTTGTACTTCGGCTTGCGCAGGTCGAGGTCACGGATGATCGCCGCGGGCCGAAGGTCGAACACCTCGTCGACCGCGCGGGCGATCGCGTCGTTCGAGACGACCTCGGTGCCGAAGGTCTCGACCAGCACCGAGATCGGCCGGGCCATGCCGATGGCGTACGCCACCTGCACCTCGCAGCGGGAGGCGGCACCCGCGGCGACCACGTTCTTGGCCACCCAGCGCGCCGCGTATGCCGCGGAGCGGTCGACCTTGGACGGGTCCTTCCCGCTGAACGCACCACCGCCGTGGCGAGCCATGCCACCGTAGGTGTCGACGATGATCTTGCGGCCGGTGAGGCCGGCGTCGCCCACCGGGCCGCCCACCACGAAGCGGCCGGTCGGGTTGACATAGACGTCGTAGTCGTCATCACGGAAACGTTCCGGGATGACGGGCGCGATGACCTGCTCGATGAGGTCGGGGCGGATCATCGTGTCGCGGTCGATGCCGTCGTTGTGCTGGGTGGAGATCAGCACCGTCTTCAGCCGCACCGGGGTGTTGCCCTCGTACTCGAAGGTCACCTGGGTCTTGCCGTCGGGCCGCAGATAGGGAACCTGGCCCGACTTGCGCACCTCGGCGAGGCGCTCGGCCAGACGATGCGCGAGGTGGATCGGCAGCGGCATGAGCACGTCGGTCTCGTTGCACGCATAGCCGAACATGATCCCCTGGTCGCCCGCGCCCTGCTTGTCGAGCTGGTCGGCCTCGCCGGAGCGACCGCTCCGGACCTCCTCGGAGTCGTCGACGCCCTGCGCGATGTCGGGTGACTGCTCGTCGATCGCGATCATCACGCCACACGTGTTGCCGTCGTAGCCGAACGACTCCCGGTCGTAGCCGATGCCCTTGATCGTGTCGCGCACGATGCTCGGGATGTCGGCGTAGGCCGACGTGGTGATCTCGCCGGCGACGATCGCGAGGCCCGTGGTGACGAGCGTCTCGCAGGCCACCCGGCTCGTCGGGTCCTGCTCGAGCAGCGCGTCGAGGATGGAGTCGGAGATCTGATCGGCCATCTTGTCGGGATGGCCCTCGGTCACGGACTCCGAGGTGAACAGCCAGTTGGTCACGGGTTTCCTGCCTTGGGGGCGTTGGTGCGGGATTCGGCGGCGTACGAGCCGCGGGCGGCGACGACGGCGTCGCAGATCGCGTCAGCGATCACTCGCTTGTCGGCGAGAGGTATAGCAGTCGCGCGACCATCTGCCGAGTAGATCGTGACCGCGTTGGTGTCGTGCGCGAAGCCGACGCCGGGCGCGGCCACGTCGTTCGCGACGATCAGGTCGAGGTGCTTGCCGGTCAGCTTCTGCCGGGCGTTGTGCTCGAGGTCGTTCGTCTCGGCCGCGAATCCGACGATGAGCTGACCGGGCTGCTTCGCACGACCGAGGTCGACGAGGAAGTCGTGGGTGGGGGCGAGCTCGATCGCCGTGAGCCCGTCCCCCTTCTTGATCTTGCGTGACGCGGTCGACGCCGGCCGGAAATCGGCGACTGCGGCCGCCATCACGACCACGTCGACCGACGAGGCCCGGGGCATGATCGCCGCCTGCATGTCGGCGGCGCTCTCGACCGCGACCAGCTCGACACCCACCGGTGCGGGTCGATCGACGGTGGAGACGAGCGTGACCTCCGCGCCACGGGCCCACGCGGCGGCCGCCACCGCGTAGCCCTGCTTGCCGGTCGAACGGTTCGTGATGACCCGCACGGGATCGATCGCCTCTCGGGTTCCACCGGCCGAGACGAGCACGCGGACCCCGGTGAGGTCACCGGCGGAAAGTGCACGCTCGGCGTGGGCGACGATCGTCTCGGGCGCGGCGAGGCGGCCATGGCCCACGTCACCTCCGGCGAGACGACCCGCCTCGGGGTCGACCACGAGCACGCCGCGGCGACGCAGCTCGGCCAGATTGTCGACCACCGCGGGGTGCTCCCACATCTCGGTGTGCATCGCCGGGCACACGAGCACCGGCGCCCGGGTGGCGATCAGCGTGGCGGTGAGCAGGTCGGCCGAGCGGCCGGTGCGGTAGTCCGACAGGAGCCGGGCCGTGGCCGGCACGACGATCACGAGATCCGCGCCCTGCCCCAGCCGGGTGTGCGGGATGGGGCTCGCCTCGTTCCACAGGCTCGACTGCACCGGCTCGGACGCGAGGGCCGAGAACGTGGTCTCACCGACGAAATGCCGGGCGCCGTTGGTGAGAACGGGCACCACGTGCGCGCCGGCATCGACGAGGCGCCGACAGACGTCGATCGCCTTGTATGCGGCGATACCTCCGCAGACCCCGAGGACGACGCGACGACCGTGAAGGGACGACATGGCCGAAGGGCTCAGTGCTCGGTCGCCTCGCAAGCTCGGCTCATTCGGCCGGGTCGGCGGGGGCCGCGGCCTCCTCCGGCGTGGTGAAGGTGGGAAGGATCTTGTCGGCCGCGATCTCCTCGAAGGCGATCGACAACGGCTTGCGCGCGGTCGAGGTGACCTGCGGGGGCACCAGGGAGCCGTGGCCCTCGTTGAGCTGCCCGAAATAGGCGTTGATCTGACGAGCCCGCTTGGCCGACAGCGTGACGAGGGTGAACTTCGAGTGCGTGCGGCCGAAGAGCTCCTCGATCGGCGGGTTGACCATGCTGTCGTGGCGCTGGGCCATGGAGGCTCCTGGGTCGGGGGGAGGACGGGGGCGCGGGCGTTGGGCCGCGGCCGGCGCGGCAGTTTAGCAGCAGCCCGGCGTCGTTCGGGCTGCCGCGATCAGGGTCTCGATCTCGGCCACCACGCGGTCGAGCTCGTCGTTGACGAGCATCACACAGCCGAGCGCCTCGGCGTCACGATGCTCGCGTTCGGCCTCGGCGACTCGGGCCGCGACCTTGTCGGGCGGGTCACCACGCCCCGCGAGTCGTGCCGCCTGGGCGGCGCGGTCAGGTGTGTCGACGAAGAGCAGCAACGCGTCCGGGATCAGGTCCCGGACCTGACGGGCACCGTTCACATCGATCTCGAGGAGCACATCGTGGGCCGCCGCCAGATCGGGCTGGGGTGTGCCGTAGAGGTTGCCGTGGAACTCGTTCCACTCGAGGAAGCCACCGGCCTGCTCGTGCTCCTCGAACCTCCGGCGATCGACGAAAACGTAGGCATCGTGGGCCTCACCCGGCCGCCGCGGGCGCGTGGTCCACGAACGCGACAGCCGGAGGCGGCGATCGCGGGCCACCAACTCCGCGGCGATGGTGCCCTTCCCCGCCCCGCCCGGCCCTGACAGCACGATCACCACGAGACGCTCACACCGGTCAGGCCCCGAACTCCTCGAGCAGACGAGCTCGCTGTTGGGCGCCGAGGCCCTGCACGCGGCGGGTCTCCGCGATGCTCACCTCGTCCATCACCCGGCGCGCCTTGACCTTGCCCACGCCGGGAAGCGACTCGAGCAATGCCAGCACCTTGATCTTGCCGATCGTCTCGTCCTTGTCCGCCAGGTCGAAGAGCTCGGCGAGGCTGAGCGACCCCATCTTCAGCCGGTCCTTCACCTCGGCGCGCGCCCGACGGGCGACGGCAGCCTTCTCGAGCGCGGCCTGGCGTTGTTCAGCGGTGAGTTGCGGAGGATTAGCCATACATCGACCCTACCGAAGCGCCCTTCTGACCACCGCCGAAACGCCTGTGACAAAGTTGCGCCGCTCCGGGTGGACGGCGCTGGTCAGACCGGGCGCAGCTCGGCCACGAGTTTCTCGGCCGCGGCGATCGGGTCGCTCGCCGCGGTCACGGTACGCCCGACGACGAGAAGGTCGGCACCGCCCGCGATCGCCTCGGCCGGGGTCGCGGCGCGAGCCTGGTCGTTGGGATCGGATCCGGCGAGGCGAATGCCCGGCACGACGCGCTTGAGGCGAGGCGCGTAGCTGTGGGCATCCTTCAGGTCAGCCGCGGCGCAGACGATGCCGGTGCAGCCCGCCTCGGCCGCGAGCATGACCCGTTTGGGCATAATGTGCGCGGGCGCATCGGCATCGCTCGTGAGCACGGTAATGGCGAGCGACCATGGCTGGGCGAGACCCGCGTTCGCCGCCCCTTCGGCGAGGCCCTCCACGCCGGCCTTGAGCATGGGCACGCCGCCGTGGGCGTGCATCGTGACGTAGCGGACACCGAGCGCGCCGAGCACCCGCGAGGCCCGGTGCACGGTGGTCGGGATGTCGTGCAGCTTCAGATCGAGGAAGACGTCGTACCCGAGGTCGGCGAGCGTGCCGATCACCTCGGGCCCGGCCGCGCTGAACAGCTCGAGCCCGACCTTCGCGACCCCGAAATAGGGTCGGAGCTGACGGCCGACACGCAACGCGAGGACGAGGTCGTCGACGTCGAGCGCGAGGGCGAGTTGCCGGCGCACCTCGGCGGGGACGTCGGTGGTCGCGTTGTCAGCCATGGGCTCCTCCGAGGAGTTCTCGTACCGAGCGCACGCCGTGTCGGGCGCACCAGCGGACGAGGTCGAGTTGGATGCGATCGAGCGCGTGTGGGTCGGCGAACGTCGCCGTCCCGACCTGCACCGCCCGCGCGCCGGCGAGGACGTACTCGACCACGTCGGTCGCGGACGCTACACCGCCTACCCCCACTATGGGCAGATCCGGCAGGGCCTCGTGGCAGTCGAACACGGCGCGCAACGCGACCGGCTTGACCGCCGGGCCGGACAGCCCGCCCCGCCCGGCACCCAGGCGGGGCCGGCGCGTCTCCGGGTCGATCGCCATGGCGAGCAGCGTGTTGGTGAGGGTGACCGCCTCGGCGCCCCCGGCGTGCGCGGCCGCGGCGATCTCGGCGATGTCGTGCACGTTGGGCGAGAGCTTGGCCCATCGAGGACGCCGGCATGCCGCGGTGGCCGCCATGACCTCGCTCGTCGCCGTCGCCGAGTGGGCGAACATCCGCTTGCGGTCCTCGAGGTTCGGGCAACTCACGTTCACCTCGACCGCCACGACCTCGGGGGGCGCGGCCGCGAGCAGCTCGGCGGCCCGGGCGAACTCGTCGACGGTGCGTCCCCAGATGCTCACCACGACCGCCGCGCCGGTGGCGACGAGCTCGGGAAGCTCATGGGAGAGCCAGGCCTCGACCCCGGGACCTTGCAGGCCGACGCTGTTGATCATCCCGGCAGTGGCCTCGTGCATGCGCGGGGCCGGATTCCCGGCCCACGGATCGGCCGACAGCGACTTGACCACCACCGCGCCGAGCGCGGCGAGATCGACGTAGGGCGCGAGCTCGGCGCCATGCCCCGCGGTGCCCGACGCCGCGCACAGCACCGACCGGAGCTCGACCGACCCCACCGTGCTCGACAGGTCGACGGGTTGGTTCATGTGACGCCGCCACGGCGGGACGGGCAGCCGCATCAGGTCCCCGACCCGGCGTGGTACTCCTGCAGCGGTCGCACCTGCAGGGGGTGCGTGGCCCAGTCCACCATCCCGCGCGCGGCGGCGAGCGCGGCGGCCGCGGTCGTCAGGAGTGGTACGCCATGGCGCTGCGCGGCGGCACGGATGTGCGCCCCGTCGGCCCGCGGCCCGCGGCCGCGCGGCGAGTTGACCACCAGCTGGATCTCACCTTTCGTGACGAGGTCGACACCGTCATCGCCCTCCTCGTCGAGCTTGGCCAGCACGCGGCGCACCGGCACCCCCGCCGTCTCGAGTGCGGCTGCGGTACCCGCGGTCGCGACCAGGTCGAATCCGAGCTGGACGAACAGCGCCGCGGCCTCGCAGCCGAGCGGCTTGTCGCGATCGGCGAGTGACAGGAACACCGTGCCGCCCGTGGGCAATGGGCCGCCCGCGGCGATCTGGCTCTTGGCAAAGGCGAGGCCGGTGGTGCGGTCGATACCCATCACCTCGCCCGTGGAGCGCATCTCGGGACCGAGCACCGCGTCGGCCTCCGGGAACCGGCTGAAGGGCAGCACCGCCTCCTTCACCGCGACGTGATTCGCGTTCACCGGGGGTCGGAGCAGGCCCTCGGCCCGCAGCTCGGCCAACGTCGCACCGACCATGATGCGCGAGGCGATCTTGGCGAGCGGTACTCCGGTGGCCTTGGCCACGAAGGGCACCGTGCGCGACGCGCGCGGGTTCGCCTCGATGACGAACACCTGATTCGACTTCACCGCGTACTGCACGTTGATGAGACCGCGTACGTCCAGCGCGTCGGCGATGCGGCGCGTGTAGTCCGCGATCACCTCGATCGTCTCGGCCGACAGGTACGGCGGCGGGATGACGCACGCGCTGTCGCCGGAGTGCACGCCGGCCTCCTCGACGTGCTCCATGACCGCGCCCAGCACGAAGTCCCCGGTTGCGTCACGCAACGCGTCGACGTCCACCTCGGTGGCGTCCTCCAGGAAGCGGTCGATGAGCACGGGTCGCTCGGCGGAGAGGCCGCCCTCGATGGCGAGGCTGCCGAAGCCCACCACCGCGGTCCAGGCGCGCTCGAGCCCTTCGTCGTCGTAGACGATCTCCATCGCGCGACCACCGAGGACGTACGAAGGGCGTACCAGCGCCGGGTACCCGATGCGAGCGACGATCGCCTGAGCGTCAGCAAGGGTTGACGCTGTGCCACCTGCGGGTTGGGGGATCTCGAGCCGGGCGCACAGCGCATTCCACCGGTCGCGATCCTCCGCGAGATCGATCGATTCCGGGCTCGTGCCGAGCACCAGCTCACGCGGGAGCTGCCCCGACAGCTTCAACGGCGTCTGTCCGCCGAGCGACACGATCACGCCCACCGGCTCCTCGGCGTCGATGATGTTCGTGACGTCCTCGTAGGTGACCGGCTCGAAGTACAGACGGTCGCTCGTGTCGTAATCGGTCGAGACGGTCTCGGGGTTGCAGTTGACCATGATCGTCTCGTAGCCCGCGTCGCGCAGGGCGAAACTGGCGTGGACGCAGCAGTAGTCGAACTCGATGCCCTGACCGATGCGGTTCGGGCCCGAGCCGAGGATCATCACCTTCGGCCGCGTGCTCGGACGCACCTCGGTCTCGTCCTCGTAGGACGAGTAGTGATACGGCGTCTCGGCGTCGAACTCGGCGGCACAGGTGTCGACCGTCTTGTAGGTGGGCACCACGCCGGCGGCGATGCGCGCCGCGCGCACGTCCGCCTCGGGCATGCCCCACAGGTAGGCGAGCTGTCCGTCGCTGAAGCCGAGCCGCTTGGCCCGGCGCCAGGCACGCGGGGTCATGCCGTCGAAACCGACGTCGAGCAAGTGGGCACGCTCCTCGCCCAGCATCGCGAGTTGGTCGAGGAACCACGGGTCGACCTTGGTCGCGGCGTGGACGTCGTCGATCGACACGCCACGACGCAGGAGCGCCTCGAGCTGCGGGGTCCGCTCAGGGGTGCCCGTCGCGGCACGGCGGAGGAGCTCGTCGGTGGTGAGCTCGTCGTACTTCTGCTCCGCCGGGTCGCAGTTGAGTCCGAGCCGGCCCGCCTCGAGTGACCGGAACGCCTTCTGGATGGACTCGGGGAACGTTCGACCGATGGCCATGACCTCGCCGACCGACTGCATCGACGTTCCGAGCACGCCGCTCGTGCCGGGGAACTTCTCGAACGCCCAACGCGGCACCTTGGTGACGACGTAGTCGATCGTCGGCTCGAACGAGGCGGGGGTCTTCTTCGTGATGTCGTTCGCGAGCTCGTCGAGCGTGTAGCCCACGGCGAGACGCGCCGCGATCTTCGCGATCGGGAACCCGGTGGCCTTCGACGCGAGCGCGGAGCTGCGCGAGACGCGTGGGTTCATCTCGATGATCACCTGCTCGCCGGTCTCGGGGTTGACCGCGAACTGCACGTTCGAGCCACCGGTCTCGACACCGACACGGCGGATGCACGCGAACGCGGCGTCGCGCATCGCCTGATACTCCACGTCGGACAGCGTCTGCGCGGGAGCGACGGTGATCGAGTCACCCGTGTGCACACCCATCGGGTCGAGGTTCTCGATCGAGCAGATGATGACGCAGTTGTCCGCTCGGTCCCGCATGACCTCGAGCTCGTACTCCTTCCACCCCGCGATCGACTTCTCGATGAGGATCTCGGTGATCGGGCTCGCGTCGAGGCCTCGCTGGGCGACATCGAGGAACTCCTCGGCGGTCGAGGCGATGCCGGTGCCTCGCCCACCGAGGATGTAGGCGGGCCGGATGACGACCGGTAACCCGATGCGCTCCACGACCGCGAGCGCCTCGGCCATGTCGTGGGCGGTACCCGACGCGGGAACCGACAGACCGATTCCGAGCATCGCCTCCTTGAACAGCTCGCGGTCCTCCGCGGTGGCGATCGCCTCTGCGTTCGCCCCGATGAGCTGCACGCCGTGCTCGGCGAGCACACCCCGCTCGACGAGCTGCATCGCGAGGTTCAGCGCGGTTTGCCCCCCGAGGGTGGGCAGGAGTGCATCGGGCTTCTCGCGTTCGATGATTCGGGTCAACACGTCGGGGTCGAGCGGCTCGACATAGGTGGCGTCGGCGAGGTCCGGGTCGGTCATGATCGTCGCCGGGTTGGAGTTCGCGAGGATCACCCGGAACCCCTCCTGGCGCAGGACCCGGCAGGCCTGGGTTCCCGAGTAGTCGAACTCGCAGGCCTGGCCGATCACGATCGGCCCGGAGCCGATCAACAGGATCGAGTGGATGTCGGTTCGGCGCGGCATGGCCTACTTCCCGCGGCTCATCAGTTGGGCGAACTCCTCGAACAAGTACTGCGAATCGTGCGGGCCGGGGCCGGCCTCGGGGTGGTACTGCACGCTGAACGCGGGTACGTCGCGGCAGCGCAGGCCCTCGACGGTGTGATCGTTCAGGTTCAGGTGCGTCAGCTCCGTCGTGGGCAACGAGTCGGCGTCGACGCAGAAGTTGTGGTTCTGGCTCGTGATCTCGATCTGGCCGGTGCGCAGGTTCCGGACCGGATGGTTGCCGCCGTGGTGACCGAACTTCAGCTTGAACGTGGCGCCGCCCAGCGTGCGGGCGAGCAGCTGGTGGCCGAGGCAGATGCCGAACACCGGGACGCTGCCGAGCAGCGCCCCGATCGTGTCGGTCGCACCGGCGACCATCGCGGGGTCGCCGGGCCCGTTCGACAGGAAGACCCCATCGGGATCGCGCGCGAGGATCTCGGCCGCGGTGGTCGAGGCCGGTACGACGTCCACGGTCGCGATCTTCGACAGGTGGGTGAGGATCGTCGACTTGATGCCGTAGTCGATCGCCACGACACGAAACCGCCCCGCCCCCACCGTGTACGGCTCGGGCGTGGTCACGACCGCCGCGAGGTCGATGCCGTCGGTCCCCCGCTCCGTCTGCGCGACCTGGCGCAGCACCGACTCGCTCGCCGTGCCGAACGCGCCCGGCATCGCCCCCGCGTCGCGCAGGTGCCGGGTGAGCCGGCGCGTGTCCACGCCGGCGATTCCCGGCACGCCGCGGCGGGCGAGGAAGCCCGAAAGGTCGTCGTCGGCGCGCCAGTTGCTCCGGCGACGCGCGAGGTCGCGCACGATCACGCCACGACAGAACGGTTTGCGGCTCTCGTTGTCGGTGGCGTTCGTGCCGTAGTTGCCGATATGGGGGTACGTGAAGGTGATGATCTGCCCGGCATAGGACGGGTCGGTGATCACCTCCTGGTAGCCGGCGAGCACGGTGTTGAAGACCACCTCCCCACCGGCGACACCGTCGGACGGCTCGGCGCCGATCGCCTCGCCCTCGAACACCGCGCCGTCGGCGAGCACCAGGGCCG
>WBZO01006720.1_pt1 | contig 11002 bp, 7 predicted proteins | sample 5204261 | NCBI WGS metagenome assembly WBZO01 (sample SAMN12412400, study PRJNA552823) | activated sludge metagenome | isolation source: activated sludge from anammox sidestream of wastewater treatment plant... | place: USA: North Carolina | collected 2017-09
TGGTCGACGACCTCGATGTACCGGTCCTCTGCTACGGGCTGCGCACGGACTTTCGCGGCGAGCTCTTTCCCGGCAGCGCGCAGCTGCTCGCCTGGGCCGACAATCTCGTCGAGCTGAAGACCATCTGCCATTGCGGCCGCAAGGCGACGATGGTCGTGCGGGTCACCCCGGCAGGCGCAGTCGAGCGCGCCGGAGCCCAAGTCGAAATCGGCGGCAATGATCGCTATATCCCCTTGTGCCGCCGACATTTCGTGGCCGCGATGAGGACCGGGCGCGCGTAGTCGTTGTCATTGGCGCGGCGTCGCATTAACGTTCGCAGCTGCCTGCAGGGAGAACAACAATGGTCATCGGCCACCGCGGGGTCGCCCGCTTCGCGTTTGCGTTCGTCTGCGTGTCGCTCCTCGCCCTCTCGGGCCCCGCCGCGCTCGCGCAAGTGACGACGGGACAGATCGTCGGCCAGGTGCGCAGCACAGGGGGCGAACCGATCGAAGGTGCACGGGTCACGATCACGCACGTCCCGACGGCGTCGAGTTCCGTCGTCACGACACGCGCCGACGGCTACTTCTCGCTGAACAATGTGCGCGTCGGCGGCCCGTACACGATCTCCGCCGCCAGGGAAGGCTACGACCCGTCGACCGCCGAGGGCGTGTCGGCACTCGTCGGCAGGCCGACCAGCATCACGCTCGAAATGCGCCCCGCGCTCACCGAAGTGGTCGTCGCGAGCGCGCGGGAGCAGGAAGTCGCACTCGGCGTCGGCACGAGTTTCTCGCTCGAGGACATCCGGGCGATGCCGAGCATCGGTCGCGACATCAAGGACATTGCGCGCATCGATCCGAAGGTGTGGATCGACGCGACCAACGTCGATGCGATGGAAATCGCCGGCACGAACAACAGGTACAACAGCATCACGGTCGACGGCATCCGCGAGAGCGACGACTTCGGCCTGAACAACAACGGCTATCCGTCGAATCGCGCGCCGGTGACGCTCGATGCGATCGAGGCCTTCACGGTCGAAGTCGCGCCGTTCGACGTGCAGTACTCGGGGTTCCAGGGCGGCACGATCAACATCGTCACGAAGTCGGGCACCAACGACTTCCACGGCTCGGCGTGGTACTACAGGAACCAGGACAGCTGGGCGGGTGATCGGAGCAAGAGCCGGCCTATCAACCTCAACTTCAACGAGGAAACCTACGGCGCGACGCTCGGCGGGCCGATTCTCCGGGATCGCCTGTTCTTCTTCCTGAGCTACGAAAAGGTGGAGCGCCAGACACCGGTCAACGAAGGCCCGGCCGGCGCCGGCTTCCCGGTGAGCGTCAACCAGGTGTCCGAGGCCGACTTCAACCAGATCATCGCGATCACGCAGAGCGTCTATGGCTACGATGCGGGCGAGCTCGTCCGCTCGAACACCGAGCAGGACGAGCGGATCCTCGCGAAGCTCGACTGGCAGGTCAGCGACGACCATCGGCTGTCGCTCGCCTACCAGAAGAACGAGGGGCTGACGGTCGTGCAACCGAATGCCAATGCGGCCACGGGCCGCCTCGGCACGCGCTCGAACTGGTACAACCGGCCGATCGACCTCGAGAACCTGTCGCTGCAGCTGTTCTCGAACTGGACACCGTGGCTCTCGACCGAGTTCAAGGCGGGCCGCAAGGAAGTCACGGCACCGCAGACGCCGGTGTTCGGCGCGAATTTCTCGGAATTCCAGGTCCGCACGGCCACCGGCGGCATCGTGCACGTCGGCCCCGACGAGTTCCGCCATGCCAACGTGCTGACCAACGACCTCAACACCTTCAAGCTGAAGGCCGATCTCCTCTTCGGCGATCACACGATCACGCTCGGCAGCGAACTCGAGCAGCTCGACGTGTTCAACCAGTTCGTGCCGCGCAGTCTCGGCCAGTACATTTTCAGTTCGATCGCCGACTACCAGAATCGCACCGCCGCGAGCTTCAGTTACAACAATGCGTTCACGAACGACGCCGCCGACGGCGCCGCGTCCTTCGGTACCGACACGCTGAGCTTCTACGCGCAGGATTCGTGGCGCGTGTTGCCCGAACTCACGGTCCAGGCGGGCGTGCGCTACGAAACGTACTCATCGGGCGACCGGCCGCGCACGAACTCGAACTTCGCGTCGCGCTACGGCTTCAGCAATACCGAGACCTACGACGGCCGGGACCTGCTGCTGCCGCGCCTCGGCTTCGACTGGGAAGTCGCGACGAATACAAAGATCCGAGGCGGCGTCGGACTCTTCGGCGGCGGTTCGCCGACGGTCTGGCTGTCGAACAGCTTCGCGAACGACGGCGTCGCGATCGTCGCGCAGAATTGCCCGGCGAACTCGATGTCGCCAACCGTCTGCAGCGCACCGGCAGGTGCGCCGATACCGGTGGCCCAGGTGCTCACCAACGTGGACGGCCACCTGATTCCGGCGCCGATCCTCGCCGCGCAGGGCGGCCTCTCGGGCGACGGTCCCGTCAATGCGATCGACCCGGACTACGACATCCCGTCATCGTGGCGCTACAACCTCGGCATCGAGCATTACTTCGACCTCGGCGCGCTCGGCAGCAACTACCGCCTGAGCGCCGATCTCCTCTACACCGCCGTCCGCGACCAGATCCTGTACCGGGACCTGCGCCTGACCCGCACGGGGACGGCACCGGACGGACGCCCAATCTACGCGCAGCAGGGCCCGTCGAGCCGCGGCTCGGCGCAGGATCTGCTGCTCACGAATACGCACGAGGGGCGGGGCATCGTCTGGACCGTCGATCTCTCGGGCAGCTGGGACACCCGGGCGGGCCACTTCGACGCGTATCTCGGCTACGGCCATCAGGACATCACGGACGTCAATCCAGGCACGAGTTCCCAGGCGTCGTCCAACTGGGACAACGTCGCCACTGCGGACCCGAACGATCCCGAAGAGGCGCGCTCGAACTACGAGATCACGCACCGCTTCCCGCTGCAGCTCACCTGGAACAAGGCGTTCTTCGGCGACTACAAGACACATCTCGGCCTCTTCGTCGAGCGCCGTTCGGGCCGGCCCTTCAGCTACACGTTCGGCTCGGCGACTTCAGCTTTCGGCGACCCACGACAGGGAGCGCGCCAGCGCCAGCTCCTGTACGTGCCGCTGAACGCCGGCGATGTCGACTACGCCGGTGGCCTCACGCCGCAGGCGCTCGAGGACTTCATCCAGGCGAGCGGCCTCGACAGGTACCGCGGCCGCATCGCGCCGCGCAACGCATTCAACAGCCCCTGGGTCACGTCCGCAGATCTGCGCCTCTCGCAGGAGATCCCGACGTTCCTCGGTTCGAGCCGCGCGGTCGTCTCGCTCGATATCAGGAACGTCGCGAACCTGATCAACAAGGACTGGGGCCAGCTCGCATCCGTGCAGTTCCCGTACGTCGCGCCGGTGCTGAATGCGTCGATCAACCCGGCGACCGGCCGCTACACGTACTCGCCGCTGCCCGGACGCACGGGGCCTGCGCCCGCGAACTTCGTCGTTTCGCCCGCGCAGGCTTCCGTGTGGCAGATGCAGTTGGGAGTGCGGTTCGAATTCTAGTATGGCCAGACTGCGGCCCATGGGCCTCTGGCTCCTTGCCATGAGCCATGGGCTGGCGGCTGCGGAGCCGCCGGCCGCTGTGGTCCGCATCGCGACATTCAACACGAGCCTCAATCGCCCGGTCGCCGGCGCGCTGATCGCCGATCTCGCCACGCCCTCGGACCCGCAGGCCCGGGCCATTGCGCGGATCATCCAGCGCAACCGCCCCGACATCCTGCTGCTGAACGAATTCGACTACGACCCGGCGGGCGCCGCCGCCGACCGCTTCGAGCGCAACTACCTCGGCATCGCGCAGGATGGCGAGCACGCGGTCAGCTATCCGTATCGCTACCTCGCGCCCGTCAACACCGGCGTCCCGTCGGGCTTCGACCTCGACCACGATGGCCGCACGGGCGGCGCGGGTGATGCGCTCGGCTACGGCGCATTCCCGGGGCAATACGGCATGTTGCTGCTTTCGCGCTGGCCGATCGACACCGGGAACGTCCGGACCTTCCGGCATCTGCCGTGGCGCGACATGCCGGGCGCAATCCTGCCACCGGGCTGGTATGCACCGGACGCACTCGTGGCGCTGCCGCTGTCGTCGAAGAGCCACTGGGACGTGCCGGTGCGCATCGGCGCGATCACGCTGCACGTGCTGGCGAGCCACCCGACCCCGCCGGTGTTCGACGGCCCCGAAGACCGCAACGGCCGGCGCAATCACGACGAGATCCGCCTGTGGAGTGACTACCTGGCGCCCGGCCGCGATGGCTGGATCGTCGATGACGCGGGACAGCGGGGCGGACTCGCTCCCGAGGCGCGGTTCGTGATCCTCGGCGACCAGAACGCCGACCCGCAGGACGGTGAATCGGTCGATCACGCGATACGCCAGCTGCTCGGGCATCCGCGCGTACGTGCCACGCCGGCGCCACGCAGTGAAGGCGCACGAATCGCCGCGTGGAGGCAGGGAGGCGCGAACAGGCGACAGCGCGGCGACCCGGCCACAGATACCGGCGACTTCGAAGACCGGTACGCCGGCAACCTGCGCACGGATTACGTGCTGCCGTCGCAGGATCTCGCGATTGTCCGCTCGGGCGTCGACTGGGTGATCGGCGAAGCCGCACCATCGGATCACCACCTCGTGTGGGTGGACGTCGAAATCGGCGGGCCGCGATCGAAAGCCTTGCCGGGCGACCCGATCACCGGGCGCCCGCGACCCGCTCACGGTCCAGTGCGCAAACGCGAGTACTTCTCGGCCAGCTGTTTGCGCGCGCAATCCGCGGGACGCTCCCTGCCCGTGCACGCGGACGCGACGAGCGCACGCTCCCACGAGCCGTAGACCGGATTCGGCAGAACGAACCAGCGCGCGCCGAAGAGCGGCATGAGCTCCGCGCGCCGTGACGCGAACACGTCCCGCTCGACGAAATCGCGCAGGTCGTCCCCGAACAGCGCAATGATGCGATAGTGCCGGGCAATCGCCGCGCGACGCGTGCTCTTGTCGGCGGTGCGCCAGTCGCGCTCGGCGTTCCTGAAGAGGAAACTGTCCGGCTTGTCGGCATCCGGGAAGCCGAGAGCCGCGAGATTGCGCATCGTCGCGGTGCGTTGCGGGCAGGGATCCGCACCCGCAGGTTCGGGCACCAGCGGGCAGGCGCGGTTTGTGACATAGAAGACCCGATGGCCGGCTGCGTGCGCGGCGCGCAGGAATTCGAGCGCTCCTGCAATGGGGCCCGCGGCCGCCTCGTCGACCCAATGTTCCCAGTCCGCCAGCGCAAACTCGCGGTGATCCCGCAGCGCCCGCGCCTGGAAGGCGCTGTTGTCGAGAATCGTCTCGTCGATGTCGAGCACGATGGCCGTGGGCAGGGAAGCGAGCGCATCGGGCGCGGCGCCCCATTGCTCGAGCGCCGCCGAACCCGGCGCGCGCAAGGCCGGCAACTGCGCGCCCGCCTGGGCATAGACCTGTGTCGTGAGCGCGGCGTACTCGGCCGCTGTCTGCATCCACAGCACGCCATTCAGCTGTTCGCGCGCGGTGTCGTCCACAGCCAGGGCCGGGGTCACCGCGAACATCAGCGCCAGCAGTACCCCGCTTCGGCTCGTTTGCATGCGTCCTCCGTTCGGCCGCAGATTACCACCGCCGGGGCGGCGTCGAGTGCAGCCACCCCGTATCCCGTAGAATCGGCCGGCCATGAAGCTGCACCAGCTCCGCTACCTCGTCGCGGTCGTCGAGAACGGCCTCAACATCACCGCGGCCGCCCAGCGCCTGCACACCTCGCAGCCGGGCGTCAGCAAGCAGCTGAAGCTGCTCGAAGACGAACTCGGGTTCGGGATCTTCATGCGCGAGGGTCGCGCGCTGACCCGCCTCACGCCCGCCGGCGTGCAGATCGTGGAGCGTGCCCAGCGCATCCTCGCGGAGATCAGGGCCATCCGGCGACTCTCCGAGGACCTGCGCAACGAATCGGGCGGCACGCTGTCGATCGGCACCACGCACACCCAGGCGCGCTACGTGCTGCCCGGTGTCATCCGCGCGTTCCGCGAGCGCTATCCGGACGTGCAGCTGCACCTGCACCAGGGCACTTCCGAGCAGATCGCCTCGATGATGGCGCACGACCAGATCGACTTCGCGATCGCGACCGGATCGCAGGAACTGTTCCCCGACGTGACGCTGCTGCCGCTGTATCGCTGGCATCGCACCGTCGTCGTGCCGCGCGGCCATGCGCTCGAGCGCGAGAAGCGGCTCACGCTGAAGGCGCTCGCCCGCTACCCGATCATCACCTACTCGTTCAGCTTCAAGGGCCCCTCGTCGCTCAACCAGATCTTTGCCACGGCAGGCCTCGAACCCAATGTCGCGCTGACTGCACGTGACGCCGACGTCATCAAGACCTACGTGCGCCTCGGGCTGGGCGTCGGCATTGTCGCCACGATGGCGATCGAGCGCGGCGCGGACGACGACCTCGTCGCGATCGACGCCGCGCACATCTTCCCGACGCACACGACCTGGGTCGGCGTGCGCCAGGGAACGCTGCTGCGCAAGTACATGTACGAGTTCCTGCAGGCGCTCGGTCCCCACCTCGATCGTCGCAGCGTGGAACGCGCACGGGAGACCGCCCCGGCGGGGGAACTCCACCGCGCCTTCGGCGACATCGAACTGCCGCTGCGCTGAGTCGACCGCACCGCGGCGGCCGCCCGTGCCGCCGTTGCGCTCCCCTGGCGCTGCATATAATATGCAATGCTTATTATATGCCAGGCTTTCGATGACCGACCCCGACGAATCGATAGGCTTCCTGCTGAGCGATGTCGTGCGCCTGATGCGCGCGGAGTTCAACCGCCGCGCGGAGCACCACGGCGTGACGCTCGCGCAGGCGAAGGCCCTGCTCCGTCTCGCGCGCGAACCGGGCCTGCGGCAGGTCGAGCTCGCGGCACTCCTCGACATCGCGCCGATGACGCTGGTCCGCGTACTCGACCAGCTGGTCGGGGCCGGCCATGTCGAACGGCGCCCTGACCCCGCCGACCGGCGCGCGTTTCGCCTCTACGTGACCCCCGCGGCGCGGCCGGCACTCGGGCGCATCGAGCGCGCGGTGCGCGAGGTACGCGATCGCGCGCTCCACGACCTGTCCCGCACCGACCATGCGGTCCTGGTGCGCGCGCTCGGCCGGATCAAGCGCAATCTCACGGGTGCCGCCCCATGAAGCGCTGGTTGCGCCCGGTGCTGCTTTTCGGCGTGCCGCTCGCAATCGTCGCCACCGCCGTCTGGCTCTGGTTCACGGGCGGCCGGTTCGTCACCACGGACGACGCCTATGTGAAAGCCGACAAGGTGCCGGTCAGCGTCGAGGTCGCCGGTACGCTGCAAAAATTGCTCGTGCGCGAGAACCAGCGGGTGACGCCGGGCGAGCCCCTGTTCACGCTCGATGCGGCACCGTACGAGGTCGCCCTCGCGAAGGCCACCGCGGCGCTCGCGCGTGCGCGCACCGAGATTGCGGCGCTCAAGGCGAGCTATCGCGAACAGCAGGCGCAGATCGCGTTGTCGAAGACGCGCGTGCAGTTCGCCGAGCGCGAGTACCGGCGCCAGGCCGACCTCGCGGCGAAGGGGTACGTCTCCGCCATCAATCTCGATCAGGCGCAGGAGGCAGTCGAGCTCGATCGCCAGCAGACAGTCGCGCTCGAGCACGATCTCGCGCGCATCGCCGCGAGCCTCGGCGGGGGCCCCGACCTGCCGGTCGAGCAGCATCCCGACTATCTCTCGGCGCAGGCCGCGGTCGCCCAGGCGCAACTCGATCTCGCGCGCACCACCGTCCGGGCGCCGCTCGCCGGCGTGGTCACGAAGCTGTCCAAGGTCGGCACCTGGCTCGCGCCCGGCACACCCGCGCTCGCACTGGTCGGCGGCGAGGCCCCGTGGGTCGAGGCGAACTTCACCGAAAAGGACCTGACGCACGTCCGTCCCGGTCAACCGGTCGACCTGCGCTTCGACATCTATCCCGGCCGCCACTGGCGCGGCGTCGTCGACAGCATCAGCCCGGCCACCGGTGCCGAGTTCTCGGTGCTGCCGCCGCAGAACGCCACCGGCAACTGGATCAAGGTGACGCAGCGCATTCCCGTGCGCATCGAACTTGCGCCGCAGGACGATGCACCCGTGCTGCGCGCAGGCCTGTCGGCCTGGGTGAAGATCGACACCGGCCATCGCAGGTGAGCACGCCCGTTCGCCGCGGCTGGGTCACCGTCGCGGTCATGTCCGCGACCGTGATGCAGGCGATCGACACGACCATCGCCAACGTCGCGCTGCCGCACATGCAGGGGGCCCTGTCGGCGTCGTTCGGCCAGATTGCATGGGTACTCACGTCGTACATCGTCGCGTCCGCGATCTGCATCCCGCTCACCGGGTTCCTCGCCGCCCGGTTCGGGCGCAAGCGCGTGTTCACCGTCTCGGTCATCGGCTTCACGATTGCCTCGATGCTGTGCGGAGCCGCACAATCGCTCACCGAGATCGTCGCCGCACGCCTGTTGCAGGGCGCATTCGGTGCCGCTCTCGTGCCGCTCTCCCAGGCCGTGCTGCTCGACACCTGGCCACGCGAGCGGCATGCCTCCGCGATGGCCTGGTGGGGCGTGGGCGTGATGCTCGGCCCGGTCATCGGTCCGACGCTCGGCGGCTTCCTGACCGAGTACTACAGCTGGCGATGGGTGTTCTACATCAACGTGCCGATCGGCGTCCTCGCGTGGATCGGCGTGACGGTGTTCGTGCCGGAAACGCCGATCGCACGCGAGCGGCGCTTCGACCTCTTCGGCTTCGGGCTGCTCGCCGTCGCGATCGGCGCCCTGCAGCTGTGCCTCGATCGCGGCGAGACGCTCGGCTGGTTCGACTCGACGGAGATCGTCATCGAGGCGAGCGTCGCGGCCCTCTGCTGCTACATGTTCATCGTGCACATGTTCACGCACGACGAGCCGTTCCTCGAGCCGGCGATCTTTCGCGACCGCAGCTTCGTGGCGGGATCGGCGTTCGCGCTCGTCGTCGGGCTCGTGCTGCTCGCGACGATTGCGCTGCTGCCGCCCTACCTGCAGACGCTGCTCGGCTACCCCGTGCGCGACGTTGGCGTGCTGCTCGCGGCGCGCGGCTGCGGCACGATGCTCGGCATGCTGCTGGTCGGCCGGATCGGTGACCGTGTCCATCCGCTGCGCCTGATCTTCCCCGGCATGCTGCTGAATGGCGGCGCGCTCTACTGGATGAGCCTCTTCAGCCTCGACACGACCCCAGCGATGATCTTCGGTTCGGGCCTCGTGCAGGGTGTGGGCATCGGCCTCATTTTCGTGCCGCTGAGTGCACTCACGTTCTCGACGCTCGCGCCACAGCTGCGCAACGAAGGCACCGCGTTCTATTCGCTAACGCGCAACATCGGGAGCAGTGTCGGCGTCTCGGCCGTCACGAGCCTCCTCGCGCAACATGCGCAGTCGAATCACGCCGCCCTCGTGCAGTACGCGTCACCGCTCAACGTCGTGACGCGCTTGCCGGGCTACCCTGCGGAATGGAGCCTGCAATCGACCGGAACCATCGCGGCCCTCGAGCACGAGATCACGCGCCAGTCACTGCTGCTCGCCTACGTGCAGGACTTCAGGCTCATGCTGTGGCTCTGCGTGCTCGCGACGCCGCTGCTGCTGATGTTTTCGCGCCGCGGCCGCACGCCGCCGGCACCGACCGGCATCGAGTGACCGGCGCAGGGTGCCGGCGTGGTTCGCAGGCGTTCGTCGCCCCCGCCGGGTTCGGACCCGCACGCGCAAAGGCGCTAGAGTAGCGGCCCCGACAGCGGAGGCCCGCCCATGCTTCGACGCATCCTGCCGAGCGCAGTGCTCGCGCTCATCGTTCTCGCCTTCGCGCCCGGTGCACAGGCCCGCACACAGAAGCCGCCGCTGCACGGTGCGCATTGGGTCGCCATCACCGGCAAGCCGCTCGCGGCGACCGCGGGCGCACGGGTATTCGAGCGCGGCGGCAATGCGATCGACGCGGCCTGCGCGATGCTCGCCGCCACGTCGACGATGTGGGACACGTTGTCCTGGGGCGGCGAAACGCAGGCGCTCATATTCAACCCGCATACCGGCAAGGTGATCGGCGTCAATGCGCTCGGCGTCGCACCGACCGGTGCGACCGCCGCGTTCTTCCGTGACAAGGGCATGAAGTATCCACCGGACGTCGGCCCGCTCGCGGCAGTGACGCCCGGCACACCGGGCGGCCTCATGATGATGCTGGCCGAGTACGGCACACTGAGCCTCGCCGATGTGCTCGCCCCGGCGATCGAGCTCGCCGACGGCTATCCGATCGAAGCGGAGACGGCCAACCGGATCGAGTCGGTGAAGGCGCAGTTGAAGCAGTGGCCCGATTCGCGACGCGTGATGCTGCCGCACGCCGGCTCGGCGCGCGAAGCGCCCGAGCCCGGCGAGATGTTCCGCCAACCGGACCTCGCCGCGACGCTGCGCAAGCTCGTCGCCGCCGAGCGTGCCGCACTCGCGGCGGGCAAGGACCGGAAGGCCGCGATCCTCGCCGCCTACGACCGCTTCTATCGAGGCGACATCGCCGCGGACATCGTCGCGGGCACGCGAGCCCTCGGCGGTCTCTTCACGCGCGACGACCTCGCGAACTGGCGGGTGCGCTTCGAGGAACCGGTGCACGTCGACTATCGCGGCATCGAGGTCTACAAGCTCACGACCTGGGTGCAGGGCCCGGCGATGCTCCAGGCGCTCAACATCCTCGAGAACTTCGACCTGAAGGGCATGGGCTACAACAGTGCCCGCTATATCCATACGCTCTACCAGGCGATGAGCCTCGCGTTCGCCGACCGCGACTTCTACTACGGCGACCCGTACTTTCCGCCCGAGGAGCCCGTCGCGGGCCTGCTGTCGAAGGATTACGCCCGCGCACGCGCGCAGCTGATCCGCCCCGACCGCAACGATCCCGACATCCGCCCCGGGGACCCGTATCCATTTCAGGGCGCGGTGAAT
>WBZO01006721.1_pt1 | contig 10999 bp, 11 predicted proteins | sample 5204261 | NCBI WGS metagenome assembly WBZO01 (sample SAMN12412400, study PRJNA552823) | activated sludge metagenome | isolation source: activated sludge from anammox sidestream of wastewater treatment plant... | place: USA: North Carolina | collected 2017-09
AGGGCCAGCGCCTTCTGGCTTCCGGTGAGCAGGACATCAATGCCCAGGGCGTCCATGGGAATCGCCTCGGTGGAAAACGACGAGACGCAATCCACAATGAACATCACCTCTGGGAAACGGCGCATGACTTCCGCAATCTCCGGGAGGGGATTGCGCAGACCGCAGGATGTCTCGTTGTGGATGAGTGTAAGCGCGTCGTAGCCGCCCTTGGAAAGCGCGGCCTCGATCTGCTCCGGGCGGATGGGCTCCCCCCAGGGGACTTGCAGGGCGTCGGCCTCCTTGCCGCAGCGGCGGCTGACATCAAACCATTTGTCGGAGAAGGCGCCGCACATGGCATTGAGGACCCTGCGTCCGCAGAGGTTGCGGATGGCGCCCTCCATGACGCCCCACGCGGAGGATGTTGAAAGAAAGACCGGTCGGGATGTTCCGAAGAGCTGTTGGAGGCGCGGTTGGATGCCCCCATACAACGCTTTGAAATCGCCACTCCGGTGGCCAATCATGGGCGAGCACATCGCCCGGAAGGTTTTCTCCGAGACTTCAATCGGCCCCGGAATGAATAATTTGACGTGATCCCTCTGCATGGAAAAGGGGCGATTCTACCCTGCCCTCCAAAATTTCCGCAAGACCGTCATTATTCTTCCTTGGCCTGCCAGGTCCAAGTGCCCGGTGGGGATTCCACTTCGATGAGTTCGCCTTTGAATGCGCGGTTCCTCCAAAGCCCGGCCTGCTCCTTTTGGATTTCGGCGAGGGTGGTTTTGCGAGTCCCGGCCAGATCCTTCATTTGCGCAAGGCGGTCGGCATTTTCGGCGTCCACGGTTTTTTGGACATAGGCGCCATATTCGCCCTCGGGGAGCTTGCGGACGCTCACGAGTCCCTCGCGATTTTCTCCAATCAGGGAGCTGTTTTTGAAGGTCTGGATGTCGGCCATGCGATTTTTTCTTCGCGTCGCGGGATCGGGCTCGACGGAGGGTTGTTGTTTGGTCGGTGCAGCCTGGGAGTGCTGGTAAACATCCAGGCGCATGGCAATATCCACCTTGAGGGGCTCGGCTGTCCCGAGATTGATGGTCGGTGCTTTGCAACCTGCCACCAGGAGGCTGATCGCGAAAAATGCCGGGAGGGTCGCTGGGGATTTCATGGCCGAATGGACGCCTTTTGTTTCCATCGGCCCGCGGGCGAATCCCCCTCATGCAGGACTACCTCGAACGCGCGCGAGCCGCGCGGCCCCTCCAATGCCAGATTCAGGATGCCCTGCGAGTCCACAAACCAAAATTCCCCTTTGCACTTGGCATACTCGAAATCCCGCAGGGTTTCCAGAGCAATCCGTGTCGAATCCCTCTTGAGACCCGGCCAGGAGGGCGGGATCTTCGAGAGGAGGTCATCCAATTTGCGGATGGTAAGCGTCCCCGGCGCCTGCGTGTGAAAATCTCCTTTCAACCGGAGGATTTCCGCCTTGCGCGCATCCACCTGGGCGCTGAATTCCAACGGTCCGGTCATCCGAAAATTTTCCGGCGAAATCACGTTCGTGAGCGATTGGAGATCCACGCCCTTTCCGCCGATCCAGCCGATCCAGGGCGCTTCCGGATTGAAAAAGAAGCTGAATCCGCCCTTTGAGTAGCCTTGGTATGTTTCTCCACCGAAGAGCCCATTGATGCCCTCGCTGTCGAAGGTCACGGACAGCCAGGCATTCGACGCGCGGTATTGACGCCACCGGATGTCATCAATGCGGATCGTACCGACGAGGTTGTTTTGCTCCAGTTCCGGCGGATACGCGAAGCGAAGTTCGCCGGATTGGGTGGCCAGCTCGATTTGGTAGTTGGGGAAGTGGTAGTCGCGGGCGGGGATTTCGAGGCCGACCGATCCGCGCAGCGAGGCCAGATTGGCCAGCGAGGCGTCCTCCGCCGAGGCGCGAAAGGTGAGGGGGAGCCCGCGGGAGCCGCTTCCGCTGCCGAGGACGAGGCGACCATCCACCAGAGTGAAGCGTTTCACCACCCAGCCGGGTCCCGAGCCCTCCGCGTCGCCTCCAAAGCGCTGTTGGGCCTGATCCATGTACCAGAACAAATCCGGGCCGAGGAAGAAGGAGGGCGTTGTGATTGTGATGGCGGCAATTTCGCGCGCGGCCAGACCGGCGAGCGTGAATTCGCAGGCGAGGCCCTTGAGGTGGATGACCTGCGTGAGGGGATCGTAGGGTGACCGGATTTCCAAATCCGTCATTTCAACGCGCTGGGATTCCCCGCCGATGGCGTCTGCGGTTTCTCCGAGTGGGAGATTCGTGAAGGATGTGTTGAGGGTGAAGAGGACATCCGGGGCGAGGCCGAGGGTGTCCTCGAGGATGATGTCCAGGCTGTCAATTTTGAGCATCCCCGCGACCCAAGGTGAAGTCTTGCCGGAGGGACCCGTCCCGGAGCCCGAGAAGAGCGCCTGCAATTCCGCGCCGACATGCAATTCCCCGCCCGTGATTGTGATGGCCTCCACGCGCTTCCGCGTGAGGACATCCAGGGAAAGGGCAATCCGAATGCGGTCCACTGCCAGCAGGGTCCTTCCCGTAATGCGGGAGTCGAGCCGGATATCCCGAACATCCAATGCCCCCGGGAAGTGGATGGTGGTGGGGCCAAAATGGACCCGGATTCCTGGCAGGTATTTCTCGATGGATCGGGCGGCGAGTGCGGGGAGGCGCTCCCAGAGCGTGAATCCCGCCGCAGGCAGCGCAAGAGTGACCAGGAGAAAGGCCGCAGCCATCAGACCGAAGAGCCTCCTCCGGTATGGACTATTTAAGAATTTGGTCACTCAGAATACAGATTACAAAGAGGATGCCAACGGTGGCATTGGCCTGAAAAAAAGCCTTATTGATGGCGGCAACATCACCCCGGCGCGCGAGGCGATGCTCCCAGACGAGGACTCCCGCAATGACGAGGAGGCCCGCAAAATAGATGCCCCCCAGCCCAGCCGCCCAACCGAAAACCGCGAATCCCACCCAAGCGATTCCGTGGAGCATCAGAGCCAGCCTGCGCGCCCCCGGGATGCCAAGCGCGACGACCATTGAATGCAATCCCTCGCGGGCATCCACCTCGACGTCCTGCATGGCATAGACCATGTCAAAACCGGCCACCCAGGCCAGCACCGCGCCAGCCAATAGCAGCGGCGGCCACGCCAGGGTGCCGCGCACCGCAATCCAACCCCCGACCGGCGCCACGGAAAGCGCGAGGCCCAGAAAAAATTGCGCTGCATGCGTGAATCTCTTGGTGAGCGAGTAGAAAAAGACAATTCCCAGCGCCACGGGAGAGAGCATCAGGCAGAGGGGATTGAGCAGGGCGGTCGTTCCCACGAAGAGGAGTGACGAAACAATGCAGGCCGCTGTGGCCGTACCCCGGCTGGCCAGACGGTGGCGGCCCCGGGTCCGCGGATTCCGGAGGTCGTAATCCCAATCCGCAATACGGTTGAAAGTCATGGCCGCCGTCCGCGCAAACACCATCGCCAGGATGGCCGGCCAAAGAACTCCCCAAGGTGGCACCCCTTCGGCAGCCACGATCATCGCCCCCAAGGCAAAGGGCATCGCAAAGACCGTGTGCGAGAACCGGATAAACCGCAAAAAATCCGCGCCGCGGCTCAGGCGGCGGGTCGACTGTGGCGCGGATTCCAAGACTGGCTCAGGGGCGTTTGCGCGCGGCATCCTCGAAGAGTTCCACCAGTCCGTCATCCACGCGCAAATCCACGAGACGCCACACGCCGCCGGATTTATAAAAATAGAACTTCCAGCGCAGGGGGAGGTCCTGATTGAGGGAGAGGCAGGTGCGCCGCAGCAGGTTTTTTCCAACAGCCAGGTCGTCAATGACCTCGTACCCGCGCAGGGGCCCGTAGCCGTCCAGAGCCTCGCGGGTGCGCGCCTTGAGCGAGGCAATATCCTGCGCGCGCTCGGCAATGATCGTCCCGCGCGTGATCGCGTCATAGGCGGGCTCGACCTTGTCAGCCTGCAGGGCGAGGAAAAACATGTCGATGAGCCTGGCCGGATCGGTCGCCGCGGCCTCCGGCGTGGCGGATGGCAGCGCGGCAGGCTCCTTCGCTCCCGGCTGAAAAATCATCGTCTTGCGCTCCGGCGCCTCCTGGGCGGGGAGCAAGGTGGAACTCAGAAACGCAAGGGCGCAACAAACAACAATCCGCATGAGCCGACTATCCGCGTCGCCGACGCGGGATGCAAGCCTGCGCCGTCACCCTCCATTATTAAGGGCGTGTCGAAGATTGCGCATCCTGCCTTGGTCATGATATTGTTTTCGGCTCTCGCATCATGAAAGCAAAAAACCAGCCAGCCCGAACCGCCAAAAAAGCCTCCACTCCGCAGCCGGAGCGCGTCATGAATGGCGCCGAAATTCTTGTGGAATGCCTTGAGCGCGCCGGCGTGGAAGTCATTTTTGCCTATCCGGGCGGCGCCTCGATGCCTGTGCATCAGGCCCTGACCAAATCGAAGAAGATCCGCGTGGTGCTGCCGCGCCACGAGCAAGGCGGCGTCTTTGCCGCGGAGGGCTACGCGCGCGCCACAGGCAAGGCCGGCGTATGTATGACGACTTCCGGGCCCGGTGCCACGAATCTCGTGACCGGCATTGCGGATGCCTGGATGGACAGCGTACCTCTGATTGCCATCACCGGCCAGGTGTCGCGGGCCATGATTGGGCGCGGAGCCTTCCAGGAGACCGACGTGTTCGGAATGACCCTCCCCATGGTCAAGCACAGCTACCTGGTCATGGACACCGCCGAGCTGCCGCGCATCATTAAGGAGGCCTTTTATATCGCGGAAAGCGGACGCCCGGGGCCCGTGCTCATTGACATTCCCAAGGATGTCCAAAACCAAACCGCCACGCCGGTCTTCCCCAAATCCGTGACCCTCCGCGGTTACAACCCGCAAAAGCGGGCGGAAGACACGCTCCTGAAAAAAGCGCTCGCCCTCATCGCGAACGCCAAACGGCCGGTCATTTACAGCGGCGGCGGCGTGATTTCCGCGGGTGCCTCCGCGGAATTGATCGAATTTGCCGAGCGCACCCAAATCCCCGTGACCACGACCCTCATGGGCATTGGGAGTTTTCCGCAGGACCATCCCCTTTCGCTCCGCTGGCTGGGCATGCATGGCGCCGCCTACGCGAACAATGCCGCCAATGAAGCCGACCTCCTGCTGGCCATTGGCTCGCGCTTTGATGACCGCGTGACCGGCAAGGTCGAAAAATTCTGCGAGCACGGCGTGATTGTCCACATGGACATCGACAATTCTGAGATCAACAAAAACAAGCACGTCCAACTTCCCATTCTGAGCGACCTCAAATACGGGCTGGGGCGGCTGAACAAGATGCTCGATCAAGCCGGCTTCAAGCGGGTCTCAAAAAATTTCACCCGCTTCCCGGATTGGCAGGCCCAAATCGCCAAATGGAAAAAGCAACTTCCCTTCTCGTACAAGGACACGGCGGACACCATCCAGCCGCAGTACGTTGTGGCATTGCTCCATGAAATGACACGCGGCGAGGCAATCATCACGACCGGCGTGGGCCAGCACCAAATGTGGGCCGCCCAATTTTATGATTTCCAAAAGCCGCGGCGATTCATGACATCCGCGGGCCTCGGGACGATGGGCTTTGGCTATCCAGCAGCCCTGGGCGCCAAAATTGCCTGCCCGGACCGGCAGGTGGTGGATATTGATGGCGATGGGTCATTTCTGATGAACATCCAGGAGCTGGCGACAGCCCATATCGAGGGCATTGCCGCCAAGGCCATCATCCTCAACAACCAATACCTCGGCATGGTCATGCAATGGGAGGATCGCTTCCACGAGGGAAACCGCGGGCACACCTTTCTCGGGGATCCCAAGGACCTCAAGCGCATCTACCCGGACTATGCCCAGATTTGCAAGGGCTTCGGTGTCCCTTGCGAAAATATCCGGCACAAAAAGGATCTGCCCGCCGCCATGAAACGCATGCTCGACTCCAAGGAAGCGTATGTCCTCGATGTACAAATTCCCTACACCGAGCACGTGCTGCCCATGATCCCGTCCGGCATGACCTACAAGGATGTGATCATCAACTGAGGGCCTTTACTGCGAGGTTCGCGGGATAGACGACGCCACTGGCGCGCCTTTCGCGCTGTGGCTGCGTGGCTCGCTTGTTGGTTATTACTTCAATAGCCGCCGCGCTCGCGCCTTGCCACAACACGAAACCCATCACCAGCCTTTGTAGTCTATCCCGCGAACTCCTCAGTATGAGCTGGGGGGCTGACGCAACATCAGCCCATCCCCGGTCTTGATCCCTTGGGCGAGAATGGGAAACGCATCCCGCTGAAAGGCCCATGCAATATCCTCTCCGCGCCCCTTGCGCTCAAGGGCCGCTCCATTGCCCGAACTGCGGCAGACGCTCTCGAGCTGATGCCTGTTCCGCCGATGGAGATCCCGCAGGGCGAGGGCTGCATCGGTGAGGGGCGAGCCGAGCGCTTCCATGAGCGCGCCGGCCGCGAGACCATCCTCGAGGGCGGGGGCATTGCCCGTCCCGGCGCAAACCATGAGCAGGTGTTCCGGGCATGTGGCCAGGAGATGATCCGTCATGGCGCGGAGATTGACAAATCCCGCCGCATAGACCGCGCGCGCTCCCTGGCAGGCCCTCAGAGCCCGGGTGCCATTGGTCGTGGTCATGATAATTTCGCGCCCGGCGCAATCCAGGTATTCCCTGGGAGAATTGCCGAGGTCAAAGCCCGCGATCCGGCCCCCCCCACGCTCCCCACCCAACAGGGCGGTGGGTTTCACGCCTTTCAAGGCGAGGGCTTCATCAATCGAGGTCACGGGATAAATGGCCTCCGCGCCATGAGCCAGAGCCGTGACCATCGTGGTCGTGGCGCGCAGGATATCAAAAACGACACATGTCCGGCCCCGCAAGCCCTGGGGTGTCAATCGGGCGATGGCTGACGGGTCGGGAGCGGCGTCAATTTGCATGGGTCCGTGTATGCGGGTCAACGGGGTCAGGGAACAGCCAATTTTTTCATGAAGTTGCTCGCCCGAGCGGGGAGAAGAATGATTGAATCCGCAGGACATGGATGCGCCGCCTGTTCTTTCGATTCAAGGTCTCAGCATCCTGCGGGATCAAGCGGTCATCCTGAAGGATCTGCATTGGGAAATCCGCCAGGGGGAGCATTGGGTGGTACTCGGACCGAACGGATGCGGAAAAACCTCCCTCCTGCGCGCCATCACCGGTTACCTGCCGCCGACACGGGGTGAGATTTCCGTCCTCGGAAAAACCTACGGAGAATCAGACTGGCGGGAACTCCGCAAGCGGATTGGCTTTGTCAGCGCGAATCTTGCCCAGCAAATCGAGTCGGCGGAAACCGCCCTCGAGGTTGTGGCCAGCGGACGCCATGCGCTCCTCAATTCCTGGGAGAGGATCCCCCGCGCCGAACGTCAGGAAGCGATGAGAATCCTGCGGGATGTCCATGCGGAGAAGTTGGCGAATCGCCATTGGCTGTTTCTCTCCCAAGGGGAACGTCAGAGAATCCTGATAGGCCGCGCGCTCATGGCCCGCCCGCGCCTCCTCATTCTGGACGAGCCCTGCGCCGGATTGGATCCGCTGGCGCGGGTGCGTTTTCTTGATTTTGTCGGGACCCTCGCCCGTTTGGAGGACGCGCCGGGAATGATCCTCGTCACGCACCATGTCGAAGAAATCCTTCCAGCCTTCACGCGCGCCCTCATCCTGGGTTCCGGTCAGGTGGTAGCCGCCGGGCCGCTGCGTCAGGCGCTCACGTCCTCCCATCTCTCTCAGGCCTTTGGGCATCCCATCCGCCTCAGCCGCAACAGCCGCCACGGGGGCCGTTTTCGGATCGAACTGGATTGAGGGGGGTGCCTCAGATGAGGCCGAGTTTCATCCGGCCTTCCTCGCTAATCATGGATTGCGTCCATGGCGGATCCCAGACGAGTTCGACTTCGGCGTCCTCAATGCCCTCAAGGGAAAGAATGCGCGCGCGCGCATCCGCCGTAATGGCCGGCCCCATGCCACAGCCGGGCGCGGTGAGGGTCATTTTGACGTGAACCGAATGCCCTCCACTTTCCTTCTTCGTGACGGCGCAATCGTAAATCAGCCCAAGGTCCACCACATTGACCGGGATTTCGGGGTCATAGACGGTCTTCAATTGCGTCCAGATGGCATCCTCGATCGGCCCCTCGACAGCAATGGTACCTTCAGAACCCTCGGCGGCCGTCAGGCCCAAGGCGTCGGCATCCTTTTGTTCGATTCGCGCCAGGCCGCCCGGCGTGGCGACCGTGTAGGTCCCGCCCAGGGATTGGGTGATGACAATTTGCAGGCCCGCGGGCAGGCTGATCGGATTTCCGCTCGGAATCTGCGTTGCCTCGCATTCCCGCGTGAGGGTGACTTCCCGGTGTGTGTTCATGACATTCGTTTATGTTTCAAAAGTGCGCGGCGCTCCCCAAATCCCTGTCAGCCAACGTCTGCGAGTTGCCATCCTCATGCAGTCCCCTCATTTATGCAAGAGCTGGATTATGAGAATGTGGGGGATTATCGGGATTCCGCAATGAGATGCTCCTGGACGAAATTCTCGTCGAGCGAGACGCCCAAGCCCGGACCATTGGGGACGGAAATCAATCCATCTCGAGCCATCATGGGCTCGAGGGTCAGCTTGTGGCGGAGCGGGGAATCTTCCACGCAATCCTCGAAAAGAAAGGCGCTCGGACAGGTGGACAGCCAGTGCAGGCACGCCGCAACGCTGACAGGAGTCTTGTAACAGTGATTGCAGAGACGCCCTCCCGCCTCTTCAACTCTCTGGCCAATGTAGGTGGCATCCGTGAAACCATTGCGGGCGAGGTCAACCTGATAGACATCCAGAGCCCGGCGTTCAATCCAAGGCCGGAAGGCAGCTCTCCCACACTCACCCTCTCCGGCTGCAATCGGTATGGGTGAGCGGTCACGGAGCCACACGTATCCCTCAAGATCGTCCTGCGAGAGGGGCTCCTCAAGCCATTCAATCTCAAATTCCCGGAAGGCCTCTGCCCGGCGCAGCGCTGTGCGCGCATCCCAGACGCATCCCGCGTCAATGAGGAGCATCCCATCGCCGAATCCTTCCCTGGCGGAACGAACCAGCTCAATGTCCAGGCGCTCGCTTTGCCCCATGGGCTCCCAGCCGAATTTGATGGCCTGATAGCCGGCCTCTTTCCAGCGCCGGGCAATGTCGCGAGTCTCCGCGCCGTCCCGTCCAAAGAGGATTGAGGCATAGGCTTGGAATGAAGCATGTCTCTGACCGCCCAGGAGGCGGTGGATGGGCTCCCCAAAGTGCCTGCCTTTTAAATCCCACAGGGCCATGTCCACGCCAGCCATGGCGGCCACGCCGACAGCCCGCCTCCCGAAATACATGGTCCGCCGGTAGAGTTTCTGCCGGATGGCTTCGTGCTCAAGCGGGTTCATTCCGACGAGCAATTCCCGAAGGCCGCAAGCGATATTATGACTATAGGGCGCATCCACTACGGCCTTAATAACCTCCGGCGAGGCATCCGCCTCGCCAATGCCTTCAAGTCCCTCATCGGTTCGGATCCTCAAGAGCAACGTGTCCTGGGTACCCGCGGTTTTTTGCTCCATGGAGGGAATCCTCAAAATCTGGCAGACAACCTCGACAATCCTCATGCGGCCTCACACACTAACAGGATCATGAATCCGGACAATGACCAACTTTCAGGGACACAAGGACACGCATCGCCATCATTGGCAGAGGGCGACTTGGCACGGCATTGGATCAGTGGGTTGCCTCATGACCCTACTCCGTGCATTTCGCGGCTGCTCCTCCGCAGAGAATCCCGGGACTGTCCGGACGCACTCTAAAAAATTAAGTCTATAATTGGACAATTTTTTAGTTTGTCAGTCGTCAAAGGACGATAGATTTCCGACAATGATCCTCTCAAAAAAAACATGTCTCATTACCGGAGGTGGCACAGGCATTGGGCGTGCCACGGCCCAACGTTTTTCTGAAGAAGGCGCGACCGTCTGGATCGTCGGACGCACGCGCAGCACCCTCGAGGAAACCGCGGCCCAGATTCCCAACTGCGAGGCGCGCGTCTGTGACGTGTCAGACCCCGATGCCGTCAAGGCTCTTGTGGATGCTCTGCCGGCACTGGATATCCTCGTCAGCAATGCCGCCGTCAATTTTCCCGTCCACCCTCTGGACGATCCACCTGAGAAATGGAAAAAGATGCTCGAAATCAATCTGTGGGGGACCATCCATTCTTGTCGGGCGGCGGGACGGCGCATGATCCGCGAGGGGAGTGGCGGACGAATTGTCATTGTTAGCTCGATCCATAACCAGCTTGCTGAACAGGGAAGCACTCCCTATGGAATGGCCAAGGCGGCCATTAGCCAGCTTACGCGTCAATTGGCCGTGGAATGGGCTTCTGCGGGTATCCTCGTCAATGAAGTCGCTCCAGGGTTCGTGGAAACCCCCATGAGTTCGGCCTCGGGGTCCAACGAACTCGAGAGCGAATGGTTCCACCAATTTTTCATCCACCCCGATCATTCGCGCATTCCCCTTCGGCGGGCAGCCCAGCCCTCGGAAATTGCCGAGGCCATTCTCTTCTTTGCAAATCCACGCAATTCTTATTGTACCGGCACCACCCTCGTGGTGGACGGAGGATTGACCATCAAATTGTAAGAGTGATCACGCAATGGGTGCTGGGCAAAATCTTTTGAGGTTCCCTCAAAGAGGAAAGATCCCATAACCCAGGGTTGCGAGGAACGAGCTACCCTGCGTTATCGTGTCGCCTCAATCTCCCTTGGGTTTAAACCATTTCTCCCGACTCGTTGCGAGCCAGGGAGTCATGAGATGTCGGCCTTCCACATGACTAAATGAGCCAGGGAGGCTTATCTTGCGAAGTCCCTTGGTATTTTCTGAGGACTCGAGATGGAATTCCTGACCATTGGGCGGTAGTTCATGCGCGAGCCATTGATTGTCCGCCAGAAGACTCCCATTTGCCGCCCACAAGGAAGCT
>WBZO01006723.1_pt1 | contig 10998 bp, 11 predicted proteins | sample 5204261 | NCBI WGS metagenome assembly WBZO01 (sample SAMN12412400, study PRJNA552823) | activated sludge metagenome | isolation source: activated sludge from anammox sidestream of wastewater treatment plant... | place: USA: North Carolina | collected 2017-09
CTTCGTGAGCACCACGCCGGTCACGCCCACGCGGCGGTTGAACTCGCCCGCGCTCTTGATGGCGTCCTGCCCCGTCATCGCATCGGCGACGTAGAGCAGGTCCGACGGGTCGGTCACCCCCTTGATGGCGACGAGCTCGTCCATCAGCTCGTCGTCGATGTGGAGACGACCGGCGGAGTCGACGATCACGACGTCGAACCCCTTGGTGGCGGCCTCGGTCATCGCGCCCCTCGCGCGCGAGACCGGGTCGAGATCGCCGGACGGGTCGAACACCCGGACACCGGCCTTCCCACCCACCACGTTCAGCTGTGCAATGGCCGCCGGGCGCTTGACGTCGGTCGACACGAGCAGCGGATGCCGCCCCTGCTTCGACAGCCACTTCGCCAGCTTGCCGGCGGTCGTGGTCTTGCCCGCACCCTGCAGGCCGAGCAGCAGGACCACGCGGGGACGCTTGCTGCTCTCACTGAGCCCATCCTTCGCATCGCCGAAGAGGGCCAGCATCTCGTCGCGCACGATCCGGACGACCTGCTGCGACGGCGACAGGCTCTTGAGGACCGTGTCCTCCATCGCCTTGTCGCGCACGCGGTCGACGAACGCCTTGACGACCTTGAAATTGACGTCAGCTTCGAGGAGCGCGAGGCGGATCTCGCGCAACGCAGCTTCGATGTTCTCGGGCGTCAGGCGCCCCTGGCCGGCCAGCGTCTTGAAGACGTCCTGCAGGCGTGTGCTCAGTGAGTCGAACATCGCGAATGGAAACCCGTGCCCCCCGAAGCCCGTGCCCGCCACGCCAACAACGCGCAGGCGGGCTAACGTGCTCTAGCGCAAACCCTTATTGTTGAACGGGGCCTGTTGGCTGGTCAACAGCAAAGAGCCGAGGATGAGCACAACGGCCATCGGCACTGGGCGATGGGCCTGGTCCGGGCCGTTGGCCAAGACAGGGCCGAGGGCCCAGCGCCCATGGCCTGAGACGGTTGTCCGTCGGATTCCTCAGACCCCCGACAGGCGGTGTCCCAGCTTCTCCTTCTTCGTCTTCAGGTATCGGCGGGTGGTGTCGGAGGCCTCGATCTCGAGCGGCAGCCATTCGCTGACCGACAGGCCGTAGCCCTCGATCCCGACCAGCTTCCGGGGATTGTTGCTGAGGAGCCGCATGCTCTTCACGCCCAGTTCGCGCAGCATCTGCACGCCCATGCCGTAATCGCGCTGGTCGGCCTTGAACCCGAGGCGCTCGTTCGCCTCGACGGTATCGAACCCTTCGTCCTGCAGTTCGTACGCCCGGATCTTGTTGGCCAGGCCGATGCCCCGCCCTTCCTGGTTCAGGTAGAGCAGCACACCGCGCCCCTCGGCCGCAATGAGCTTCATGGCCGCATCCCGCTGCGCCCCGCAGTCGCACCGGACCGAGTGCAGCACGTCGCCAGTCAGGCACGACGAGTGCACCCGAACCAGCACGTCCTTCCCGGAGGAGATATCGCCACAGACCAGCGCTACGTGCTCCTTCTTGTCCAGCTGGTTCTCGAAGACGTGGATCTGCCAGTTGTCGCCGTATTCCGTCGGCAGCTTCGCAGACGCCACCTTCTTCACCAGCGACTCGGTCGCGATCCGGTACTTGATCAGGTCCGCAATGGTGATGATGAGCAGCCCGTGCTTGCGGGCGAACTTCACGAGGTCGGGCATCCGGGCCATCGTGCCGTCCTCGTTCATGATTTCGCAGATCACCCCGGCCGGATACAGGCCCGCAATACGCGCCAGGTCGACGGCCGCCTCGGTCTGCCCGGCCCGCTCCATGACGCCGCCGCTGCGCGCGCGCAGCGGGAACATGTGTCCGGGACGAAGCAGGTCGTACGGCTTGGTGGCGGGATCGATGGCGGTCTGGATGGTGGCCGACCGGTCGGCCGCCGAGATGCCGGTCGTCGTCCGCCCCTTCGCCTCGATCGGCACGCAGAACGCCGTCTCGAACCGCGACGTGTTCTGGGACACCATCAGCGGGATCTCGAGTTCGTCCAGGCGCTCCGGCGTCATCGACAGGCAGACGAGCCCGCGCCCGTACTTCGCCATGAAGTTGATCGCCTCCGGCGTCACCTTCTCGGCCGCAATCGTCAGGTCCCCTTCATTCTCCCGGTCTTCATCGTCGACGACGATGATGATCTTGCCGTTCCGGAAGGCGTCGAGCGCATCCTCGATGCGGGCGATGGGGCTGTTCCGCTTGCGGGCCCCCTTGGCGATCTGCATGTGACTCTTCATCGTTCGTGCCTGCCCTATCTGCCCGACGCTGCGGCCTGTTCGCGCGCCAGGTCTGCGGCGCGGGCCACGTACTTGCCGATCACGTCGAACTCGAGGTTCACGGGCGTCCCCGCCGCCGCCTGCCGGAGGTTGGTGTGTGCCATCGTGAACGGGATGATCATCAGCTCGAACTGGCCGTCCGAGAGGCCCGCGACGGTCAGGCTGATACCGTCCACCGCAATCGATCCCTTGTGAATGAGGTTCGCCGCAAATGCGGCCGGGTAGCCCACCCGCACGGTATGGAACTCGAGGTCGGCAACCACCGATGCAATCCGGCCTACGGCGTCCACATGCCCCTGGACGAAGTGCCCGCCAAAGCGGCTGTCGGCCCGCATCGAGCGCTCGAGGTTCACCAGGCTGCCCGGGGCGAGGCCACCCAGCGTGGTCACCCGCAGCGTTTCGGGTCCGACGTCAGCCCGCATGCCGCCGGCGTCGTGTTCGATCACCGTCAGGCAGACACCGTTCACGGCAACGCTCTCACCCATCGTCAGGTGGGGACCGAGCGCGGTGGCAATGCGCACCCGCATGCCGCCGCCCGACGGCACCGACTCGACGATCTCACCAACCGATTCAACGAGGCCCGTGAACATATCCCTCTATCAGCACATCCGGCCCGAGCGGTACGACACGGCGGTCCGCCGCCATCGCGCCGAAGACACGACGCCCAGGCAGCAGCCGCACACCGGCCGGCCCGAGCACGTGCGGTGTCACATAGAGCCGGACCAGGTCGACCACGCCCTCGTCCCAGGCAGCCGCATGCAGCGCCGCCCCACCCTCGATGAGCAGTGACGTGATGCCGCGGGCAGCGAGCGCCTTCAGCCCTGCGCTCACCGAACCGTCGCCCACGACAATGTCCGCGCCTGCCGCGGCAAGCGCCGCGTGCCGGGCGGTCTGGGCTGCCCCTTGGACCGTGGTCACGATGATGACAGGCCCGGCAGTCGCTGTCGAGAGCAGCCGGGCACCGGGCGGCGTCCGCAGGTGACGGTCGAACACCACGCGCGTGAGTGGCAGTTGCCGGTACGCCCCGCGCGCCGTGAGCAGTGGATCGTCGACCAGCACGGTGCCCACGCCAACCGCGATGGCATCCACCTCGGCGCGGAACCGCTGGGCGTGCCGGTTCGCGGCGACGTCGGTCAGGGCCGTGCGCTGCCCCGCCGCGGCCGCGAGGCAGCCGTCGGCGCTGATCGCCGCCTTGAGGACCACGAACGGGCGCCCTTGGCGCATCGACGTGAAGAACGGCTGGTTCAGGAGCGACGCGGGCTGCACACCGAGCCCGATCTCGACGGCGATGCCCCGGCTTCGCAGGTACTCGAACCCGCGACCACGCACGAGCGGATTCGGGTCTTCGACGGCGGCCACGACGCGCGTGATGCCGGCGTCCGCAATGCGGGTTCCGCAGGGGCCGGTACGCCCGGTGTGGGAGCAGGGCTCGAGCGTGCAATACAGCGTGCCCCCGCGGGCGAGCGGACCGGCCATGTCGAGCGCGCGCACCTCGGCGTGCGCCTCGCCGGCCCGGGCGTGATAGCCCTGCCCCACGATCACCCCGTCGGCCGAGACCACGACAGCGCCGACCGCCGGGTTCGGGCTGGTCCGTCCGCGGCCCCTGGCGGCGTGAAAGAGCGCACGCGCCATGTAGTCCGCGTCGGTCAGTGTCACCACTTCTCCTCGAAGAGGCCGTCGACGTACTCCCTGGCGTCGAACACCACGAGGTCGTCGATGCCCTCGCCCACCCCCACGTAGCGGATCGGGAGCTTCAGGTCGTTGGCGATGGCGACGGCGACACCGCCCTTGGCGGTGCCATCCAGCTTGGTGAGCACGATGCCGTTCACGCCGGCGACGCTCGTGAACTCGCGCGCCTGCGCCAGCCCGTTCTGCCCCACGGTCGAATCGAGGACGAGCAGCACCTCCTGCGGGGCACCGGGCACCTCGCGCGCCGCGATGCGGCGGATCTTCTCGAGCTCGTTCATCAGGTTGACCCGCGTGTGCAGCCGCCCCGCAGTGTCGACCAGCACCGGGTCGCGGCCGCGCGCCTTGGCGGAGCTGATCGCATCGAACACCACGGCAGCGGGGTCGGAGCCTTCCTTCGCGCGCACGATGTCGACCCCCGCACGGTTCGCCCAGATCTCGAGCTGCTCCACCGCGGCGGCGCGAAAGGTGTCGGCCGCGCAGATGAGCGGCTGCCGGCCCTCCGACTTCAGGAGGTTGGCCAGCTTTCCCACGGTGGTCGTCTTGCCCGTGCCGTTGACGCCGACGATCAGGGTGACGCGCGGCGGCGTGGCTACGTGGATCGGCACGTCGACCGACGCGAAAATGGCCAGCAATTCCTGCTTGACGAGGTCGCGCAGCCCCTCGCCATTCGGCGAGCGCTTCCGGACGGCGCCGATGATCCGCTCGGTGGCCGCCACGCCGATGTCGGCCGAAATCAGCAGTTCCTCGAGCGCGTCGACCGTCTCGACGTCAACCGGTCGACTCCGGCGCTCGGGCTCGTCCGCCCGGCGGACGATGTCGTCGAACCTGTCGACGATCTGCTGCTTGGTCCTGGTGAGGCTGTCTCGAATCCGGCCGAAGAAACCCATCGATTCGATCTTATGTCGGTTCCGACTCCGATCGCTGCCGCCGCAGCATCAGCGCCTCGATGCCGGTGCGGACATCGGTGCGGCCGTCGAGTACCGCGGCCATCTGCGTGGCAATCGGCAGCTCGACCTGGTACTTCGCCGCCAGGGCCAGCGCGGCCCCCGTGGTCCGAACGCCCTCTGCCACCATCTTCATGCTGGAAACGATGTCACCGAGCTGTCGTCCACGCGCCAGTTCGATGCCCACGTGCCGGTTCCGGCTCAGCGACCCGGTGCAGGTGAGGACGAGGTCGCCCAGCCCGCTCAGCCCTGCCGGGGTTTCGCGCCGGCCTCCGGCCGCCGTCGTCAGCCGGGCAATCTCTGCCAGGCCGCGGGTGATCAGCGCGGCCAGCGCGTTGTGGCCGAGCCCCGACCCCTCCACCACGCCCGCCGCGATAGCAATGACGTTCTTGAGCGCGCCGCAGAGCTCGACGCCGACCACGTCCGCCGATCCGTACACGCGGAAGGACGCCCCCTTGAACTGGGCCTGGACCCGCTCCATCGCCTCGCTGTCGTGCGACGCCACGACAACCGCCGTCGGCATCTGCTGCGCGACCTCGATCGCGAAGCTCGGCCCGGACAGGACCGCCACCGGATGCCGATCGCCGGCCTCGTACGCGATCACCTCCGACATGCGCAGCATCGAGTCGGTCTCGAGCCCCTTGGTGGCGCTGACGAGAATGGCGCCGCGCGTCAGGTGTGGTGCCACCGCCCGCATCACGGCCCGGCACCCGTGTGACGGGATCGCGCAGACCACGAGTTCGGTGTCGGCGACCGCGTCCTCGAGCGACGCTGTCGGGACAACCGGGTCGGGCAGGTGGATGTCCGGCAGGTAGACGGCATTCGCGCGGCGGGCGTGGATGTCACGCACGGTCGCCGCGTCCCGCGCCCACAGGCGCACGTCATGTCCAACCCTGGCCAGGTGCACCGCCAGAGCGGTCCCCCAGCTCCCTGCCCCGAGTACTGCCGCCCGCCCCGTCACACGCGCACTCCGATCCTGCGTTCGGTCCCCACCCTGACCCGCATCAGGTTGCTGCGATGCCTGAACACGATCAGCGCCGCAGCCGCACTCGCCGCACCGACGACGGCGGCGGTCGACCCCGTGGCCCAGGCCACCGGCGGCAGCACGATCGAGGCGGCCACCGACCCGAGCGAGATGTAACGCGTCGTCCAGGTCAGCGCCAGGAAGGCCAGCAGCGCGGGCGGCACCGCGAGCGGTGCCAGGACGCCGAACACACCGCACGCCGTCGCCACGCCCTTACCTCCCCTGAACCGCAGCCAGATGGGGTAGATATGCCCGACCACGGCCGCGAAGCCCCCGATGGCGGCGGCATGCTCCACGCCGGCAATCCGCCCGGCCACCATGACCCCCGCCGAGCCCTTGGCGATGTCGAGCGCGGCCACCACGATCCCGGCACGGATGCCCGACGCGCGGAGCACGTTGGCCGCACCGATGTTGCCACTGCCCACGCGGTGCAGGTCGTGTCCGCCCCAGCGTCGCGCAAGCACCAGCGCGAACGGGATGGAGCCGATCAGATAGGCGGCGACGATGCCGAGGACGATCATGGAGGGCTTCAGTTTAGTGCAGCCCGGCCCTCGCGCCGGCCAGGTGCGCACGGACGAGCGCCGTGTGTTTGGCGCCGCGCGGCAGGAGCCGGCTCTCGAAGAGGGTCACGGCCGTGACCTGCTGGACAGCCACCACCCCGGTGTCGGGCAATGTCAGACGAGTGGCGGCCGGGCCACGCTCAGGCCAGCGGCCCACTGTGAGGTGTGGCCGGAATGGACGGCGCTCCCTCGGAACGCCCACTCCTACCAGGCGATCGGAGACCTCCTCGAACAGGCGCAGCACCTCGGGAGCCCCCTGCTGCAGCCCCAGCCAGAGCACACGTGCCGGACCGCGATCGGGAAACACACCGAATCCACCAAAGGCCAGCTCGAATGGTTCCCGCGTGAATGACGGCGTGAGGGCACCCTGGATCGCGTGCACCTGCGGCTCCGGCACCTCGCCGACGAACACCAGCGTCAGGTGAAGCTGTTCCGCACGGACGGGACGAAGGGAGGCGCCACCGGCGCCCTTCAGGGCACGCGCCACGTCCGCCTGCTGCGCGGCCACCGCCTCGCGGGTGGCTGGACTGAGTTCAATCGCGGTAAACAGGCGGGGCATCGAGGAGCTGCAGCCGGAGCATGTTCATCGCCGCCTGCGTCGACTGGAACTTCACCATCTCCCTCGGCCCGATGAACGTGAACCGACGGACGTCGCCACCATGGGGAGTCACCACGCTGATGCAGACGGTGCCCACCGGCTTTTCCGGGGTGCCGCCACCAGGACCGGCGATGCCCGTGATGCCGATGCCGACCCCGGAGCGGGCCTTCGCCCGCACGCCATCGGCCATCGCCCGGGCTACCGGCTCGCTCACGGCCCCATGCTCGTCGATGAGCGACGCCGGCACGCCAACCAGCTCCACCTTCGCGGCATTGCTGTAGCACACGACGCCACGGTCGACGTAGTCGGAGCTGCCGGCCACATCGGTCAGGCGCGACGCGAGCAGGCCGCCTGAGCACGACTCGGCGACCGCAACCGACAAGCCGCGCTCACGCAGGAGGTCTCCAATCACCTGCTCCATCAGCCGACCGTCGGTGCTGTAGACCGACGGCCCCAGCACCTCGAGCAGTTCGCGCACGGCTGCCGCCAGGGCCGCCCGCCCATCGGCTTCGCTCGCGGCGTCGGCGGTCAGGTGCAGTTCGATCTGCCCCATCTTCGCCAGGATGGTGGTCGCAATCGGGACGGACGCGTTGACCCAGCGGCTGTAGACCGGCTGCGCCACCGAGTCCACGTCGGACTCGGATCGCCCGGTGATGCGGATGACACGACGGTACAAGGCACGGCCGGCGGCATTCGGCTTCAACCGCTCGTCGATCACGCGCTCGAGCATCGGCTGCATCTCGCGCGGAGGGCCGGGCAGCAGGAGGATGCCGGTGCCGTCCCGTTCCATCCAGAGGCCTGGCGCCGTGCCCCGGGTGTTCTCCAGCACCGTGGCCCCGTGCGGCACCTGCGCCTGCCGCCTGTTGATCTCGCGCATCACGAGACCGCGCTGCGCGAACCGCTGCCGGATGGACTCGAGCACCCGCTCGTCTGTGTCGAAGCCGACGCCCAGTGCCTTCGCCACGGCGTCCCGCGTGATGTCGTCCTCGGTCGGCCCCAGCCCGCCCGTACAGACGATGAGGTCCACGACCCCGACACCGCGCTCGAACAGGCCCGCGAGGTCGGCCACGTCATCACCCACGACCGCCTTGAGCCGCACGTCGCACCCGATGGCGTTGAGCTGCTCGGTGATGATCAGCGAGTTGGTGTCCACCCGGAACGGCGTGAGCATCTCGCTGCCGACAGCGAGGATCCAGGCCTTCACAACTGCCACCCGAGCGTGGCTGCTCCCATCAGGGCGAGGCGCAGCGCCAGGTTCGCGTAGACGCCCGCCATCGCATCGTCGGCCATGATGCCGACGCCGCCGTGCAGCGCCTCCAGCCGGTTTGCCGGCCACGGCTTGACGATGTCCATCAGCCGGAAGAGTCCGAATCCCAGGAGGGCGCCGAACCAGCCCACCGGGTTCATCCACATGGTGATGAGCTGCCCGAGCACCTCGTCGATGACGACCTGGCCCGGGTCGCTGCCGCCGAAGTGCCGTTCGGCGACCGATCCGCTCCATGCGCCCGCGGCAAAGACCAGAGCAATCACCGCGAGGTGCAGGGTGGGGTTGGCAGGGAGCACCCACCAGAGCAGGAGGCCAACGGCGGAACCGAAGGTGCCGGGCGCACTCGGCGCATAACCGGCCCCGAGCGCCGTGGCCAGCGCGAGCGCGACAGAGGTCATCGGTAGCGAGGGTACTCGAAGCGTGCCCGTTCAGGCACTGGCTCTGACCACGCGCGTGCCTGCGAAGCGGTCGTGGAGCCCGCGTCCGTCGCGCATCAGGGCCGTGGCGAGCAGGCCGAGTCCTGCGGGGAGCGCCAGGAGCAGCCAGAAACCGGCCCTCAACACCGACTGGCCCACGTCGGGGGCGTGGTCCGCGTCGGCCGCGAGAACCCGTACGCCAGCGATCATCTTGCCCAGCGTCTGGCCGGTGGCCGTGAACGCCACGACGTAGCCCCCGTTCTGCAGGAGCAGGAACGCCAGCAAGGGCGCCTTGGGCAGGATGGCCAGTTCGGCCAGGGAGACCCGGCAGATCTTCAGCGTGAAATAGACGACGAGCAGATCGACCGCCAGGAGCAGCAGCACGTCGATGGCAGTCGCGAGCGCGCGCGGTCCGACGCCGGCCGGTTCGGGCCCCCGAGGCGCGGGCGTCGCGTCCGGTGTCCGCGTGTCCGGCGTCCGCGTGCGCGGCGCGGCGGCCACGTGCGGCGCGGGCTCGACCTCGACCCGCTGAGGCGTGGGCACCGGCTGGGGAGCCGCCTCGGCCCAGTCGAGCATCGGGGCGCGCTCCGTGCGGAGCCGCGGGACGTCCGGGGTGGCCCGGCGCACGGACAGGGGCTGACGCGGCGGCGACGCCTTCGTGATCAGCGGAACATCGTCGGTGATCGGCGAACCGAACAGCGGCAATTCGGCGATCGGGTTGGGCGTCTCGGGCCGGCGGCGTCTCGTGGTGGGCGGTCCGGAGAGCGCCTCGTCGATCGGCGCGAACCGGTCGGCTGCGTCGACCATGTCGAGATCGCGCAGCGGCTCGGGGACCTGCGCCCGATCGTTCAGGCGGAGTTCACCGAGGACGTCCGGTTCGCTCAGCGCGAACTCGTAGCTGCAGTTGCGGCAGCGGTCCGACTGGGCGTAGCCCAGGTAACCGCACTTCGGGCACTTCATGGTTGCCCCCCGTCGACGCGGGACGCCTGGCCAACCGGCAGGGACCCGAGCGCGATGAGCTGGCGCTGGACGTCCGACCGGAGGCGGTCGGCCTCAGGTCGCTCAGGGTCGGTCATCCGGATACTCTCGAGGAGCGGCAGCGCGTCGCGCAGCTTCCCTCCCGAGATCAGCACCCTGGCGCGTGCGAGCGCCGTGGCGGAACGCCGTGGCACCGGCAGCGACGTGGCTTCCCTGGCCGCCACCGCCGGAACGGGCGACGTGCGGTCGAGGCGGCGAGCGAGCGCACGCTCCACGAGCGGCTCCCACTCGGCGCGCATCACGCTGCCGGCAAGCACGCCAGCCGAGAGGATGACCAGCCCGAGCCCTGCGAGGGCGTACCATGCGCCCCGGCGCCGCGGCGGGTTCGCGGGGGCATCGAGTGCCAGGCGCGGTTCGCTCGACTCGCCTGCGGCGACATCCTCGAACGGCGCGGCGTGCTCCAGGCGCTCCACGCGGTCGAGCAGGTCGAGCGCCTCGGTCGGGGCGCCGCCCTGCGACATCACGACATCGAGGAGCCGGCGCGCCTCCGCGCTGTCGCCCCGGCGTACCGCCGCCGCTCCGTCGTGCAGCAGCGCCTCCGACTCGCGCTGGCGCTCGGCCTGCGCGCTGCGCGCGCGTTCGATGTAGGCGCGGGCGCGGGCGTGACTGCGATCGAGGAAGAGGGCACGGGTCCAGACGTTGATCGCCTGGTCGTACTGCTGTGCGAAATAATGGTCCAGCCCGGCGAGCAGGAGCTGCTCGATCTTCGCTTCTCGCTCGGCCCAGGACGCGGGCTCGGTGGTGCGCGACGGCTCGCTACGAAGCGGATCGGACATGGGTGAGAAGCAGGGTGTCGAGCGGATTATACGATAGGGGCGCGGTGCCGTACCAGCACGAACACGCGATGCAAAACAGCCGGGTTCCACGGGCGCAGCCGAGACCTCCCGCATGGAGACACACACGCCGATGATCGAGAGCGTTCCCAACGTCAGCGAGGGGCACGACACGACGGTCGTGTCCGCGATCGCCGACGCGGTGCGTGCGGTGCCGGCCGTGCTGCTGCTCGATCACTCGTCCGATCCGTCGCACAACCGATCGGTCTTCACGATGGCGGGCGCCGCTGCGCCGCTGCTCGACGCGCTCCTCCGGCTTGCTGAGGCCGCCATTGCGCGCGTGGATCTCCGTGTGCACCGCGGCGTGCATCCGAGGATTGGCGCGGTCGACGTCGTGCCGCTCATTCCCCTG
>WBZO01006724.1_pt1 | contig 10998 bp, 11 predicted proteins | sample 5204261 | NCBI WGS metagenome assembly WBZO01 (sample SAMN12412400, study PRJNA552823) | activated sludge metagenome | isolation source: activated sludge from anammox sidestream of wastewater treatment plant... | place: USA: North Carolina | collected 2017-09
GCTTGCGTTCACCCTTTCTTTCCTCGATGCGCGCCAGCATGCCACGCATGATCCTGGAATACAGATCGAGCTGGATGATGCCGTCCTCCAGGCCGGAATCGATGTTCGGATTATCGTTGATCTCGATCACGAAGACCTTGGAGTCGACTTCTTTCACGTCGACGCCGTACAGGCCGTCGCCGATCAGGTTGGCGGCCTTGAGGGCGATGGAAACGATGTTGCGCGGCACCTGCTCGATGGGGATGGCCTCGGTGCGGCCCTCGCGCGGTTTGCCGGCGTTGTTGTGGTCGATGATCTGCCAGTGGCCGTGGGCCATGTAATACTTGCAGGCGTAGAGCGGTTCGCGGTTGAACACGCCGATGCGCCAGTCGAACGCCGTCGGCATGAACTCCTGAGCGATGATCAGCTCGGACTTCTCCAGCATGCGCGTGGCCTCGGCGATGAATTCCGCCTTGTCGCGCACCTTGATCACGCCCTGCGAGAAGGCGCTGTCCGGTTGTTTGAGGATGCACGGCATGGCGATCGTCCCCGCCACCGCCTGCATGTTGCCGCGATTGACGATGCTGGTGTTGGGCGTCGGGATCTTGTGATGCGACATCAGTTCGGCCAGATACACCTTGTTGGTGCATTTGAGGATGGAAGCGGGGTCGTCGATGACCACCAGGCCTTCCGCCGTCGCGCGGCGCGCGAAGCGGTAGGTGTGATGATTTACGCCTGTGGTCTCGCGGATGAACAGGGCGTCGAACTCGGCGATGCGTCCATAGTCGTTCTTGGTGATCATTTCCACGTCGAAATCGAGTTGCTGCGCCGCCTTGATGAATTTCTTCAGGGCCTTGGCGTCGGACGGCGGCTGCGCCTCGGCCGGGTTGTGCAGGATGGCGAGGTCGTAACGCATCACCTGCTGGGTGCGCCGGCGCAGGCCCTTTCCGGCGAAATGCTCGCTCGCGGTCTGCAGCAGGAACGGCTTGTGGTCGTCCGGGATGTCGTTGCCGGCGATGGGGCCGATGCTCTGGAGCTGCCAGTTGCGGTTATGAATGAAGCGCGCGCGCAGCAGCGGCGCCGGAAACAGATTGAACAGCGTCAGGCTGAGGCGCGCGTAGCGTTTGGCGAAATTGCGCCCGAAATAGATGCTGAGCTCGTATTCCTCCGATTTGATGGGCGCGAGCGTGCGCTGGATCAGCTCGAACAGGTCGTCGGACACGAAGCGGGTCATGGTCTGCGACTTCATGTCCTGGATCGTGTTCACGCTCGGCAGCGGCTTGTGTCCGCGCGCCTCGGCGAGCAGGGATACATAGTAACCCAGGCTCTGGTAACGGTAGCTGCGCGACAGGTTGAAGATCTTGAGGCCGCGCAGATCGCTGAAGCGCGGATCGGACAGATAGGTCTTGGCGGCGATCACCTCCGCGCCGTAGATGTGCAGCGGCCAGTCTTCCGGATTGTTAACGACTATGAATATCGACATGATGGGGCGGCGACGATTTCTCGCGCGGCTCGATGATCAGGAGATTGGCGTCATGGGTCAGCACCCCGAGCAGGATCGCCCCCAGCACGCGGTCGATGCCGATTTCGTAGATCTGGCTCGGCGCCAGCGGATTCGGATGCAGCGGATCCATGACCAGGACCGAGCGCGACTCGGCGGCATAGCCGGCCAGGAGCACGAAATGCCCGCTCGGGTTGCCGCGCACGTCGTCGTAGAGCGGGCCATGCTCGCGCGCGGAGTGGTACAGATAGGTGGCGCTGAGGCCGGTCAGGATGGGGGTGCCGCGCTTGAGGTAGCGCCGGATCAATCCGCCGGTGAGGTCTTCGAAGCGCAGCGTCCCGCCCAGGTCGATGAAGTCCAGGTAGGCGTCGGTCGCGACCTTGAAGCGCGCCGAATTCTTGAACGCCAGTTGCCGTTCCAGGCGGTCGCGCAGATCGGTGTCCTCTGCGCCGAACCAGGAGGGATCGAACATCTCCAGGTTGTAGGTGAAGATCTTGGCCCGGTAGCCGCGCCGCAACGCATGGCAGGCGAGAAACACCGCCAGCGTGCCGCCGTCGCGCAGGCTGGGGATCTCGCCGATCAGCCGGTCGAGCGGAACCTCGTCGTCGAAGTAGCGGTAGACCGCGTGCAGGCAGGTGGGACCGCATGTCGTCTCGTCGGGCTGTGGCAGGATGTCGAGGTTGAGACGATGCTCCATCGCGCGATGATACTATCTTGCCGGTAGGCGTCCAACGGCCGGCCGGGGCGTGCCCCGGCCGGCGGGGGGGAATGGATCCGAAGCGGGAATCATGACGCTAGTCGGAGGGAAACCCCTCGCCGGCGTCGTCCTGCGGAGCCATGTCCGCGTCGTCGCCGTCGCCCGGAGAATCTTCCGCGCCCGCGGCCCGCTCCTTCTGCGCGTAGAATTCATCGATGCAGTGATCGATGAAGGCGTCGATGTGGTCCTCGTCGATCTTTGCCTCCGTCGCGCGCTGCAGGCATTGCTCGATGAAGGCGATGTCGCGATCCTCCGCCACGTCGTTCGCGTCCTGCGCCATGGCGGGCGCGATCGCGCAGACGTACGGCAGCAGAAGGCCCGGGAGCAGGGAACGGAGGCGTCGTGTCATCGTTCGGTATCCACGGTCGTCACGAGCGGGGCGGGGCGCCGCCCGGGACCGGTTCGCATGGCGCGATTATAACGTAATCGCCGCGCGCGGAAAGGGCGCGCGCGGGCCTACAGCCGGCGGCGGTGGCTGCGCAGCGTGCGGCGCAACAGCGTGCGCTGCCGCGACCACGGGTCGCGCCACGCCAGATCCCGGCGCAGCAGCCCCCGGCACAGGCGCAGCAGCCCGGCGACGTCGCGCGCGCTGACGAACTCCGGCGCCGGGCCGTGCGGGGCCGGGCAGTCCGGGCCGCCCTCGAAGCCCTGGTTATGGTAGTTGCCGAGCGGGACCGAGATACCGATGGCGGGCAGACCCCAGGCGGTGGCGGCGGTCGCCTCGCAGGCGCCGCCGTCCATGACGCGGCGCTGGTGCCAGCCGGGCAGGACGCGGGCCGCCATGTCGCTCAGCACCTTCAGTCCGTCCGGCTGAAACACGGTGCGGCGGTCGCCGAGGCGCACCACCGGGCCCTTGCCGATCTCGGCGCCCGGCAGCGTGCGCGAGGCCTCCAGGCTGACGACGACCCGGGGGCGGTCGCCGCGCTCCAGCCAGCCCAGCTCGAAATGGGCGACCGCGCCGACGAAACCGACCTCCTCGGCGCGCGTCAGCAGGCCCAGGAACGGCGGACGCTTGCGCGGTGCGCGCCACAGGCGGCGCGCCGTTTCCATGATGGCGAACACGCCGACAAGGTCGTCCGCCGCGGGGCAGTGGATATGGTCGCCCCGGGTCCACACCGGGGCGCGGAATTCGAATCCGCCGTAAAGGGAGCGCGCCCCGCATCCGCGCAGCGCCTCCGCCTGTTCCGGCGTCAGCCGGATCTCGGCGGTATCGATGCCCCAGCCGCCCGGATTGAGGCGCACGCGCGTGAAGGTGCCGCTGCCGGTCACGCCGTCCGGGCCGACCAGGCGCGCGCGGGCGCCGGCGACATGCTTCACCGGCGAGCCGCCGTACCAGCGCACCGCCAGGCGATCGCGCGCCAGCCAGCGCAGGCCGTGAAAGCCGGGGTGATCCATGTGGGCGATGAACAGGCGCACGGGCGGCCCGGCGCGGCCGCGCAGCAGCGCGGCGTAGTCCTGTCGGGATTCCGCGCCGACCACCAGATTGCCGTGCGGGTCGGCGAAGAACGGCACGTGGTGACGCCGGAGATACCGGCTCACGTGATCGACGACGCGGGCTTCGCGAAACGGCGCCGTCGGCTGCTCCAGCAACGCGACCAGACGCTGCGTCGCGGCGGAAGACAAGGCGGGTGGGGGTGGGGTGCGCATAGGGATCCTTTGTCGGTTAGAATCCGGTCCATGCCGGTTTTCATGCGGCCATCATACTGCAGTCGCGGCCCGGCGCGCGCGGGGGGAGAGGAGATGGGCGAGGATACGCGGGAAGATGCCGGCGGCATCGCGGCGGAGGCGGCGCGTTTCCGCGCCGGTTTCCGCTCCGTCATGCTCGCCACCGTCGGCGCCGACGGGTCGCCGGAGGCGAGCTACGCGCCGTATGTCGCGGGCGCGAATGGATGTTTTTACCTTTTCGTGAGCGGCCTCGCGCGCCACTCCGGTCACCTGGCACGCAGCGGCAAGGCCGCCCTGCTGTTCCTGCAGGAAGAGGGCGCCGCCGCCAACCCGTTTGCCCGCGTGCGCCTGAGCTATGCCTGCACGGCCGCCTCGGTGGCGCGCGATACGCCGGAATGGGCGGAGGCGATGGACCGCTTCGAGCGGGAGTTCGGCGCTATCGTTCCGCTCCTGCGCACCCTGCCGGACTTCCGCCTGTTCCGCCTGGCGCCGGAGACCGGCCGCTATGTGCGCGGCTTCGGCCAGGCCTACGACCTGGGGGACGACGGGCCGTCCCCAGTCCGGCCGGCGGAGCCGCCGCCCGACGGGCGCTCGTGAGGGTGTCCCGCCTCGCCGGCGGTCATGAAAGATTCATGCGAAGGACACCCGGGCGACACACTTCGCGGTCAAGCTCGTCCGCATGACCGGGAACCCCGGCGGAACGAGGTGAATCATGCAGATCTACGTCAAGGAATGGCCGAACCGCGCCGCGACCCTGTACACCGAGACGGGCGAGGAATTGTGCACCTTCCCCGGCATCGACGCCGCGCTGGCGCTCTGCCCGGACGGGGACGCGACCCTGGGTGATCTGCTCGATCGGCACGATATCGGCGCGCTGCGGACCCTGATCGACGCCTGCCGCGCCGTCTGAGCGGATCCCGTCCCGCCGCGATCCCTTTCGGTGGTGGCGGGTTGTTTGCTATCCTCCCGGGCATGAATCGCCTTCTCGGCCCATAGCGGCATGCCATGCCCGTCGCGCGCAGGATGAACCCGGTCCGCCTCCATGTCTGACCGCTACGACGTCATCGTGATCGGCAGTGGACCCGGCGGCGAGGGCGCCGCCATGAAGGCCGCGAAGGAAGGCCGGCGGGTGGCCATGGTCGAGGCCTGGCCCGAGGTCGGCGGCAACTGCACCCATCGCGCGACCATCCCGAGCAAGGCCCTGCGCCAGGGCGTGCAGCAGTTGATGGACAGCGGGCGCCACCACGGCATCCCGTATCCGGACCTGCTGACGGCGGCGCGCGGCGTCATCGAGAAGCAGGTGAGCATGCGGCGCGGCTTCTACAGCCGTAATCACGTCGGTGTGATCCACGGGCGCGCCTCCTTCATCGATGAACACACCCTGGAGGTGGAGAAGCCGAACCAGGGCAGGGAGCGGTTGCAGGCGGACGCCTTCGTCATCGCCACCGGCTCGCGGCCCTACCGTCCCGCCGAGGTCGACTTCGGCCACCCGCGCATCCTCGACAGCGACACCGTGCTGGAGCTCGAGGACAGCCCGCGCTCGATCACCATCTACGGCGCCGGTGTGATCGGCTGCGAGTACGCCTCGATCTTCCGCAGCCTCGGCATCAAGGTGAATCTGATCAACACGCGCGGCCAGTTGCTGTCCTTTCTCGACGACGAGATCATCGACGCCCTGAGCTATCACCTGCGCGAGCAGGGGGTGCTGATCCGCCACAACGAGGAATACGCGCGGGTCGAGCCCGATGCCGAGGGCGTGACGCTCCATCTGAAGTCCCAGAAGCAGATCCGTACCGATTACCTGCTGTGGGCGCAGGGGCGCACCGGAAACTCCGACGGCATGGGGCTGGAGGCGATCGGCGTGGACGTCAATCAGCGCGGCTCCATTCTGGTGAACCGCTGCTATCAGTCCTCGCGCGGGCATATCTACGCGGTCGGCGATATCACCGGCCACCCCAATCTCGCGAGCGCCGCCTACGACCAGGGGCGTTTCGCCGCCACCCACCTGGTGGAGGGCAACTGCTCGGCCTATCTGGTCGAGAACATCCCGACCGGCATCTACACCCTTCCCGAGATCAGCTCCATCGGCAAGACCGAACGCGAGCTCACCGCCGAGAAGATCCCGTACGAGGTGGGACACTCGCTGTTCCGTCACCTCGCGCGCGCGCAGATTTCCGGCAAGACCACCGGTATGCTGAAGATCCTGTTCCATCGCGACACGCTGCGGATCCTCGGCATCCACTGCTTCGGCGATCAGGCCTCGGAGATCATCCACATCGGCCAGGCCATCCTGTCGCAGCCGGGAGAGGCCAACTCCCTCATGTATTTCATCAATACGACGTTCAACTACCCCACCATGGCGGAGGCCTACCGCGTGGCGGCGCTCAACGGACTCAATCGCGTGCGTTGAACCGTGGGTGTACCGCCGCCACCGCTGGGCGTACAATGAGGCCGCTGCGAATACCGGCCGGTCGACCGGCGAAGATAGGGATGAAATGAAGGATCTGCTCAGATTGCTCATCTACGGCGGCGGCGCAGTGCTGGTGATCGGCCTGCTTTCCCTGCTGGCGACCGGAGACCTCGTCTCGCCGGACATGCTGGTCACGATCTCCGTGCTGCTGGTGATCGTGCTGCCGGTGATCCTCGGCGTGATGATGGCGCGGCGGGAGCGGATGCAGCGCGACAAGTCCCCCGAATAATCGCCCGCTCCGTCCCGGACTCCGCACGGGCGCTTCAGCGGCCCGCGGCGGCGCCGATATCAGCCGTATGGACCAGACGCGAATCCCCGGCGGAAGCCGCATGAGGCCTGAATCCCGCCGCAACCGGCGCGGAGGCCCCGGCATCGCCGCCCTGTGCCTCGTAGCGCTGGCGCTGTGGGCGGGCCCCGCGCCGGTCCATGCCGCCGTCTACAAATGCGTCGACCATGACGGCCGTATTTCCTTCCAGGAGACCACCTGCGACGGGATGGCGCCCGGCGGCGAGTCCGTGGTCCGGCTCGACAACGCCTGGCCCGCCGTCGGCAAGCATATCTTCTGGGAGGCGAAGTCCTCGTCCGGGGGCAAGGTCTATCTGCTCGGCTCCCTGCACTTCGGCGCCCCCTGGCTCTATCCGTTGCCGGCGGTCATCGGCGACGCCCTCGCCGCGTCCGATGCGCTCGCGGTGGAGGCGAACCTCCTCGAGGTCCCGCCCGAAGAGCTCGCGGGCCGCGTACTCCGGGCGGGGGGATACGGCGACGGGGCGGGGCTCAGCGGTGTGCTGGCGCCGACCGAACGGGAGGCGCTCGCCAACGTGAGCCGCACCTTCGGTCTGCCCGCCGCGCTGGTCGAGCGCCAGAGACCCTGGCTCGCCTCGCTCACGCTGACCACCGCCGTGCTGCGGCAGCTCGGCTACGGCGCGGAGTACGGCGTCGATCTGCACCTCATGCGCGAGGCCGCCGGCAGGATTCCGATCGTCGAACTGGAGTCGGTCGATTACCAGTTCGAGTTACTGAGCGGCATGGAGGAAAAGGATCAGGTGGCGATGCTGATGCGGACGCTGCACGAGATCGATGACGCCGGGCGCCATTTCGGCGATATGCTCGACGCCTGGCTGAACGGCAACGCCGAGAAGCTGGATCGCGTGCTGTTCGAGGGGTTCGACCGCATGGTACGGGGCGATTATCTCTACCGCCGTCTGATCCTCGACCGCAACGTCGAGATGACGGACGCCATCGACCGCCTGTCGCACCGGCACGACGTCCTGTTCGTGGCGGTCGGGGCGGGCCATCTGGTCGGGGGCGACGGCATCATCGAGCGCCTGAAATCCCGCGGTTACTACATCGAACAGCGTTTTCACCAGCCTGGGAAGAAAAATATCATGAGCCAGACCCCCTCCAGCGCGCACGGCTTTACCCTCGGCTATTACGCCGGCAACCGCAAGACCGGATCCGTCAGTGTGGTCGGCCGGGACGGCGGCGCGACGCGTATCGATGCGCTCCCCGTCGAACCCGAGACCGGGCTCGCGGCCGAACTCAAGCCGATCTTCGTCGGACTCACCGAGGACCGGCGCGTGATCCTGCTCGATCCGAAGAGCAAGGAGATCCGGCTCGGCGCGGGATTCCCGGCGGACGCCTTTCCCGCCCACATCTACTCCGATCCGAATTCGGATCGCGACTGGTTCATGAACGACGGTGACAAGGAGACCGGCAACGACCGTCTCAACTGCGGCGAGGGAGGATCCTCGGTCACGGTGGTGGAAAAGACCTCGAGCGCGCGGGCGCGGTTTCTCAAGACCATCTGCGTCGGCCGCGGCCATCACCAGGCGGCGTTCACCTGGCCGTCCGCCCAGGCGCCCGGCGTACCGCAACGGGCCTATATCAGCAGCCTGAAGGACGGCACCCTGTCCGCCATCGGCAACGATCCGGCCGACCCGGCGACTTACCTCAAGGTCATCGCTACCCTCAATCTGTGCGAGATCGACAAGGAAAAGGACATGGCGGAGCCCGCGGTGCCGAACAACGCCTTTCCGCACGGGCTCGCCTATTCGCCGCTGAGCGGCAAGCTCTATAACCTGAACAACGGCTACGGCAATGTCGCGGTGATCGACCCGGCGACCAACCGGATCGAGGGGCGCTTTCCGTTCAAGGGGCACAGCAACCTGTTCATGGCCCCGGGCGGGCGTTACATCATCGGCCGCGGCGCCGATCGCAAGTCCGACCCGGAGCATGTGATCGCGAAGCTGACCGCCTTCGACGTGGTCGAGAACCGCATCGTCGGCACGCTCGAACTGCCCGACATCTACATCAGCAAGTACTACTTCAATCCCGAGGGCACCAGGCTCTACCTGACCACCTCGAGCTCGGGCAGCCCCGAGCAGCAGGCCAACATCAAGGCCGACGCCCTGCTGGTGCTGGATCTGACCGCGCTGCCCGCGCTGAAGCTGGCCCGCGAACTGCGCCTGGGCAGCCCGTCCGGCTCGCTGGCCTTCGTGCAGGCCGGCGGCGCCACCGCGCTGGTCTGTTCCTCCCATGCCGAGGACGGGGCGGTGGTGATGATCGACGGCGCGCGCGACGAGATCGTCGAGACCCTCGCGGTGCCCGGCGGCGTCAGCCATTCGCGGGTGTGGGTCCTTTAAGGGCAGGGAAAAGAGGAAAGATACAAGAGAAATAGGGAATATGTGCGCCTGCGGCGCACACATCAATTATGAATGTCGGCCTCAGGTCGACACGTCCCCGTGTGTCTTGTCGCTTTCCTTTTGTATCTGAATCTATCTCCCCCGCATCCGGAGCAGCAAACGCCTGTCGCGTTTGTTCGGCCGCCCCTGCGGCGCGGGGGCGGGGCCGGGCCTGAGTCTGCGCTCGCTCGCCGCCCGTTCGCGCTGCGCGAGGCTTTCCTCCGTCTCCCGGTACAGCGCGCGCGCCTCCAGCGCCGGCCCGCGGCGTCCGCTCAGGGCCTCGACGACGACCGTGAACTCGACCTCGCCCCGATTGATCAGCAGGGTGTCGCCGACGCGCAGGGGGCGCGACGGCCTGGCGCGCTGATCGTTGACATGCACCTTGCCGCCGCTGACGGCCTCGCTCGCGAGCGCGCGCGTCTTGTAGAAGCGCGCCGCCCACAACCACTTGTCTATGCGTAGCGTATCGTTCGCGTTTTCCATGGCGGCCTGTTCGTGGGCATGCGAGACAATGTAGCACGCGGGGGCGAACGCGTTACAATAGCCGCCATTCATCCGTATGGGGCGCCCCCTTGGCCGACATCCTTCCGTTCAAGAAGCCGGACCTGAAACAGAAGGCCAAGGGCAGGACCCTGTGCGGAAACGGCCTGCACAAGTGGCGCATCGTGCAGGAGAAACAGTTCGACGTGCGTCAGGGGCGGCTGGTGACCGTATACCGTTGCAGCCGCTGCGGCGCGGAGAAGAGCGAGGCGCGTTAGTATCCGCCGCCCGGGCGGGTGGCGTACGACACATTCAGGAGCCCGGTTCATGACGATTTCCGAAGATCTCAATCGACGTTTTTCCCCCGGCCCCCAGCTCACGTTCGGGGAGACCGCGGACGGGCTGGTGGTGGCCGCGATCGACACCCCTCAGGCCTCGGCCGCGCTCTGTCTGCAGGGCGCGCATGTGATGACGTGGCGTCCGAAGACGCAGGCGGAGCCCGTGCTGTGGCTGTCCGGCCTGGCGAAACCCACACCCGGCAAGTCCCTGCGCGGCGGGGTGCCGGTGTGCTGGCCATGGTTCGGGCCGCATGCGACGGACGGCGCGCTGCCGGCGCACGGCTTCGCGCGCACCGTGCCGTGGCGGGTGGCGGCGGCGGGCGTGCTGGGCGATGGCGCGGTCGAACTCGCCCTGGAGCTCGTGATGACCGCGTCGGCGCGTGGGATGTGGCCCCGGCGTGTCCGCGCTGGGCTGCGGCTCGTGATCGGGGAGACGTTCAGGGCCGAGCTGACCACCGTGAACGAGGATGACGCGGAGGTCGTCATCGGCGAGGCCCTGCATACCTATTTCCGCATCGGAGACATCGCGCAGGCGCGCGTGCGCGGCCTCGAGGGCTGCGAATACCTCGACAAGGTGGACGGCGGGGCGCGCAAGCGGCAGGACGGCGCCATCGGCTTCGCCGGCGAGACCGATCGCATCTATGTGGACACGAAGGCCGCGTGCGTCATCGAGGACGACCGCCTGCGCCGGCGCATCCACATCGCGAAGACGGGCAGCCGCTCGACCGTGGTGTGGACGCCGTGGACCGAGAAGGCCGACAGGATGGGCGACTTCGGCCCGGAGGGATGGCGCGCCATGGTGTGCGTGGAGAGCGCCAACGCGGCGGACAACCGGGTGACGATCGCCCCCGGCGACAACCATACGCTGAGCGTGGAATACCGGGCGGAGAATTTCTGATACTCTTCGGCGGGCCGGGCGGATGAGGCGACCCGGCCGCGGGCACCCGGGATATTCGAGCCTCTTTCCAAGGAGAAAAAACGATGAAGCAGTACGGCGCGGAGTTCTTCGGTACCTTCTGGCTGGTGTTGGGCGGCTGTGGCAGCGCGGTACTGGCGGCGGCGTTTCCGAATGTGGGCATCGGCCTGCTCGGCGTGGCACTGGCCTTCGGCCTGACGGTCGTCACCAT
>WBZO01001580.1_pt2 | contig 10997 bp, 9 predicted proteins | sample 5204261 | NCBI WGS metagenome assembly WBZO01 (sample SAMN12412400, study PRJNA552823) | activated sludge metagenome | isolation source: activated sludge from anammox sidestream of wastewater treatment plant... | place: USA: North Carolina | collected 2017-09
AGGGCTTTATGCTGGCGCCGTCTTCGCGCCTCTCTTTCGCTTCCTGGCTCACAATCCTTGCCATGCTCTTCCCGCGATAGTAGCATCACGCCCGCACTACCCTTCTCGCACAAAGTTTTCATCAATTTCACTAACAAGGAGCGCCGTAACGATGGCGGTTAGCGCGGCTAATACTGTTCAACTATCTATGAGTGAGCGCGTGCGGCGGCGCGTTTCGCTCCACATCATTCCGTATTTGTTCATTCTCTACATCATCGCCTTCGTTGACCGCGTCAACGTCGGTTTCGCCAAGCTTCGGATGAAAGAAGCTCTGGGGTTCAGCGAGACAGTTTTCGGCTTCGGCGCGGGAGTCTTCTTCATCGGCTATTTCCTGCTCGAAATTCCCGGCACGCTGATCGTTGAGCGCTGGAGCGCGCGCAAATGGATTGCGCGAATCATGATCACGTGGGGATTCTTCGCCATCTGGATGGGATTCGTCTCGACCGAGTGGGAATTTTATTTAGTGCGCTTTCTGCTTGGTCTGGCTGAAGCGGGATTCTTCCCTGGCATCATCGTTTATTTGTCTCACTGGTATCGTTACGAAGACCGCGCAAAGGCTATCGCTTTTTTTATGTCCGCGATCCCCGTGTCGCAATTGATCGGCGCGCCGTTGTCGGGAGTGATTATGGAGCGCGTCAATTGGTATGGCTGGGCGGGATGGCAATGGGTTTTTATTCTTGAAGGCATCCCGGCGATCATCTTCGGGATCATCACGATTTTCTATCTCACCGACCGTCCGCATCAGGCGCAATGGATGCCGGAAGACGAACGCAACTGGCTCAGCGAAGAACTGGAACGTGAACGACAGGAGAAGAAGAAAGCGCGGCCCGTGAGCGTCTGGCAGGCGCTTCATCAACGCGAAGTGGTAATGCTGCTCACGATCTATTTCCTCGCCGTGAACGCCTACTATGGTTTCACCTTCTGGCTGCCTTCGATCCTGAAAGAATCCGGGGTGTCTAACCTGACCGTGACGTTGATCAGCATCGTTCCATTCTTGCTGGGATTGATCGCAATGTTGCTGGTCGGATGGGATTCGGACAAAACCGGCGAGCGGCGCTGGCATACGGCGCTGCCGATTCTGGCTGCGTGCCTGGGCTTCGGGTTCGCCATCGCATCCGGCGACAATCTGACGCTGATTGTCACGAGCTTCTGCATCGTCTCAATCGGCGCGCATTCTTATCTGCCAAGCTTCTGGGCGATGCCGACAGCCTTCCTGACCGAATCGGCTGCGGCTGCGGCAATAGGTTTGATCAATTCGGTCGGCAATCTGGGAGGATTCGCAGGGCCGTTCGCGCTCGGTTACCTGAAAGATAAAACGGGCAGGCATTCCGCAGGGATGGCCGTTCTGGCGATTTCGCTGCTCTGCGCTGGGTTGCTGACCCTGGCGATCAAGCCGAGCAAGAAACAAACGAATCACTGAAATCGCAATCCGCGCAGCTCGATGACGATGTCTTTTACTTCACCTTCGGATACCTTTGCAGGCGCGTCAACCTTGACGCTGATGTTCATTGATTCGCCGGGATTGAGCGGCGCTTGCCGGATGCGCGGGATCGGCCTGCTGTCGGCTTGAGCGATGACTTTGTCTTCCAAATCCAGCATCTTTCCGTGGACTTCAACGGCTTTCAGCGGGCGGTCGCCGCGATTGGTCAGCCTGGCTCTGGCTTCGAGTTGCCACATTCCGATCATGTTCGGGTGGACGACCTTGTCGGTTATCTCCAACTCGACTTTGTCCTTGTAGGCGTCGAATTCCGGCGAGCCTGCGCGGACCATGTTTTCGACTTCCCGCTCGCTCCCCGGCTTGGTCATCAACAGCAAGGCGATCAACGCCGCCAGAACCACGACCGCGATTGCTCCCACAATCAGCAGAGCGCGCGAACGATCATGTTCAGCTTCGCTTTCATTCCCATTCTCGAAAACGGCCAATTGAGTGTCGTTGTCCATAACTTGAAATCCTCTGTTGAATACTTGGATTGAATTTGCGACCGCCGCTGGCCGTCACGCTCCGCTGACCATCATCCGATCAATCTTGATCGTCGGCGCGGCGATCCGGCCTCGGAATCTCAGGTCGTTGCCGATCATCGTGACGCCACGCAGCATGTCGCGGAAATTGCCCGCGATGGTGACCTCTTCAACCGGAAAAGCGAGTTTGCCATCCTCGATCCACCATCCTGATGCGCCGCGCGAGAAATCGCCGGTGACCGTGTTATAGCCGAAACCGATCATTTCGGTTACGTAAAATCCATTTTTGACCGAAGCGATGATCTCGCCCGCCCGATAGACTCCGGGAGCGATGAAAAAGTTGCTGAAGCCGACCGTCGGCGCGCCCGTCAATCCGCGCGAGGCGTTCGCGGTCGAATGCAAACCAAGCTTTCGCGCCGTGTAGGTGTTGAGCAGATAATTTTTCAACACACCGTTTTCGACCACAACCGTGCGCCGAGTCGCCAATCCTTCACCGTCGAAAGGCCGCGAGCCGACCGCTCCGCGTATCTGTCCGTCATCAATAATCGTCAGTTCAGGCGCGGCGATCATCTCGCCCAATTTCCCCATCAGGAAAGACGAGCGCCGAAAAATCGAATAGCCGTCAATGGCTGTGAAAAAATCGCCGAGCAAATCTTCCGCCGCGCTCGATTCAAAAACAATCGGCGCTTCCCTGGTCGTGACTTTGCGCGCGTTGAGTTTTCGCAATGCCCGCCGCGCCGCTTCACGGCCAATTTCTTCAGGCGAATCCAGCGACGGCAGCGCGCGCTGGCGGTCTCCCCAGCCCGCAACCTGCATCTGGCTGCCTTCTTTCGCAATCGGCGCGACCATCAATCCGCAGGTCGTGCCTTGATATTCGCCCGCGAATCCGGCGCTCGTGACCAGAATCGTTTTGCCGATAGTCGTTGAACAAGCCGAGCCTTCCGAATTGATGATGCGCGGATCGGAGTTGCGCGCAGCCTCTTCGGCTGCGCGCGCCATTTCGATCTTGCGTTCGGTCGGCAGTTCGGCAATCGCCGCGTCGCGCAAGCCCAGATCAGAGACCTCACGCGCCAGATCATCCCGCGCCGGCAATGTCGCCGCTTCGTCCACCGAAGTCAGCTTCGCCATCGCGATAGCGCTTGAGATCAACTCATCAATCGCCTGCGGGCTGACATCGGAAGTCGAGCTTGACGCCTGGCGGCCCTGGTAGAGCACGCGCAAACCGATGCCGCGCGACGCCGCCTCCTTCAACTTTTCCACTTCGCCGAGCCTGACTTCGACGTGAAAATCTGTCGTCTCGATGCCGACAGCCTCGGCGTCAGTCGCGCCACGTCTGACCGCCTGGCTGACGATGTCGGAGAGCAAATCTTTCGTGATCATTTCGTGCCTCCGACGGTCATTTCTGAAATCTTGATTGTGGGCAGACCGACGCCGACTGGCACGGATTGCCCGTCCTTGCCGCAAGTGCCCACGCCTTCATCGAGCGCCAGATCATTGGCCACCGCCGTGACTTTCGTCAGAGCGTCAGGGCCGTTGCCGATCAGCGTCGCGCCTTTGACCGGAGCGGTGACTTTGCCGTCTTCGATCAGGTAAGCCTCGGTCGCGCTGAAGACAAATTTGCCGTTGGTGATGTCCACCTGGCCGCCGCCGAACTGCACGGCGTAAAGACCGCGTTTGACCGAGCGAATGATCTCATCGGGCGTGCTCGCGCCGTTGAGCATGAACGTGTTGGTCATTCGAGGCATCGGCATATGGCGATAACTTTCGCGCCGCCCGTTGCCGGTCAGATTCGCTTTGGTCAACCGTGAGCTGAGCTTGTCCTGCAAATAGCCGCGCAGGACGCCGTTTTCGATCAACACGGTCTGCGAAGTCGGATTACCTTCGTCGTCAATGTTGAGCGACCCGCGACGGTTCGGCATCGTGCCTTCATCAACCACAGTACAGAGTTCGCTTGCCACTTTTTGGCCGATCAGACCGGAAAACGCCGACGTGCCTTTGCGGTTGAAATCGGCTTCGAGTCCGTGTCCGATGGCTTCGTGCAGCAACACGCCGGGCCAGCCCGGGCCGAGCACGACTTCCATCGCTCCGGCGGGCGCATCCTGAGCTTCAAGTTGAACAATGGCTTGGCGCGCGGCCTCGTTGGCGTAATGCTCGATCAGTTGGTCGTCGAAGAAATCCATTCCGACGCGCCCACCACCGCCCGAAACTCCCGATTGCAGATTGCCGTCGTCATCCGCGATGCACATCACGCGCATTCGCGCCAGCGGTTGAACGTCGCCGATCAACTTGCCTTCGGATGTTGCGATCAGGACGACTTTGAATTCGTCAGTGAGACTTGTCTGCACTTCGCGGATTCGCCGGTCGAAAGCGCGCGACGTTCGGTCAACGCGATTGAGCAACTCGATCTTGCGCGGCAGCGGCTCTTCGTTAATCAGTTGGGTGACGGAGTAGAGATCGTGCGCCGGATGATCCGCTGAAACGTTGACCGGGCCGATGTCTGATTTGCTTTGCGCGATGTGCGCGGCGGTCAACGCGGCCTTGCGAATCGCGTCGGCGTCAATCTCGTCGCAGTAGGCATAGCCGGTCTTCTCGCCGGAAATCACGCGCACGCCGACACCCTGCCGCACGGAGCGGTTCGCCGATTTGATAATCTGCTCTTCCAGGCTCAGAGAGTTGAGCGCGCTGTATTCAAAGTATAAATCGGCGTAATCGCCACCTTTCGACAACGCCGCGCCAAGCAGCGCCTCGATGTCTGAAATCGAAATGTTGAACTTCCCGGTAAAAAACTTAATCGGTTCGATCATAATTCATCCCTGCGCCTTTCACTTTCGTTCACCCAAATGCAGCGCGGCGATGCCGCCGGTCAGGTTATGGTAACGCACATTCGCGTACCCGATTTTGCGCATCATCTCGGCCAGCGATTTTTGATCGGGGAACGCGCGCACAGACGCCGGCAAATAATGGTAAGCGCCGCCGGAGCCTGAAACCAGCGAGCCGATGCGCGGCAATATGTTGTAAAAGTAAAACTCGAAAGCCTGGCGGAAAACCGGAACCACCGGACGTGAAAATTCCAGCACCGCCGCGCGTCCGCCCGGTTTGAGCACACGCAAAATCTCGGCCAACCCGCCTTCGACGCGCTCCAGATTCCGCAACCCGAAAGCAATTGTCACGACATCGAAACTTCCATCGGCGAAAGGCAAATGCAATGCGTCGCCTTCGGCCAGAGCCGCGCGCTGAGCTTGTTTCGCCGCGATCTTTTCATTCCCGATCACGAGCATCGGATGACAGAAGTCGCAGCCGACGACGCGCGCGCGCTTTTCCAACTCCAACGTCAGGTCAGCAGTGCCGCAGCACAAATCGAGCGCGAGCGCGTTGGGGCGCGCAAGCGCGTCCTTCAGTTTGCCGACCGTGAAACGGCGCCAGAGTTTATCAACATTGATTGAAAGCAGGTGGTTGAGTCTGTCGTAACTGGGAGCGATTTCCGCAAACATCGCGCGCACCGCGCGGGTTTTGCCATCCGCGTTTAATTCAGGGCTGGGCATCGCGGCGCGCGGCGTTTCGATTTCGGCAGGTTCGGCGGATGTGGGCATAAAACAAATCTCAAATCTCAAATTCGGATTCGAGATTTGAGAGAAGAAAGCTATGGATTCGATTTAAAAGTTTCGTTGACGCGGCCAAGCGCCACAACCGTCATCGCGTTGGCGTCGAACAGGCGTTTGGCGACGCGCTGCGCGTCGGCGGCGGTGATCTTTTCGATATTCGCTTTGATGTTCACGCCGTAGTTTTTCGGCAACCTGAAGATTTCGATCTCGCGCAGGTAGTGTTCGACCGGGTACGCGGCGGACTCTTCAATCAAGCTGGATTTTGCAGCCGCAAGTTCTTCGGGCGAAACAGCGGATGAGGCGAGCGAAGCGAAATTCTCGGTCGCCTTGCGTGAAAACGCGGACGCCTGGTCAGCGGGGATTGACGCCGAGAAGTAGAACGGCCCAGCCAACACACGCGGCGAGGATTTAACCGCGAAACCGCCGCTGATTGATTCAGCTTCTCGTTTCAATCTCGCGTTCAAAATCCGAGCCATCACTTCAGTGGTGAGAAAATCGGGATCGGTGTGTCTGACGCCGATCAAACCTCCGCGCAGTTCAACGTTCGGCGCGTCGGCGACTTCCACTTTGACAACTTTCAACTGAGCGATCTGCATCGGCTGGCGGAATGTGGCGGGAACAATCTGTCCTTTTGTCCATCCGCCAAAGAAGGTTCTGAACGTCCGCATTGCGCGTTCGTGCGTGATGGCGCCGACTACGGTCACAGAGACGTTGTTCGCCAGATAGAAACGTTTGAGGTAATCGTAAATGTCGGCCTGCTTGATTCCGGCCACAGTAGTTTCAACGCCATCGAGGTTGTGGCCGTAAGGATGAACGCCGTAAATGGCTTTGAGGAAAGCTTCGTCGGCCTGCTCGGCCGGAGTCAGCCTGGCGGATTTCACTTTATCCAATTGCTCCTGCTGGGCGTGTTTGAATGCGTCGGGGCGGATGTTTTCGACAACCAGCAGGCGCGCAAGGATTTCAAAAACCGCGTCGAAATTGTTCGCCGGGGTTTCGATGTGAAACCAGGTCGTGTCCCAATTGAGTCCCCAATCAATCTTTGCCTGCAGCGATTCCACCTCTTCCTTCAAGCGCGGATTGACGGCGAGCAGCGTCGCCTGTGTGAGCGCGGCCTGGCCGGTTTTACCTACCAGATCGAACATGGCTCCCGCGCGAATGACCAGATCGCATTTCACCATCGGGTCGCCGGCGCGTTCGAGCGAAATGATTTGCAATCCGTTGAGCAGATTGTCGCGGCGGACATTGCTGTAAGGCGTAGGCGGCGGAACTTCTGGTATCGGAGGGTTCGATTTGTTCTTATCTTTTTTTTGCGCAATGGCGAGCGGAGTGAACGCGCCGATCAGCAAAAGACTGCAGGAAAGCATTGTCAGTAATTTTGAGAATCGCATAGCCATGATTTCCGACCAGCAAAATGGGTTGGGGTTGAATCGAACAAAGAGTTTATCTGCGCGCCGAATGACCGTCAACCGAGGCAAAATCGAAGAGGCGCGGAGACGTTTATTGCCTCTTCTGCTTTGGATCCAGCCATTCGCGCAGACCATCACCGACGAAATTAAACGCCATCACGGTCAGCATCACCGCCAGACCGGGAAAGATCAGCAACTGCGGCGCGACGCGAAGAAAGCTGCGCGCGTCGTTGAGCATCGCGCCCCAACTCGGCGCGGGAGGGGGAACGCCAAGTCCCAGAAAGCTCAGACTCGCTTCCGCGAGAACCGCGCCTGCCATTCCCAGACTCGCCTGCACGATCATCGGCTGGATTGCGTTCGGCAGAATGTGAAGAACGATGATTCGCACGTCGCTTGCGCCCAGCGCGCGCGCGGCGGTGACGAAATCGAATTCACGAACTTTCAGCGCCTGCCCGCGCATCAACCGGGCGTACCCGACCCACCCGATGACCGAAAGCGCAAGAATCAGGTTGTTCAGGCTAGGCCCCAGGAACGCGACCATCGCAATAGCCAGCAGAATGCTTGGGAAAGGGAGAAAAACGTTAAAGAGAAACCCGGAGAGGATACGATCCACCCATCCGCCGTAATAACCCGATGCCGCGCCGATCATCGTTCCGATAACCGCTGAAATCAAAACTACCGACACGCCGACTCGCATCGAAATGCGCGCGCCGTACATCACACGCGATAAGACGTCGCGCCCAAGATCATCCTGGCCGAACGGATGCTCGCGCGTTGGTTTCAGGCGCTCTTCAGTCGAAAGATTGCTCTTGAGCGGCATCTGCTCGCGCGGATCATAAGGCGCAAGTAGTGGAGCAAAGATTGCGACAATAAAGAAAACAACGATGATGACTAAGCCAACTTTGCCTAGACGATTCATAAATCAGCCCTGTTCCGGCGTTCTATTCGACTTTGATTCTGGGATCGAGCAGCCGGTATGCGAAATCCGTGAGAAGATTGGCGATGATGTATGTGAGCGCGATCATCAGAATGCATCCCTGAACCATCGGGTAATCGCGCGAGTTGATCGCTTCGACAGTCAAACGCCCGATACCCGGCCAACTGAATATCACTTCTGTGATGATGGCGCCTGCCAGCAGCACGCCGAATTGCAACCCGATGACCGTAACGACCGGAATCAGCCCGTTTTTCAAAACGTGTTTGTAAATCACCTGCCGCTCGTTCAGCCCCTTAGCGCGCGCCGTCCGCACATAATCTTCGCCCATCTCTTCAATCACGCTCGAACGAACCATCCGAGTCAGGAAAGCCGCCAGCGGCGCTCCCATCGTGATCGCGGGCAGAATCAGATATTCCGGCCCATAGCGGCCTGAAACCGGAAGAAGATCGAGCTTGATTGCGAACAGATAGATCATCAGCGGCCCAAGCACGAACCCAGGCGTGCTGATGCCGAGCAGCGCCACGACAGACGCGATGTTGTCCAGCGGCTTGCCCTGGTTTGTTCCCGCAGTGACGCCAAGCGGGATTGCGATGAGAATCGCAAAAGCGAGGCCAGCCAGAGCCAGTTCTATTGTCGCAGGATAACGATTGAGGATTTTCTCGAGGACTTGGTCTGACGGGTTAATCAGGCTGACGCCCAAGTCGCCGTGCAACACGCCGCGCCAGTAGTTGATGTATTGCCGGGAGAGCGGGAGGTCCAGGCCGAGCTTTTGTTTTAGTTCAAGTACCTGCTGTTCGGTCGCGTTATCTCCGAGCGCATTCCGCACCGGATCGCCCGGAACGATGTGAATCAACAGAAAAACGAGCGTGACTACGGCCCATACCACCGGCGCCACGAATAGCAGCCGCTTTGCCAGCGCAAAGATGACGTTTCGCATGCGCCCAATAATAGCAGAGGGCGGCGATAGAGGAGAATTGAAGGCGCAAACTTTGAGACTGATTTAACGCGCGCGGCGCCTTAGCCGTAGTTCGTCCCGTCAAAACGAAGTTCGATGATTTGGACATCAGGCTCGGCATAGGTTGCGGCCCCGATCCAGGTCGCCCAGTCTTCGTCGGTAGCGGCGTATTGCCCAATCATCCAAATGGCGGAACCGTCCGGCGCGCAGGCCACACCGTTGCGCGTACTCCATTCGGCTGCGCCTGCGGTTAAACTTTGTTGGAGCAGAGCGCTTGCCTGCAAAGTATTCGGCTCATCGGATGCGAGCCTGCCTGCATATCGGATCGAAGGAAATTCGCTTTCTCCAGCGCGGTTGAAGACGATCAACAGATTGCTCTCGCCATCAGGCGTCACTGCCGGGCAGAAATAATGAAAATGCGCGGCGCCGTAAATCCCCTGCTGTGCGACAAAGCCTGCTCGGGCGTTGATCTGTAGCCAGTGAATCGCCGCGACGTTGGAATCATTGCCCCAATCCGCTGCGACCGTGTGCGCTGCCCAAAGCATGCCGTTACGAAACACCACGTTGGTTAGCCGCGTGTCTCCGGTTTCGATTTCGACATCGGATAGGAACTGTTTGACGTTGGGAGCCAATTGAAAACCGGGCGTTGCAATAAAGCGTCGCTTCAGAAGAGGGTCATGGCGCAGCGCATGCGTAACGCTCCATTGAGTGACCCCTTGCCCGTCGCTGGTGGTGTTGAGAAGGTATTGAGTGTCAGTCGCCCGAAGATTCAGCGCGGGTTGCACTCCAAAAGCCAATGAACCATCGGCGTTGCGAAGCTCCCAGAAATCCCATCCGTGCAAAATCCCGCCAGATTGCATCTCTTTTTTATTCACGATGCGAAGCTTGGAATAGAGGAACCGGCCTTTGGCGTTGAACATGTTGGCTGTCAGATAAACCGAATTGTTATCAACCGACAAACCGATGTCGTCAGCCCAATGCCCGGTTCTGATTTTCCCATCGAAACCGGCGTCTAGCGCCCAGGTGAACCATTCACCAAGCGGACTGGCCCCGGTCGAATAGGCGAGCAGAAACCACGAATGCCGTTCATCCACACTGCGCGCGCAGGCCGCTATCATCCAACCTTCACGAAACTGATCGTAGACCACTCTGGGACTGAAAATGATCGCGTCCTGAACCAATTGCGAAAATATGTCAGCAAGATTGACGCGCAGTATCTGTCGCCCTGTTTTATCGAATATGGCGAGAGCCGTGTTTACAGCGACGAGCAGGTGAGAAGGCCCGACGGCAATCTGGCTGTTCGGTGGTGTCCACGATGTGTCGTCAAGTCCGGCGAAATCGCCTGTGGCGCGCAGTTTCTGCTCGTCGAAACTCATCGCGGTTCCTTGAGGATCAGATTGCAAAAAAAGCAGAGAGTCGGCGGAAACCTCTGAAAACTGGGCTTCCTCTTTGAGCTTGGTATAGCGGGCCTGATCTTCAATCCTGCCTAGTGGGGTCGAACGAGGAGTTTTCAGTTTTATTTCACGCTTCTGGTTCAGGCGGCTGAAATTGACGCTGAAACCTTTGGATGAAGGCAGAAGCCGCGATCCTTTCGCTTCTGGGGTGAAAATGATCTCCTTTTGGTCGGCGCTGCTCATACTTTTCTCCTATCGGGGGATTGGTCAGGATACTCTCCCAAACGAAGAGGCAGTGGGGGAATGATTAACCAAGAGCGAATGAGAGAAAGCGCTGGGATAACCGATCAAGCATCACGGCATGTAAGCCTGTTGCCAAACACATGAATCCCTGATCACAAATTTATACCTTTGGGGCGCCCACGACTCCGTTGTGAGGAGGAGAATTGGCGTTCTCCAGATCAACGGATGGCGGTAAATGTTCATCAGTGATCTGCTGAAAGATTTCTTTTACAAAGAGTGTTCTATGAAGAAAGCAGGTGGAATGATAGAGATGATCTCTATAATGTCAAGGCAATTGACTGTGATAGCCAGGATTGGTGTGGTTATGCCGGTCAGCGATGGGTGCAGTTTTCAAAAGTCGGTCAAGCCGCCTTCAGAATTTGCTGTGATCGTTCGCGCCAGACGCCATTGAAAAGCTCGGCG
>WBZO01006726.1_pt1 | contig 10997 bp, 8 predicted proteins | sample 5204261 | NCBI WGS metagenome assembly WBZO01 (sample SAMN12412400, study PRJNA552823) | activated sludge metagenome | isolation source: activated sludge from anammox sidestream of wastewater treatment plant... | place: USA: North Carolina | collected 2017-09
GGTACGGGTTGCCGGGGTTCGTTGATAACTTCCGCAAGAACATCAACGCGGTGCCGCGCAGCGAGCTGCAGACAGTGGCGATCGACAATTTGCATCCGCGGCAGGTGTTGATTGTGGCCGTGGTGTCGAACGGCGAGGCGGCCAAGCAGGAATTGCTGTCTTTGGACACCAAGTTAGAGCTACCGTCGGGTGCGGAGGAGGGCGACCTGAAGGCGATCAACGACGAAATCAAGGCGCTCGATCTGAAGCTGACGGCAGAGGATATTCAGATTGTGAAGGCGGCGGAGGTGTTCAGGTAGAGCTAGTCTACAAAAGAAGGTAGATCGTCCAGAATCATCAAGAGCATTTGAACCCGAGAGTCTCACCAGGGCACAGCTTACTGTGCCCTGGTGTGTTTTTGGTTGGACGCCTACCCGACCCGCTCGGGTTTGTGGGCGGGGTCGGCAGCGGCTTTGCGGCTGCGCAGCGAGTGGCCGGTGGCGAGGCCAAAGATGAACAGCACCAAAACCAGGATGCCGATGGCGAAGATCGTGTCGCCGGGAGCGCGCAGCCATTTGAAGACGGTGATGGCCGGCGAGTACAGGAACTCGGCCGAGCGCGCGAACCAGTAGCCGTGACGCACCGACGCCCAGGTCTGCATGAAGCCGATCGGCAACAGACTGAGCAGCACCATCGTCATCAGGCCGATATTAATCGTCCAGAAGGAGAACTTGATGACGTTGTCCTTCCATTCCTGGCGGACGTAGAGCACGCGCAGGCAGAAGAGCATGAGGCCGAGTCCGAGCATACCGTACACGCCGAAGAGGGCGGTATGGCCGTGCACCGGCGTGGTGTTGAGACCCTGCATGTAGTAGAGAGCGATCGGGGGATTAATCATGAAGCCGAACAGTCCGGCGCCCACCATATTCCAGAACGCGACGGCGACGAAGAAGTAGATCGGCCACTTGTATTTGGCGACCCACGGCGTCGCGCGCGCGAGGCGGATATTGTCCCAGGCTTCAAAACCGATGATCGTGAGCGGCACGACCTCGAGTGCGGAGAAGACGGCCCCGAGCGCCATGACGGCGGTCGGCGTGCCGGCGAAATAGAGGTGATGCAACGTGCCGATGATGCCGCCAAAGAGGAAGATCGTGGTTGAGAAGATCACGGACGAGTTGGCGGTTTTGAGCCGGATGAGTTGCAGCCGCGCGAAGAGGAAGGCGATCACGGCGGTGGCAAAGACTTCAAAGAAGCCCTCGACCCAGAGGTGAATCACCCACCAGCGCCAGTATTCGGCCATCGATAAATGTGTGCTCTTGCCCCACATCAGACCGGCGGCATAGAAGGCGCCGATCGCGATCGAGGCGAGGAGGAACATCGTCATCAGCGGTTTCTGGTCGCCGCCCTTCCTGATGGCGATCAGAACATTGCGGCTGACCAGGTAGAGCCAGAGCGCCAGGCCGGCGAGCAACGCAATTTGCCAGACACGGCCGAGGTCAAGGTATTCATAGCCTTGATGGCCGAAGTAGAACCAGCTGTTGCCCGGCATCATGCCCTTCACCGAAAGCAGTTCGCCGGTCAGCGAGCCAACCACTACCAATACAAGCGCGCCGAAGAGAATGTTGACACCGAGGCGCTGGCCTTTGAGTTCGACGCCGGAGACAGCGGGGCCGATGTAGAGTCCGGCGGCGAGCCAGGCAGTGGCGATCCAGAAGATGCCGAGCTGCGTGTGCCAGGTGCGAGTGACGGCGTACGGCAGCCACTCCGCGAGCGGGATGCCGTAGAAGGCATGGCCTTCGACCCCGTAGTGTGCCGAAATCACGCCCATGATCATTTGAACAAGGAACAGACCCGAAACGACCCAGAAGTATTTGATAACGGCCTTCTGCGACGGCGTCGGTTGGAAGCCAAACATCGGATCCTGCTCGGGGAGCTTTTCGGCGACGGCTTCTTTCTTCTGAGCGGCGTGATACCAAACCAGCATGCCGATACCGGCCAGCAGCATGATGATCGACATACCGGTATAGATCACAGCATCACTGGTCGGGACGTTATCGACAAGTTCCTCGTGCGGCCAGTTCGAGGTATAGCTCATCTCTTCGCCGGGACGATTGGTTGATGCCGCCCAACTGGTCCAGAAGAAGAACGAAGCCATCTGCCGCAATTTGACCGGATCAGAGACCGCGCCCTTGGGGATGGCATACTGTTCGTGGCCGTTGGCGAAGATGTCGGAGTAGTGCGCGAGATTCGACTCAAAGGCGCGGACGCGCACCGGATCAACGGTGATCGTTTTCGTCGCCGGATTGTACGAGTTGGTACGAATCAGGCTCTTGAGACGCGCCTGCAAGGCGGCCTGCTTCTCGAGATCGAGCTTGTCGTAGGCAACGGCAAAATCCGTGTTGGCCCAGTCGTTGAGAATGAACATGCACTCGCGATGGAGCCAGTCGGCGGTCCAATCGGGAGCGACATAGCTGCCGTGGCCCCAAATCGAGCCGACCTGCATACCGCCCATCGCCTGCCAGACATTTTGCCCGGCAGTGATCTGACCGCGATCGATCATCACGGCACCATCGGTAGCGACGACCTGATCGGGGATCGGCGGTTTTTCCTGATAAATCCGCAGTCCGGCCCAGCCGAGTACGGCAAAGGAGAGCAGGACGACAGCGGTAAACGCGATCCAAAGTTTTTTCATGACTCCCTCCTACTTTCCCTTCAATGCGCAGTCTGAGACTGGGATTTGTGGCCGTGCGCACAGGTGCAGCCGCCGGCAAGGATCTGGCGCTTGATCGGTTCGGCGGGGACGTTGAATTTGTTGGCCAGGCCAAGCGCCATTTCGAGGTAGCGCGTGTGCGTTCCCTCGCCCATGTCGTGCGCTTCAACATGTGTAAATGAAGCCTGCAGTCGCGACTGGTCTTCTTCCGTCAGCATGCGATCAGCCAGCGGAAAGAGAATCTGGTCCTCTTTCATGATGTGAGCGCGCAGCAGGCCGATGTAGTTTTGTGCGTTCTCACAGAAAGTTGTCACGGCGGCAGCATCACCGGCCGCGGCTTGCGGCAGGCTCTCGGCCATACCGCGGAGGAAAGAACGGCCGAGGTCGTGCTCGTGCAGCATCACGCCGACGGGACCGTGCTCGCGCGGAGCGCCTTTCTCTTCGAGCATGACAAATAAGTGGTTCTCTTCCTTGCCGTGATGGCAGCCATCGGCAAAAGTGCGGATGAAGTCGATGAATTGCTCGGCCGTGTCGCGATCAACCTTGACGGCAGCGCGACTCTGCGTGACAAAGTGCTGCAAGCTATCGAGGATCACCTCAATAATGCGGTGCTCGTCACTGAGGATTTGGGTCGGCTTCATAGAATACTCCTAAGCAATAATGTTGAAGTTGAAATAAGGAAACAATAGAAATCACATCTACTTATCTCATTATGGTCAATGAACTAGGTCAAAGGTGCACCTTCTTCTCAATGAGATCGAGGAGTGAGGTTTCGTGCAAGAAGCCAAGATACTGCTCGCGGATCGACTTCCATTGGTGGTGCACGGCACAGGGTTCCGCTTCGTTGCAGAAGCCGCGGCCCATAAAGCAATTGCCCCAGCGTGAGATATTATCAATCGGGTCGACGACTTCGAAAAGCGATATCTCGTCCGCAGAGCGGGCAAGTCGGAAGCCACCGCCGAAGCCCTTCTGGGAGACAACCAGCCCTTCACCGGCGAGTGACTTCAGCAGCTTCCCCAAGTAGTTTTGTGGGGCACCGACCGTCCTGGCGATTTCCGCAGCGCCGGCGTACTTACCCGGGGCGAGTTTTGCCATTTCCGTAAGGGCCATAACAGCGTGTATGCTTGACTTCGACAACATATAATCTAATCGCATGCCAATATGCGATTATACTATCGGCTTGTCAAGGGAGTTTGTAAATTTTTTTTGCGATTATTCTGCTTCCCGATCAAGTCCCCTTACAAGTCCTTGCACAACAACAACTAACTCTCCCTTAAGTATCTTTGAAGCGAGTGTTGAGCGCGCTATTTCGAGGTCAGACCGGATGATCTCCTCGTACTTCTTGGTCAGTTCCCGGCAGATTACCACCTGTCGCTTCCCCAGTAAAGCATACAGCAGGTCGAGCAACTTATGGATCTTGAATGGAGACTCATAGAACACCAGAGTTTCACGGCGGTCTGCCAGTGACTCGATGACGGCCTTGCGTTTCCCTGCCGTCTGCGGGAGAAAGCCGTAGAAGATGAAAGCATCGGTAGGCAAACCGCTGATGGACAGCGCGGTAATTGCGGCACATGGGCCGGGAATAGCAATGACCTCGATCGAGTGCCTGATCGCCTCGCGGACAATGATGAAGCCGGGATCAGAGATCGAGGGGGTTCCGGCGTCGGAAATCAACGCCACGCTTTCACCGGCAAGAATGCGCGCGAGAATCTTATCTGAAACAGCGCGCTCGTTGAAGTTGTGATAAGCGATCAGGGGTTTGTGAACGTCGAAGTGATCGAGCAGGACGCGCGAAGTGCGAGTGTCCTCGCAAGCAATGAAATCGACGTTTCGGAGAGTCTCGACGGCGCGAAACGTGATATCACCGAGATTTCCGATTGGTGTAGCGACAAGATAAAGGCTTCCGGCTGAAGTCATAGGTGCAACTAATCACTCTCAATTCTGGCAGCAAGCGTGATCGGAGACGCACAAATCCTGTGCACTCGTCGGTGACCAGCGGTGTCTGTGGCGGCCCATTCCCTGTCAAGTCAACCAGTTAAGGGTGTCGGCACGAAGTTTGCCAATTCACTGCGTGGGGCGATGATGCCCGTGTCCGGGCAATGGAAACGGAGGAGAAGATGAGAACAGCTTTGACGGTACTCATGTCGCTTCTGCTGGCAGCCAACGCATTCGGCGTAAGCAAGAACAAGAAGGGCACGACGCAAGTCAAGCGAGTGGTGGTGCAGCAGTCCGAGCCGGAGTCGGTGCGACTGGGGTGGTATTTGTCACCGGCACTGAAGTTCGGCAAGATTGACGGAGAGACAGAGACCATGCTGGGTATCCGGGGCGGATTGGAATTCAATCAGTCAATCTATCTGGGGCTGGCGGCGTACGGACTGCCGGAAGACAAGTATGATGACCCATTTCACGATCGCTATTTTGACGACGATGAATGGGCGATGGGTTACGGCGGTCTCGAAGTGGGATTAATCAGCGGTCGGCCGCGCAACGGTCAGATCTCGTTGGGGGTGTTGATCGGCGGTGGTTCGGTGAATATCGACGAAAACTTCTTTGAGTCGCATTTCGGCGATTATGACGGTTTCTTCGTGCTGGAACCGCAGATGGACATGACGCTGAGCTTTTCGCGAAATGTGCGTTTGAGCCTCGGCGCCAGTTATCGATTCATTGATGATCTTGAGAGCGTGCGTTATTCAGTGGACGATTTGGAGGGGCCGAGTTTCAATCTGACCCTGGGACTTGGGCGGTTTTAGTTCGACCGGGACCAGAGCGACGCCATATATCTGATTGACAGCGGGAGTCGGGAGTGTCTATAATGGGGCACTCTCTAAAAAGGAGAAGTTGAGAATATGGCGTCGGTTAACAAAGCGATTTTGATTGGCAATCTCGGCAAGGACCCAGATCTGCGGTATACGCCCTCCGGTGTGGCGGTCTGCACTTTTTCCATCGCGACGACGGAAAAGTGGAAGGACAAGAACACCAACGAAATGAAAGAGACGACCACCTGGCACAATATTGTGTTATGGCGGCGGCAGGCGGAGATCGCCAAAGAGTATCTTCAGAAAGGCTCCCCGGTTTACATCGAGGGGCGGATTCAGACCCGGAGCTACGACGACAAGGAAGGCAACAAAAAGTGGATCACAGAAATCGTCGGTGACCGACTGCAGTTGCTGGGACGCCGCGGTGAGGCGCCCGAGCCGAGTAGCGCGCCGGGACCGGAGGCTCAAGAAGCACCGCCGCTGACGGAAGAGGATGACGACCTCCCGTTCTAAATTCAACCGCATGATCAGGAATCTGACCGGGGTGGGGATTTTTGTCCTCACCCTGTTTCTTTACCTGCTGACACGATATCCGAGTGTGGCGTATATCGACTCCGGGGAGTTGGCTGTCGTCAACGGGACGCTCGGAATTGCGCACCCGACGGGCTATCCGCTGTACACGATCCTGGGGCGGCTATTCGCCTTGCTGCCGCTGGAGTTGATGACGACGCAGGTGATGTTTGGGGCTCTGTGCACCGCGGTCGCCGCTGCGGTCTTGTTCTTCACTTTCGTTCGCTACTGCGACCGTCACGAGCCCGCACCAATCTCAGTGTTGGCGATGCTGACGCTGCTGTTTGCCAGTGCGCCGCTAATCTGGGCGCAAGGTACGACAAATGAAGTGTATTCCTTGCATCTGCTGTTCATCAGCTTGATCCTGGCGTTGCTGCTGTCGCCGTTGGATACGCGGCGGCGGGTTATGGGGCCGTACGCGGTGGCGCTGGCTTTCGGCAATCACATGTCGACGGTCCTGCTGCTGCCGGCGATCGCAGTCCATTTGTACAGCCAGCGCGCGCTGATCGCGAGAACGAAGCAAATAATCCCATTGAGTCTGAGTGCGGTTGTGGTGGGGGCGTCGCTCTATTTGTACCTGCCTGTGCGCGCAGCGCTGGATCCGATCTTCAACTGGGGGCAGCCGCACACCTGGGAGAATTTCGTGCGGCATGTAACCGGTTGGCAGTATCAGGTATGGATGTTCTCCAAGAGTCCCGGCGAGCTGGCGGGGAATCTTTGGGATTTCGCCCAAATTTTCTACGAGCAGTTCCCAGCATTGTTCTGGCTGCCGGTTGCTTTGGGAACAATCACTGCCTGGCGACGGCACCGACATCTGGCGATGCTCTTGAGTTGTTTTCTCGTGTTCAACTGTCTCTATGCCCTGAACTTTTCGATTCCCGACATCGACAACTACCTGCTGCCATCGGTGGTAGCGCTGTTTGGTTTTGGGTGCCTGGGGGTGTGGTGGTTGATCGAGCGGCTGCGCGTGTCGGCAGGGATAGCGGCCGGAGCCGTGGCGGCCTTGGTGGTCTGGGGACTAATGCTCAACTGGCAGGAATACGATCAGTCACGAAATCACGCGCCGCTGGATGGTGTTCACAATCTCTATGCATCCGCGGAAACAAACGCGCTGATTTTCTGCGCCGACTGGGATATCGTCAGTCCCTGGCTGTACTCACACTTTGCCTTAAGCGAGCGGCCGGACGTGATCCTGATCGACAACGAGTTAGCGCGGCGGTCGTGGTATTTCGACTGGATCCGGCATGTTGATGCGCGGCTGTACGAGCACGCCCAACCGGAAATTGAGGCGTTCCTGCCGCAGGTGCAGAAGTTCGAACGCAATGAGCCTTACGATCCACAGCAGATTGAGACGGCATACCAACGGATGTTGATGAAGTTTCTGCAGTATCGCGCGCGGCCGCTGTATATCGATCAATCGGCGAACCTGTCGTTTCCACCACCGGGGGAGATTCTGGTCAGCGGGCAACTCTTGCGCATCGTTCGCGACGGTGAGGCTGCGGTAGAGCGAAAGATCGTGTTGCGGGAGCCACGTTTCGGCAAGCCAGGCGACGCGCTCAACGTGCGCGAACGCTTCAACCTTGAGAAGTATGAGCGGATGGTGGGCGCGGCTTCCGACGTACCCGACTCAAATTCGGCACGCTGAGTCTACGGACAGGCAGCACAGGGCGCCGGTCCGCCGGCGAAGATGTAGTTGATCAAATAGACCGCGTCGGATATCGAAACGCTGCTGGAGCAATCGGCATCGGCGGCAGTGGTGTTCGGGGCCGGTCCGCCGGCGAAGATATAATTGATCAAATAAACCGCATCCGAGATCGATACGACGCCGGAGTTGTCGGCATCACCACAGACAGTTGCGGGCGGTCCGACGGTGAGCGCGTACGACTGCAGCAATGACTTTGGGGGCACACTCGAATCGTATAACTGCATTGTGAAATAGAAGGTGGCCTCGTAGCCAGGGGTCCCAGACAGCACGCCGACGGTGTCGCCGTCAAACTGCATGCCGTAGGGCAGATCGCCGCCCCAGAGATTCCAGTGATACGGCTCGACGCCGCCGACCGCCTCGAATTTGAGATAGTACGGCACGCCGAGTTCGGCGTCGGGACAGACGGTGGTGACGGCATGCATCGTAAACGGCACCTGGGTGACATCGCGCAGAATCCACTGTTGCGGGTCAAACTGCACGGCGGTCGCCGAGTCGGTCAGGTGAATGCGATAAACCTGCTCCCACCACTGGTTGAAGACCGACGTATCGCGGGCGCCGGCGGTGGTATTCAGGTGCAGCCGAACCGGCATCTGGAAGAGTGGATAGAGCTGCTGAACCTGTTCGATGCAAAGATCCAGATTGAAGCCGCCGCCGGGGTCGGGGGAGCACTGCCAGGAGTATTCATAGCTGGGGTGGCCGTTGCCGTAGATCCACTCATTGAAGAACCAGCTCATGTCGCGGCCGACGCTGGCGGAGATTGACGCCGAGAGATCCTCCGTCGTGGCGGAGCCGTAGCGGAATGGTCCGCCGGTCCATTCCTTGATCGCGCGGAAGAAGGTGGAATCACCGAGGACGCCGCGGAGCATATGCACAACCCAGGCGCCCTTGTTGTACGATAGGTTGCCGTCGAAGATGACTTCAGTCAGCGGATCTTCGACATAGATTGTACCCTCACCCATGTACTTCAGCGTTTGCATGTGATTGAGGTATGCCTGCAAGCTGCCGTAAGCGCCTTCGTAGAAGATCGCTTCGGAAAAAGTTCCGAAACCCTCGTTGATCCAAATGTGATGGAAAGTTTTGCAGGTGATCATGTCGCCCCACCACTGATGCGCGTTCTCGTGAATCAGCAGGTATTCGGGATCGTAAAAGGAAAACGGGTCGTGGAACGAGCAGGTTTGGTGCTCCATGGTGCCGTAGATGCCGCAGTTGACGTTCGCGAGTTTTTCATTGACGAAGGGGTAGATGCCGAAGGCGTCGCTGTAGATGTTGAGCATCGGTATCGTCAGCGTATCGAACAGGGTGATGTAATTCCAGGCGTTGGGGAAGGCGTAGCTGTAGACCGGCATGGAATGACCATCGTAGTTCCAGGTGTTCTGATCGACGACGAAATTGGCGACCGACAGTGCCACCAGGTAGGTCGTGATCGGGTAACGATGTTTCCAGTGAAACAGGCGACGGCCACCGCCGAGATCGGTGTTGGACAGCATGACGCCGTTGGTGGCGGCCGTCATGGTGGCGGGGCATTCGATCCAGAGCTCGACAGAATCAGCTTTATCTTCGGGAGTGTCTTTGCAGGGCCACCAGTTGCGGGAGCCAAAGGGTTCGGTGGCGGTCCAGCAGACGAGATTACCGTTATTGTTCATAAAGCCCATACCGCCATCGGTGTAGCCATAGCCAGAATAGGGTTGGCCATGGTAGTAGACGTTCATGGAGAATCTCTGCCCGGCCGGTTGCGGTACCGGCAGCGTGATGCTCAGGGTCGCACCGACATGGGAGCGGACGGCCATCTGACCATTGACCTTGACGGAATCGACGATCAGTTGATTAATCAGGTCGAGATCGACAACGGATAGGTTGTTGACCCGCGACTCGATCTGATAGTCGATCGCGGCAACGATCGACTCGGAGGTGAAATTGATGCTGACGTGGATGCCGTAGTACTTGACATCGTAATCGGATTGATTTGCATTGAGCAGGCGCGCCTGATTGACAAGGCCGCGCTTGACGGCCAGTTCACGGCGCTCGCTTTCGAGGCGATAGTACTCCCGGCGGCGGGCTTGTTCGGCAGCGATCTGCTCTGAGCTCAGGTGACGGGGGTCGTAGCGAGCCGGCTGAGCGAAGCCGGCGGACGCCAGGACGAAGACAACAAGGAAAGCGATTCTGATTAGCATGACTCCTCCGGCAAGTACGACGCTAATATACACAAAGTTGTCAAATTTGCGACGGGCAAATTGGGGAAAGAGCCTGATTCAACAAATCGGAGAGCGGATCGTCATGAGGAATGGCCGCGACTTCCCGACGAGCCGAGCAACCTCATGAGGGTCAAAATGTTCAAGCGATTTCTGCCGCTGGTGGCGATTGGTGTGGTGGTGCTGATGGCCTGCGGCTGTGCGCAGCGCAAGATGACGCGTTTCGAGATCGACTACATGGTGCTGGAGGCCGACCGGCTGGTCGTTCTGGCTGACCTCGACAGCGCAGCAATCCTGCTGAACGAGCTGGCGCTGCGCAACCCGCGCGATACGATGCTGCTGTTACGACAGGGGCTAATCAACCGCGAGTTGCAGACGGTAGAGGGGCGGCGCAAGTCGGAGACGGCGCTGAAGCGACTGGTGGAAATGTACCCCAAGAATCCGCAGTATCACATCGAGTTGGCCAAGACTCTGATTGCACAGAGCTACGAAATGCAGGGGCGCGGCGAATTGGCGCGAGCCATTGAATTGGAGCCGGACGATGAAACGCCCTACCTGATCTTGGGCGATTTGTACCGACGCCCATACTTCCTGAACGATTTTGAGGATCGGCGCGATTCGGCAATCGTGGTGTTGAAAGCCCTTGTCGGGCAGAAACCGAACTCGCTTGCAGGTCTGGTCCGGCTGGCGGAGGTCTACGGCGTCAGCGGGAAGCTGGACAGTGCAGAGGTGTTTGCGCAGCGGGCGTACTGGCTAGATACGCTGGCAGTGCGAACGAATCTGGCGCTGGGGTATATCCACTACGGCAAGCGCAACTTCGACGAGGCCGCCGCCAACTTTGCCATCGCGCTGGCCGGGATGACCGATCGCGAGCGCGACGGATTTGAATCGCTGGAATATCTGGTGTCGCCGCAACATTGGCCCGCAGTGATGCAACTGAGCCCAGCACGGATGGACTCGCTGCGGACGGCATTCTGGTTTGCGGCTGACAGCGATCCGACCACGCGGGTCAATGAGCGGCAAGTCGAACACTACGCGCGGGTATGGCTGGCCAATTTGTTGTTCAGTGACGAGCGGGGCGAGCGAGC
>WBZO01006727.1_pt1 | contig 10996 bp, 8 predicted proteins | sample 5204261 | NCBI WGS metagenome assembly WBZO01 (sample SAMN12412400, study PRJNA552823) | activated sludge metagenome | isolation source: activated sludge from anammox sidestream of wastewater treatment plant... | place: USA: North Carolina | collected 2017-09
GTCGACGTGACCGACCCGCAGGCCTTCGCCGCCGCGATCCGGCCGAACACCCGCGCGTTGTTCGCCGAGAGCCTGGGCAACCCGAGCCTGCTGCAGCTGGACATCGCCGCGGTCGCCGAGCTCGCGCACGCGCACGGGCTGCCGCTGATCGTCGACAACACGGTGCCGTCGCCGTACCTGTGCAACCCGATCGCGCTCGGCGCCGACCTGGTCGTGCACGCGGCCACCAAGTACCTCGGCGGCCACGGCAGCGTGCTCGGCGGGGTGGTGGTCGAGTCGGGGCGCTTCCCGTGGGACAACGGCAAGTTCCCGGGCATGACCGAGCCCAGCCCCGGCTACCACGGCGTGCGCTTCCACGAGACCTTCGGCGACTTCGGCTTCACGATGCGCTGCCGGATGGAGACGCTGCGGGTGTACGGCGCGGCGCTGGCGCCGGCCAGCGCCTGGCAGATCCTGCAGGGGGTGGAGACGCTGCCGCTGCGGATGGAGCGGCACAGCCGCAACGCGCTCGCGGTTGCACGCTTCCTGCAGGCGCACCCGCGCGTCGGCTGGGTCAACTATCCGGGCCTGCCCGAGCACCCGCAGCACGCGCTGCTGCGCCGGCAGATGCGCGCGCTCGACGGCGAGCCGATGGCCTCGGGGCTGCTCGCCTTCGGCGTGAAGGGCGGGGCAGCGGCCGGCGCGAAGTTCATCGAGGCGGCCCAGTTCATGAGCCACCTGGTCAACATCGGCGACACGCGCACGCTGATCAGCCACCCGGCGACGACCACCCACCGCCAGCTGGACGAAGCGCAGCAGCGCGCCGCCGGCGTGCTGCCCGACATGGTGCGGATCTCGGTCGGGCTGGAGCACGTCGACGACATCCTGTGGGACATCGACCAGGCGCTGGCGCGGGCGACGGATTGAGCGCCGGGCCGGGCTGTCTGCGCGCGTCCTCGCAGGCGGCAGCCGGCGCGCTGGCGCGGGTCAGGCGGGCGTGGTCTCCCGCTGCGCCGCCACGCCGCCCGCGGCCACTTGCGGCGCGTAGGTCGCGACGCGGTTGCGGCCGAGCTGCTTGGCCGCGTACAGCGCGTCGTCGGCCTCGCGCCACGCGGCCTCCCAGCGGTCCAGCGATCCGAACGCGCGCGACACGCCGACGCTGACGGTGCAGCGCACCGCCCGCTGGCCGGCCCCAGGCAGCGCGACCCGCAGCTCGCCGACGCCGTGGCGCACGCGTTCGGCCAGCGCCTGCGCCACGCCTGCATCGGCGCCGACGCAGCCGATCACGAACTCCTCGCCGCCGACGCGGGCGATGAAGTCGCCGGCGCGAACCTGGCCGCGCAGCGTGGCGGCGACCGCCTCGAGCACGCGATCGCCGACCGCGTGCCCGTGCTCGTCGTTGATCCGCTTGAAGTGGTCGACGTCGATCTGCAGCAGCGTGACCGCGGGCGTGCCGCGCTGCGCGAAGTGGCGCGCGAGCAGCTCGTCCAGGCCGTTGCGGTTGAGCAGCCGCGTCAGCGCGTCGCGGCTGGCCAGCTCGGCGAGCCGTGCCTGCAGCCGCAGGAAGGCCATCCACAGGAAGTTGATCGTCTGCAGGATCACCGCGATCGTCGCGTACGCGTAGTACACGCCGGCCTGGGTGCTGCCGTACATCGTGCCGACGCCGGCGTGCACGATCGTCGCGCCGCGCAGCAGCGTCAGCAGGCCGAGGGTGCCGACCAGCAGCGTCGTCACCAGCATCGGCACGCGCACCACCGGGTCGTCGCGGCGCAGCCACGAGGCGAGCGCGGTCGCGCCGAGCGCCAGCCAGATCGCGCCGAGCGCGAAGTTCAGCAGCGCCAGCCGGCCCTGCAGCCCCCACCGCCAGGTGGCGAAGGCCAGCAGCAGCAGGTAGGCCGCGCCGGCAGCGGCGACGCCGCGCCATGGGTGCGCGGTGCGTGCCAGGAAGCGGCGCAGGCCGGCCAGGAACATCAGCCCGGCAGCGACCATCAGCAGGTCGAAGGCCGGCGACGCTGCGGTCGCCGTGTCCAGCCCTTCGACGATCCGCGCCAGGTACGCGCTGCCGAACAGGATCGCCGCCGCCGACCACATCCCGATCCCGCTGCCCGGGGCCATCCGGCGCACGATCAGGTAGTACAGCCCGCCCGAGCAGATCATGTTGATCGCGAGCAGCAGGACGAGGGTCGTGGTCTCCATGGTGATCCCGGCAGTCTGACATGCGGCGGGGCCGATTCGCGCCGCGCGCGGCGCGCGAACTCCCGCTCGGCGCCACTTGGGTCACGCCTTGCTGCGCTGCAGCGACCGGGTGCCGGGGCCTCGGGGGGGGGGGGGCGAAGCCCGCGCCGCCTGGGGCCGCCGGCTCTTCAGTGCAGGCCCGCGCCGGCCAGCCCCGGAAACAGCTTGATCAGCCCGTCGGCCATGATCTCCACCGCCAGCGCGGCGAGGATCAGCCCCATCAGCCGGGTCATCACGTTGATGCCGGTGCGCCCGAGCGCGCGCGAGATCCGCCCCGACGCGCTGAACGCCAGCCAGACCGCCAGGCCGATGACCACGCCGTAGCCGACCAGCACCGCCAGCTCCCACCAGTGGCGGGTCTTCTCCGCGTAGATCACCACCGTCGAGATCGTCGCCGGGCCGGTCAGCAGCGGGATCGTCAGCGGCACGATCGCGATGCTGTCGCCGGCGTCGAGCTTGTCGTCGGCGTCGCTCACCGCGTCGCCGCGCGCCTCGGGCGGCTTCGCGTTGAGCATCTGCAGCGCCGAGATCAGCAGCAGCGTGCCGCCGCCGACCTCGAAGGACGCGAGCGAGATGCCGAAGAAGCCGATGATCTGCAGTCCGGCCAGCGCGCTCACCGAAATCGTCATGAACGCGGCGAACGCGGCGACGTGCGCGGTGCGCCGCCGCTGCAGCGGGTTCAGGCCCTGGGTGAAGTGGATGAAGAAGGGCACCGCGCCGATCGGGTTGACGATGGCCAGCAGCGCGATCAGCGGCTTGATGATCTCCATGCGCGATTCTCGCGTGCGGCCCGGCGGGGCGGCTCGGGCGCATCCTGGCTGTTGCCGGGCGGTGCGCCGGCGGCAGCGCGAAGCACCGCTCGCGCGCCCCGGTATGGACCGTGCACCGCCGCTGCGACCGGTGGAGGTTGTCGCTCGCGGCTGCGGGCGAGGCGGTGGGTGCATCGCCGATCCGCTGTGCCGGGCGCGGTCGAAGCCGCGGGGCGCGCGTGGATCGCCGGGTGCATCGCCGGCCGATCGGGGGCCGCGAGCAGCACGCGCACCCGGTGCGAGCGCCTTCAGCCGATGGCGCGCTCGGCGCGTCGATCGCCGCAGCTCAGGTTGCGCGCGCAGCGGCGCGTGGCCGCGGCGGCGGGCTGCGGCGCTGCGGCGACAGGCCGAACCAGGGCCGCAGCCCGCCGCTGCCGCGCGCCAGTTGCCATGCGGCGAAGCCGCCGCCGGAAGTCAGCCCGACGATCAGCAGCGCCTCCAGACCCGCCGGCAAGGCCAGCGGGCGCAGCGCCACGGCCGCGCCGACGATGATCGTCTGGTGCACCAGGTACAGCGGGTACACGGCTTCGGTCAACGCTGCACGCCAGCGGTGGTCGCGGTTCAGGTGGCGGCGCGCGAAGCCGAGGGCAGCGGCCACGCCGCCCCACTGCGCGGCGGCGAAGGCCAGGCGCACCGGCGCACGCCAGAGCTCGGGCACCGCCGGCCAGCCGGGCAGCCATGCGGGCACGATCACCAGCACCAGCCAGCCGGCCAGGCCCAGCGCCAGCGCCGGCCAGCGCAGCGCTGAAAGCGCATCGAGCAGCGCGCGGCGGCGTGCGAGCAGCACGCCGAACGCGAACATCGCGCCGTAGCTGGCGTGCGCCGCCCAGTCGCCGAACAGCGCGTGGGTCTCGGGCAGCTGCGGAAACAGCCCCAGGCGCAGGCCGCCGAACAGCAGCAGCGGCGCCAGCAGCAGCCGCCGGCCCGCCAGCCGGGCCAGCGCATCGGCGATGCGCCGCAGACCCGCGTGCGGCAGCAAGCGCAGCGCCGCCAGCAGCAGCATCGTGTACACCCACACATAGGGCAGGAACCACAGGTGGTTCCAGGTGGGCAGGATCAGGCATTCCCTGGCGCTGCAGAAGCCCGTGTAGGCGCTGAAGTACAGGCGCAGGAACTCGAGGTAGTCGCCGCTGTAGCCGAACTGCTCGCGCACCTGCAGCCAGGCCTGCGGCGGCACGACCACCGCCATCCCGAACAGCAGCGGCAGCAGCAGCCGCTTCGAGCGCTCGCGCGCCAGCGCGGCGCGGCCGAGCATCAGCCCGGTGGCCAGCCCCGAGACCACGAACAGCAGGCTCATGCGCCACGGGTTGGAGAGGCGCATCAGCGGCTCGAGCGCGGCGTAGGTCGGCGCGTGTTTGACGTGCCAGCCCCAGGGCACGTAGTACATGCCGACGTGGTAGAGCATCAGCAACGCAAAGGCGCCGATGCGCAGCCAGTCGGCGAAGACCAGGCGTTGTGCGGGCAGGGGATCGAACTTCATCGCGCCAGCGTAGGCCGACACTTCCGCGCGGGCGAGAGGATTGGGGCGAAATGCGCCGTGCGTGGGGCAAGGCAGCCGGCAAGCGCTCAAGGGCTTCACGGACCGACCGGGCGCGATCTCAGGCGCTGGACAGAACGACGTCCAGACGTCTATGATGCTGTGCCTTCATCCAGTCTTCAACCATGCCACGCAGACGTCCCGGGCAGGTGCGCGATGCGATCGTCCAGGTACTCGAGCGCAGCCCACGCGGCGCGGCGGTTGCCGAGGTGTGCTCGCAAGTGTCGCAGCTGATCGGTGAAGCGGTGCCGCCCTCGTCGGTGCGCTCGTACCTGCGGTTGAACACGCCCGAGCTGTTCGCCCGCTCCGAGCGCGGCCAGTATGTCCTCGCCGGCTTTGCCGCCGACGAGCCTGCCGCCAGGGCTATCCCCGAACCCGCGCAGGCGCAACACCGCATCGGCCGCGCCCGCCTGGTGCAGGCCGACTGCATCGAGTGGCTGGCGCAGCAGCCGCGCCGGTCGATCCATGCCGTCGTCACCGATCCGCCCTACGGGCTGGTCGAATACACCGCCGCTGAGCAGCGCAAGCTGCGTGCCGGTCGCGGCGGCGTGTGGCGCATCCCGCCGAGCTTCGACGGCGCCAAGCGCTCGCCGCTGCCGCGCTTCACGGTGCTGACTGCCACCGACCTCGACGCGCTCGACCGCTTCTTCGACGACTGGGCGCGCGCGCTGCTGGAAGTACTGGTGCCCGGAGCGAACGTGGTGGTGGCGAGCAACCCGCTGCTGTCGCACCGCGTGTCGAACGCGCTTGCCCGCGCCGGGCTCGAGCGGCGCGGCGAGCTGGTGCGCCTGGTAATGACGATGCGCGGCGGCGACCGCCCCAAGCACGCCCATGTCGAGTTCGACGGCGTCAGCGTGATGCCGCGCTCGATGTGGGAGCCCTGGCTGCTGTTCCGCCGTCCGCTCGAAGGCCGGGTGCAGGACAACTTGCGCCGCTGGGGCACTGGCGGGTTCAGGCGTATCGGCGACGACAAGCCCTTCGGCGACGTCATCGCCTCGTCGCCGACCCGCGCCGCCGAGCGCAAGCTCGCCAACCACCCGAGCCTGAAGCCGCAGGCCTTCCTGCGCCAACTGGTGCGCGGTGTGCTGCCGCTCGGGCAGGGCGTGGTGCTCGACCCGTTCGCCGGCTCGGGGTCGACCCTCGCTGCGGCCGAAGCCGTGGGCTACGACAGCATCGGCGTCGAGCGCGACGCCGAGTACTTCGCACTCGCGGTGCAGGCGGTCCCGCGGCTGGCGGCGATGCCCGTGCCGGCTGGTCAGGCGCGGTAAATCCAGGACTGGCGCAGCTTCGAGATACCCTGCGCGTGCAGGGTCGCGGTGCGCGTGCCGAGTTCGCCACGCTCGTTGCGCCTGAAGTCGGCGACCGTGACGTAGCCGAGATAGATCTCGGTGAAGCTCATCGCTCGCCGCTCGCGCGCCGGCTCGGTGGCGTTGTCGACGCCGTAGACGAACACGCACATCCACTGCTCGCGTGCGCCATGCGTGTCGACCGCGCCGCCAGTCTTCCGCGTGGTCTTGATCTCGATACCCTTGTCGCCGGCCTTGACCGCGTTGCCGGCGTACTCGCCCTTCAGGACCAGGTCCGGGTGGCCGTTGAAGTACTGGTTCACGACCAGCGCGCGCGAATGTTTGGCGAGACTCGCGGTCAGCATGTCGGACAGCACGCCGGACATGATCGCCGGGCGCAGGGTGTCGTCGAGCCGGTCCAGGCCCTTGGCCTCCAGGCCGGTGTTGACGTCGTGGAAGAAGTCGTACACGTCCTGCACTGCTGCGCGGATGTCGTCGAGCCGGAGTTCGTACGGCAGCACCGCGAGCGGGTTGAACTTCGACGGATCGAGGGCGTTGCGCTTGACCACCATGGGCATGTTTCGCTTTGCTGCCGGCGTTCGGACTGGTCGTCGTCCGCGGGGCGATCGACGGCGGCGCATGATAGGGCGCGGGCCGGCGACGCATCTCGCGCGTTGGGCTTGGCTCTGCGCAATTGCGCGGGGCTCCTGCCTTTCGGGGCTCGGGTTGTTTGCGTTCACACCCCGAGCGCCCGCTGCAGCCCCTCGCGCCAGGGCCGGCTGCAAGCCAGGCGCGTACCGTCGCGCAGCGCCACCGTCGCATTGCCGCGGCCGGCGGCCTCGACCGCGCTGACCGCAGCCAGCGCCACCGCGCGGCTGCGGTGGATGCGCACGAAGCCCGGGCCCAGGTCGGCGAGCAGGCCGTCCAGCGTGCGCCGCAGCAGGTGCATGCGCTGCGCGCCGTGCAGCTCGACGTAGTTGTCGGCCGCCTGCAGCCACAGCAGTTCGCTGCAGTCGATGACGTGCAGCTGCCCGCGCTCGGCCACCACCAGCCGCGCCGGCGCCGGCCGCGCCGCGGCCTGCGGCCGGCGCTGGCGGATGCGCCCGATCGCACGCGCCAGCCGGGCCGGGTCGACCGGCTTGAGCAGGTAGTCCAGCGCGGCGGCGTCGAAGGCGGGCAGCGCGTAGTCGTCGTAGGCGGTGACGAAGACCACAGCGGGACCGTCTTCGGGCAACGACGCGGCGACGTCCAGGCCGCTCAGCTCGGGCATCTGCACGTCCAGCAGCAGCGCGTCGGGCCGCAGCGATTCGGCCAGCGCCAGTGCCTGCAGGCCGCTGCCGGCCTCGCCCACCACCTGCACCCCGGGCAGCGCGGTCAGCAGGCGCCGCAGCCGCGCGCGCGCCGGCGGTTCGTCGTCGACGACCAGCAGGCGCAGCGGCTCAGCCATGCGCGGGCAGCTCCAGCCGCGCGACGCAGCCGCCGCCCGCGCGCGGCTCCAGGCGCAGCGATGCGGCCTCGCCGTAGAGCGAGCGCAGGCGCTGGCGCAGGTTGTCCAGCGCGACGCCGTGGCTTGTCGCATCGGCGCCGAGCGGCCCGGGCCCGTCGTCGGTGACGCTGACGAGCAACCGGCCGCCCTCGACGCGCACGGTGATGCGCAGCGTGGTGAGCGCGGCGCGCGGCTCGACCGCGTGCACGAAGGCGTTCTCCAGCAGCGGCTGCAGCGACAGCGCCGGCACCTCGATGGCCGGCGCGGCGCTGACGTCCCACAGCAGCCGCACGCGATCGGCGCCGAAGCGCTGCTGCATCAGCTCGGCGTAGCTGCGCGCCAGCGCCAGCTCGTCGGCCAGCGGGTGCAGCGGCCGGCGCGCGGCCTGGGTGGCGGCGCGCAGCAGCGTCGACAGCCGCAGCAGCGCGGCGTCGGCGGCGTCGGCATCGGCGTGCACCAGGCCGGCGATGGTGTTGAGCGCGTTGTGCAGGAAGTGCGGCTGCATCTGCTGCGTCAGCTGCGCCAGCCGCGCCTCGCTGGTCAGGCGCTCGAGGCGTTCGGCGCGCAGCCGCTCGGCGGCCATCGCCTGGTGCGAGCGCAGCGCGAACACGACGCCGGCGAACAGCAGGTAGAAGACCGCGAACTTCAGTCCCTCGTAGGCCAGCACCTCGGGCCAGGGCTGGTGCGGGTAGTCCAGGCCAAAGACGGCGCGCACCGCGTGGCGCATGCCGTAGAGCAGCGCGACGAAGGCCAGCGCGACCAGCGGCGTCCAGCGCAGCACGCGCCAGAACCAGTGCGCCGGGCGGCCCAGCCAGGGGTCGTCTCGCGGCGTAAGGCGCCAGCGCCAGACCGCCACTGCGGTGGCCGCGAGCATCGACGAGACTTCGTAGAACAGCGGCCAGGGCGCGAGCGGCTGCCCCGCGTACCAGCGTTCCTGCAGGCCGACCAGCACCATCAGCAGGCAGAAGGCCGCCCAGACCGCCGCCAGGCGCGGGCTGATCGGGGCAGCAGTGGGAGCGGGCATCGACCGCATCATGCGCGCGCGCAGTCGAGGTGGCGAGCGACGCACGCAGGCGCGATCCGGCGCGCAGGCCTGCAGTCTGGTGATCGAGCGCGCAGCCGGGTACGTGGACTCCTGACCTGCAGCGCGGTGCGCAGCGCAGGCGGCGGCGGGGCTGGGCTGCACGGCGCAGCGCTTGCGCTGCGCTGCTGCAGCGTTCGCCCACGGTCGCGTTCAGGCGCGCCCACGCCGTTCCAGGCGCGGCGGTCCACACCCGCCCGGCGGCGCATGACCATCCGGCCGGTCCGGCCGCCGCCCGCGCGTAGCATCGCCGTCACCCCGTGTCGCGGAGCCCGGCTTGAAGATCAACGTCCTGTCCGATCTGCACTTGAGCGTGGGCGCGCTCGAGCGGCCGCGCACCGACGCCGACCTGATCGTGCTCGCCGGCGACGTTGCCCGCCCGCAGGCGGCGGCCGAGTGGGCGCTGGGGCTGGATCGGCCGGTGCTGTACGTGATCGGCAACCACGAGTTCTACGGCAGCAGCATCGAGGCCACGCGCGCCGAGCTGGCGCGGCTGTTCGCCGGCACCCACGTCCACCTGCTCGACGACGGCGAGCAGGTGATCGACGGCGTGCGCTTCCTGGGCAGCACGCTGTGGACCGACTTCCGGCTGGCCGGGGACGACGCGGTCGCGCAGCAGGCGGCGGTCGAGCAGGCGCTGAAGTTCAACCGCGACTACAGCCGCATCCGCATCGGCGACGCACCGTTCACGCCGGCGGCGTCGGCGGCGCTGTTCGCACGCCACGCCGCCTGGCTCGAGCAGCGGTTGGCCGCGCCGCACCCCGGGCCGACGGTGGTGATCACCCACCACGCACCGGCACGCGGCAGCATCCATCCGCGCTTCGCCGGCTCGCCGCTGAACAACTGCTTCGTGTCCGACGCGCAGTGGCTGATCGACGGCAGCCGCGTCGGCCTGTGGATCCACGGCCACACCCACGACAGCTTCGACTACCGGGTCAACGGCACCCGGGTGCTGTGCAACCCGCGCGGCTACTTCAAGGACGGGGCCAACGAGAACCCGCGGTTCGACCCGCGGCTGGTCGTCGAAGTCTGAAGCGGCGCGCGGCGCCGCGCGCGCAGCGCGCGCCGTGGCCGCCCGACCCCGGACGCGATTGCGGTCGCAGCGCGTCGGTATAGTGGCGCAGGCGGTGCGCCGGCGTGCGGATCCGGCGGCGCCGAACGGTGGAGGCGAAGCGATGAGCATCTACGACCAGGATCTGGACAAGACGGCCGCCAACTTCACGGCGCTCAGCCCGGTGAGTTTCGTCGAGCGCAGCGCCGAGGTCTTCGGCGACCTGCCGGCGGTGGCGCACGGCGCGCGCCGCTACACCTGGGCGCAGTGTCGCGAGCGCAGCGCGCGGCTGGCGGCGGCGCTGCGCAGCTTCGGTGTGCAGCGCGGCAGCACGGTCAGCGTGATGCTGCCGAACACGCCGGAGATGGTCGAGGCGCACTACGCGGTGCCGGCGTTGAACGCGGTGCTGAACACGCTGAACACGCGCCTGGACGCGCCGCTGCTGGCCTGGCAGCTGAACCACTGCGAGGCGGCGGTGCTGCTGACCGACCGTGAGTTCTCGGGCGTGATCGCCGAGGCGCTGCGCATCCTGAAGGCCGAGCACGGGCGCGAGCCGATCGTGGTCGACGTCTGCGACAGCGAGTACCAAGGCGGCGCCGAACGCGTCGGCGCGCACGAGTACGAGGCGCTGCTCGCCGGCCACGAGCCGCTGGCCCGGCTCGAGGGCCCGGCCGACGAGTGGGACGCGATCGCGGTCAGCTACACCAGCGGCACCACCGGCGACCCGAAGGGAGTGGTCACGCACCACCGCGGCGCGTACCTGAATGCGGTCGGCAACGCGGTCAGCTGGACGATGCCGCAGTTCCCGCGCTACCTGTGGACGCTGCCGATGTTCCACTGCAACGGCTGGTGCTTCCCGTGGACGCTGGCGCTGCAGGCGGGCGTGCACGTGTGCCTGCGCCGGGTCGAGGCGCAGGCGATCCTGCACGCGCTGCGCGCCGAGGGCGCCGACCACTACTGCGCGGCGCCGATCGTGCACGGCCTGATCTACGGCGCACCGGACGAGCTGCGCGCGGGCATCACCCAGCGGGTGCGCGGCATGGTCGCCGGCGCGGCGCCGCCGGCGGCGATGATCGAGGCGATGGCGCGGATCGGCTTCGACATCACCCACGTGTACGGACTGACCGAGACCTACGGGCCCGCGGCGCTCGCCGCCAAGCGCGCGAGCTGGGCCGAGCAGCCGCTGGCCGAGCAGACCCGGCTGAACGGCCGCCAGGGCGTGCGCTACCCGCTGCAGGAAGGCATGACCGTACTCGACCCGCAGACCATGGCCGAGGTGCCGGCCGACGGCCAGACGATGGGCGAGATCATGTTCCGCGGCAACATCGTGATGAAGGGCTACCTGAAGAACCCGGCGGCGACGCACAAGGCCTTCGAGGGCGGCTGGTTCCACACCGGCGACCTCGCGGTGATCGAGCCCGACCGCTACGTGAAGATCAAGGACCGCAGCAAGGACGTGATCATCAGCGGCGGCGAGAACATCAGCTCGATCGAGGTCGAGGACGCGCTGTACCGCCACCCGGCGGTGACCG
>WBZO01006728.1_pt1 | contig 10994 bp, 7 predicted proteins | sample 5204261 | NCBI WGS metagenome assembly WBZO01 (sample SAMN12412400, study PRJNA552823) | activated sludge metagenome | isolation source: activated sludge from anammox sidestream of wastewater treatment plant... | place: USA: North Carolina | collected 2017-09
CCGCGGACGCCGTTGACGCACTCGGTGTCGTTGGTGAACGAGCCGGTGGTGTCGGGGAACGCCACGACCGGTGTGACGCCCCGATGCTGCAGGGCGAAGTCGTCCAGGATGGACAGCGCGTGGCCGGACTGAAGCCAGTCCGAGGGGTGGCTGAGCTCCGCGCCCATCATCATCACCGCCGGCAGCCGCGGTGGCGGGTTCGAGCTGAACCACACCGGAGGCAGGTAGACCAACTCCTCGCGGTGGGAAAATCCGGAGACGTCGTTCGGCGTGGTGATTCGCACGACGGTACCGCGGGTCGGCCGGACGCCGTCTCGGCGCATCTCGGCGAGTTTCACGGTGTCGATCCATTGCGGCGGCAACTCCCCGGTGGCCCGCTGCCAGGCGGTGGTGACGTTGGGCAGATACCCCAGCGACGCGTTGAGCACCGTCGCCGCCGACAGCACGCACAAGGGCACCGCCAGCACACTGACCGAGCGGCGCCACCAGGCCGAGCCTCGCCAGCCCAGGATCAGCACGGCGGCCGCCAGTCCGGTCAATCCCGTCCAGACCCAGAGTCCCCACGGGTAGACCGAACCCAGTCCCTGGTGGTGGACGAACCACCACACCGCGCCGATCATCGCGACGCCCGCCGCCGCCGCGACCGGCAGCCAGCGCCGCGTCCACTGCCGGGACCGCCAACCCGTCGCGGCGATCAGGGCCAGTGCCGTGAGGACCTGGATGGTCACCGGCAGCCACCCGCTGATCAGCGAAACCTCACGAGTCTGCGGCGGGGTCTCGAGGTTTCCCGCGGTTTCGGCGGGGGTGGTCGGGACCGGCGTGACGGCCCGGGGCGGCGGCGCCTGCGGTCCCGGCGCGGGCGGATGCGCCGCGACGAAGGAGGCGCAGTCATCGGGCACCGGCTCTTCCCTCAACCGGGTGCCGATCCACTCCAGGGCGTCGGGATCCAGGCTGGGTTGCGGAACCTGCCGGATGGTGATCTGGTCCTTCATCTGGCAGGCACGGCCGATCGCCCGCTCGGTCCATGGCAAGGGGGTCAGCGGATCCTGCTCCGCATAGAGCACCAGCATCGGCTGTTGGGCAGGTCCCTGGGGCAGGGTGGTCTTCCGCAGATAGGTGCGCAGGACGGCCAGGGCCTCGGCGGACGCCGGACGCAGATCGTCGGGGGTGATACGCGCCCTGGCCGCGGCGCGGGCTGCCTCGTCACCGGCCCCGCAGCCCAGCAGCAGGTCCCAGTTCTGCTTGGCCTCCCCGCGCCGGTAGTCGTCGATATGGAACTGGGCGGGGTACTCGCTCGACAGCGCCGCGAGGTAGGACATGTAGAGCTTCTGCTGATCGGGGTTGAGCGTCCCGGCGGTCGCGGCGTCGGCCAGCTCCGCGAGATCAGTGATCGGTGCGATGCTGACCGTCCCGCGCAGGCTCTGGAGCCCGTAGTTGTCGGCGAGTTCGTTCAGCGCCCAGGAAGCCTGACCGCCCTGGGTGTCGCCGACGGCCGCCCAGATCGGGGAGGTGTCCGGAACCAGGTTCTTGGCCGCACGCACCGCGTCGATCAGGTTGTATCCGGCGGTCGTCGAGTCCAGAACCGGATGGATGGGGCGCGCACCGCCGCCGGACGGCTGTCCCAGCCCCTCGTAGTCGGTCACCGCGACCACGTAGCCCGCCCTCAGCAGGGCCTCGATCGCGGCCGACGATCGAGCCGCCACCTCCGGCGAGCGCGCGCAGTCCGGTGCCGTTCCGCTCACGGCGGGGCCGTAGGCCACCACGTGATAACCGCCCTGCGGCGCGGCGGCGGTCGGGACGTAGACCGATCCGGTCACGCGGGTGGTGGTGTCGTAGATCGCCGATCGCGATACATAGGTGATACGCCGGACCGAAGCCGCCGACGCCGGGAATGCGGGGTCCGCGGAGGACACGGTCTCGGCGCTGATGATCCCACCGGAGTCGCTCGGCAGTTGCGGCGCCGACGACGGCGGTGGCGGAGCGGAACCGCCGCAACCAGCCACGGCGGCGGTCAGCACGAGGACCAGTACTGCGATCAGCCGACGTGCAGTCGTACTGAATTCCCGATTGCGGCTCACGTTCTCGTCTCAGGGGTGGGCGGGGCGTCAACGGTATTCCATATCGTCATTCGTCGCCGTGGGGCCGGTTCCCGAATCTGCGGTCATTTGTCCGACACCGCGCCTCGGGGCCGAAGCACTTAGGCTGGCCGGGTGGTGGACGTCGAACCGGTCAACGAACCGGAGGCAGGTCCGGTCGACCCCACGTCGGCCATCTCGGGCTGGCTGCGCGCCACCAATCGCAACCCCGACATCATCAAGTTGATCCGGCGAGCCCGTCGCGCGCTGCCCGGCGACCCGGAATTCGGTGACCCACTGTCCACGGCGGGGGAGGGCGGCCCGCAGGCCGCGGCTCGCGCCGCCGACCGGCTGCTGGAGCGCGACGCCGCGACCCGGGAAGTGAGCCTGGCCGCCCTGCAGCTGTGGCAGGCCCTCACCGAAAAAGTGTCCGGGCGGCCGGCCGACGCCGAGGTGACCATCGTGTTCACCGATCTGGTCGGCTTCTCGGACTGGTCGCTTCAGGCCGGGGACGAGGCCACCCTGCGACTCCTGCGCCGGGTGGCCCAGGTCGCCGAACCGCCGCTGCTCGACGCCGGCGGCCACATCGTCAAGCGGATGGGCGACGGCATGATGGTCGTCTTCCGGGACGCCGCGACCGCGCTGGCGGCGACGATCGTGGCGCGCGAGGCGGTGAAAGCCGTTGAGGTGGAGGGGTATACGCCCCGGATGCGCGCCGGGATCCATACCGGCCGCCCGCAGCGCATCGGCGGCGACTGGCTGGGCGTCGACGTCAACATCGCCGCCCGGGTCATGGAGCGGGCGGTCCGCGGAGGTCTGATCGTCTCCCAGGCGACGCTCGATGAGATCCCGCCGGAGGACCTGGAGGCGCTGGGCGTGACCGTCAAACGGGTGCGCCGGCAGGTGTTCGCGCCGCGGCAGTCGGGGGTTCCGGCGGACCTGGTGATGTACCGGGTCAAGACCCGGCGCGACGTGCCCGGCGAGGACGAGTCCGAGGACTCGGACCTGCATCTCTGAGCTTCCGCGGGCATAGTGGACGTGGTGTTCTCCGCGTTGGCCGCGTTCCTGGCCCGGCTGGGCCGGGTGCGGGTGACCCTGCTCTACGCCGCGGCGCTGGCCGCGGTGGCGGTGGGGGTGGCGCACCTCCGTCCGCAGGTGCAGCAGAGCGTGTTCCGCCACGTCAGCACCAACCTGCACAACCTCGGCGAAGGCAAGGTCGGCACGCTCATCAGCAGCGCCTTCGTCAACGAGGCCGGGCCCGTCTATCTCTGGTTGCCGGGACTGGTCGCGCTGCTGGCACTGGGGGAGTTGCTCTGGGAGAGTCGCCGGCTGGTGGTGACCTTCGTCATCGGGCACGTCGGCGCCACCCTGCTCGTCGCGGCGGGCCTCGGCGCGGCGCTGATGGTCGGCTGGGTGTCGCACTCGATCGTCAACGCCACCGACGTCGGCATGAGCTACGGGGCGGTCGCCGTTCTGGGCAGCTTCACCGCCGCGATACCGCGGCGCTGGCGGGCCGGCTGGGCCGGCGGCTGGCTGGCCGTGGCGATCGGTTCGGCGGTGCTCAGCGGCGGTGAGTTCACCAACATCGGACACGCCGTCGCGCTGGTGCTGGGCATGGCCGTCGGCGCGCGGTTCGGCACGCCCCAGCACTGGACACTGCCCCGGTACGCACTGCTGGCCGTGGCGGCCGGCTTCAGCTACCTGCTGATGGCCTACGGCGATCTGACGATCACCACCACCGCCGTGTTGGGGCTAGCGGGAGCCGTTGTGGCCCAGGGGGTTTCGCTGACCCTCAGCTCTCACACGAACTCTTCGGCGGACGCCTCGATCCAGTCCGACAGCCAGGCCTCGGGCGGGCAGTCCAGCAGTTCGCCGGGCATCAGCCACTCGTAGATCTCGGCATAGGTGCGGTTCACCGAATAGTCGATGTGGCGGTTGAGCATCGACGGCGTCAATTCCGAGAAGCTCTCGAGACCCATCGAGGCCACCATCTGCGCAGCGCTGGCGACCACCGCCTTCTGGAAGTTCGCCACCCGGTCGATCTTGTCCGGCACGTTCAGCGCCCGGGCCAGCGCGGGGTCCTGGGTGGCCACCCCGGTGGGGCAGCGGTTGGTGTGGCACTTCATCGCCTGGATGCAACCGCTGGCGAACATCATGCCGCGCGCCGAGAGGGTGAAGTCGGCGCCCTGGGTGATGCGCTTGACGATGTCGAAGCCGTTGGTGATCTTGCCCGACGCGCCGATCTTGATGTGCGGGCGCAGTCCGGTGCCGACGAGGCAGTTCTGCACCAGCATCAACCCCTCGTCCAGCGGCATACCGACATGGTCGACGAATTCCTGTGGGGCGGCGCCGGTTCCGCCCTCGGCGCCGTCGACGATGATGAAGTCCGGCGCGATCCCGGTCTGCAACATCGCCTTGCAGATGGACAGGAACTCGGTGCGGGCGCCGACACAGAGCTTGAACCCGACCGGCTTGCCGCCCGACAGGCTGCGCAGGGTGGCGATGAAGTGGACGAGCTCCAGCGGCGTGTGGAAGGCGGTGTGCGCCGGCGGCGACACCACCGTCTGGCCCACCGGCACCCCGCGGGTCTCGGCGATCTCCGGGGTGACTTTGGCTCCCGGAAGCACGCCGCCCAGTCCCGGTTTGGCTCCCTGTGACAGCTTGATCGAGATGGCCTTGACCTCCGGGATGGTGGCCTTCTCCTTGAACTTGTCCGCGTCGAAATGCCCGTCGGGTGTCCGGCAGCCGAAGTAGCCCGAGCCGATCTCCCAGATCAGGTCGCCGCCGTGCTTGAGGTGGTACGGGCTGATGGCGCCCTCGCCGGTGTCGTGGGCGAACCCGCCCTTGGCGGCGCCGCCGTTGAGCGCCTCGATGGCGTTGCCCGACAGCGCGCCGAAGCTCATCGCCGAGACGTTGAGCAGTGCGATGTCGTAAGGCTGTGCGCAGTCCGGTCCGCCGAGTCGGACCCGCGGGGCCAGGTCGGTGGCGATCTTCGCCCGCAACGAGTGCCGCAGGAACTCGTAACCGACTGCCGTGACATCGCGCTCGGTGCCGAACGGCTCGTCGCCCTTGGTGCCTTTCGCCCGGCGGTAGATCGCGTCGCGGGTCTCCCGGTCGAAGGGAGCGCCGTCCGTGTTGGATTCGACGAAGTACTGGTAGATCTCGGGACGGATTCGTTCGGCGATCCAGCGGGCGTGGGCGAGGATCGGGTACGCCCGCAGGAGCGAGTGGCCCTTCTGGACGAGGTCGTAGGTCCCCAGGCCGGCCAGCGCTGCCAGCACCGCCGATACGATCCACCAGCCACCGTGGAGTTTGAGCGCCAGTACGGCGACGGCGACCGCCGCCGCCCACAACGCCCCGATGATGGTTGCTCTCAGCATCTGCCGTCCTCCGCCTCGATCAGCAGGCGAATTGCCCGCGAGGCGTCATTCTGGCATCACCTATGATCTTCCGGTCGGCACTTCGGTAACACCCGTGCCGGAGAAACACCAGGCCAGCTAAGGAGAGTCGCGGCGCGTGGGTGATCACCCCGACGGAATGTCGCAGGACGCGCTGACCATGGCCGTGGACGCGGCCCGCACCGCCTTCGCCGCGTCGTCCGACCTGGATGCCCTGGCCCACGCCAAAACCGACCACCTCGGGGACCGCTCACCGGTGGCACTGGCGCGTCAGGCGCTGGCCGGACTGCCCAAGGACGAGCGGGCCGACGCCGGAAAGCGCGTCAACGAAGCCCGCTCGCTGGTGCAGGCCGCCTACGACGAGCGGCTGGCCGAACTGCGCGCCGAGCGTGACGCCGCGGTCCTGGTGGCCGAGACGATCGACGTCACGCTGCCGTCCACCCGGCTGCCGGTCGGCGCCCGGCATCCGATCACGATCCTGGCCGAGCACATCGCCGACACCTTCGTCGCGATGGGCTGGGAGCTTGCCGAGGGTCCGGAGGTGGAGAGCGAGCAGTTCAACTTCGACGCGCTGAACTTCCCGCCCGACCATCCAGCCCGCAGCGAGTCCGACACCTTCCACATCGCCCCGGAGGGGTCGCGGCAACTGCTGCGCACGCACACCTCGCCGGTTCAGGTCCGCACCCTGCTCTCGCGGGAGCTGCCGGTCTACATCGTCTCGATCGGCCGCACCTTCCGCACCGACGAACTCGACTCCACCCACACCCCGGTTTTCCACCAGGTCGAAGGCCTTGCCGTGGATCGCGGGCTGACCATGGCGCACCTGCGCGGCACGCTGGACGCGTTCGCCCGCTCGGAGTTCGGGCCGACCGCCCGCACCCGGATGCGGCCGCACTTCTTCCCGTTCACCGAGCCCTCGGCGGAGGTGGACATCTGGTTCGAGAACAAGAAGGGCGGACCGGGCTGGGTGGAGTGGGGCGGCTGCGGCATGGTCAACCCGAACGTGTTGCGCGCCGCCGGCATCGACCCGGAGGTCTACTCGGGCTTCGCCTTCGGTTGCGGCCTCGAGCGAACCCTGCAGTTCCGCAACGGCATCCCCGACATGCGCGACATGGTCGAGGGCGACGTCCGGTTCTCTCTCCCGTTCGGGGTGGGGTTGTAATGCGGCTCCCGTACAGCTGGCTGCGTGAGGTGGTGCAGCGCGGCGCACCGGGGTGGGACGTCGCGCCGCACGAACTCGAGCAGGCGCTGATCCGGGTCGGCCACGAGGTCGAGGACGTCATCACGCTGGGGCCGGTCAGCGGACCGCTGGTGGTCGGACGGGTGACCGGTATCGAGGAACTCACCGAGTTCAAGAAGCCGATCCGGGCCTGCACCGTCGATGTCGGCGAGGATGCCGATCGCGATATCGTCTGCGGTGCAACGAACTTCGCGGTCGGAGACTTGGTGGTGGTGGCTCTGCCCGGCGCGACGCTGCCCGGCGACTTCCACATCGCGACTCGCAAGACCTACGGCCGGACCTCCGATGGGATGATCTGCTCGGCAGCCGAACTCGGTTTGGGGGCAGACCATTCCGGCATCCTGGTCCTGCCGGCGGGAACCGCCGAACCGGGAGCCGACGCCGGCCCGGTCCTCGGCCTGGACGACGTCGTCTTCGACCTCGCGGTGACCCCCGACCGCGGCTACGGGATGTCGATTCGCGGCATCGCCCGGGAGATCGCCTGCGCCTACGACCTGGAGTTCGTCGACCCCGCCTATGACCCGGAACTGGTGCCGGCCCTGCCTGTCGAGGGCTCGGCGCTGCCGGTTCACATCCAGCCCGGAACCGGCGTCAGTCGCTTCGCGCTTCGACCCGTCACCGGAATCGACCCGAATGCCAAGTCGCCGTGGTGGTTACGCCGCCGGCTGCTGCTCTGCGGCATCCGCCCCATCTCGCCGGCCGTGGACGTCACCAACTACGTGATGCTCGAACTGGGCCACCCCATGCACGCCCACGACCAGAGCCGGATCCACGGCGACTTCGCGGTGCGGTTCGCCCACCCGGGGGAAACCGTCGTCACCCTCGACGACATCGAACGCACCCTCGACCCCGGCGACGTCCTGATCGTCGACGACGTCGCCGTGGCCGCCATCGGCGGGGTGATGGGTGCGGGCACCACCGAGATCGACGACGACACCACCGACGTGCTGCTCGAGGCCGCGGTGTGGGATCCCGCCGCGGTGTCGCGCACCATCCGTCGCCTGCACCTTGTGAGCGAGGCCGGCCGGCGTTACGAGCGGTCGGTTGACCCGGCGGTCTCGGTGGCCGCCATCGACCGATGTGCGTCGCTGCTCGCCGAGATCGCCGGCGGCACGGTGCAACCCGTTCTCACCGACTGGCGCGGCGACCCGCCCCGGGAGGATTTCTCGCCCCCACCGGTGCGGATGGCCGTGGACCTTCCGGACCGCACGGCCGGGGTCGCCTACCCCGACGGCGCCGCCGTGGCGCGGCTGACCCAGATCGGCGCCCGGGTGGCCGCCGACACCGACCCGGGTTATTTGCTCGTCACGCCGCCGAGCTGGCGGCCCGACCTGGTGCAGCCGGCCGACCTCGTCGAGGAGGTCCTGCGGCTGGAGAGCCTCGATGTCATCCCGTCGGTGCTGCCACCGGCGCCGGCGGGCCGCGGGCTCACCGCCGCGCAGAAGCGCCGCCGGGCGATCGGCAAGGCGCTGGCGCTGTCCGGCTTCGTCGAGGTGTTGCCCACGCCGTTTCTGCCGGCCGGGGTCTTCGACCGGTGGGGCCTGGCCGCCGACGACCCGCGCCGCAACACCACCGCGGTGCTCAACCCGCTGGAGGCCGACCGGCCCGAGCTGGCCACCACGCTGCTGCCGCCGCTGCTGGAGGCGTTGGCGCGCAACGTGTCCCGTGGTTTCGGCGATGTCGCGCTGTTCTCCATCGCCCAGGTGGTGCATCCCACCGCACAGACCCGTGCCGTGGAGCTGATCCCGACCGACCGCCGGCCCACCGACGATGAGATCGCCCGCCTGAACGCGTCGCTGCCGCTGCAGCCGGTGCACGTCGGGGCCGTGCTGGCCGGACTGCGGGAGCCCCGCGGGCCGTGGGGCCCGGGCAGGCCGGTCGAGGCGGCCGACGCCTTCGACGCCGTCCGGGTCATCGCGCGGGCCTGCGGGGTGGAGGTCACCCTGCGGCCGGCTCAGTACTTGCCCTGGCATCCGGGTCGTTGCGCCGAGGTGGTGGTCGACGGGCGGGTGGTCGGTCATGCCGGCCAGCTGCACCCCGCGGTCGTGGAGCGCTGCGGACTGCCCAAGGGCACCTGCGCGGTGGAACTGGACCTCGACGCCGTGCCGGTGGTGGAATCCCTGCGCGCGCCGCGGGTTTCGCCGTTCCCGGCGGTGTTCCAGGACCTCAGCGTTGTGGTCGACGCCGATGTGGCGGCGCAGTCGGTCATCGACGCGGTGCGCGACGGGGCCGGCGAACTCCTCGAGGATGTGTCGCTCTTCGACGTCTACACCGGCCCGCAGGTCGGGGAGCGGCGCAAGTCGCTCACCCTGGCGCTGCGATTCCGGGCCGGGGATCGCACGCTCACCGAGGACGAGGCCAGCGCCGCCCGTGATGCGGCAGTCGCGGTGGCGGGGAAGCGCCTCGGGGCTAGTCTGCGCGCCTGACGTCCCCGCCGTTTCGCTGCGAGCAGACGCAAAAGCCTACGAAAGCACGGCGTGTCGCGCCACTTTGCGTCTGTTCGCGAAGTTCCTCAGGGCAGCAGAGCCAGATCTGTCAGCCCGGGGCCCAGCTGGGCGAACACCTCGTCGGTGCCGGCCTTCAGGTCGATGTGGCGGACATTGCCGCCGAGATCGCTGACGTAGAACTCTGACTCGGACACGGCTGCCACCCCGATGGCTTCCTCGTGTCCGGTGGAAATTCTCTCGGGCTCGCCCACCGACGGCTGAACAGCCGCCCGGAACAATCCGTTGCCGTTCGGGTTGGCGCTGCGGTCGGTCCACACCAAGGTTGTTCCGCCGGCGACCAGGTCGAGGTCTACCGGCTCGGGCAGACCCTCCCACAGAAGCTCGAGGTCGTCACGCTGATCGGGGGCGACACCGGAGTCCAACGGAGCGCGAAAGATCCTGCCCTCATTGGCGTTCGGTGCGCCCTTCTGGGTCCAGTAGACCAGCCGACGGTCCAGATCGACGGTGATCCCTACACAGTGGTTGCGCGCGTCGTGCGCTGCGTCGTCGCCCTCGCCGACGACGACCAGTGCGTGCAGGTCGCTGCCGTCAAGGTTGCTGCACAGAACTTGCATACCTTCGCGATCGCACCAGTAGAGCTTGCCGGCTTTGAAATCCGCGGTGAGCTGCTTACCGCTGGTGAACGCCCCGCGCTCGACGACCGTCTCGCGACCGGTGCCGTCGAGGGATGCGCGCTCCAGAGAAGCGTTGCGGGTGAAGGCTTCTTGTGACCTCGGGGCGGCGCCGGGATCGAGGGCGCCCATGTTCGTCCAGTACACGTGGCGTCCCGCCGGGTCGACGACGATGCCGTCCGGCCGTTCGTCCAGTCCGGTCACCAGCGTCCGGACCTCAGCCGTCCCGAGTGAGACCGCCTGGATTGCTTGCTTTCCCACGTTGAGAACCAGCAGTGCCGGCGTTGCCGACGGCTTTGGCGCGCTCAGCGCGGGCACGGCATGGCACAGGGCGCGACGTCGGCACCCGCCTGCATGACGATCCCGTCGGGACGGACGATGGCGGCCGCGGCGCCCCCCTGGGCCAGCCAATGACCCAATTCGCTTCCCGGAGTCGCCGTGACGGTAATGGCGTTGCGGCGGTCCAATTCGCGTTGCTGGAGTTCGGTCAACGGCGCCGAGGTGATGAACCCGAAGCGGCCGGAGATCAGGGTGTCAAGCCGAACACCCTGCGGTACAAGGGGATTGGGGCACAGTCGACCTGCGAGATCATCGGTGCGCCGGGTCTTGACGACATACGCCGACGGATGCAGGGCCGGGCTGAAGCCGGCCAGGATGGCGGACTGCAGCAGAGGCACGCGGAAATCTCCCGATCGTCGAGTGCGGCGCACAGCGGATCGTCGCCGATCGGATCGATGACGATCATTGCCTCCAACGGCAATCGATCCAGCGACTCCGTGGTGGCGGCGGGCGGAACGAGTGTCGGGAAATAGCCGAAATCCCATGCCGCAGTGCTGATTTCCCCGGCGATGCGGGTCAGGAATTCCAGCTCTGCCGGCGCGTAGGTCGCGGGGCTTTCGATGCGGGCCATCATCGCCACCATGCCGGTGGACCGCGACCGCATGTTTCGCGCCGAGGGATTGGGCCGGTACCCCATATGTTCGGCGTACCAGGCGACCCGGGCACGCGTCTCCGCGCTGCAGCGCCCCCTGCCGGTCAGGGCGTCCGACGCCGTTGTGGTCGAGACGCCGGCCGCGCTCGCCACGTCGCGAAGGCTCGGCCGATCCCGGCGATGTCGGGGTGCCATGCCCGAACCCTATCGGGGGTCGGTCCGACTCCTCCTC
>WBZO01006729.1_pt1 | contig 10993 bp, 11 predicted proteins | sample 5204261 | NCBI WGS metagenome assembly WBZO01 (sample SAMN12412400, study PRJNA552823) | activated sludge metagenome | isolation source: activated sludge from anammox sidestream of wastewater treatment plant... | place: USA: North Carolina | collected 2017-09
GATAATGCAAAGGTGTTATTTTCGATGGAGAAACACCATGTCCCGGCGCTTATTCCTGCAATCGTTCACCGCACTGCTCGGCGGATTTGCGTTACCGGCTTTGACGCAAGCAAAATCGCCCGCCAAGCAATGGAAAACCCTGCAAATCTCCCCTGTGGCGGGATTCCAATATCACCAAGGCGAAACCCTCTGGCCGCAACTCGCTACCGGCCAATCGGTCACCCTGATTCGCGAACCCGCTAACCGCTTCGACCAACGCGCCGTCCGCATCGACTGGCAAGGCGAAAAACTCGGCTACATCCCCGCAAGAGACAACGCTGCCGTCTCGCAACTGCTGGACCGCGGAGAACAATTATCGGCTTTGATCGTAGGGTTGAAAAAAAGCCATAATCCGTGGGAACGGATTGAGGTGGAGGTGAGATGGAGAGTGTGACGAATTTTATCGCGCAGATGATCGATCAAAATTCAACGCATGTGCTTGATGAATCGGATTGCCATGCAAAATAGGGGGATTACTGCTAAAAAATGAACCGGCAGTATCAGCTTTTGAGCTTGTGGTGGGAATACAATTTCTTAAACTAACAAAATGAGATTTATAAATAATTTCGTTACTCGGCAATGCAAATAGATTTATCGACATTAAAGTTCTGGGCAAAAACTACTAAGGATGGACAACCTGGCATCAGTGTTTTTCATCACATTCTAAATGTTGGTAATGTTGCACAACAAATAGTCGATTCAAGAACGAACATACTTTCATACTTTAATTTGAAGCCTGAAGTGATAGCTGTAATGGCTGCGTTACATGATATTGGTAAAATTTCACAAGGTTTTCAAAGCAAATCAGCCAAATGGCTGGAGCAAACTAGCATGAAGGAGTTCAGCACAGCACAAGGTTGGCAAAATTTAGAGTGCGATCATGCTAAGGTCAGTCAGTTTACTGTGCAGAACCTTTTGCTTCAGGATGGAATGAAGACAAATAGTGCGATTCATTGGGCAGTCGCGCCAGGGGCGCATCATGGCTACCTGCATCGTCCGGATGAGCGTGGTCTGCAAGAAATTGCCGGTATGAATAATGACGAGTGGGAACAGGAACGTCGACGGGTAGCGCGACAGTTGATTGAGGCTCTTGCAGGAGAACTGCCCAAGACGGAAATCAGCAAAGAGTCAGCGCATCTCTGGTGGTTGGCGGGTTTGATTTCAGTGTCCGACTGGATCGGCTCTGATGAAACATATTTTCCTGCTGATCGAGACCTTAATCTAAGTGAAAGTAAACAGCGGGCGCAAGATGCTGTGAAAGCTATTGGCTTCACCCTCCCTGAGGCACGATGCGGTTTGAGGTTTGAAGAGTTATTTTCATTTTCACAAAACGATTTGCAGCGTGAAGCAGTGACAGCCATTACCGAGCCGGGGATTTACGTCATCGAAGCGCCTATGGGTATGGGCAAAACTGAGGCAGCACTCGCCTGTGCCTATCGTTTGATCTGTCAAGGAAAGGCAAGCGGTATTTATTTCGCATTGCCTACCCAAGCCACCAGCAACCGCATCCACCTGCGCGTGAATGATTTTATTTGCAAGATTTGGCCGGATGGTTTGAATACTCGTTTGATTCATGCCAATTCCTGGTTGATGGAAAATCTTAATCAACCGGTGCCTACGGCCACCGCAAAAGGAAAAGAATCAGACGATGCTCGCGCCGGGCGCGATTGGTTTGCATCGCCCAAACGCGCGCTCATCGCGCCCTTTGGCGTTGGTACGGTCGATCAAGCATTGCTTGCCGTCGTTGCGGCAAAGCACTTCTTCGTGCGCCGTTTTGGTTTGGCAGGCAAAGTGGTGATATTGGACGAAGTGCATTCCTACGATTTCTACACGGGTACTTTAATTCGTGTCTTGTGCGTAATACTGGAGAAACTGGGCTGCACAGTCATCCTGCTATCCGCCACGCTGACGCCAGAACGGCGCATGGCATTGCTAGGCACAAGAGATTCTCCCGAAACTGATCACTACCCTCTGATTAGCGGAAGGCAAAGCAACGGAATTTTTATCACGCCACGGCCAGTACAACCTCCAGAAGAAAAGAAGGTGCACATCACCTTTGTCGAAAGCGAGATCGCTCTGCGTAATGCATGGAAACAAGCGTGCAACGGTGCTTGTGTGCTATGGATATGCAACACAGTTTCCCGCGCCCAATCGGTCTATGCCAAACTGGAAACATTGGCACAAGAACAAACAGGATCGCCAACGCTTGGCTTGCTGCACTCGCGCTTCCCACACTTCAGGCGTGAGGAACTGGAAACTTACTGGATGGAGCTACTCGGTAAGAGCAGTAAAAATCGGTGTGGCTGTATTCTGGTTTCTACTCAGATCGTCGAGCAAAGCGTGGACTTGGATGCGGATTTGCTGATTACCGAACTTGCACCTACCGACATGCTGTTACAGCGTATCGGGCGATTGTGGCGGCATCCCCGTAAGCGATCTGCTACAAAACGTGCCGAATGCTGGATTCTCAAGGAGGCGGAGACACTGGGCAAATTGCGTGACATGAAAAAGGAAGATATTCGCAAAACTCTTGGTGTAAAGGCATGGGTATATGCGCCTTATGTGTTGCTTCGTTCGTTGGAAATATGGTCTGCGCGGGAAGAGAAAGACGTTACGATACCAACGGAAATTCGTGGCTTGTTGAAAGACACCTATGATGACCGCGATGTGGAAACGAAGGGATGGGAGGCATGGAAACAGGAAATTCTGGGTGACGAATTCGCTAAGAAAAAAACGGCGGAAATGAATTCCAACATTTGGAGCCCTTTGCTGGACGATCAGGAAGGCGTGCAAACCCGTGTTAGCACGGTGGAGTCTGCCCAATTGATTCTGGCCACTGAATGCAAAAATAAACAGCTTATTTTGCTCAATGGTGAGCATGCCAATCTATCGGATGATACGTTCCGTCTTGACACGGCGCGGGCGCTCCATCGCAATCTGGTAAGAATTCCAAAATCCGAATTCGCCGTGTTCCTTTCAGAAAATGCAACAAGCCGTTACGTCAAGGGCGAGCAGGCAGTTGCTTTGGTACAGCCAGGCGGGAGCGTGAGTATCGCGGGTTTGAAAGATGGTAGATCGCTGCACTGGCATATTGATCGCGGGCTGGAAATCCGGCGCGAATCTGGAGGGAGAGAAGAGCATGAACCTTGTGACTGAAGCATGGATTCCGGTGGTGAGGGAAGATGGCAAGCCTGACACTGCCAGCCTTATGCAAGTTTTTACAGTAGGCAAACAATTTTCCGATTTGGCAGTGCGTCCTCATGAGCGTATTGCACTGATGCGGTTGCTTATCTGCATTGCGCAGGCAGCGTTGGATGGGCCGGAAAATATTGATGCTTGGGATGATGCGCCCAATGCTTTGCCGAAAGCAGCGAAGAAGTATTTTGAGGAATGGGAAAAGTCGTTCGACTTGTTCGACCCAGAAAAACCATTTTTACAGATTTCAACAATCGCAAAACTACCCAAGGCAGGCAAGACTTCCGAAGGTGGGGAGGCGAATGATCTAACCTCGGTAGGCAAGTTGGATTTTTCTCTAGCCACAGGGAACAACGCACTGTTATTCGATCATGGTGGTCAACGAGATTTTTCACCTGAAGCACTGACTCTGATGCTATTGACCTTTCAGCAATTCTCACCGGGTGGCTTGATTGGCAAAGTAACGTGGGGGAGCAAGGAAACCAGTAAATCCAGTGCTCATGCACCATGTACACCATCTTCCATGCTTCACACCTTTCTGCGGCGTGACACGGTGCTCGATACGATTTGCGCTAACTTGCTTACCAAAGAAGCGATAGCTCAGCATTTCAACAAGCCTTTCGATGAATGTTGGGGGCAACCGGTATGGGAGCGGATGCCTGCAAACCCAGATGACAAAACGGCCATAGACAATGCCACGCAGACTTATCTTGGCCGCTTGGTTCCTTTGGCTCGATTGATTCGTATAGTTGATGGTAGCAACATGTTGCTTGGTGATGGCCTCGCCTATCCTGCATTTGAAAGTTTTCCCGAGGAAGTTTCGGCAACCATTGTGGTTAGCCGTGATGGCACTGAAAGGAAACTGCTCAGGGCTGATTCAAAAGCGGTTTGGCGTGAATTATCTGCGCTAACCGTCTCGCGTAAGCAAGGCAAAGTCGGCGGCGCATTAGTCTTGGGAAATGTTCCAGAAAATGCGGCTTTCGATCTTTGGGTCGGGGCTTTACTTACCAACAAGGCTACTATTTTAGATACCGCAGAATCGGTATTCCACATCCCCGCCAAAATGCGTACAGATAATGGCAGAGCCGCATACTCTGGAGAAGTGCAATGGGCTGAAAATATTGCGGGCAAGCTTGGTTGGGCAGTAGAAACCTACCGTAAAGAGTCAGATGGCGGCTGGGAAGGTCGCCTCGAAATGACCAAGCCACAAGATCGCTGGAAGCTCAAGGAGAAATTACGGGCTGCTACTGCCCATTACTACTGGACTGCCGTAGAAAAAAACCGCCCGATGCTAGTGGCGCACGTGGAAGCCATCGGTACTACTGCCGAAGCGGTGGAGAAAACTCGCGAAGCTTGGCGCAAAGCCGTGCATGGTGCAGCGCGGCAAGCTTACGTCCTCGCCTGCGGACGGGAAACGCCACGCCAGATACGCGCATTCGCGTTGGGTTTAGGCAAGTTGTTTGCCAAACAGCAATCCGATGACTCAGAAGAACCTGAAACCGTGGAAACGGAGGACTAAATGATGACGGAAAAAACAGCTCAGAAAGACACCACCAAAAAACCGGGGGAAAGCCTGCTCAAGTTTTTGCGCAGCCGCCAAGAGGATCGTGGGTTCATGGCAAATTTGCGCTGCATGCTGGTGGAAAGCAAGCAACACCGCGCATGGCCGTATGTGGCAAATTTTGGCGGCATCGGCGAGAAGCACTGCAACAAGGTGGTTCAAACCGTCGCCGGTTTGTATGCCACCCACCCGGAAGAAACACGTGACGGAAATTACGGTGCAATGTGCCGCAAGCTATTGAGCGATGACGAACGGCAAAAGCTCAACCAGACCGAAGGCATTGGCCCAGTGTCTCGTCGTTTTCAGCATCTTCTTGCGGCGGAAGGCGATGAGATTTTCGACCGCGTGACGCGCCTCGTTCTGCGTGCCAAGGCGCAGGATATTCCCGTTAACTACGAGCAGTTGTACAAGGATTTGCTCGATTGGGAATATCACGCCGACTGGGTGCGTGTGCGCTGGGCGCAAAGTTTCTGGACACCAGAAGTGGAATTGGAAGTGGAGGAATCGACATGAGCTGGCTGGCAAGAATGTTAATCGAACCTGAGCTGGCCATGCAACGACGACTGCAACTCAGCGATGGCTACGCATGGCATCAAATTGCCTGGCAAGCTTTTCCCGGCTTGGATGAACAACCCCGAACTTTTCTTTCACGACTCGATTCCGTGCCGGATGGTTTTGCCTTGATGCTGCTTTCCAAAACGCACCGGCCAGAACGCCCAGAATGGTGTCCGGAAGAATGCTGGGCGGTTAAACCCGTCACATCGGCATTCCTGCAACACCGCTATTATCGTTTCGACCTGCGCGCGAATCCAACTCGCAAGGTGATGAAATTGGATACTAATGGACAACCTACCAAGAATGGTCGGCGCAAGCCCCTCACCCGGATTGACGAGCAAGCCAACTGGCTTCAACGCAAGGCAAAGGAATCCGGTTTCACTATCGTTGAAGCGCCTGAGATCGGCTTTTGCCAGGATCAGGTTTTTCGCAAACGCAGTGAACATGGCGTACATGCCGGCGTGCGCTTTCGCGGCGTGTTGGAAGTAGCCGACCCTCCGCGATTTGAAGAGGCATTTTACAGAGGCATAGGCAGCGCCAAAGGTTTTGGTTTCGGCATGTTGTTGCTACAACCCATCCAACGATAATCACAAACTTTCAAGAAAGGAACTCAACTATGAAACATCTCGAACTTCACATTCTTCAATCATTTCCTGTCGCTTGCCTTAACCGCGATGATCTCAATTCGCCAAAAACTGCAATTTTTGGCGGAGTGCAGCGGGCGCGGGTCTCCAGTCAATCGTGGAAACGAGCGATTCGCGAGTATGCACAGGAAAATAGTGATCACTTCAATGGGCAGCGGACACGATTGATTATTGAACCGCTTCGCGCCGCACTAATTAACGAAGGTGTTGCTGAAAGTGAAGCATTGGAGCAAGCCAAGAAACTCGCAGATGCGATCTCGAATCTGGATGTAAAGGCTGAAAAAAATGGAAAACAGCAAGTGAAAACGCTGTTTTTTACAACACCCGCTGAAATTCAAATTTTGGCTCGCGAATTTAAAAATACCGGGGATACCAAGAAGGCGATAAAAGCTGTTGGCTCAGAAGTATTGAAGGATGCTGCAGACATCGCACTTTTCGGTCGCATGGTTGCGAATGATCACTCTCTAACGCTCGAAGGTGCTGGGATGTTCGCCCACGCGCTTTCGACGCACAAGGTGGACAACGAGATAGATTTCTTCGCGGCGGTGGATGATCTTCAACCTAAGGATGAATCAGGTGCGGGCATGACGGGTACTCTGGAGTTTAACTCCGCAACTTATTATCGTTTCGTCGCGTTGAATCTGGACATGTTGAAGGATAAGGATCATCTAGTGGTTCTTTCGCCAGATGAGCGTAAACAGGTTGTACGCACATTTGTCGAAGCAAGCTTATTGGCTGTTCCCGGTGCACGCAAGAATTCTATGAACGCTGCCACCGTGCCGGGTTATGTGCTGGGCGTTGTGCGCAGCAGCGGCCACCCCGTCCAACTGGTTAATGCTTTCGAGAAACCTGTCCGTGCTTACGGGGGCAAGGGTTTGTTTGAAACTTCGCTGGAAGCGATGAAAGCCGAGCGCGAAAAACTTAATTCCACTTGGGGTTTGGTTAAGGAGGAAATGTTCAGCGGCGCGATCCCCGATATAAGTCTTGCCGATTTTCTCGACAAGGTATGTGCTCATGTCGAATGAAACTGCATATCTTGCCCTGCGTCTGGAAGGGCCGTTGCAATCCTGGGGATTTGAGAGCCAGTACAATCGTCGCAACACAGGGCTACTTCCTACCAAGAGCGCTATTCTCGGCATGTGCTGTGCGGCACTGGGCATTCCGCGTGGCACCGAGAAAGAGAAGGTGTTGCTTGAACAGTGCGTGGGCTTGCGTTTACTGACAGTGGCGGTTCCCCGTTCGTTGAAGTACGGAGGAAAATCTTCGCAACTGCCGGTGCGGCGCATCACTGACTATCACACGGTGCAGAACACTAAAACAGCAAGCGGTGTCCTCAAGCCCACACATCTGACTTACCGCCAATATCTATGCGATGCCGCTTTCGCTTGTGTACTTTCCGGCAATACAGAACTCATCAACCGACTGGTGAAAGATGAGAAAGGGTATGGATTAGAAAATCCTGTTTGGGGAATTTGGTTGGGACGAAAGGCTTGTATTCCCACTGCACCAGTGTTTGCGGGTATTTTTCCAACCGAAGTAGAAGCGCTATGCGAGTTATTGGGAGATCGACCGTTGGATATGTTTACCTATCAGCGTGAAGTAGAACGTTTTGAAGATGGCAGTGATTCCTTGCCCGATCAGCCATTGTGCTTTGCTGCACCGGATGGGATACGAAAATTCGCGCCACGTCGAGTCAAATTAGAAGAGGGTAAGCGCTAACTCAACCAAAGCTTTCGGCTACGGCTTTCTTTTCATCGCCATAACATAATGTTATAGTCCGTCCGACAACCAGTCAGACGAGGAGCAAATGATGAGAATAACAGTACGGATTGATGACAGTTATGAACAAAAAATTAAAGTCATTCAGCAAAGAACACACCTCAATACCACGGATGTCATTAAACAAGCTATTGATTTGATGTATGAGAAGGCGGAATTGAGCGCAAAGGAAAAAAATCAGAAGTTAATAGAAATGTTGGCGGGTACGGCTAAAGGTCCGGAAGATTTATCGACTACTTATAAAGAATATCTTGATCAGGGCTGGGAAGAGAAGCATGGTATTAAGTGACACTGGATTCTGGCTTGCATTCTTTAACGCTAATGATCGGTTTCATGCAATGGCTGTGGAACGAATGCAGAAGTTGGAAGAGGCTTTGATAACTACCTGGCCTGTCATTACTGAAACCAGTTATTTGTTAGGTAAACGCCTGGGTGTTTCAAGTCAATTACGATTTATTTCGGTTTTAGAGACGGGTTATATCGAGGTTTTTGATCTACAAACTTCACATTTAATCCGAATTCGCCAATTAATTAAACAATACGAAGATCTACCTATGGATTTAGCCGATGCATCTTTAGTCTTGCTTGCGGAAGAGTTAGGACACGGTCAAATTCTTTCCACCGATGTGCGAGACTTTAAAACCTATCGCTGGAAAAACCATCACCCATTTCAGAACTTACTATTGCCCGATGACTGATGTTACCGCCGCTTAAACCCATTGCCATGAAAGAGCGTTTGTCGATTCTCTTTATCGAGAAAGGCCATTTGGATGTTCTGGACGGCGCATTTGTCGTGGTCGATAAAACCGGCGTGCGCACGCATGTGCCGGTTGGCGGCGTTGCTTGTTTGATGTTGGAGCCGGGTACGCGGGTTTCACATGCGGCTGCCGCGTTGGCCGCCCGTGTGGGCACGCTATTGGTATGGATCGGCGAAGCGGGCGTGAGGCTTTATTCTTCCGGCCAGCCAGGCGGAGCGCGTGCCGATCGCTTGTTATATCAAGCAAAATTAGCATTGGACGAAACATTACGCCTTAAAGTGGTACGTAAAATGTACGCCATGCGCTTTGGCGAGGAACCGCCCGCACGCCGAAGCGTTGAGCAGTTACGCGGCATTGAAGGCGCAAGGGTGCGCGAAACATATAAGCTGATCGCAAAAAAATACGGCGTGGAATGGAAGTCACGCAATTACGATACGGAAGACTGGGACAAGGGTGACATGCCGAACCGGTGTTTAAGTGCTGCGACCGCCTGTCTTTATGGTGTTACCGAAGCCGCCGTGCTGGCTGCTGGTTATGCGCCGGCGGTCGGTTTTATTCATACCGGTAAACCGCTGTCTTTCGTATACGATGTGGCGGACATTTATAAGTTTGAGACGGTTGTTCCGTTGGCATTCAAAATTGCCGCAAAACATCCTGGCAATCCGGAACAGCAAGTGAGGCTTGCATGCCGGGATGTGTTCCGCGAAAGCAAATTACTTGAAAGAATCATACCGGGTATTGAAGAGATGTTGTCCGCGGGAGAAATTCCACCTCCCGCCGCTCCCGCTGACGCAGTGCAGCCTGCTATCCCTAACCCTGAGAATATCGGCGATGCTGGTCATCGTGCTTGAGAACGCTCCGCCCCGGCTGCGTGGCCGGTTAGCGATCTGGTTGCTGGAAATTCGTGCCGGTGTCTACGTTGGAAATTACTCGGCCAAAGTCCGTACATATATTTGGGATCAAGTGGAGCAAGGGATTGAAGACGGCAATGCCGTAATGGCATGGCGCACTAATAATGAAGCTGGTTTTGATTTTGTGACACTGGGTACTAATCGCAGAATACCAACGGAACTTGACGGTGCCAAACTGGTTTCGTTTTTACCCGAAGAAAAGGAAAACGCTCCTTAAAAATTTGGTAAAATTTGACCCCTCCTTTTATCGCTGAAATTTCAGTGAGATGGAAGAAGTGTGTTCCCCACACCCGTGGGGATGAACCTGGGTTCTATTTGACTCAGGTACAATAAGTCTAGTGTTCCCCACACCCGTGGGGATGAACCGAAGTATCGAGATTGGCGGACCGCTTATCCGTAGTGTTCCCCACACCCGTGGGGATGAACCGCGTGATGGCCAATGGGAGCCGAATTGGTGGAAGTGTTCCCCACACCCGTGGGGATGAACCGCGTCTATCTAGTTCTGAATCGCTCAAATTTGAGTGTTCCCCACACCCGTGGGGATGAACCGCGGCTTGAATGATTTATCAAGCATACCCTCTTGTGTTCCCCACACCCGTGGGGATGAACCGTTGGACTGATATTACAAGCTCAATAAATAGCAGGTGTTCCCCACACCCGTGGGGATGAACCGGTTCGCCCGGATGTTCTGGTTCAACCCACAGCAGTGTTCCCCACACCCGTGGGGATGAACCGCCTGCCTCGATGCTTTCGCCTGCCTCGATGCCGTGTTCCCCACACCCGTGGGGATGAACCGCCGCTAATTGCCGGGCGTGGCGTCATTTTCAGCGTGTTCCCCACACCCGTGGGGATGAACCGTGGCACAATGAAGATCGGAATTCGCTGGTCTGGTGTTCCCCACACCCGTGGGGATGAACCGACCTCGCAAAACACAAAGGCGTTACAGAACAAGTGTTCCCCACACCCGTGGGGATGAACCGCCAGCCACACCAATGCAGTCGGGTGATCGATAGTGTTCCCCACACCCGTGGGGATGAACCGCCACATGCGGTGATTCATCTTTTCCGATGCGTGTGTTCCCCACACCCGTGGGGATGAACCGCGTATCTTTGGCCACTTTGCGTGTTGATTTAATGTGTTCCCCACACCCGTGGGGATGAACCGATTACACCGGCGGCATGAATGAGGTGCAGGGAGTGTTCCCCACACCCGTGGGGATGAACCGGAAATGTTTCAGCTTTTATCCGTAACGGTCTAGTGTTCCCCACACCCGTGGGGATGAACCGCGCCACGGCTTGCTGTGATAATTTCATGACTGGTGTTCCCCACACCCGTGGGGATGAACCGTTCTATTACCGTATCCTGAGAGCCAGCTTTTCGTGTTCCCCACACCCGTGGGGATGAACCGCCAATAAATAGTCCTGATGAAATGGCAATATTGTGTTCCCCACACCCGTGGGGATGAACCGAACTCAAATACTTTCGTACGTTCCGCAATAAAGTGTTCCCCACACCCGTGGGGATGAACCGTGCAACGATTCTTTATTTCTT
>WBZO01002655.1_pt2 | contig 10991 bp, 8 predicted proteins | sample 5204261 | NCBI WGS metagenome assembly WBZO01 (sample SAMN12412400, study PRJNA552823) | activated sludge metagenome | isolation source: activated sludge from anammox sidestream of wastewater treatment plant... | place: USA: North Carolina | collected 2017-09
CGCATGTAAGGGAAATCCAGGCATAGGTGGCTGGGGAGCAATACTATTCTACGGCGAACATAAAAAAGAACTTTATGGTTATGCTAGTGATACGACAAACAATCGGATGGAGCTAACTGCGGTAATCGAAGCACTAAAAGCCTTAAATCGAAGCTGTGAAATAGAAATTTACACTGATTCCCAATATGTGAAACGCGGCATAACGGAGTGGATACATGGCTGGCTACGCAAAAACTGGAAAGATGTAAAAAACCCAGACCTATGGCAAGAGCTACTCAAGCAAACTAAATCACATAATATTAGCTGGCATTGGGTTCGTGGACATAACGGTGACATAAATAATGAACGAGCTGACGAGTTAGCCAATCTGGCAATAACAGAGGCAGGCTCAGGCTCATGACATATTATGCAGAAATACGCTGGGAAAATGATATTCCTATTTCCCAAAAATTCGGTGATGTATATTTCTCGAAAGCATCTGGGCTTGAAGAAACTAGATATGTTTTTCATAAACATAACTACCTTGAAGAACGCTTTGCCAAATTAACCCAAGGTGAAGCCTTTACAATAGGTGAGACTGGTTTTGGCAGTGGACTCAACTTTCTCGCAACGGTGCAACTCTGGCATGAAAAGGCTATAACTGATGCCAAACTTCATTATATAAGTATCGAAAAGTATCCGCTACAACCAAAAGATCTAGCAAAAATCCTGTCATATTTTCCTGAACTTGAAGCTGTTTCCGATGCTTTAATAAATCAATACTACCTTCCATTACCAGCAATGCACCGGATTAGCCTTGCCCATAATGTCGAATTAACCCTGATTATCGATGATATAAAAGATGCACTACCCAAAATAAATAGCACAGTTGATGCTTGGTTTCTTGATGGATTTAGCCCGGCAAAGAATTCCGACATGTGGGACGAAGAAATTTTCCACCAATTATCCCGGCTAAGCAAGCAAACAACAACATATGCAACGTTTACCTCCAGTTCGATTGTGAGAAAAGCTCTTTTGGCAGCAGGATTTTCGGTTAATAAAACCAAAGGATTTGCGTTCAAGCGCGAAATGATTTATGGAACTTATTTAGGCTCATCGCCAAAATCAGATCAGCCTTCATCCAAAAGATTAAAGACATGGCTAAGCCGACCAGTTACGCAAAGCATGACAAAACAGGCGATTGTTATTGGCGCCGGGATTAGTGGCGCTGCTACAGCTTATAGCCTCGCCAAACGTGGTTATCGGGTAACAGTATATGAGAAAAATCCAGAAGCCGCAATGGAAGCAAGCGGTAATCATCAAGGTATGCTCTATGGAAGTTGGTCTGCATTTCCTTCACCAATGATGGAATTAAGTCATGCTGGTTATCGCTATAGCCATGCGCTAATCAGAAAATTTTTGCAGTTAAATAAAGATTATGCAGAGTGCGGTCTTATACAGCTAGGATATAATGAAGAACAGATAAAGCGTCAGCAACAATTATTAAAAGCTTCATTACCAGATGATTTTATTCAAGCAGTTGAAGCAAAAGAAATTGAGGCACTAATTGGTCAGGATTTTTGTTCTAATCTAAACGGAATCTATTTTCCCTCTGGCATGTGGCTAAAACCAGCTAGGCTAGTTAATGCACTATTAGATAATCCATTAATAACTCTAAAACTAAACTCAGAAATTAGCTCTATTGATTTTATTGAACATAAATGGCACATATACAGTAATAACAATTTGATAGATACTAGCCCTATTCTAATACTTGCAAATGCACATGCAGTTAATAACTTTAAGCAGACCAAACATTTGCCGCTAAGAAAAATTCGCGGACAAATAAGTTTAGTTACTGAGGAACATTCAGTTAATAGTGTGCTATGTGGTGATGGCTACCTTACCCCAGCTATAGACGGAAAATATACCATTGGTGCCAGTTTCATTTTTGAGGATGAATCCGTTGAAATTAGAGAAAACGAACATCATGAAAACATTAATCGGTTTCGCACCGTTCTTCCCAAGCTCATTAGCCGGATAAAAATTGATAACCTAAATGGACAAGTTAATTTCAGAACTAGTCCTCATGATTATTTACCACTTCTGGGACCAGTAGCTGATTTTGTACTTTTTAGAGAAACCTATGCTAGGCTTGCAATAGACAGAAAAGCACGGATTACCACGCCCTGCCCCTACTTACCCAATCTTTTCATAAATATAGGGCATGGAGCTAAAGGAATACTCACAGCACCGATTTGCGGTGAAATTCTCGCCGATTATATAGACAATACCCCCATGCCTTGTAGTGAAGAATTACGCCAGGCGATTCATCCCAATCGCCTATACGCAAAATTAGTTTATACCGAATCACCTACTAATTAATATCATGATCATCGTTGAATTTTTTAATTGTGGTCAGACTACTTTCGTAGTTATAGCCGCCACCAAGAACCTGATACAAATTAACAATACTATTTAACTGTTGAATTTTTAACTGATTTAATCCCGCCTTAGTATAGTCGATATTAAGTTTGAAACCAACTGTATTTGCGAGGCTAATCGCGCCTACTTTATATTGTTTTTGACCGATTGCATACATATTTTGGGCTTTTTGGTAACCAATCTCCTGAATTTTATATTGTTTAGTAAGGCTATCGTGTTTAGATAAACCATTATCAACCTGAGAAAATGCATTTCTCACTGTTTGGATATAGTTATAGTATGCGGCATAATAACCACCCTTAGCCTTATCTACATCAGCATATAGTCCAAGATTAAATACTGGCATCGCTGCACCAAGAGCACCAAACCAAAAATCACCTCCAGCATTAAATAGGTTACTTAGCTGCATTGTCATTTGCCCAACATTTCCGGTCAAAGAAATAGTCGGAAAAAACTGCGAAGTAACCGCACCTATATTGGCGTTATTAACTTGCAACTGATATTCGGCAACAGCAATATCTGGGCGTGCTTTTAATACCTGTGATGGTAAATTAACCGGGATTATTCCATCAGTGCTTATATTATCAAATGTATTTCCCATCTGGATTTTACCGGGATTATTATTGGTTAATACTTGGAGTGCATTCTCTGTCTGGGTTATACTATCTTCTATTTCAGGTATTTTAGCTTCAAGGCTTGAAATAAACTGATCAAGTCCCTCAAGATTTAACTGTCCAATACTACCTTTACGATACTGAATCTGGTTATACTTACGCAAATCTCTAGCATCTGCAAGCATTTGCTGCTGTAATTCAAGCTGTTTATGTAAACCAAGGAGCGTAAAATAACTATTAGCTACCTGACTTATGACAGCTAGGCGCATCGCATTTACTGACTGTTTCTGCAAGGCAACATTTAATTTGGCAATCTCACCCTGCTTAATAAGACTAAATACATTCAAAGTATAACTTGGCATGGCGCCAAAAGCATAACCATCAAAATTTTGTGGATTATTCTGATTTACCGAGTTTAAAAGCGGATAACCACTATTATTCTGAAATCCGGGGTTAAAATACTGCCCGGCAAATCCGGTTCCACCTATGCTTAGTGTGGGTACCCAGCCCATCTGAGCTTTTTTCAGCGAAGCCTGTGCTTGTAGTAAATTCCCCATAGCCACCTGAAGATTATTATTATGAACTAATGCACTTTCAATTAGCGTATTTAACTGAGAATCATTAAATTTTTGCCACCAAGCCATATCTGGCATACTTTCAACTGACTGAGTTGTGTTTCCATCTCTAGCACTCCAAGCTTGAGGTGCATTTAACTGCGGCTCATGATAATCTGGTCCTAGTAGAGCACAAGACGAGATAATGACTGAGCTACTGATTAGAGCTATCTGTTTAAGTTTCATATTAATTCTCGCTATTTACCAACAGTATCAACTGTCACTTCACTACTTGCACCAACTCGCAATGGATATTTAGGATCATCAGCAAGTTTAACTCTTACGGTAAAACGCTGGGTAACTTTGACCCAATTACCAGTAGCATTTTGTGCGGGTAATAAAGAAAAGGTATTGCCACTTGCCCGGCTAATACTATCAACAACTCCAGTATATTCATGATCATACATATCAAGCTTAATCGTGGCTTTCTGTCCGGGCTTGATTCTTGCCAATTGGGTTTCTTTATAATTCACATCTACCCACCAGCTACTGTCATCAACCAGTCCAAATAGCATCTGACCTGACTGTACCAACTGCCCAGGAATCAGATTAAGATTAGTTACATAGCCATCAGTGCTAGCTCTTACCTGAGTATAACCGCTATTATTTTGTGCATTTGCCAATTCAACCTTAGCAACATCAATTTGTGTTTTGGCTGCGGCATATTGAGAATTAGCTTGTGCCAAAGCCACTTTTGCCTGATCCATAGCCTGTTTGGCTTGAGTTGCCTGATTTACATATTTTTGCATATCTTGTAATGATCCAGCATTTTCTTTATATAATGCAGTGTAGCGGGTTGCCATATCTGATGCAAATTTGTAATCTGACTTGGCTGATGCCAAAGTGGCTTCGGCATTGGCTATTTGTTGCTTCACTGTATCAGCCTGCTGCTGTACTAGAATCAAGTTTTGATTGGATTTATCTACCTGTAGGGAATAATCTTGTGGATCAATATCAACCAGAAGATCTCCTTTATGAACTACCTGATTATTTTTCACATAAACATTACGAACAAAACCACCAACTTTTGGTGAGACATTGATAAGATTTGCATTAACGTAAGCATTATCTGTACTAGGATAGTTTATCGTATAACGATAATAACCATAGATAGCGGCAAAGGTAACAACAATAATTCCGCCACCGATTAAAGCTTTTTTCATTTACTTGTCCTTATATAAGTTTGCATTTATAGTTTCAAAATTTTTCAGATTTAGCCTAATGCCCCATATGCGGTTTAGCATTAGGATCCGGACGCTTCAAAAATAATGGCATCCAGCAAAGTGCAATTAGTACAATCCCGGTCAGATAAAACATATCAAGATAGGATTGTAATACTGCTGCCTGTCGAACAAGAAGCGCACTAATCTGGATTTTTGTATCTGTATTAGATAAGCCCACAAGGCTTTGCGACCAGTAGCGAAAGCCGGTAGCATATTCTGAAATTTTAGCTGAAAGATCATTCCAGACTACCTGCTGATTACGTGCAATCATAGTTGCGGCTACCGCAGCACCAATTGAACTTGAGAAATTACGAGCAAAATTGAATACTCCAGAGCAATCACCACTTTCTGCATCAGGAACACCAATATAAGCAATAGACATCAGAAGCACAAAAACTCCAATCATCCCAAAGCCCTGAAGTATAACCAGCGTAAGAATCAAGGCATAGCTTGGTAATGGACTCATAAAGCTCATCGCAAGAGAAGAAACTCCTGTCAAAATCATGGCAAAAATCATCAGAATCCTGGCATCAATTTTCTTGCTAAGTCCCATGTATATTGGAGCCCCAATAATAGCAGCTACCCCGCGTGGAGCTTGTAGGTAACCAGCTGTGTCAACAGGCATTCCATAAACATTTTGTAACATTGCCGAAAAATAAGTTAATCCACCAGACAAAAGCGAGAAAAAAGCAAACATTACAAAACAAGAAAACACAAAATTAAAATTAGTAAATACCCTGAAATTTACTACACAGGAACCTAGTAAGCCACGCCAGATAAAAAAACCGATAAATATGATTGCTAAAGCTAAGAAACAGATCATTTCAAAAGACTCAAACCAGTTATTGGTATTACCCTCATCAACAAAATATTCCAGACAACCAATACCAATTGCCATAAACGCAAAGCTAATATAATCAATTTTTATATCTTTTTTAACTACCTTATCCATAAAAATACTGATAAGAGCAAATCCGGCAATACAGATTGGCACATTTACATAAAATATCCAGCGCCAATTCATATTCTGAACAATATACCCACCCATAACCGGACCAATAATAGGACCAAGAACAATACAGATTGTAATTACCGACATTATTTTGGGCTGTTCCTGCTCGGTATAATTCTCAACTACATAAGCCTGAGCAAGGGCTGGTAAAAATGCACCGCCAATCCCCTGAATAAGTCGATAAATAATCATTTGGTGTAAACTTGTAGCAGTTCCACACAATACTGATGAAATACCGAAAATCAAAATTGACATTAAAGCAACATTTCTTGTGCCATACTTGGTTGTCATCAAACCAGTCAGGGGAATACATATTGCCGCAGCCACAATATAACTTGTCATTGTTAATGAAATATCATTGATATTAGCTTCAAGTGCTCCCATCAGATCAGGAATAGCAACGGAAACAATGGTAAGATCAATAATTTCAGCCAATGCCAGCAGACTTAATGCATAGGCAACAATAGTTCGGCGTTCTGTCCACATACTCATACTAAATCAACTTTTAAACTAACAATGTTAATAAACCAGATTTTAAAACAAACGTTTGTTTTTTGTCAAATAATTATCAAATTTATATAAACACAATACTAACTATAGCTTATAATTGATGTTCACAGATTAAAAAAATTAAGTTTTTATTTTTAACCAGAACTATAATTTTCAGGATAATTGAATGTTATCAAAATGTTACAAAAAAACCACTAAGTTTATAGCTATTACTCTACTAGCCTTTAGCGCAAATTCCTATGCAGCACAATGTAACACCAAATCCCTTGATTCCATGTTTAGCCTTATGGCACAGCGTAACTCATTAATGATGGGTGTTGCAGCATACAAATATGTTAAAAAATCTGGGGTGTATGACGCAAAACAAGAGCTCAGTGTACTACAAAATAGCCTAAATATAGCAGATACGTATCAGTTAAATGCAGATAAATTAATGGTTTTCATCCAAATTCAGATGGATATTTCAAAACAAATCCAAACTCAATTAATTGAGCATTGGAAAACCACGCCAGCTGATGCCCCTGACCCGGCAATTACCCCAGACTTAACTACACTTCGCAGTCAGATAGCCGCAATTGATGCTAAGCTGTACCCACAAATTTCAAGCAATATTACCAATCTGAAACAGTGTAGTCAAGATACCATCTTGAAGCGATACACCAAAGCAATGCAAGATATAAAAGGTATTCCAGCTGACCCGGACTATAATTTGATTGTAATTGCAGCACTTAAAAACATCAGTAAATAATTAACATCTTTTTTGGGGATTAGATCATGTTTGATGAGATTTTTAATAGTAGTGGTGATGCACGAGCTCACTATGTTCCCTACCTAGACTGGCTTAATAGCCACCCATCAGGCTACCTGAATGGAAAAATGGCTGAAGCTGATTTGTTATTCCGTAGAATTGGGATAACTTTTGCTGTATATGGTGAAGAACAAGGTACGGAACGATTAATTCCATCAGATCCGGTTCCAAGAATTATTGATACTAAAGAATGGGCTTTTCTAGAAAAAGGACTTGAACAACGGGTACAAGCGCTTAATATGTTTCTTGACGATGTCTATCATGAAGGTAGAATTCTTAAAGAAAATGTAATTCCAGCCGAAAAAATCTATAATAACGCCCAGTTTCAGGCATGCATGGTAAACCATGATTTACCCCATAAAGTTTATTCTCATATTTGTGGAGTAGATTTAATACGTCATAGTGATGGTAACTATTACGTTCTAGAAGATAATCTAAGAGTTCCAAGCGGCGTTTCTTACATGCTACAAAATCGCAGAATGAGTCAGCGACTATTTCCCGAACTCTTTAAAAACTATAATGTAGCACCTGTGGATCATTATCCACTATTGTTACAAACTACATTAAAAGAATGTGCATTTAGTGAAAATCCGACTATTGCAGTGTTAACACCTGGACCATATAATAGCGCTTATTATGAACATGCATTTTTAGCCAAAGAGATGGGCTGTGAATTGGTTGAAGGACGAGATTTATTTGTAAGAGACAATCGTGTTTGGATGCGAACAATTTATGGTCCCAAGCAGGTTGATATCTTATACCGTCGTGTTGATGATGCTTTTCTTGATCCATTGGCACTTAATCCAAACTCACAATTGGGCGTTCCTGGATTAATTGAAGTATATCGTTCAGGAGGGGTTGCGATTGCCAATGCTCTAGGTACTGGAGTCGCAGATGATAAATCAATTTACCCATACGTACCGCAAATGATTAAATTTTATCTTGATCAGGAGCCGATTTTACAAAATGTACCAACCAGAATTTTGAGTAATCCTGAAGATCTAGCTTATACCCTTGATAATTTGGATAAACTAGTAGTTAAAGAAGTTCATGGTGCCGGGGGCTATGGAATGCTAGTTGGACCTGCAAGTACCAAGGCTGAGCGAGAAGAGTTTGCAAAAATTCTCAAGACAAAACCTGATGGCTATATTTCCCAGCCAACATTAAGTCTTTCTACATGTGGGATCTGGCTTGATGAAGACCTAAAACCACGCCACATAGATTTGCGACCATTTGTACTATCCGGTTCAAAAACCAGAATCACGCCAGGAGGCTTAACCCGAGTCGCGCTAACTGAAGGCTCTTTGGTTGTAAATAGCTCTCAGGGTGGAGGAACTAAAGATACATGGATACTAAATGATATTAATCAAGCTAAGGAGGTTTTCTGATGTTAAGCCGTACCGCATCAAATTTATTCTGGTTAACACGTTACCTTGAACGAGCTGAATCTACCATCCGTTTATTAGACGCATGCTTTCAGCCGGGACTACCATTTGAAGGTGATATTAATCAGCTTTATTCTTTACCGTTACAAATACAGACCGCAGATGCTGATTTTAGAGCACAACACCCTAATGATCAGAATGACCTAAATATAGGTAAAGTTAGTAATTTCCTACTTAATGGTAATACTAACTCATCAGTTAGATTCTGTCTTGAAGCTGCACGCGAAAATGCCAGATCAGAACGTAGCCGTCTAAGTACTGAATTATGGGAAGCAATTAATCAAACTTGGCTTGAATTCCAGAAAACCCAGCATCTTCCATTAAAAGCGGTCAAAGAATGGTTACAACAATCACTATTCCTGATACAGGGAACTATCGATGTTACCATGCCAGAAACACTAAGTTACCGCTTCCTAAAACTGGGTACCTATCTTGAACGTTCGGATCAAACCCTACGAGTACTGGAAGCGCAAACAAAATTACAAGATATTGGTAACTACTCTGAATATTATACCTGGAATATGTTATTAAAAGCGGTAAGCTCATTTGAGGCATATCAGGAAACATTCATGGAAGTACCTTCTCAACAAAGAGTATTTAAATTTTTGTTATTTAATCGCAGCATTCCAAGAAGTTTACGTTACTGCAACGAAAGAATTCACACCATAGCTGATATAATTGGGGGTGATAAACGCAGGAATGTTATGCGTGTCAGTTCCCAGCTGCTTACAAAACTTCGTTATGACCAGCTGGAAGATATTGAAACGGCAACACCTGCAGAATATATCAAACAATTACAGAATGACGTATTAAAACTGGCTATTGCCATCCAAGAAGGGTATTTTGTCACGGTATGATTTTGACGATTAAGCACACGACCAATTATAGCTATAGTGAACCTTTACGCGAAAGTATTCAATTATTGAGGCTGACTCCCTTCAATCACCACCGCCAAAGTATCATTGAATGGCATCTGGAAACCCCAGGTGCCCTTATTCCATTTGTTGACTGGTTTAATAATAAAAGCCATCTTTTAAACATTAACCGCCAAATCAAGCTAATTGAAATAATCGCTTCAGGAAAAGTTGAGGTTGATAAAGACAAGCCCAATCCGGAAAAAGGAACTTTACCACTTGAATACTACCTTAATCATACAGAATTGTCAAATCTACACTCAGGAATGGTAGAGCTCAGCAATCAAGTTAAATTAAGGTACCAATATTGTAATACTACCGATCTAGGAACAAAAGTATCAATGCTTGATTATTTATCGGCACAAATACTAGAAATTGTTCCATATACCAGAGGTATTACGCACTCAGCAAATACAGCTAGTGAAGCATTCATCCTTGGTGGAGGCGTTTGTCAGGATCACACACATATTTTTATTGCTTGCTGTAGGCTAATGAAATTCCCAGCCCGCTATGTAAGCGGATACCTATATACAACCGATGAAAGCCACACAGCAAGCCATGCATGGGCTGAGGTCTGGCTCAATAATGCTTGGTATAGCTTTGATATAAGTAATCAATGCCGAGCTGGTGAACATCATATTGAAATGGCTTATGGGCTTGATTATCTTGATGCCGGTCCAATTCGGGGTTGCAGAATTGGAGGCGGGAGTGAGCAAATTACTGTATCGTCATTAGTAAGTAATAATCAATAGAGGAAAAATTAATAATGACTTATTGTTTAGCAATGAAACTTGAATCCGGTCTGGTATTTGCTTCAGATAGCAGAACTAATGCGGGAATTGATAATATCTCTTTATTTTGTAAAACTCATGTATTTTCACTACCTGGGGTAATGGAAATTGTAGTATTAAACTCTGGGAATCTAGCAACAACACAAGAAATAATTTCCACCTTAAAACAGGATATTGAAAATAAGCAGGAAGGGAACTTATATACATTAGAATCAATGTTTGAAGTTGCCAAAACAATTGGGAATTTAACGCGAAAAATTATTGAACGTCATACCCGACGGGATAGTGGTACTGACTTTAGCTGCTCTTTACTTGTAGGTGGGCAAATAAAAGGTGAGCTACAAAAATTATTTATGGTTTACCCTGCTGGTAACTTTATCGAAGCAACACCTGAAACACCATTTTTTCAGATTGGAGAATTAAAGTACGGCAAGCCAATGCTTGATCGAACTATACATCATAGTTCATCCGTTGATGATGCCATCAAGTGTGCTATTGTTTCATTTGATGCAACAATGCGCTCCAATCTGTCAGTTGGACTCCCGATAAAAATCAGCTATTTACCAGATACAAAAATAGGAGAAAACATACCCTCAGTTCTCAGTTACACCATAGAAGAAGATGACGAAACTCTTA
>WBZO01006732.1_pt1 | contig 10988 bp, 7 predicted proteins | sample 5204261 | NCBI WGS metagenome assembly WBZO01 (sample SAMN12412400, study PRJNA552823) | activated sludge metagenome | isolation source: activated sludge from anammox sidestream of wastewater treatment plant... | place: USA: North Carolina | collected 2017-09
GCGAGCCGCACGGTTTGACCTCCCCCCGTCTGCCTTGGAGCCGCATCCGACCATGACCACGCCGAAAGATCGTGCCTTTGCCTTCATTGATCGCAACACCACACAGCTCGCGCGCATCGGCGACATGTTGTTCTATTACGGCGAACTCGGCATGCAGGAGTTCCGCACCGCCGAGTTGCTGAGCGGCATCCTTGAGAAGGCGGGCTTCAATGTCGAGCGCAACCTGTCCGGCTTCCCAACCGGCTTCCTTGCCCGCTACGGTAGCGGCGATCCAGTGATCGCGCTGCATTGCGAATACGACGCCAACCCGAACAATTCGCAGCAGTCTGGTGTCGTGTCCCAGGCGGAGATCGTGCCCGGCGCGCCTGGCCACTGCGAGGGCCACAATGTCAACGGCGCGGTGGTGATCACCGCCGCGCTCGCAATCATGGCGGCGATGAAATCCGCGAACTTGCCCGGCACGCTGAAGGTATTTGGCTCACCCGCCGAGGAGCAGTTGATCAGCCGGCCTTATTTCGTGCGTGACGGCCATTTCGACGACGTCGGCATCGCGTTCCATGCGCACATCTTCGATGATTTCAGTACGCAATACGGGCTCCTGCAGCTCGGCGCCATCTCGGCGCAGTTCACCTTCCTCGGCATGTCGGCGCATGCCGCCATGTCGCCATGGGAAGGGCGCGACGCGCTCGACGCAGCGGTACTGATGGACGTCGGCATGGCCCAGTTCCGCGAGCACATGCGGCCGGGCATGTCGGCGCATCGCGTATTCCAGGAGGGCGGCGTGCAGCCCAACGTCATCCCGAGCCGCGCCACCTGCTGGTGGTTCTTCCGCGACCGCGACGCCAATGGCGCGCGCAAACTGTTCGAGCAAGCCGAACGCGTCGCGCGCGGCGCGGCGATGATGGCCAATTGCGAAGTCGAGGTGAACATCCTCGCCGGCGTCTGGCCGGTGCGCTGCAACGAGACGGTCGCGCGCGTCATCCAGGACAACATCGAGGCGATCGGCATGCCAGCCTGGACGCAGGAGGAGCAGGATTTCGCTCGCGCCGTGCAGACCAGCGCGGGTCTCAAGCTCACGCCCTTGCGCGATACGGTTACGCCAGTGTCGAGCCCGCCGGAGCCGATGTGCGCATCAAATGACTGCGGCGACGTGTCCTGGGTGGTGCCGATGGGCCGCGTCTGGTTCCCCGGCAATATCCCGCATGCGGCCTTTCATCACTGGTCGGCCGGCGCCTGCCTCACCACCTCGATCGCACACAAGGGCGCGGTTGCGGGCACCAAGGCGCTCGCCGCCTCGGCACTCGATTTCTTCGTCTCGCCGGAGAAGGTGAAGGAAGCTAGGCGCACCTTCGAGATGGAGATTGCCGGCACCGAATATCGTTGCCTGCTGCGGCCGGACCAGAAGCCGCCGGTGGAGCTCAACCGCGTGCTGATGGAGCGCTTCCGTCCGGCGATGGAGGCTCACTACCTGCACGGCATGCCGGAGTTCGTGTTTTAAGGAGCGATCCACCGGTCATTCTCCGCTCGTCCCCCTTGTCGTTACCCTGAAAATGTTCCTTTGCAATTTCGCCACAGGTGCTCGCAAAGCGCTTAGTGCAACGTTCGAGATCATGTTTGTCGTTGCATGTGCAACCGGTACTTACATAGTCAATGCGATGAGCTGACCCAGACGCCGAATTTTGCGCCTACCGGGCGCCATCGTACTGCCAACGGAGGCGAGATGCAGATGGTCAAGAGTTGTCTCCTCAGCACCGCCGCGGGATTGCTTGCGGTTGCTGCGGCGCATGCCGCCGATCTGCCGGTTAAGGCCAAACCGGTCGAATACCTTAAGATCTGTAGTCTGTATGGGGCTGGCTTCTACTACATCCCAGGTACCGACACCTGCCTGAAGGTTGGCGGCTATGTTCGCCTCCAGACCGAAGCGAATTCCGGCGGCACCGGCCAGGTCCTGGGCAATGGCGTCATGCTCGGTTCCGGGCGGACCGATATCGAGGATACGAACGACATTAACTGGAATAATCGCGCCGTTGTGACCTTCGACGCCCGTACGCAGACCGAGTACGGCACGTTGCGGTCCTACATCCGCGCCGGCTGGAACGTCAGCACGCCGGGCCAGACCGGCGCCGGCACCACGCCGGGCGCTTACTGGGATCGTGCGTTCATCCAGTTCGCCGGCTTCACGGTCGGCCGGGCGCAGTCGTTCTTCGACTTGTTCAGTTTCGCCGGCGCCTATTCTTATCTGAACACCCGGACCACGGGCGACACGACCATCCCGGGCCAAGATCTTTGGGCCTACACGGTTCAATTAGGCAATGGCGTATCCGCCACTTTGTCGTTCGAGGATCCGGCGGCGAACAACAAGTATGGCACATACGATAACACACTGCCCGGTTTCTTCGCCTTCGGTGTTGCGACAGCAGCAAACAGCGCGTTCGCAATTCAGGGCGCTGCGCTCCAAGGTTTCCGCGTCCCCGATGTGGTGACTAACCTGCGGGTCGATCAGGCTTGGGGCTACATCGGCGCGTCCGCGGTGGTTCACGACGTGAGCGGCGGTTACTACAACACTGGTGTTCTTGACACGGTCAATGCCGGCCATCCGGCCACCAAGTACGGCTGGGCATTTTCGGTCAGCGGCTTTCTAAACCTGGCAGGCGGCGACGGTCTTGGGATCAACTTCGTTTATACGAAAGGAGCTCCGGGCTATGCCTTCAGCGCGGGCAACTGGCAGCTCTACAACAACTCCAACTCGCTGGGCGTGGCCTGGGCGGCCGACGCGGTATTCGGCTCGGGCACCACGGTCGAGCTGACCAAGGCCTGGAGCGTCAACGCCGGCTATCAGCACTTCTGGGGTCCCGCCGGGACCTGGGGCGGCAAGTGGCGAACCTCGATCTACGGCGGCTATGTCAGCGTCGATTACAGTGATGCCGCCACCGTGCTGATCAATCGCGGCCTGCCGGCCGGCAACGTCTGCGGCGGCGCGCTCGGCACCTTCACGGGCTGGGTCCCGCTCGCCGGCAACAGCTGCAGCCCGGACTTCAGCTTCTATCAGATCGGCACGCGCACCCAGTTCAACCCGCACCCGCTGATGGATATCGGTCTCGACGTGTTCTACACCCACCTGAACTCGGCCTATAAGGGCCCGGTGAACTGGGTGGCGAACGGGGCGCGTCCGGCCTGCAACAACAGCGCGATCATCGCGTGCACGGCCGACGACCAGGGCGTGTGGTCGGCGATCGTCCGCTGGCAGCGCAACTTTTATCCATGATCGCTTGATCATTATCGGCAGCAATAGCTGTTACGACTTATTTCACCGTCTGATTAGGCCTTAGGCCAACCCCGATCGGGAAAAGAAGCCTCGGGGGCCTCGTTGCGAGTGCGCGTCACGATGGTTCCACCCACGTGACGAAGCGTTCGCAATTTTTTCTTGCGGTCATCAAACCAGGGAGCAAAAATGACAAAAAAATATCTTTAAGGAGAAAGCACATGGAAGCTGCTCTGCAAAAGGGCCAACTCGATATTGATCCATGGCGAGGGTTCAAGCCCGGCGGTTGGCGTAATTCGATCGATGTGCGGGATTTCATCGTCCGCAACGCGACGCCCTATTCCGGTGACGAACGGTTCCTGGCAGGACCATCCAACCGTACCAAGGCGGTGTGGGAAAAGCTTCAACCGTATTTTCAAGAAGAAAGGAAGAAGGGCGTCCTTGCAGTCGATGCGAAGACGCCGTCGACCATGTTGGCCCACAAGGCCGGCTATATCGATCGCGAAAACGAGGTCATCGTCGGATTACAGACCGACGCGCCATTCAAACGGGCGATCTTTCCGTTCGGTGGGCTACGCATGGTCGAGACCGGCCTGAAGGCCGCCGGCTTCGAGTGCGACCCGCAGGTGCATGAGGCATTTACAAAATACCGAAAGTCGCACAACGACGGCGTCTTCGACGCCTACACACCCGAAATCATGAGATGCCGGAAGTCCGGTATCATCACCGGACTTCCCGACGCTTATGGCCGCGGCCGGATCATCGGCGACTATCGGCGCGTCGCGCTTTATGGTCTCGATCGCCTGATCGAGTCCAAGCAGGCTGAGCGCGCGCAAATCGATGACATGTGGCCGTCCGACGAAATTATCCGCCAACGGGAGGAGTTGGCCGAGCAAATCCGCGCACTGAACGATCTGGCCACGATGGGCAAGCTCTATGGGTGTGGCATCTCCCGGCCGGCGAACAACGCACAAGAGGCGGTGCAGTGGACCTATCTGGCCTACCTCGGCGCCATCAAGGAAGCGAATGGCGCGGCGATGTCGATCGGCCGCATTTCAACTTTCCTCGATATCTATATCGAGCGCGACCTCAAAGACGGCAAATTGGACGAGGCCGGAGCGCAGGAACTGTGGGACCAGCTTGTCCAGAAGCTCCGCATTGTGCGCTTCTTGCGCACGCCCGAATATGACACGCTGTTCAGTGGCGACCCCTACTGGGCGACCGAATGTATCGGCGGCATCGATCTGAACGGCAGGTCGCTGGTGACCAAGAGCAGCTACCGCATGCTCCACACGTTGAGCAATCTAGGACCGGCGCCGGAGCCCAACATCACTATCCTCTGGTCGAAATACCTGCCCGACAACTTCAAGCGCTATTGCGTCAAGGTCAGCAAGGAAACGTCCTCGATTCAATATGAAAACGACGATTTGATGCGCCCTTATTGGGGCGACGACTACGGCATTGCCTGCTGCGTGTCAGCGATGAAGCTTGGCAAGCAAATGCAATTCTTCGGGGCCCGTGTGAACCTCGCAAAAGCCCTGCTTTACGCCGTCAACGGCGGGCGCGACGAAATGTCTGGCGATCAGATTGCGCCGCCGACGCCGCCCATTACCAGCGATGTGCTCAATTATGACGAGATGATGGAGAAATTCGACGTCGTAATGGAATGGCTTGCACGTACGTATGTGCATGCAATGAACTGCATTCACTACATGCACGACAAGTACTTCTACGAACGCCTTGAAATGGCACTGCATGACCGCGATATTCTGCGGACCATGGCCTTCGGCATTGCCGGCCTGTCGGTGGTTGCCGACAGCCTCTCGGCGATCAAGCACGCCAAGGTGCGTGTGATCCGCGACGACACCGGTCTCGCTGTCGATTACATCATCGAAGGACCGAGCGCGAACGCCGTGCCCCAATTCGGCAATAACGACGATCGGGTGGACAGCATAGCTGCGGACCTCGTCACCAGGTTCATGCAGAAAATTCGCAAGCATCCGACCTATCGGAATGCCACCCACACTCAAAGCGTGCTGACCATCACTTCGAATGTCGTCTACGGCAAGCACACCGGCAACACTCCGGACGGCCGCCGCAAGGGCGAGCCTTTCGGGCCGGGTGCGAACCCGATGCATGGACGCGACAGTCATGGCTGGCTGGCGTCTTGCCTGTCGGTCGCCAAGTTGCCCTACAAAGACGCTCAAGACGGCATCAGTTATACGGTTTCGGTCGCGCCTCAGAAAGCGCATCTGTCCGACGCCGAACTGCTCGATGGCGCGGTAAAAGCCATAGACATGTACTTCGAGCATGGTGGGTTCCACATGAACTTGAACGTCCTCGACAAGGAGACGCTCGAAGATGCCATGAAGAATCCCGACAAGTATCCCCAGCTCACCATCCGGGTCTCGGGATACGCGGTCAATTTTGTTCGGCTTACGCCGGAACAGCAGCGCGATGTGATCAGCCGCACCTTCCACGGCCAACTCTAAGCAGAGGACGCATCATGTCACAGCTCGGCACCCTTGAGGCAGGAAGCCGGCATGACTTGCATGTCGGCGTCTCGCCGGATGCGCCGGACGAGGCAGACCTCCGCGACGACGAAGGCGCCTTCGGTTACGTCCATTCGTACGAGTCTTCCTCCCGATATGACGGTCCCGGTTTGCGCGTTGTGCTGTTCGTATCGGGCTGCCTGCTGCGGTGCTCCTACTGTCACAATCCGGATACCTGGCATCTGAAGGATGGGACTTACGTTTCCGTGCAACAGGTCGTTAAGCGGCTTGGCGATTTTGCGCCTGCGCTGCGCTCGCTCAGCGGTGGCCTCACCATCTCGGGCGGGGAGCCCCTGGTACAGATCGCGTTTACTCGGCGAATATTGACCGCTGCCAAAGAGATGAGACTACATACGGCGATCGAAACATCTGGCTTTCTTGGCGATCGTGTCGACGACAAATATCTCTCTTGCCTCGACCTCGTTCTGCTCGACATTAAGAGCGGAGACCCGGACACCTACCGCGTGACAACCGGCCGCGATTTGGCGCCCACGCTTCGATTTGCCGAACGTCTGGCCGCGATCGGTAAGCCCGTATGGGTACGCTTCACCCTCGTTCCAGGCCTCACCGACGATCCGGCCAACGTCGAGAAGATTGCCCGGTTCGTCGCGCCGATGAAGAACGTCGAGTGGGTTGAGGTGCAACCATTCCATCAACTTGGCGCGTTCAAGTGGAAGGCGATGCACCTGGAATACAAGCACGCCGGTACGCCAACGCCTACGCCCGATCTCGTCTATCGGGTAATCGAGCAGTTCCGTGCGGCTGGCTGCCGCGCCCGCTGAAAAGCTCGTACAATATCACGACCGGAGAATCTTCATGCTGGATCTCGCGCGCGAAATCATCGGAACGCAGCCGATCCTTGCGGTGTTTCTCGCGATCGGACTTGGATACCTGGTGGGACAAATCAATATTTTTGGATTCTCCCTTGGAGTTGGAGCCGTCTTATTCGTTGGTCTCGCCATCGCCGCTTTTGCGCCGAAGGCACAGATTAGTGGGCCGATCGGTCTTACCGGACTGATCATGTTTCTCTACGGAATCGGAATCCTGTATGGCCGACAGTTTTTTGAAGGAATGGCCGGAGCGGCGGGCCGCAAATACAATCTCCTGGCGCTCATTGCATGCGTCGCCGGGCTTTTTGTTGCATTAGGGCTTGGCCATGCGTTTGGTATCAAAATAGGCCACACGTTAGGCATATACGCAGGATCGATGACGAGCACAGCCACACTGCAGGCCGCCCTCGACGTCATGAAGACCAATGAGCCGTCGATTGGCTACTCGATTGCCTATCCGTTTGGCGTGATTGGTCCAATCTTGTGTATTTATTTTATGACCAAGCGCGTACAGCCAAAATTCCCGTCGAAGGTTCAGCGGTTCCACATGGGTGAGATTACCTTGGGGGAGAACTGCGCGGGCCGGACATTGGGTGACCTCAACAAGGATCTACCCGCAGGCGTGCAGGTGTCCATGATCAACAAGGGCGGACAGAGCGTCGTTCCTGCGGGCGACATTGTGCTGGCATCGGGCGATGGCATCCTGGTTGTTGCCGAGCAGGAGAGTGCAGTTGCCGAGGCCGCATCTAAGCTCGGTCGCTTGGAGCCCGGACGGATCGTGAAGGATCGCTCCTCGCTCGATTACATCCGGGTGTTTGTCGGTAAGGCAAGTGTCGTCGGGATTCCGCTTTCGCAGCTACCGTTGCCAGCTGGATTTCCAGTGCATCTCCTGCACGTCCGCCGTTATGACATGGATATCGTCCCCACCCCCGATCTGATGCTGGAGTTCGGCGATCGAGTCGGGATTCTGACGCCGCCTGAACGCAAAGAAGAAATACGGCGGCATTTCGGTGATACGATCAAAGCTGCAGCCGAATTCAGCTACGTTTCGCTTGGGGTCGGCATGGTGCTGGGCGTCCTGCTCGGCTTGATCCCAATTCCCATTCCGGGAGTGGGTATCGTCACGCTCGGCATCGGTGGCGGCCCGCTGATCGTTGCCTTAATTCTGGGTAAGCTGCGCCGCACCGGTCCCGTGCTCTGGACAATGCCGCTACCTGCAAACATTGTATTGCGGAATTTTGGCCTTGCGATGTTTCTTGCCTCGGTCGGTATAAATGCCGGGCAGCCGTTCGTGCGGACGGTCTCCGAAACCGGATTAACAATGTTGTTCATCGGCGCGGCCGTTCTGCTGACGACCGTGCTGATCGTACTCCTTGTCGGCTATTATTTGATGAAAATCCCCTTTGATGATCTTGTCGGAGTCGCATCGGGCGCAACCGGTAATCCCGCGATCTTGGTCTATTCCACACGGATGGCACCAACCGAAAGGCCCGACATCGGATATGCGATGATCTTTCCGTCAATGACGATTGTGAAAGTCGTCGCCGTCCAGATTGTCGGACTGCTATTTATCTCAGGTTCTGGGTAAGTGCCGATCGGAAAACGACGTTGGCTGGTTCGTGTCGCGATGGCTGCTGAAAAACAGAATGGTGTTCTTGGTCCGGCTCGACGGTCAGAGCATGCGCGGGGACCTGGTCAGTGGCAGGCTTTGACTGAGTTTGGCGATCACCGCGATGAGAGCTATGTGCAACCGCGCTCTTCCAAACAGAGACATTTTTACGCGCATGCAATAACCGGGGTATCAGTGCCGACTATCGAGCGGGTGAAGCGCGCCAAGCGAACATGCGGCTCTCAAGCCGGGCGAACAGGCCATGCTCGAGGACGAGCATCAGCACGACGAACATGATGATCCAGGCCAGAACCTGGGCCATGTTGAATTGCCCAAACCAGAAGAAGAACATGTAGCCGATGCCGTACTTGAGCCCGAATGTCTCGGCCAGCGCCACGATCTTCCAGGTCATGCCGAATGCATAGCGGAATGCGGAAAAAACATAGGGCATTAGCTGAGGCAGGTAGACTTTGCGCAACAGCAAGGCCTTTGGCGCCTTGAACGTTGCGGCCATCTCGGCCAAGGACTTGTCCATGGCCTTGGTGCCCTCGAACATGTTCACCGCGACATAGGGTGTTACTACAGCCATCACGGCGACTAATCCGCCCGCCTCGCTGAACCCGAACCACATCACGGCGAGAAAAACCATCAGGATCGTGGGTATTGTCAGCATCAGCGGAATTACGACCGTCAGCGCGCGCTCTACGAGCGCATTCAAGCCCATCGCCAAGCCGATCCCCAGCCCCGCGAGCATAGAGGCTGCAAAGGCAATGATGATACGCGCCAGCGTTATCCCGATGTGAAAGTAGGCCGATTTCCCTTCCGGTCCCGCATGGGCGAGGTCGGTAGCGATGGTGCGGCCTATAACGAGCGGTCCGGGCAGAACGTCGGGGTCGTTCACCAGCCGCGATGCCGCCCACCAGAGCAGGAGCAAGAGAACGATCGAGGCCGCTCGCAGGCCGACGCTCCTGGTACCGCCCGGCGTCATCTACGTTCTCGCCTCAAGCACCGCGAAGAATTCGCGCACGAGCGTCTTTTCCAGATCGAGGATCTTCGAATCCTCCGGGCTGCGCGGCCGCGAGACGTTGACTGCCACTTCCTTGAATATTTGCGCCGGCTTCGTGCTCATCATGTAAATGCGGTCGGAAAGGAAGACGGCCTCGGCCAGATCGTGAGTCACGAACAAGATCGTCGGCCTCGCCTTTGCCAGAATGTCCATGAGGTCGAGGCGCATTTTCCTTGCGGTGATGGCATCCAGGTGACTGAACGGCTCGTCCATCAGCAGGATGTCGGGCTCGATGGCGAGTGCACGAGCGATCGCCACCCGCTGTTGCATTCCCCCAGACAGGTTCAGCGGATAATTTCGCTCCTGCCCCGCGAGACCGACCATATCCAGGTGCTTTGTGACTAACGCCTGCCATCGCGGCCGGGGAATATTCTGCGCCTCGAGAACGAATTGAATGTTGTCCTGAACGGTCAGCCAGTTCAGCAACCTGGGGCTTTGGAAAACATAGCCGATGCGCGGCTGCAAACCCCCACCGCCCGCCTGCGACCCAACCGAGACCGATCCGCCCTCGTAACGCTCGATGCCGGCGATGACGTTGAGCAGGGTTGACTTCCCGCAACCCGAGGGGCCGACGATGCTGACGAACTCGCCCTCGTACACGATCAAGCTGATGGAAGCGAGAACCGTGAACTGGCTTTCGAGACCGGGAGCTGAGAATTTCTTCGTCAGGCCCTCAACGGTGATAGCGGCGGATGACGCCATACCGGGCTTCCCTCTCTGTTCCAGTCTGGCAAACGCCGTCATCATGCGCTGGGCACTCCATGGGCGGCGCTCGCGCGCGTCATTCGGTAAGTCCATCGTTCTCGTATCCGCGGTTCAGGTTGCAAACTGTGGTCTCCAAGCAAATACACGGCGCTCGCACGCGCGTAGTATTATTCGATCGATCAGGACCATCACGATCATGAAGCTCACGCCCCAGGCGAGCATCATGTCGACTCGCGTATCCTGAAACCAATTGATCATTTCCTGGCCGACGCCGTTGCCGGCGCCGAAAGCCTCCGCGACCAGCGCGATCTTCCACGACAAGGATAACGCGATCCGCAGCGAGGAGAATACGTAGGGCATGAGTTGGGGAACGAGCACCTTACGGAGCATCAGAAAACGATCGGCCTTGTATGCCATTCCCATCTCGATCAGGTCCTTCTCCAATGCCTTGGTGCCCTCCCAGATGTTCATCACGACGAACGGAAATACGATCAGGACGATCGTAATGATGGGTGCCGTTTCCGATATTCCGAACCACAGAACGGAAAGGAACGACCAACAAACCGCCGGAACCGTCAGCAGCACCATGATCCAGCTATCGAAAAAGAGCTCGATGTTGCGCTTGAGTCCCATCAGGATGCCGAATGCAGTCCCGGCGAGCATCGAAATAAGGAAGCCGATGAATATCCGCGCCAGCGATTGGCCGACCACGAGATAGGAGGCGGGATCACCGTAGATCGCGATCATGCGATCCAGCAGGGTCAGCGGCCCTGGAAATATGACCGGCGAGAAACGCCATGAGAGCCCCTCCCAGACAAGGATGCTGAGTACCGCGACCATCAATCCCGGCCAGTTCCAGCGTTCGGCCTGCTTCACGCACACCTCCATCCGCCGAGTTCGTCGGCACTAGCGGCACTTTTGGAGACGAACTTCGGAATCTGCCCCCCTAGAACTTCCGCCGCAC
>WBZO01006733.1_pt1 | contig 10988 bp, 11 predicted proteins | sample 5204261 | NCBI WGS metagenome assembly WBZO01 (sample SAMN12412400, study PRJNA552823) | activated sludge metagenome | isolation source: activated sludge from anammox sidestream of wastewater treatment plant... | place: USA: North Carolina | collected 2017-09
GTGGTGCTCGACGAGCAGGCACCCAGGAGCGAGGCGAGAACGAAGAGGGCGGAGAGCGGGCGCGTCATCGAAAGACTCCGTGTCTGCATGGGGAGGAACTACACTTTACGACGTAAAGGTTGCGCGCGGCCAGGGCCGTCGTGGACCCCGGCCGTCGCTGCCCCCCGGCCCGCGAAGCTCGGAATCAGAACGCGTCGAAGCCGGCGTCGACGCCCGCCGACGGACACTCGCTCTTGCACTCGTTCTGGGCGCAGGCGCCGAGCTCCTGGAGGTACTCGGCGCCGGAGCCGCCCTGCGTCTGGCAGCCGAGGATGCAGACGAAGTCGTCGTTGGCGCAATCCTTCAGGCAGTTCTGCACCGCCTTGCACTGGGCGCTCTGATCACACTTGGTGATCCACTCGCAGCACTTCGCGCGCGCGCACTGGTCGCACGCGGGACGGTCGTCGACCGAGGCGTGGTTCGAACAGTCGTATCCGGTGCTCGAGTCGGTCTGCGTGCTCCCCGAGCTGCTGCTGCTGCTCGAGCTCGTGTCGCCGGCGTCCTTGGTGCTCGAGGTCCGCGGCGGGAGCCCGCTGCTTCCGTCGTCCTTGTCGCTACCGCAGCCGATGACGACGGCCGCGGCGACCGAAGCCGTGAAAGCGATCATTCGAAGCGTGTTGCCCACGAGCACCTCCAACGCGTGATCGTGCCATCGTCCGGCCGATCGCGCCAGCGCCGCGGAAAACGACGCCTGACGGGGCTGGATATCGAAATCAGGGGAAACCGGGGAGTCACGAATTTCGATTGCCGACGAAATCGAATTCCTATTATCTGGCGCGCGATGAGTAACCTCAGGAGCACGATCGATCGCCTCGCCTCGCAGTTCGCCGGAAGCATCATCGAGGCCCTGCGCGGCGCCTCGCTCGAGGAGCTCATGGAGGTCGCCGGCTCGCGCGGCGCTGCGCGTCGTGGCCGTGCCGCGGGAGCCTCCGGCGGCGCCGCTCCCGAGGCCGGCGCACGCGGTCGCGGCCGCGGAGGCCGGCTCGGCCGGCGCACCGCCGACGACATCGCGCAGATGATCGACCGCATCGTCGAGGAGGTCGCGAAGAGCGCCGACGGCCTGCGCGCCGAGCAGATCCGCGATGCGCTCGGCGTCGAGGCCAAGGAGCTCCCTCGTCCGCTCGCCGATGCGATCGCGTCCGGCCGCCTGACGAAGAGCGGCCAGAAGCGCGCGACCACGTACAAGGTCGGGTCGGGCGAGGGCGGCGGCGGCGGGCGCAAGCGCACCGCGCGCCGCGGCGGCGGCCGCAGGAAGAAGGGCTGAGCGCGCCGCGCGTCAGTCGCGCGTGCCGAGCGCGAGGCGCTCCGTGGCGAGCCTCACCGTCCTCGACGGAGCGCCCTTCGGCCAGCCCTGCACGATCTTCTCGTAGGCGGCCTTCGCCGCGCCGGCCTCGCCCTTCGCCTCCTGCGCGCGGGCCAGGTAGTACTGCGCGCGCATGACGAGGAGCGAAGCGTCGAGCTTCGCGCACGTGGCGAGGACGCGACGGAGGTGCGGGATGCCCTCGTCCGGCCGGTCCGCCAGCACGAGCGTCTTGCCGAGGGCGAAGTCGAGGACGAGCGGTCGCTTCGCCTCGGGGGGCAGAGCCTCGATCGGCTTCTTCGCCAGCGCGGCGAGGGCCTCCTCGTGGCTCTCGGCGAAGCCTCCGTACACCGAGGTCCAGATGTTCCAGTTGAGGCGCGGGTTCTTGTCGGAGGCGCGCTTCTTCTCCTGGGCGATCCACTCCTGCCGGTGCTCCTCGAGCTCGGCGGCCGTGATCTCGCCGGCACGATAGAGCGGCTCGTAGAAGTCGATGCTCGGATCGGGCGCGAACGGATACGCCGGCCACGCGGCCATCTTGTCGAGATAGCCGCGCGCGACCTTCGCCGCGTCGCCGTTCTTCTCCATCTCCATGAGGAAGTTCGCGCGGAGGCGGGCAGGGACGGCGCGGTCGGCGCGGTCCGCGCCGAGCGGAAGCGCCGCGTCGAGCTCGCGCGCGAGATCCTCGGCCTTCGCGAGGTCGCCGTCGACGACCGCGAGCTGCACGCGATCGGCGAGCTCCTTGCCGCGCTTCATCTCGGGCGAGGGGAGCAGGCTCCACTTGCGGCCCAGGGCCTCCTCGACCGCCGGCCGCGGAGCACCGTCCGCGTAGAGCGCGCGGGCGAGCGCGTGCGCCGGGGCCCACGATTGCGGCTCGAGCGCGCTCCAGCTCGTCGCCTCCTCGCGCGCGCGCTGGCAGTCGCTCGTCGCGAAGAAGACGTCGTAGCGGGTCTCGACGCACGTGGACGCCACCGGCGACCGGGTGAGGCAGCGGTCGGTGGCCGCGAGCGCCTCCTTCACGTGACCGAGGTTCTTCTCCACGTTGGCGAGGGCGGCGAGACCGGGGACGAAGCCGTCGTCGATCTTCACGGACGCGACGTACGCGCTCCTCGCCGCGTCGTCCTCGCCGAGCTGCTCGTGCGCGCGGCCGAGATAGAACTGGAGCTCGGGATCGCGCGGGAACTGGAAGACCATCGAGGTCATGCGCGTCACCCACTCCTCGAGATCCGGCTTCGGGCGCACGTAGGGAACGCACGCGTCGAGGAGCGCGGCGTCGCGCGCGGTCAGCATGTGGCGCTGCTCGAACGCGCTCTGGTAGGAGGCCTGCGCGGCCATCGGATCGCGCGACGACGTCTGGATCGCGAGCTCGAGGTGCGCCGCCGCGAACGTGGGGTCGAGCTCGATCGCGCGCTGCAGGGCCGCGCTCGCCTTCGCCGCTGCTCCGTCGCGCCAGAGCGACATCGCCTCCTTGTACTTGGCCTCGGCCTCCGGGACGGTCGAGAGCGGCCTCGGCGGCTCGGCCGTGCGCGGGATGGTCGGGCTGGTGCTCGTCGGGAAGGTCGTCGTCGTCGTCGTCTTGTGCCTGCGCGCCCAGACGACCGCGCCGCCGAGCGCGCCGAGGAGGAGCAGGGGGACGAGGAGCCGCAGCGCGCGCCTTCGCGGCGGCGGCGCCGAGCCCTTCTCCGTCTCCGCGTCCGGATCGGGACCGACGGACACCGTCGTCGGCACACGCGTGGTCGCGGCGAACGCGGCCGGGTCCTCCTTCGCCGGCGGCGTGATGCGGACGCGCTCGCCGCCGGTGGTGGTCGTCGCGAACGGCTCGATCGCGTCGGCGATCGCTCCCATCGACGGGAAGCGCGCCGCGGGATCCTTCGCGAGCGCGCGGAGGATCGTCTCCTCGACGACCGCAGGGACGTCCTTCGCGCGCGTGCGGAGCGAGCGGGGCGGATCGGTCAGGACCTTCGCGACCAGGCTCAGGACGTCGCCGCTCTCCGGCCACGGACGCTCGCCGGCGAGCAGCTCGTAGGCGGTGACGCCCCACGCGAACTGATCGCAGCGCGCGTCGACCTCGCCGCCCTTGATCTGCTCGGGCGCCATGTACACCGGCGTGCCCGCGATCGCCCCGCCGCCGGTGACGGTATCGACGGCCTGCGGATCCTCCGTCGCGCCCTCGAGCCGGGTCCTCCGCGCGATGCCGAAGTCGAGGACCTTCACGCCGCCGTCCTCGCGGATCATCACGTTCTCGGGCTTGACGTCGCGATGGACGAGGCCGGCCTTGTGCGCGACGTCGAGGGCGCGCGCGACGTCGGCGAGCCAGCGGATCTTGCGCGACGCGGGCACGTCGCTCTGCCCGACGAGCGACCGGAGCGTCGCGCCGACGACGTACTCCATCGCGAGGTAGAGGCGGCCGTTCGACTCGCCCACGTCGAAGATCGAGACGACGTTCGGATGGTTGAGCGACGCGACCGCACGGGCCTCGCGCAGCAGGCGCGCGTGGCCGTCTCCGCTGCGGCGGCCCGAAGCCCCGCTGGCGGCGGTCGCTTCGGGATCCTCTCCGGCGATGCCGGAGGGAGGCGCGATGACCTTCAACGCGACCGTGCGCTCGAGGCGGGGATCGAAGGCGCGATACACCTGCCCCATCCCGCCCTGGCCGACGAAGCCGCGGATTTCGTAAGGGCCGACGAGCTCGCCCGGCTTCAACATCGCGACACGGTGAAGGGTACATGAGGTGCATCTATTCCGGGCGACGCTCGGAGCCGGCCGGTCGTCCCGCCTCCCGGCGCGAACCGCTACGATTGCACTGGCGACGGCCTGGGGGTCGTGGTAAGCCCGCGCCTCCGTTCGCGAATATTTGGGAGACTACTTTCGATGCCGAGTGAAGCCGTCCAGTGCAAGCCGCTCGAGGTCGTGGTCAGTGACCGCGGGATCGAGCGCGCCATCAAGATGCTCAAGCGCAAGCTCGCCTCCGAGGGCGTCCTGCGTGAGCTCAAGATGCGCCGCCACTACATGAAGCCGAGCGTCAAGCGCCGGAAGAAGCAGGCCGAGGCCGCCCGTCGCCGCCGCAAGCGCGCGAAGCTCGACGCGGCTCCGCCGAAGGGCTGAGAAGCGCGGCTCGCAGCCGCGCTCGCCCGCTTTTCAGGCTGCTCGACACGCCCCGAGACGGGCGCACGTCACTCGTGCGTCCGTCGTATGCTTTTTGTCCATGGCGGGCGAGGGTGACGGAGACGAGCGCCGGGAGGTCGCGCTTCGGCGTGTGCGGAAGTTCGTCGAGACGTACGTCGCGAAGGGGCCGTACGACCTCTATCCGGAGCCGGAGGTCGTCGAGAACGTCGTGCAAGGGCTCGCCGACAACCTCGTGGCGCACGGGCGCATGTACTGCCCGTGCGCGGACGTCGAGGAGTCGAGGGCGCTCGGCAGCACGATGGTGTGCCCGTGCCGGCCGCACCATGCCGACATCGCGCGGCAGGGGTACTGCGACTGCGCGCTGTTCGCGTCGCCGAGCTTCGTCACCGCCGAGCGGCTGCGGAAGTCGCGCTGACGCGGTGCTCGCTTCAGCGCGCGCGCGCTGCCGAGCCGCCGCGCGCGAGCGCGACGATCTCGCCGACGCGGATCGGACGACCGACGCGATCGTCGAGGCCGCGGCGCCCGTCGATCTGGTAGCGCGTGCAGCGGCCGACGCGGACGCGCGCGAGGTACCCCGCGTTCTCGAGGTCCGCGAGGATCCGGAGCACGCCGCGCTCCGATAGATCCGTTCGCTCGGCGAGATCGCGAACGCGTGCATCCGGCGAAGCGGCCGCCGCGATCAACACACGCGCGTGGTTGGTGAGCAGGGAGAGAGAAGGCTGACGAGCAGCCACCCGGGCGCGATGATTTCGTGCGGTCGCGGTCACGTTTCTTCAGTACCGCAGCGCGCCTTTCTGCGGGCGGACTGTACGAAAAGTTAATTGGGGTCGATCGCCGCCCTCACCGAGGATTCCGCTTCGAACGTCGCGTCCGCGTGCCTGATCCGTCATCTTTTGCGGCACTGCATCCGGGTGCCCGACGTCGACCGTTGGATGACAGCTCCGTCATGACAGTCCCGTCATCTCTCGTCGTGCCCGCTCGTCTCGCGGGCACGTCGCCGGCCGAGCTCGATGTTGAAAGTCACTTTCAGCAAACGCCGTCACCCCCCACTACACTGAAGGTCGCGCCCATGAAGGTCCTCGTCGTCGAAGATGACAAGAAGCTCGCCGACCTCCTCTCTCGTGCGCTCAGCGAAGAGGGCTATCCGGTCGACATCGCCGGCGAGGGCGGCTCGGTGGTCGATCGCGTCGCCGCCGGGAGCTACGGGCTCGTGGTCCTCGACTGGATGCTGCCCGACGTGGACGGCGTCACGGTCTGCCGCCGCCTCCGCGATGCGCGCGCGTCGGTGCCGGTGCTCATGCTCACCGCGCGCGGCGACGTGAAGGATCGCGTCGCCGGTCTCGATGCCGGGGCGGACGACTACCTGGTCAAGCCGTTCGAGATCGAGGAGCTGCTCGCGCGCATCCGCGCCATCGGCCGTCGCCGGACGGACGCGACGAAGATCCGCTGCGGGGCGATCGAGGTCGACCGCGTGGCGCGTCAGGTGCGCATCGGCGGCGTCCTGCTCGCGCTCACGGCGCGCGAGTACGGGATCCTCGTGTACCTGGTCGAGCACGCGGGGCGTGCCGTCTCGCGGACGGAGCTGCTCCAGAACGTGTGGGAGACCACCCACGATCCGGGCACGAACGTCGTCGAGGTCCACGTGAGCCGCCTGCGCGAGAAGCTCGGCGTGCACGCGGCCACCATCGAGACGGTGCGCGGCCAGGGATATCGGCTCGCGCCGCCGGGCGCGGACGCCACGGCGTGAGGTTTCGCACCCGCCTCATCGTCGCGATGTCGTTCGCGCTCGGCGCGACCCTCACCGTCTCGTTCACCGCCGTCTCCCTTGTCGTCGAGCGCTCCGAGGAGCGTCAGCTCGACGAGGCCCTGCGCGCGGAGGCCCACGAAGAGGTCATCGAGATCGCCAAGCGGTCGCCGTTCGAGCTCCGCATCACCGACCGGACCGGTCCCGAGGCCGACGACTTCGGCCGCCTCCCGAAGTTCGCCGCGCTCTACTCCGCCGGGCGGCTCGTGGACCGTACGCCGAGCCTGCGGGGCGATCCGGGGATCGACCTCGGTGGGCACGCGGGCGTCCCCTTCGACCTCGTCGTCGGCGGCGAGCGCGTCCGCGCGGTCCTTGCGCACGTGCCGAACCACCCGGACGTCGTCCTCCTCATGGCGGCGACGCGCGCGGACCTCGAGAAGGACGTGCGGTCCCTCCGCGAGGTGATGTTCGTCGCGGGGCTCGCCTCGATCGCCTTCGCGATCCTCGTCAGCTTCAGCATCGCGCGGGGCCTGACGCGCGACCATGCCGCGATCGCCGCCACGGCGAGGCGCGTAGGCCTCGGGCACCTCGACACGCGTGTCGGCCTGCGAACCGGCGACGACGAGACGGCTCAGCTCGCGGCCGACATCGACCGGATGATCGAGCGGCTCGAGACGCTGGTCGGCTCCCAGCAGCGCTTCGTCGCACACGCCGCGCACGAGCTCCGCTCGCCGCTCACCGCGCTCTACGGCGAGCTGCAGCTGGCGCTCCGGCGCGAGCGCTCGGCCGAGGAGTACAGGGGAGCGATCGCCCAAGCGCTCGACTCGACCCGCCGGCTCATCGCCCTCGCCGAGGACCTCCTCGCGCTCGCTCGGCTCGGCGCGGAGGACACGTCCGGCCGAGAGGACGTCGACGCGCGCGACGTCGTGGAGCGCGCGATCGGCTGGGTGCGAGGCGCCGCCGATGCGCGTGACGTGCGGATCGTCGTCGATGGGGCGTCGCCCGCGGTCTTCGCGCGCCGGATCGACCTCGAGCGCATGGTCCGGAACCTCCTCGAGAACGCCTTGCGCCACAGTCCTCCGGGCGGGGAGGTGCGCGTCGCGCTCCGAGCGGACGACGACGCCGTCGAGATCTCGGTCGCGGACGACGGGCCGGGCGTCCCCGAGCGCGACCGCGAGCGCATCTTCGAGCCGTTCTTCCGCAGCGGCGACGCACGCAGCGACGGCTCGGGCTCGGGGCTCGGCTTGCCGATCGCTCGCGAGGTCGCGCGTGCCCATGGCGGCGACGTGCTCCTCGCGGGCGGCACCGGACGCGGAGCGCGCTTCGTCGCGACGATCTCACGCGCCCGCAAGCCCCATTGACGGGAGCGTTCTCCTGCTCGCCTTGATCGCACCGATGGTCCTCGACTAGCGTGCGGCCCCGATGCCGCTCGAGCTCGGGGCCGCGTGCCCGCCGTTCGACCTCCCCGGGACCGACGAGAAGAACCGCTCGCTCGCGTCCTTCGGCGACGAGCTGCTCGTCGTGATCGTGTCGTGCAACCACTGCCCCTACGTGCAGGCGTACGAGCCTCGCATGGTCGTGCTGGCGAGGGAGTACCTCGCGAAGGGCGTCGGCTTCGTCGCGGTGAACGCGAACGACGCGACGCGCTACCCGGACGACGGGATGGAGCCGATGAAGCTCCGCGCGCGCGAGCGAGGATTTCCCTTTCCCTATCTCCGCGACGAGACGCAGGCGTTCGTGCGCGCGCTCGGGGCGCGGTTCACGCCGGAGGTCTACGTGTTCGATCGCGAGCGCAAGCTCCGTTATCACGGGCGCATCGACGACAACCACCGCGACGAGTCGCGCGTCGCGTCGCACGACCTGCGGAGCGCGCTCGACGCGCTACTCGCCGGACGCGAGCCGCCGGTCGCCGAGACCACCGCGTTCGGCTGCTCGGTGAAGTGGAAGTGATCGACCGTCGCGGGCCGCGCAGCGCGCGCACGCCCACCTCGCGCCCGAGCGCCGCCATCGCGCGCGCTCCAGCTTCTTCTCCACGACGTCGATCGCCCACGTCGGCGACGTGACGCCGCACGCGCACCGCGCGCGTGCGTGCGCCTGATCGATGCACTCGAGCATCCAGAACCCCCCTTGGTTCGGCGTCCGGCCCCTGTGATAGCGGCCTGGTCCCGCGGTGCAAGGGGCTTTGCGCTCCGGGTCGCCGTTGTCGCAGGGCCGCGCTCGACGAGGGGGGTGTGATAGCCTCGTCGGCGTGAGCACCGGGAACGGTAACGGGAATGGAAACGGCAACGGAAACGGCAACGGCACGGCGTCGCTGTTCCGTGCCGGGGCCGGCCAGGGGCGTGGGCCGAGCTATGCGCTGTTCGAGCCGCCGCCGGTAGACGCGGTCGCGGTCGAGGAGCGCGTCGCCGCGCTCGGCAAGCGCTCGATCAAGAAGAGCGCCAAGGTCGCGGGCCTCAAGCTCGCGATCTCGATGATGGACCTCACGACGCTCGAGGGAAAGGACACCCCGGGCAAGGTCCGACAGATGTGCCAGAAGGCGCTGCGGCCGCTCGACAGCGACGGCTCGCTGCCCGCGTGCGCCGCGGTGTGCGTCTACCCGAACCTCGTGCCGACGGCGAAGGAGGCGCTGCGCGGATCGGACGTGAAGGTCGCCAGCGTCGCGACGGCGTTCCCGAGCGGACAGTCTCCGCTCGCGATCAAGCTCGAGGACACGCGTCGCGCGGTCGAGCTCGGCGCCGACGAGATCGACATGGTCATCGACCGCGGCGCGATGCTCGCGGGCGACTACGCGAAGGTCTTCGACGAGATCGCCGCGACGAAGGAGGCGTGCGGGCACGCGCACCTGAAGGTGATCCTCGAGACGGGCGAGCTCGGCACGTACGACACCGTCCGCAAGGCGAGCGAGATCGCGATCGCGGCCGGCGCCGACTTCATCAAGACGTCGACCGGCAAGATCCAGCCCGCCGCCACGCCGGCGGTCACGCTCGTGATGCTCGAGACCATCCGGGATCACTTCTACGCCACCGGTCGCAAGATCGGCATGAAGCCGGCGGGCGGCGTGCGCACGGCGAAGCAGGCGCTCCAGTACCTCGTCATCGTGAAGGAGACGCTGGGCGACGCCTGGCTCACGGCCGATCTGTTCCGGTTCGGCGCGAGCGCGCTGCTCAACGACGTGCTCATGCAGCTCGAGAAGGAGCGCACGGGCAACTACCAGGCGGCCGAAGACTTCTCGAAGGACTGAGGGTTTCCCAAATGACGATCACGAAGGCAGCGGCGGGGGAGATCGAACGCAAGAAGGACGCGGCGCTCGAGTTCGGCCACGCGTGGGACTACGCGCCCGCGCCCGAGGCCGCCGACCACGTCAAGATCGACCCGAAGTACGGGCTGTTCATCGGCGGTCGCTGGGTCACGCCCCGCAGCGGGAGGTACTTCCAGACGATCTCGCCCTCGACGGAGCAGGTGCTCGCGGAGATCGCCGAGGCGAACGCGCAGGACGTCGACGACGCGGTGAAGGCCGCGCGCGAGGCCTACGAGAAGTACTGGTCGAAGATGCGCGCGGCCGATCGCGCGAAGTACATCTTCCGCATCGCCCGCGCGATCCAGGAGAAGGCGCGCGAGCTCGCGATCGTCGAGTCGATGGACGGCGGCAAGCCGATCAAGGAGTCGCGCGACGTCGACGTCCCGCTCGCCGCGGCGCACTTCTTCTACCACGCGGGCTGGGCCGACAAGCTCGACTACGCCTTCCACGGCCGCAAGTGGCGTCCGCTCGGCGTCGCCGGGCAGATCATCCCGTGGAACTTCCCGCTGCTCATGGCGGCGTGGAAGCTCGCTCCCGCGCTCGCGTGCGGCAACACCGTGGTGCTGAAGCCGGCGGAGACGACGCCGCTCACCGCGCTGCTCCTCGCGAAGATCATCGAGGAGGCCGAGCTGCCTCCGGGCGTGGTGAACATCGTGACGGGCGCGGGCGAGACGGGCGCCGCGGTCGCGGGCCACCCCGACGTGAACAAGGTCGCCTTCACCGGGTCGACCGAGGTCGGCAAGCGCATCCAGCGCGCGCTCGCCGGCTCGACGAAGCGCCTCACCCTCGAGCTCGGCGGCAAGGCGGCGAACATCGTGTTCGCCGATGCTCCGCTCGATCAGGCGGTCGAGGGGATCGTCAACGGCATCTACTTCAACCAGGGCCACGTCTGCTGCGCCGGCTCGCGCCTGCTCGTCGAGGAGAGCGTCCACGACGTGCTCGTCCGCAAGCTGCGCGACCGCATGATGACGCTCCGCATGGGCGACCCGCTCGACAAGAACACCGACGTCGGCGCGATCAACTCGAAGATGCAGCTCGAGAAGATCAAGGAGCTCGTCGCCTCGGGCGAGAGCGAGGGCGCCGATCGCTTCAGCGCGCCCTGCAAGGTCCCCGAGAAGGGCTTCTGGTTCCCGCCCACGTTCTTCACCGGAGCGAGCCAGTCCTGCCGCATCGCGCGCGAGGAGATCTTCGGCCCCGTCCTCACGGTGATGACCTTCCGCACGCCGGACGAAGCGCTCGAGAAGGCGAACAACACGATGTACGGCCTGTCCGCCGGCGTCTGGACGGACAAGGGCGCGAAGATCTTCCACCTCGCGACCAAGCTGAAGGCCGGCGTGATCTGGGGCAACACCTACAACAAGTTCGATCCGAGCTCGCCGTTCGGCGGCTACAAGGAGAGCGGCTTCGGCCGCGAGGGCGGCCGGCAGGGTCTCGCCGCGTACTGCGAGGTCGAGTGATGGCAAAAGAGAAGACGCGCACCGAGACCG
>WBZO01006734.1_pt1 | contig 10988 bp, 6 predicted proteins | sample 5204261 | NCBI WGS metagenome assembly WBZO01 (sample SAMN12412400, study PRJNA552823) | activated sludge metagenome | isolation source: activated sludge from anammox sidestream of wastewater treatment plant... | place: USA: North Carolina | collected 2017-09
CTCTGAGATTGTTGTCGAACTACATCGCCGCGCTGATCGACGATCCGGCGCTGGCGACGCCGGAGATTCAGCGGCTCGCCGTCATTCACATTCACGATCTCCTCGCGCTGACGCTCGGGGCGAAGCGCGACGTCACCGCCCTCGCCATCGGCCGCGGCGCGCGGGCCGCGCGATTGCGCGCGGTGAAAGCGGATATCAGCAGGAATATCGGCTTCCACGATCTCACGCTCGAGGCGCTGGCGACGCGCCATCGCATCTCGCCGCGCTACATCCAGCGTCTGTTCGCGGACGAAGGCACCTCGTTCACCGATTTCGTCCTGGAGCAGCGCCTGGCCCGCGCCCATCGCCTGCTCGGCGACCCCCGCCATCGCGCGCGCACGATCAGCGCCATCGCCTTCGAGGCCGGGTTCAACGACCTGTCCTATTTCAACCGCACCTTCCGCCGCCGCTACGGCCTGACGCCTTCCGAGGCGAGGCGGGCGCGGAGCACGGAAAACGGCTAGGCGGCCTCGGCCTGGGCCGCATCGACGATGCGCACGATCTCGCTCATGATCCGGTTGAGCTCGAAATCCTTCGGCGTGTAGACGGCGGCCACGCCGAAGGATTTCAGCGCCCGCTCGTCCTCCGGCGGGATGATCCCTCCGACGATCACCGGAATGTCGTCGATCGAGGCCTCCCGCATGCGCGACATCACGTCCTTGGCGAGCTGCACATGCGAGCCGGAGAGGATCGACAGGCCGACCACGTGCACGTCCTCCTCCAGCGCGGCGTTGACGATTTCCGCCGGCGTCAGCCGGATGCCCTCGTAGACCACCTCCATGCCGGCGTCGCGCGCGCGCACGGCGATCTGCTCGGCGCCGTTGGAATGGCCGTCGAGCCCCGGCTTGCCGACCAGCAGCTTGATGCGCCGGCCGAGTTTCTTGGAGACGCGCTCGACGTCGGCGCGCAATGATTCGAGGCCTTCGGCGCCGGACGGCGCGGCGCCGGCGACGCCCGTCGGCGCGCGGTATTCGCCGAACACCTTGCGCAGCGCCTCGCCCCACTCGCCCGTCGTCACGCCGGCCTTGGCGCAGGCGATGGAAGGCTCCATCACGTTGCGCCCCTCCTTCGCCGCCGCGCTCAGCTCATCGAGCGCCTTCTGCGCGGCCTTGGCGTCGCGCGCCGCGCGCCAGGCTTTCAGCCGCTCGATCTGCTCCTCTTCGACGCCCGCGGGAACGGTGAGGATCGCGCCGGCGCCGGCCGCAAGCGGCGAGGGCTCGGTTTCCACGAACCTGTTGACGCCGACCACGACCTGCTCGCCGCGCTCGATCGCGCGCAGGCGCTGGCTGTTGCTCTCGACCAGGCGCTGCTTCATGTAGCTTGATTCGACCGCGGCGACCGCCCCGCCCATCTCCTCGATCGAGGCAAGCTCGGCGCGCGCCTCGCGCTTTAAGTCCTCCACCTTGCGCGCGATCTCGGCCGAGCCGTCGAAAATATCGCCGAACTCCAGGAGATCGGTCTCGTAGGCGAGAATCTGCTGCATGCGCAGCGACCATTGCTGGTCCCAGGGGCGCGGCAGGCCGAGCGCCTCGTTCCAGGCGGGCAGCTGAATGGCGCGGGCGCGCGCGCGCTTTGACAGCGTCACCGCCAGCATCTCGATGAGGATGCGATAGACGTTGTTTTCCGGCTGCTGCTCGGTCAGGCCCAGCGAGTTCACCTGCACGCCGTAGCGGAACAGGCGCTGCTTCTCGTCGCTCACGCCGTAGCGTTCGGCGACGATCTCGCTCCACAGCTCGGCGAAGGCGCGCATCTTGCAAAGCTCGGTGATGAAGCGCAACCCGGCATTGACGAAGAACGAGATGCGGCCCACCACCTCGCCGAACCGCTCCGCGCTCACCGCGCCCGCGGCCTTCACCTCGTCGAGCACGGCGATGGCGGTGGCCAGCGCGAAAGCGAGCTCCTGGACCGGCGTCGCGCCCGCCTCCTGCAGGTGATAGGAGCAGACGTTAATGGGATTCCATTTCGGCATCTCGGCGGTCGCGAACAAGATCACGTCCTTGGTCAGCCGCATCGAGGGCTCCGGCGCGAACACGTAGGTGCCGCGCGAGAGGTATTCCTTGATGATGTCGTTCTGCGTCGTGCCCTGCAGCGCCTTGCGCGGCGCGCCCTGCTCGTCCGCGGCCGCGACATAGAGCGCCAGCAGCCAGGCGGCGGTGGCGTTGATGGTCATCGAGGTGTTCATCTCGGCGAGCGGGATGCCCTCGAACAGCGTCCGCATGTCGCCGAGATGGGCGATCGACACGCCGACCTTGCCGACCTCGCCGCGCGCCAGCACGTGGTCGGGATCGAGCCCCGTCTGCGTCGGAAGATCGAACGCGACCGAAAGCCCGGTCTGTCCCTTGGCGAGATTCTTCCGGTAGAGCGCGTTGGATTCTCTGGCTGTCGAATGGCCCGCATAGGTGCGGATGATCCACGGCTTGTCCCGCATCGAAAAGCTCGGCTCGGCTCAAGTTGGTTGACGTTGGCGCGCCGAGACTGTCTAACCAAACAAGCCCCAGCTGTCATGAGTTCGCGGCGAAAAGGTTGCCGCGGCGCTACGTATTGCACTGCAACATGGTTTGCGTCACAGTGTCAATCGCCCACGTGTGAATCCGGAGAGCCCAATGGCTGTCGCGCAAGCGCAACCGCCCGCCCCCAAGACGAAGGACCTCTACGCCATCGGCGAAATCCCGCCGCTTGGCCACGTGCCCGAGAAGATGCACGCTTGGGCGATCCGCAAGGAGCGTCACGGTCCGCCCGAGACGTCGATGCAGATCGAGGTCGTGCCGACATGGCCGATCGCCGACGACGAGGTGCTGGTGCTGGTGATGGCGGGCGGGGTCAATTACAACGGCGTGTGGGCGGCGCTCGGCCAGCCGGTCTCGCCCTTCGACGGACACAAGCAGCCCTTTCACGTGGCGGGCTCCGACGCCGCGGGCGTCGTCTGGGCCGTCGGCTCGAAGGTGCGGCGCTGGAAGGTGGGCGATGAGGTGATCGTCCATTGCAACCAGGACGACGGGGACGACGAGGAGTGCAATGGCGGGGACCCGATGTTGTCGGCCTCGCAACGCATCTGGGGCTATGAGACGCCGGACGGCTCCTTCGCCCAGTTCTGCCGCGTGCAGTCGCGCCAGCTCATGACCAAGCCCGGCCACCTCACCTGGGAGGAGGCCGCCTGCTACACGCTGACGCTGGCCACCGCCTATCGCATGCTGTTCGGCCATCCGCCGCACACGCTCAAGCCCGGCGACAACGTGCTCGTCTGGGGCGCCTCGGGCGGCCTCGGCGTGTTCGGCGTCCAGCTCTGCGCGGCTTCGGGCGCGAACGCCATCGGCGTCATCTCCGACGAGGCCAAGCGCGACTACGTGATGAGCCTGGGCGCCAAGGGGGTCGTCAACCGAACCAAGTTCAAGTGCTGGGGCCAACTGCCGAAGGTCAATTCGCCGGAATACGCCGCCTGGGCCAAGGAGGCGCGCGCCTTCGGCAAGGCGATCTGGGACATCACCGGCAAGCGCGATGTCGACATCGTGTTCGAGCATCCGGGCGAGGCGACCTTCCCGGTCTCCACGCTCGTCGCCAAGCGCGGCGGCATGATCGTGTTCTGCGCCGGCACGTCCGGCTACAACCTGACCTTTGACGCCCGCTATGTCTGGATGCGGCAGAAGCGCATCCAGGGGTCGCACTTCGCGCATTTGAAGCAGGCGTCGGCCGCCAACCAGTTCGTGCTCGACCGCCGCATCGACCCATGCATGAGCGAGGTCTTTCCATGGGAGAAGATCCCGCTCGCGCACATGAAGATGTGGAAGAACCAGCACGCGCCGGGAAACATGGCGGTGCTCGTCAACACCCCGCGCACGGGCTTGCGCAACCTCGACGACGTCCTAGAGGCGACGGCGCGGTAGCGCATGATCCCGAAAAGTGGATACCACTTTTCGGGAAGATCATGCGCCCGCGTGATCGAGTGCGGTTGCGGGATTTGCACTTCTGCGAAGAGCGCGAGCTTTGCTCGCGCTCTTCGGCATAAAGGCAGGCGTCAAGGCGCGGCTCTCGCCTCGGCGCGGTCCCAAATCCTGATATGCCGCGTCTCCGGCATCAGGAACAGGCCCAGGATGAAGCACACCGCCGGGACCGCGATCGGATAGATCAAGGCGTAGCCGAGACTGCCCGTCGCCTGGAACGCAGCCGTGGTGATTAACGGCACCAGGCCCCCGCCCCATCCATTGCCGATGTGATAGGGCACCGACACCGACGTGTAGCGAATGCGCGCGGGGAAATACTCCGCGAGAAACGCCCCGATCGGCCCATAGACCATGCCGACATAGGCGACCATGATGGCGATGATCAGCACCGCGAGCGGATAGTTGATCGCGTTCGGCTGCGTCACCTGGCCGAGCCACGAATAGAGGGGATAGTAGGTGAGCGCGGCGAGCAGGAAGCCGCCGAGGATCACCGGCTTGCGGCCGATCTCATCCGACAGCCAGCCGAAGAGGATCAGCGTCGGCGTGGCGATGAGCAAAGCCGCGCCGACGATGTAGGCCGCGGTCACCGTATCCACTTTGCTCACCTGCTGCAGGAAGTACAACGCCCAGAACTGGCCACTGTACCACACCACACCTTCTCCGATGACGATGAGGCTGGCGATCAGCACGAACTTGATGTTGGCGCTGATGAAGGCCTCCTTCCAGGGATTCCTCGTGGTCTGGCCCTTGGCCCTGATTTCCTGGAAGATCGGCGTCTCCTGCAATTGCAGGCGGATGTAGATCGCGATCGCCACCAGCAGGAACGACACCAGGAACGGCACGCGCCAAGCCCAGGCGTCGAACGCCTCGTTGCCGAAATAGTGGCGCGTGGCGATGATCACCGCGAGCGACACCACGATGCCGAGCGTCGGAGACGTTTGCAGCCAGCCGGTATAATAGCCGCGCCGCTCGTCGGAGACGTGCTCGGCGACATAGGTGATGGCCCCGCCATATTCGCCGCCGAGGCAAAGGCCCTGAATCATCCGCAACCCGAACAGGATGAAAGCCGCGGTCACGCCGATCGAATCAAAGGTCGGTATCAATCCGATCGCGCCGGTGCCGATCCCCATTCCGCTCAGCGTGATCAGGAAGGTGTATTTGCGCCCGACCCGGTCGCCCAGCCAGCCGAACAGGAACGCGCCCAAGGGCCGGACCAGGAATCCGGCCGTAAACAGCGCGATCGTGCTCAGCAAAGCCGCTACGGGATGGCTTTTTTCGAAAAACTTGACGGACAGAATCGCAGCCAAGCTTCCAAAGATGTAGAAATCGTACCACTCAATGACGTTTCCGACGGAAGCGGCGACGATCACCCGCCGGAAATCTCTTGGGACCTGACTTGCACTTGCCATTGGTCGTTCCTCTCCTTCGCTTCAAGCGTGTCGCTTGCGGCGCCAGGACGAGGAACTTCTCCACCGTCGAAAACCTTTCAGCTTGTCGAGGTTCTCGACAACCCTCCGACGCCACTCGCCGGCGTCGCTTGCATTCGCTTTCGGGCGCATCATGCACCGAAGATGCGATTCAGCCTTATAAGACTATCTGTTAGCGATCCTGCGGGAACCCAATCGGCTCGCCGACGGTTTGCAACTTTTGTGCGCGTGGGCTGGAACTCGACGACCTAATACCGACCGGGATTGTCCTTTATTCGTCGTGCCCGCGCTTGTCGCGGGCATCCACGTCTTAAAGCTGTGCAGCATCAAAGACGTGGATGGCCGGGACAAGCCCGGCCATGACGATGTGGTGAGTCATCATCCATGGCCGTTGGTATAAAGCATCGGCTAAGAGGGATTGCTTGCGCGGCGCGCGCGAATGACGGCGTTGAGCTCCGCGCCGTAGATGAAGATCGAGGCGGTCAGATAGAGATAGACCAGCACGATCATCACCGAGGCAAGGCCCGCATAATAGATCGCATAGGTGAACGCGAATTCGGCGAGGTAGCGGCCGAACAACGCGCCGGCGATGAGCCAGAGCGCCAGCGTCGCGACGATTCCGGGGGCGATCTCGCGCAACGTGCGCCGCCCGGCCGGCAGCCAGAAATGAACGATGGTCAAAGCGACGACGAGGACCAGCCCCGCCGCGGCGAAACGCGTCAGGGTGATGATGCCGGAAAAGGGCTCGATCCACGGCATGTACTTGAGCGCCGCGCGCCAGATCAGCGGGGCCAAGAGAATGAGGAACGACAGGGCGAGCAGCGCCACCGCGCCGAGCACGACGTAGACGATGGACTCGATGCGCAACACCCACCAGGCGCGCCGCTCGACGACCGAATAGGCGCGATTGAGCCCGACCCGAAGCCCCTCGATGCCGCTGGAGGAGAAATAGACGGCGAGCAGCACGCCCACCGTCAATGTCGAGCCCTGGGCGCTGGTCAAGACCCCGTGCACCTCGACCGCCAGCGGCGCCGCCACCTCCTCCGGCCAGGTCTCCAGCAGGATGCGCGTGGCCTCGTTGGCGAGATCGGAGGAGCCGAAAATCCCCGCCAGGGCGGTGAGCACCAGCACGAAGGGAAACAGCGACATCAGCATCGAAAGCGCGATATGGCTCGCGATCGCCCAGCCGTCGTCCTGGAGAAACTGCCGAAACGCTTCGGCGGCGATGTTGGCGATGCGCCGCATGTGCCTCTTTAGAGTCCGATCCAGCCGGCGATTTCCGAAAACGGAAACGTTTGATAGCGCTGTTAGCAGGTAGCCCGCATAGAGCGAAGCGAAATGCGGGGTCAACTGTAGCCCGCATGGAGCGAAGCGAAATGCGGGAAAGCCGTCACGAGCCGTCAGCCCCGGGTTACGCTGCGCTTCACCCGGGCTACGCGCTGTAGCCCGCATGGAGCGAAGCGAAATGCGGGATCGGTCGGCTGCCCCGGGTTACGCTGCGCTTCACCCGGGCTACGCACTGTAGCCCGCATGGAGCGAAGCGAAATGCGGGGCGGCGTATGGACAAGCCATTCCCGGATTGCGCTGCGCTCCATCCGGGCTACCGCCTGCGCTTCACCCGGGCTACCGCCTGCGCTCCATCCGGGCTACCGCCGATCAAGCGGCGCGCACCTCGGAGAGGAAGCTGTTGACCCCCGTTTCCAGGCTCTCGGCTTCGAGCGCAAGCGTATCCGCCAGAATCTTCACATCTTGCGCGGCTTTGCGGGCGTCCTGACTGGCGCTGGCGACGCGGCTCATCGCTCCGGAGCTTGCCGCGGTTTCGTTCGAAGCCCGGCTCACCCCTTCTGCGATCGAGGCCACCGCGGCGTTCTGTTCAGTCACCGCGCCCGCCACGCTGGCCGACATTTTCGACATCTCTTCGATGACGCCATTGATCTGTTCGATGGCGTCGACGGAATCGGCGACGCTCGACTGGATCGAACCGATTTGCGAGGCGATGTCTTCGGTCGCGCGCGAGGTCTGCGCGGCCAAGGCCTTCACCTCCGAGGCCACGACCGCAAATCCCCGGCCCGCCGCGCCCGCGCGCGCGGCCTCGATCGTCGCGTTGAGCGCAAGCAGGTTGGTCTGCTCCGCTATCGCCCGAATGAGGTTGATCACCTCGCCGATGCGGGTTCCGGCCTCGCTCAGTTTCGACATGGTGCCGACGGTGCGCTTGGCCTCGATGACGGCGCGCTTGGCCACCTCGGTCGATTTCTCGGCCTGCTCGGCGATCTCGGCGATTGAGGCGGCGAGCTCTTCCGTCGATCCCGCGGCCGTGGTCACGTGCTCCGAGGACGCGCGCACGCTTGCCTCCGCATGTTCCTGCTCTTGCGTGACGGTTTCGGAAACATGTCCAAGCGCAACGGCCGCGTTCTCCAGCTGACCGGCGGCGCTGCGCACTTTGGCAAGCGTGTCCTCCACGCTGTGCTCGAAACGCCCGATCGAAGCGGAGATGACGACGGCGCGCCTTTCGCGATCCTGGATCGACTGCGCTTCCTTCTGCGCCAGCCGCTCGCGTTCGACGATGCTGTCGCGGAACACGATCACGGTTCGCGCCATCGCTCCGATCTCGTCCCGCGCCGCCGTCGCGGGGATGTCGGCGCTGGCGTCGCCCTCGGAAATCCGCTGCATCGCCGCGCGCAAACCGGCGAGCGGGCGGGTGATCCCCTGCCCGATCAACCAGCTCAAGGCGATGCCCAATCCCACGATCGAAACGGCGACGGCAAGGCTGATATTGTTGGTCCACGCTTGCGAGCTGGCGAGCGCGTCGGCGGCCCAGGATTCGCGCGTCTCGGCCACTCCGACGATCTGGTCGGCGATCGGCAGCATGCGCTGCGCATCCACGTTGATGACGCCGATCAGCGGGCTGATTTTCGCGGTCCTCTGGATGAATTCGGCGAATGCCTCGGCGTAGAGCCTGATTTCTCCGCTCAATGTCTCCTTGAGCTTTTCTTCCGCGGACGCCTCGGCGAGGACGCGGTTGAAATCATTGAACTCGCTCTCGAAAAACTGATGGAGGTAGCTCGCGCCGGTGAGCTGGTAATCCGCCTCGATGCGCCGCATCACCACCAGCGACATCGCCAGCTTGTTTCGCTCGGCCTCGGCGAGCCACGGCGCCTCGTCCTTGAGCATCCGCTCCACCGAGCCCCCGGCGCCGCTCAATTTCCCGCGGATTCCGTCGGTGCGGGCGAAGCCCAGTTTTTCCTGTTCCTTGTTGAGAAGCTCGAATTTGGCGACAAGACCCGCCAGGTCGTCGCGCATGGAGCCGAGCTGCTGGCGCTCCGCGGCGCTGAGCGCGCCTTCGATCGCATCGAGGTTGTGGATCGCCGAATCGCGCCCGCTCTTAAAACGGTCGATCAAGTCCTCTGACGGCCGCGCCGCGAACTCCGCGGCCGCCGTTCGCATCGCCCCGAGCGCCCCCTTCAACTCGTGGCTGGCGGCTCCCAGCTTGGATGCGCTGCGCACGGCATCGAACGCTTCCTTGACCGCGTTCTGGCCGAGCAGGAAGACGACGCCGGCGATGGCGAAGCCGACAATGGGCAGAACCGCAAGGCAGATGATGCGAAGGCGAACCGAGAGCCCAAGAGACAGCATGCGTGGATCCCACCCTGGCCAAATTTTAGGAAAATTGCCGTAAATTCAGTAAGAAATGGTAAATTGGTAGCGATCGGGCGGACGCGCGTGGGCCTGCAACGCCCCGCCTTGCCGCAGCGATTTTCACCCCGTTCCGCTCGGCGGACGGCGGCTCGGGCCGGGGCGGCGTAAAGTTGGTGCGCCCTTGTGCGCTGCAAGGTGACTGTGTACTGGTCAGCCCCGTTCGATCTCATCACCGGAAAACGCCTATGCCCCAAGCGATGCGAGCCGTGACGGCCGACGATCTGGCCTCCACACTTCAGGAGGCGGCGAGCGGCGCCGAAGCGCTGCTGGCCGACGCGCTCCGCGCCGTGCGCGGCCGCGTGAGCGAGGGGGGACGGATATCGGGCGGCGCTCTCGACCGCGAGCAACGGGCCGCGCACGGGCTTTCCTGGTTCGCCACCTACGCCGAGGCCCTGCGGCAGCTATCGAGCTATGTCGAGCGCATGGCCGCCGCTGGGCGTTTCGGCGAGATCGAGGAGCTCGTGGTGCGCATCGGCGCGGGCGAGTACGCCGCGCAGCTGATCGGCGGCATTCCGATGAGCCAGGGCGAGATCGTGCGGCCGGCCGACCTCGGGCTCTCGCCCTCGCAGGTGGCGGCGCGCGCCGGGGCCGCCTTCGAGAAGCTGATCGCCTCCGGCAACACAGCCGAGAACCGCGCGCGCCTCGTCGCCCTGATGCGCCAGCGCCCGTCCGCAACGGTCGGCGATTGCGGCCTCGACGAGACGCTCGAGGCGGTGCGCGCGGAGATGCGGAAATTCGCCGACGCCGAAGTCATCCCGCACGCCCACGGCTGGCATTTGAAGAACGCTTATATCCCGCTCGATGTCATCGCGCATATGTCCGAACTCGGCGTGTTCGGGCTCACGATTCCTGAGTTATTCGGCGGGTTAGGGCTCGGCAAGGAGTCGATGTGCGTGGTCTCCGAGGAGCTCTCGCGCGGCTATATCGGGGTCGGCTCGCTCGGCACCCGGTCCGAAATCGCGGCCGAGCTGATCCTCAACAACGGCACCGAAGAACAGAAGAACAAGTGGCTTCCCAGGATTGCTTCGGGCGAGATTCTCCCCACCGCGGTCTTTACGGAGCCGAATACCGGCTCCGACCTCGCCTCCTTGCGCACGCGCGCGGTGCGCGAGGGCGACGTCTACAAGGTTTACGGCAACAAGACCTGGATCACGCACCCGGTGCGGGCCGACCTTATGACGCTGCTTGTGCGCACCAACCCGGCCGAGCCCGGCTACAAGGGCCTGTCCATGCTGCTCGCCGAGAAGCCGCGCGGCAGCGACGCCGACCCGTTCCCCGCGCCTGGCATGTCGGGCGGAGAAATCGAGGTCATCGGTTATCGCGGCATGAAGGAGTTCGAGATCGCTTTCGACGGCTTCGAGGTGAAGGTCGAGAACCTTCTCGGCGGCGTCGAAGGGGACGGCTTCAAGCAGCTGATGCAAACGTTCGAATCGGCCCGCATCCAGACGGCCGCGCGCGCCATTGGCGTGGCGCAGTCGGCGATGGAGCTCGGCTTGCGCTACGCCGAGGAGCGTCAGCAATTCGGACGTTCGATCGTCGAGTTTCCGCGAGTATCCGACAAGATCGCGATGATGGCCGCCGAAATCATGATCGCCCGGCAGATCACCTATTTCGCCGCGCGCGAGAAGGATTCCGGCCGCCGCTGCGATCTCGAGGCCGGAATGGCCAAGCTCTTGGCCGCCCGCGTCGCCTGGGCGGCCGCCGACAACGCGGTGCAGATTCACGGCGGAAACGGGTTCGCCGTCGAATATCCGGTCTCCCGCGTCTTGTGCGACGCTCGAATCCTCAACATCTTCGAAGGAGCCGCCGAGATACAGGCGCAAGTGATCGCGCGGCGATTGCTTGACGGAACCAACTGAGCGCGATCCGCCGCCGGCCCGGACGGCGG
>WBZO01006735.1_pt1 | contig 10987 bp, 7 predicted proteins | sample 5204261 | NCBI WGS metagenome assembly WBZO01 (sample SAMN12412400, study PRJNA552823) | activated sludge metagenome | isolation source: activated sludge from anammox sidestream of wastewater treatment plant... | place: USA: North Carolina | collected 2017-09
CTGCACCGACCTGGGCCTCGACGCCTTGGGAGCCGAGCTGGCGCGCGATCCCGTCGCGGCGCACCGCACGTTCGCGCGAGCCCTGGTGACGATCTACCACGGCTCCGATTCGGTGGCGGCCGCCGAGCGCCGCTACGACGAGGTGGCGCGGGGCGGGATCCCAGACGATGTGGCGGAGGTGGCGGTGCCTGCCGGCGAGTTCGAGGCGGGCACCGTCGGGCTCCTCAGGTTGGCCGTGCTGGCGGGCCTGGCCGCCTCCAACGGCGAGGCGCGGCGCCTGGTGCAGAACCGCGGCCTCAGGTTGGACGGCGAGGCGCTGACGGACCCGACCGCGCGGCTGGAGCTGGAGCGCCCCGCCGTGCTGCAGCGCGGCAGGGACGCATTCGTGAGGGTGCGGCGAGCCTAGGCGCGGCGCTCAGACGGCCAGCACGTAGGCGATCTCCAGCAGCTCGCGGTCGATGTCCTTCGGGTGGAGCTCGAGCTCCTTGAGGGGGATGGTGACGACCTCGCGACGGTTGGTGCCGACCATCACGCCGCTCGTGCCGGCGGCGAGGGTCCGCACGGCGTGGAAGCCGAGCCGTGACGCCAGCACTCGGTCGCGGGCGTTGGGGCTGCCGCCGCGCTGGGTGTGACCCAGGATGACGGTGCGGACGTCGTAACCGCACGACGACTCGATCGCCTTCTGCAGTTCGGCCGCGCCACCCTGGAAGGCGCCCTCCGCCACCACGACGATACTGGAGGTCTTGCCGCGCTCCTCGGCCTTGGTGAGGAGCCTCACGACCTCGGCCGCCGGCAGGGGCGCCTCGGGCACGACGATGGCCTCGGCGCCCCCGGCAACGCCGACCGACAGCGCGATGTGACCGGCGCGCCGCCCCATCACCTCCACGAGGAAGAGGCGGTCGTGGCTGGCGCCCGTGTCGCGCAGGCGGTCGACGGCGTCGAGCGCGACGTCGAGCGCCGTGTTGAAGCCGATGGAGACGTCCGTGCCGTTGATGTCGTTGTCGATGGTGGCGGGGATCCCGACGACGGGCACGCCGTGCTCCTCCTGCAGGAGCTGCGCGCCGCGGAAGCTGCCGTCGCCGCCGACGACGATGAGCCCGTCCACGCCGTGACGCCTCAGGGTCTCGGCGCCGGCCCTGCGGCCCTCCGGTTCGAGGAACTGATCGCAGCGGGCGGTACGGAGCACCGTGCCGCCGCGCTGGAGTACGTTGGCCACGGCGCGCGGCCCCAACTCGACCGTGTCGTCGTCCACCAGCCCCTGGAAGCCGCGGTAGATGCCGGTCATTCGGATGCCGTCATGGGCGGCGGTCCGCACCGCCGCCCTGATGGCGGCGTTCATGCCGGGCGCGTCACCGCCGCTGGTGAGGATGCCGAGATGCATCATGACTGAGGAGTATAGCCCCAAGGCGTGCGCGTCACGGGCGGGGCAACTGACCCGGGCGGCGGCTCGGACGCGCGTGCAAAGATGAGGCCGATATGAACATCGTCGCCTTGAGGGAGTCCGTCAGCGGTGAGCGAAGAAGCCCGCTCACCCCGCAGGTGGTCGAGAAGCTCGTCAAGCTGGGGGCCACCGTCACGCTCGAGCCGGGGGTCGGCGCGGCGTCGTTCATGAGCGACGACGACTTCCGCAAGGCCGGGGCGAGCTTCGGGGCAGACCGTGGCGCGTTGTTGGCGGGCGCCGACGTGCTGCTCGCCGTGCAGCCGCCGGCCGTCGCCGACCTGGAGGCCATGCGGCCCGGCGCGGTCGTGGCCGGGTTCCTCGACCCGTTCTTCAACCACGACCTGGTGAGGGCGCTCGCCAGGTTGCGCCTCGAGGCGTTGTGCGTGGAACTCATCCCGCGCACGACCTACGCGCAGAAGATGGACGCGCTCTCCAGCCAGGCGAGCCTCGCGGGCTACGCGGCAGTGGTGTTGGCCGCCGAGCGGTCGATGAAGGCGTTCCCGATGATGAGCACGCCGGCCGGGACGATCCCACCGGGCCGGGTGTTCGTGGTCGGCGCCGGGGTGGCCGGGCTGCAGGCCATCGCCACCGCCAAGCGGCTCGGCGCCCGGGTCGAGGCGTACGACACGCGGCCGGTCGTGAAGGAGCAGGTGCAGTCGCTCGGTGCGAAGTTCGTCGTGATCGACGTGGGGGAGACGGGGCAGACGGAGCAGGGCTACGCCAAGGAGCTGTCCGCCGAGCAGCTCGAGTCGCAACGCAAGCAGATGGCCAGGGTGTGCTCCACGGCGGACGTGATCGTCACCACGGCCCAGGTCTTCGGGCGTCGGGCACCGCGCATCATCAGCGCCGACATGGTGGCCGGCATGCGTTCCGGCAGCGTGATCGTCGACCTGGCGGCCTCGACGGGCGGCAACGTCGAGGGCGTGGTCGCGGGGCAGGAGGTCGTGACCGACGGCGGTGTCCGCATCGTCGGCCTGGAACACCTGCCCGCCAAGGTGGCCAAGGACGCCAGCCTCGTCTACGCGAACAACCTGTACTTGCTCATCGAGCATGCCTGGGACAAGGAGGCGGGAGGGCTGCGCCTAGATCCGGCGGACGAGGTCGTGGGCGCCTGCCTGCTCACGTCGCAGGGCGAGGTGCGCGACGAGCGGGTCCGCGCCGCTCTGGGAGAAGGGTGACCATGATGCTACTCCTGCTCGCCTTCGTTTTGGCGATCTTCCTAGGCTTCGAGCTGATCAACAAGGTCCCGTCGCAGCTTCACACCCCGCTGATGTCGGGGTCGAACGCCATCTCCGGCATCACCATCGTGGGCGCCATCGCGGCCACGGCGGTGGACGGCACCCTGGCGACCGTCCTGGCCGTGCTGGCCATCGCCGCCGCCACCGTCAACGTGGTGGGCGGCTACCTGGTGACCGACCGCATGCTCGGCATGTTCCGCGCCGGCGAGAAGGAGAAGTGAGGTCGGCGTGACCCAGGTCGTCCAACTCGTCTACATGGTCGCGGCCGTCATGTTCATCTTCGGCCTCAAGATGCTGGGTCGCGCTACGACGGCGCGCCGCGGCAACCTCGTCTCCGCCCTCGGGATGCTGCTGGCCGTCGTCGCCACGCTGGTGTCGGCCGGGATCGACTTCACCTACGTGATCGTCGGCATGTTGGTGGGTGGCGCCATCGGCGTGTACGTCGCTCGCACGGTGAAGATGACGGCGATGCCGGAGATGGTCGCCCTCCTGAACGGGTCGGGTGGCCTGGCGTCCATGCTCGTGGGCTGGAACGAGTACATCCGGACGCCACACGCCGACCCCGTGTCCGCCATCGCCATCTTCGCCGCGGTCGTCATCGGCGCCGTGACGTTCACAGGCTCCGTCTTGGCGTGGGCCAAGCTGTCGGAGCGCGTGAGCGGGAAGCCCATACTGTTCGCCTCTCAGCAACTGGTCAACGCGGGCATCCTGGGGGGCACGCTCGTCCTTGGCGTCATCTTCGTGATCGCGCCCGCCGCCTCCTACCCGCTGCTGCTCGTCTTCCTCGTGCTGGGCCTGGCGCTGGGCGTGCTGGCTGTCATCCCCATCGGGGGCGCCGACATGCCCATCGTCATCTCGCTCCTGAACAGCTACTCGGGCATCGCCGGTGCCGCGGCCGGCTTCGCCATCGGCAACACCGTGTTGGTGGTGGCGGGCTCGCTCGTGGGCGCGTCTGGGCTGATACTCACGCAGATCATGTGTAAGGCGATGAACCGGTCGTTGGCCAACGTGCTCTTCAGCGGCTTCGGCGCGGCCACCCACGCCTCCGCCGGTCAGGTGGAGGGCGAGATCAAGCCGATCAGCGCCGACGACGCCTACTTCCTCCTGGAGGCCGCCGCCAGCGTGATCTTCGTGCCGGGTTACGGCATGGCCGTCGCGCAGGCGCAGCACGTCGTGAAGGAGCTGGCGGACCTGCTCGAGCGCAACGGCGCGGAGGTGCGCTACGTGATCCACCCGGTGGCGGGCCGCATGCCGGGCCATATGAACGTGCTCTTGGCGGAGGCCAACGTGCCGTACGAGCAACTGGTCGAGCCGGACGACGTGAACCCCACCATGGAGATGGTCGACGTGGCAGTGGTCATCGGCGCCAACGACGTCGTCAACCCGGCGGCGCGCGAGGACGAGGGCAGCCCGCTTTACGGCATGCCGATCATCGACGTCGACAAGGCTCGCACCTGCATCGTGCTCAAGCGCTCCATGAACCCCGGCTTCTCCGGGGTGGAGAACCCGCTCTTCTACAAGCCGAACACGCGCATGCTGTTCGGCGACGCCAAGGCCTCCATCGGCTCGCTCGTCGCCGAGTTCAAGGACGCCTAGCCCGCGCGTTCGGGTTCGGGGCGGCCACCGGCCGGCCCGCCGGTGGCGCCGACCTTGGGTGGTCGGCGCCGCCTCGTCACAAGCCGCCCTGGCGGTCGCGCCCGGCCCGCGGTGGGCGGCGGCGCGCAGCTCGATTAGGAAAGTTGACAACACCAGACTCAACTTAATATCATCCTGCCATGGATGCCGAACGCTTCACCGAGGCCGCCCTCCAGTTGGTTGCCAGCGCTCAACAGGTGGCGCGCGCCCGTCAACACCAGCAGGTCGGCCCGCTCCACCTGGCGGCGGCCCTGCTCGCCGACCCGGCCGGGCTGCCGAGCCGCGTCGTGGAACGCGCCGGCGCCGACCCTGCCGCGGCCCGCGCCGCCGTCGACGCGGGCCTCGCCAAGCTACCCGTCGTGACCGGCGCCGACGGCCAGTTCATGAGCGCCGAGCTCGGCACCGCGTTCACGCGGGCCGAGGCCGTCGCCAAGGAGTGGCAGGACGCGTTCGTGGCGGCCGACACCCTCCTCGTGGCGCTGCGCGAGGTGGCCGGCGGGCAGCTGGACGCCCTGCCCGGCGCCGCCCAGCTCAAGGAGGCCGCCGTCGCCATCCGCGGTGGCCAACGCGTCGACAGCCGTAGCGCCGAGAGCACCTTCGAGGCGCTCGACACCTACGGCATCGACCTCACCAAACGCGCTCGCGAGGGCAGGCTCGACCCCGTCATCGGTCGCGACGACGAGATCCGCCGCGCCGTGCAGATCCTCCTGCGCCGCACCAAGAACAACCCCGTCCTGATCGGGGAGCCGGGGGTCGGCAAGACCGCCATCGCCGAGGGCCTGGCGCTGCGCATCGTCAACAAGGACGTGCCCGAGGGCCTGCAGGACAAGCGCATCGTGCAGCTCGACATGGGCAGCCTGCTCGCGGGCGCCAAGTACCGCGGCGAGTTCGAGGAGCGCCTCAAGGCCGTGATCGAGGAGACCGCCAGGTCGGACGGCAAGATCATCCTGTTCATCGACGAGTTGCACACCATCGTGGGCGCGGGCAAGGCCGAGGGCGCCGTCGACGCCGGCAACATGCTCAAGCCGCCGCTGGCGCGGGGCGAGCTCCGGATGATAGGCGCCACGACCCTCGACGAGTACCGCACCATCGAGAAGGACGCGGCCCTCGAGCGCCGCTTCCAACCGATCTTCGTCGACGAGCCGTCGGTGGAGGAGACCATCTCCATCCTGCGAGGCATCAAGGACAAGTACGAGGTGCACCACGGCGTCGGCATCACCGACCCGGCCATCATCGCCGCCGCGACGATGGCCCACCGTTACATCGCCGACCGGCGCCTCCCGGACTCCGCCATCGACCTGATCGACGAGGCCGCCAGCCGCATCCGGGTTCAGCTCGACTCGCTGCCGGAGGAGATCGACGACCTGAGGCGCCGCAAGCTCCAGCTCGAGATCGAGCACGAGGCCGTCAAGCGCGAGACGGATCCCGACTCCGCCGCGCGCCTCCTGCGCATCGAGGAGGAGCTGAAGGTGATAGCCGACCAGATCGGGCAGGCGCAGGCCGACTGGGAGGCGGAACGCAGCGTGCTGGAGGAGTGGCGCGCCGACCAGGAGGAACTCGACCGGGTTCGCACGCAGATCGAGGCCGCCGAGCGCGAGTACGACCTGGCCGCCGCGGCGCAGCTCCGCTACGGGGAGCTCCCCAAGCTCGAGGCCGAGGTCGCTCGCCTCGCCAAGCGGCTCGACGACGCCCGCTACGTGCGGCTCGAGGTGGGGGAGGAGGAGGTCGCCCAGGTGGTGGCCCGCGCCACGCGCATCCCCGTCGCGCGGCTCCTGGAGGGCGAGCGCGAGAAGCTCCTGCAACTGGAGGACGAACTGCACGTGCGGGTCGTCGGCCAGGACGAGGCCATCACCGCCGTCAGCGACGCCATCCGCCGCTCACGCGCCGGGCTGGCGGACCCGAACCGCCCCATCGGCTCCTTCATCTTCCTGGGCCCCACCGGTGTCGGCAAGACGGAGACAGCCAAGGCGCTCGCGGCGCAACTCTTCGACAGCGAGGACAAGATGATCCGACTCGACATGTCGGAGTACATGGAGCGCCACAATGTGGCCAAGCTGATCGGGGCCCCGCCGGGTTACGTCGGCTACGAGGAGGGCGGCCAGCTGACGGAGGCCGTGCGGCGCCAACCGTACTCCGTCATCCTCCTCGACGAGATCGAGAAGGCGCACCCCGACGTGTTCAACACGCTCCTGCAGGTGCTCGACGACGGGCGCCTGACCGACGCCCAGGGTCGCACCGTAGACTTCCGCAACACCGTCGTCATCATGACAAGCAACATCGGCTCGCCGCAGATCCTCGAGGCGAGCACCCACGGTGCCGACTACGCGGCGCTCAAGCAGACCGTCTTCACCGAGCTGCGCGCCTACTTCAGGCCCGAGTTCCTCAACCGAGTCGACGAGGTCATCGTGTTCCACGCCCTCGACCAGGCGCAGATCCGCACCATCGCCCTGCTCCAGATCGAGCGACTGCAGCGGCGCCTGGCGGAGCGGCGGGTGACGCTCGACGTGAGCGAGGCGGCGCTCGACGAGCTGGCGCGGGCCGGCTACGACCCCGTGTTCGGCGCTCGGCCCCTCAAGCGCGCCGTGCGCGACTACCTCGAGACGCCGCTGGCGCGCGAGATCCTCGCCGGCCGCGTCGCCGACGGCGACACCGTGGCGGTGCTACCTGGCGCCACGTCGGGCGGGCCGCTGCGCTTCGAGGTGGCGGAGCTGGCGCAGGCCAACTAGGGGTCGGCCGTCGGCGCCCGCTCGGCGGCCACCGCGATGGCTTGCTCCGTGGTCACGAAGTCGGCGGTGCCGTCGCGCGTAAGTTCCTCGTAGACGCCCATGCGTCGCAGGAGCGCCTTCGGTTGCGGTTGCAGGCCCGAGATGAGCAGGGCGATGCCCCGCCGCGACAGCCGGTCGTGGATGGCGCGCAGCGCGGTGACGCCCGTCGCGTCCATGACGGGCACGCGTTTGAGGCGCAGCACCACCACGCGGATGCCCTGGTCGACCTTGACGAGTTGGTCGATGAAGCGCTCCGCCGCGCCGAAGAACACCGGGCCGTCGACGCGGTAGGCCACGACGTGCTTGGCGAGGAGCGCCTGCTCCGCCGCCACCTGGGTGGCGTCGTCGTGGTGGGGGCCGTCGCCCGCCAGGGAGATGGGGTCGACTGTGAACATGTTGCTCATCCGCACGATGAACAGGATGGCGGCCGCCACCAAGCCGACCTCGATGGCGAGGATGAGGTCGAAGAAGATGGTCACCAACATGGTGAGGACCAGCACGAAGGCGTCGGACTTCGTGCTGCGCAAGATGAGCGAGGCCGCCTCGCGCTCCACCATCCGCACGGCCACCACCATGAGGATGCCCCCGAGCACGGCGAGCGGGATGCGCCCCGCCAGCGGGGCCAGGAAGAGGATGACGACCAGCAACGTGAGGCCGTGGACGATGGAGGCGAGGCGCGTGCGCGCGCCCGAGCGCACGTTCACGGCGGTGCGCGCGAGCGCCGCCGTGGAGGGGAGCCCGCCGAACAGCCCCGCGGCGATGTTGCCGAGCCCCTGCCCCACGAGTTCGCGGTCGGGATCGTGCTTCTCGCCGACGGTCATGCCGTCGGCCACCACCGCGCACAAGAGGCTCTCGAGCGCCGCCAGCACCGCCACGGCGATGGCGGCGCGCGTGAGCTCGACCCAGGCGCCGCTCAGCGCGAGGTCGGGGAGCGCCGGCAGGGGGAGGGAGCGGGGGATCTCGCCGATGCGCGCCACCGCCTCGAACGGGGGCAGCAGCGAGACGAGGGTGACGATGACGAGCGCCGCCATGCTGGCAGGGACCCCGCCGAGGGCGCGCACGCGCCCCCACGCCAGCATGGCCACCACGGTGAGGAGCGCGAGGCTCGCCGGGAGGTAGCCGGGGCGCGCGAGGAACTCCCGCACGGTCTGGACGCTGATGAACACGATGCTCTCCCCGAGAGGCGCCTTCACGCCGAGCACGTTGGGCAGCTGCTGCAGGAAGATGATGACGGCGATGCCGTTCGTGAACCCGGTAACGACCGGCCAGGGGATGAAGTGGACGTAGCGCCCGATGCCGGCAAGCCCCAACGCGATGAGGATCAGGCCGGCGCCGATGCCCAAGATGGGCAGGGCGCCGGGCCCGTGATGGGCCACGATGGGCAGGAGGACGGCCGTCATGGCGCCGGTCGGGCCCGTGACCTGGAAGTTCGATCCCCCGAAGAAGGCGGCGATCACGCCGGCAACGATGGCGGTCACGATGCCGGCGGTGGCGCCGGCCCCCGCCGTGACGCCGAAGCCGAGCGCCAGGGGGAGGGCCACGAACGCCACCGTCACGCCGGCGAGGACGTCCACCTTCGCGTGTTTCAGGTTGTAGTCGCGAGCCTGTGGCAGGAACCTCCGCACGGAGGCGAACGGTCCGCCCGTGCGCGGCGTGTGATCGAGCACCTGAGGCGCTCCCTTCCCCGACGTTGGCGAGCCCCGTCGACAGGTCGACCGGAGGGCCCTCCCCCGATGATGCCCCTTCCGCGTCCCGGCGGCAAGATGGCGGGCGTGTACGAGCGCCGGCGGGCCGCTCGCGCGATAGGGTAGCCGGATGGCAAGCGCACCCCGCACCGACCTGCTGCTCATCGTGCCGCACCCCGACGACGAGGTCTTCGGTTCCGGCGCCATGCTCGCCCGCACCGCCCGGAGCGGCCGGGCGGCCACCCTCACGCTCACGCGCGGCGCGGCGGGCCGCACGCTCGGGCTCACCAGCCGCGACGGCCTGGCGGCGCGGCGCGAGGCGGAGCTCCGCGCCGCGCTGGCGGCGCTCGGCGTGCAGGACGTGACGATCCTCGACCACCAGGACTACGTGCCCGACGCCGACCGGGGCCTGCCGCCCCACCCCGGGCTGGCCGGCGTCGACAGGTCGGAGCTGGTCGCCGCCGTCGCCAGCGTGCTGGAGCGGACGCGGCCGCGCGCGGTGCTCACGTTCCCTCCCAACGGCGCCAACGGTCACCCGGACCATTGCCTCACGAACGAGATCGTCCTGGAGGCGCTCGAGGTGACGCCGGAGCGCCCGGAGCGCGTCTACTATTTCGCCAATCCCCGCCGCTTCGAAGGCCCGCAGCGCCCCGGTTTCCTGGAAGAGGACGAGATGCGGCGACGGTGGCTGCCCCCCACCCACGCGGCGCCGGCCGGCGAGGAGCTGGCGAGCAAGCTCGCGGCCATGGGATGTCACGAGACGCAGGCGCTCTCGGTGCTCGGCTTCATGCGCGAGCAGCCGGCACGGATCCTTGTCGAGACGTTCCACCGCGCGTTCCCGAGCGTCGCGGCCGGGAGCGGGGTGGAGGAGCTACTGCTCCTCTGACCGGCCATCCCCGCCCGCGCGGTTGTGGCGCTCTTCGCGTCCTGGACGGAGGGGCGTGGTAACCTGGCGCATGCTTTTCAGGCGTCAGCGCGCGCCCGACCTGGGCTCGGCTCACGAGGCGCTAGCCAAGGGGCAGTACGACGTGGCCTTCGCCGTGCTGGAGAGCGCCGTGAAGCGTGGGGCAGACCGGACCCATAGCGGCCAGGCTTGGCTGCAGCTCGCCGCCGTCTACGCCCTGTACGGCGACGAGGGGCTGGAGAACGGCCAGCCCGCGCTGCGCAACGCCGTCGGCGCCGATCCCAAGCTGGCGTCGCGCCCCCTCTACCGCGCCCTGTTCTGGGAGTTCGCCGCCTACCGCGGCGCTCCCCTCAGCGACGTCAAACGGGGCCTGCGGGAGGTGCCGGAGCAGCCGGGGACCGACGACCGCGCCCCCGCGTTCGACCCGGTCGCCTCCTACCACGCGGCGGCGGCCCTCTTCACCGTCGACGCCGCCAAGAGCGCGGCCAGGCGCCTGCGGGCGCTCGGCCCCGGCGTCCTGCCCGCCTACCTCGAGTGGCGCCGCTGGTCCCTGCTCGGACAGTGCGCCGAGGTGCTGGGCGAGTGGGAGGAGGCGGCCGGCGCCTTCACCTTCTCGGTCCAGCAGGCGCCCGAGCTCGAGAAGGGCGCCGAGCGGCTCAGCCTGGCGGGCGCCCTCGTCGAGCTGTACCGGACGGAGGAGGCCCTCGAGCACCTGGCGGCCACCCCCGACGACCGCCTGCAGGAGCAGGAGCGCGCCGTCCACCGTTACCTGCTCGGGCGCGCTCACCTGGACCTCGACAACCCGAACCTGGCGCTGCAGTACCTGCGCGAGGCGGCGCTCCTCGACGACGAGCAGGGCGGCCCCACCTACAGCGTCGCCTTCGCCACGGCGCAGGCCCTCACGGCGGCGGGCCGCTCCGACGAGGCGGTGGCGGCGTTCGCCGCCGCCCTCGAGACCGTCCCGGCCGAGCACCGCGCCTTCACGCAGCACGAGGCGGCGTACGCCTACATCGAGTGCGACCGACTGAGCGAGGCCGAGGCGCTCCTGGGCGAGGTCGTCACGGATCCCTCGTACTCGCACCGGGGCGACGCGCTGGCAGACCTGGCCGATGTGCGCCTCAGGCGGGGCGAACTCGACGCGGCCGGCGACCTCGCGCGCGAGGCGCTGGAGCTCGGCGCCACCGCCCCGGCCTGCATCACGCTCGGCAGCGTCGCGTTCGAGTACTACCGCCTCGAGGAGGCGGCCGCCTGGTACGAGCAGGCGCTGAGCGCCAGCCAGACGGGTGACCCGTTCTGGGTTGCCGCGCAGCAGATGCTAG
>WBZO01006737.1_pt1 | contig 10987 bp, 11 predicted proteins | sample 5204261 | NCBI WGS metagenome assembly WBZO01 (sample SAMN12412400, study PRJNA552823) | activated sludge metagenome | isolation source: activated sludge from anammox sidestream of wastewater treatment plant... | place: USA: North Carolina | collected 2017-09
TGTGGCCAATGCTTTCAAGGATCGCTACGCCTTCATTACCGCATCTGACGCCCATGAAGCCATTGCCAATTACCTGTTCCACGCACCGGATATTGTGTTTTTAGATATTGGTTTGCCAGATGCCAGCGGATTTTCTGTATTGAAACAGATAATTGCTAGCGACCCGGACGCTTATATTGTAATGTTCAGCGGCAACAGCTACCTGGATAATGTGACCAAATCACTGAGCGCCGGTGCTGCTGGTTTTATTTCCAAACCATTTAAAAAAGAAAAACTGTATAAATATATAGAGGATAGCGCAGTACATCATCATAAATATGCTTAAGAACAAGGCTGTAACAATGAAAAAAATTCTAAAGATGGTGACAAGCAAATGGCTGTTTGGGTACATGATCATCGCTTTTACTGGAATCGCCCTTGTTCATTTCATCAATGAAAAAAGTTCAAAAGATTTTTACACTGCGCTGCAAAATTACACTGAGCAGCGCAGGCTGGAAACAGAGCAGTCAGCCAACAATATCAGCAATTCATTCGGATATATCTACCAGGGAATTCGTACCATAAGCTTACTTCCCAGCGTAAAAACAATTGATCGTTATGGAAAAAACCTTGATAAAAATGCCCATGAATCAATAGTACAGATTTACAACAACATGGCAAGTAATGTTGCTGTATCAGAGGTTTATATCGTACCGGTGGATTTTGACCCGGAAAAAAAAGATCTGATAACAGGAAAACAACAAGAACCTATCTTAATGTTCGATAACAAGATTTCTGATAAAGAAACAACTTCAGAAAAATATTTTGAAGAAGAAATTCACGAGTATAGATTAATTCATGAACAGGTAATTTATTTTAAACAACACTATCCTGATACAGAAAATATTAATCACCAAAATCCTCCGATGATAAGCGGCAGGGAAGTGATTACCTGCGATAATACAGAGTATAATAAAACAAAAAATGATGATGACAGGTTGGGAATAGTTTTTTCACTGCCATTTTATGGAGAGGATGGGAAACTAAAAGGCGTAATATCAGCTATTATACGCAGCAACTCTATAAAAAAACTAATGCCAGATACCAACTATGCCCTGATAAATAACAATCATGATTATATTGTAACCGCAAAAGACAACGTGCAGGCAGCAGATTCAAAGGCATGGATACTGCAATTAAAACCTGATCCTAGTTTGTTTTTCTCAACTATTGTAAATGTCCCTACCCCAGACCCGCAAAGCAAATGGATGTTATGGGCAGGCTTTCCTAACCAATTATTCTCGGACAGCCCCGATGTAAAAGCCATACAGGATTTTAAATATCTGGGATACATCGGCTCTGCATTGCTTGTATTATTCAGTGCTATTATATGGGCAATATTGCAATATAATTTCAATTTTATAAAAAAGACCAATTCAGAACTTGAAAAGAGGGTTCACAGCCACACCTCTGAGCTTGAACAAACAGTAGCTCTAATGGATATTATGAAAACCATAGCCATAACAGCAAATGAGGTAAGCTCGATAAATGAAGGCTTCCAGACTGCCATAGATGTTATATGTAATTATACCGACTGGTCAGTAGGACATGCTTATATTTATTCTGAAGAAAAAAAGAAACTGGTAAACCTGAATGTCTGGCACACAAAATATCCGCAACGCTGCGCTAATTTTAAGAAAATATCAGAATCAATAGAATTTGCCAGCAATGAAGGATTTTTAGGCAAGGTGTTTGCTGATTCTGCGCCTATATGGATATTGGATATAGAAAATTCCAGCATTTATGCCCGAAAGGAATCAGCAATCTCAGCAAACCTTAAGTCTGTGTTTGGATTTCCGGTGTTTATCGGACGTAAAGCAGTCGCTGTTCTTGAATTCTATTCAGGTGATTCTCTGGTACCAAGTGAAGAACTTTTAAGCGTGATGAGCAATGTCGGCAAGCAATTAGGGCAGGTTATTGAGCGGGCAAACGCAATGGAACGATCCAAATTGCTGGAAACGATTATTTCCAGTGCTGATGACGGCATTATTATTACCAAAGCCAACCTTGAAGAACCAGGGCCAGAGATAATTTATGCAAATGATGCCTTCACTAAAATTTCCGGATATACCGCAGAAGAAGCAATCGGCAGATCGCCGCGCTTTTTACAAAGCGACTTCACCAAGAGAGAAACCCTTGATGCCCTTCGTTCTACCCTGCTTGCAGGCAAACCTTTTAAGGATGAACTGCTTAACCAGCATAAAAACGGGCAACATTACTGGCTGGAAATAAGCATAGTACCAGTTAAAAACTCACAAGGCATCGTAACGCATTTTGCTGCCATTGAACGTGATATAAGCACAAAAAAGCAGGAAGAAATTAACCAGAAAAATATATCCGTAGAACTTAAAAAAGCACAGCTCAAAGCTGAATCCACTTCCCGTGAGCTGGAAATAAGCCTTAAGAAAGCCGAAGAAGCCAGCATTGCCAAAAGTGATTTCCTTGCCAATATGAGCCATGAATTACGCACTCCGATGAATGGCGTGCTAGGAATGGCAAGCCTGCTTGCTGACACGCAGCTTAACGATGAGCAGCGGGAATTCGTTTCCACTATCAACGGATCTGCTGAAAACCTGCTTATGCTGTTAAATGATATTCTGGATTTCTCAAAAATAGAAGCTGGCGCTTTAGTGCTTGAAAATATCGCTTTTGGCTTTACAGATAACCTACGAAAAACAATCAATTTATTGCGTCCGCAGGCAGAGAAAAAACATATAGATTTAATATTAGAGTGTAAATCCGATGTCCCTGCCTATATATGGGGCGATTCAGGGCGCATCCGCCAGATTATTATGAACCTGGTAGGCAATGCCATTAAATTTACTGAACATGGCCATGTGCGCCTGAGTGCCAGTGTACAGAAAAATATTAATGAGGACGACAAACTTTATATAAGCGTAGAAGATACAGGCGTTGGTATTCCTGCTGGTAAACTTAGTGAAATTTTTGATAAATTTACCCAGGCTGACGCCTCTGTTACCCGCAGATACGGCGGGACAGGACTGGGGCTTGCTATAAGCAAACAGCTTGTAAACCTCATGGGCGGCGAAATTAACGTGGAAAGTGTTGAAGGCAAGGGTTCAACATTCTGGTTTACCATACCTTGTAAAATCGCAGATATAAAAGACGCGCCGGTAAAAAATGATGAAAGAGATATAAGTAATCAGTCATTAGGAAACCTGATTCCTATAGGAAAAGCAAAAATATTGCTGGTGGAGGATTACCATGTCAACCAGGTATTTGCCATAAAACTGCTGCGTAAATTTGGTTTTATCCATATTGACCTGGCAGAAAATGGCGTGCAGGCGATAGAAAAATACCGCAAAGAAAATTATGACATGATTTTTATGGATTGCCAGATGCCGGAACTGGATGGCTACCAGGCTACACAGAAATTACGGATGCTGGAAGAAGGGCTTAATTTACACACACCAATTATAGCCATGACTGCTAATGCCATGATGGGCGACCGTGAAAAATGCCTTAAGGCCGGAATGGATGATTATTTAAGCAAACCACTACGTGCTGAACATTTGAGAAAAATCCTGGAAATGTGGTTTTTGTTAGAATCGGAAAAAGCAACCATTTCTGCGCCGCAACCAAGCGTATCCCTTCCTGAGGAAACAAAGGAAGCGCCTGTTGACCTGGAGCAGCTACGCATGTTCACTGATGGCGACCCGGAAGAAGAAAAAGCCCTAGCCGCACTTTTCCTTGAGCAATCACAGGCAATGATAAAAATTCTTCAGGAAAGTACCGGTGATGACAAAAAAGAGGCTTGGAAATCGGCTGCCCATCGCTTTAAAGGCTCATCTGGAAATCTAGGGGCAAATAAATTACAACTTCTTTGTAAACAAGCAGAGGCAGGCTTTGAAAATAATGAATCCCAGAAGCTTGAAATGCTCACCGCAATAAAAGAAGAAACAAAGCGTATAGAAGTATTTTTTGGATAATTAGTTTTCAAACCTTGCGTTTTATAGCCATTGCCTTCTCAACCATTGCAATGCAATGCTTCACACATATGATTATATAAGGTGAAGCTACCCTACTTGTACAGTAAGCATTGAAATTGAACCGCCATCAATGCCCTCTACTGGGAACTCTATCTTTTCATGCTTCTGTGTTGCCCCCAGCACATAAAGGAGCGGCAGGTAATGGTCAGGCGTAGGAATTGAAAGCATAGCATCATTGCCGAGATGTTCATAATGGATAAGGGAATCATGTTCACCAGCAAGAATCATTTGTTTTGCCGCCTGCTCAAAGCGCAGTGCCCAATCATATGGTTGCTGCATATGCCTTCCCCACGAATAGCTATGCAGGTTATGCACTAAATTACCGCTGCCGATAATAAGTACGCCTTCATTTCTCAGCGGCATCAGCTTTTGCCCCATCTCATAATGGAATAAGGCGGGCTTGGATTCATCAATACTGAGTTGGATAACAGGAATATCAGCATCAGGATAAACATGTGTAAGCACCGACCATGTGCCGTGATCCAGCCCCCAATCATTATCAAGGCTTACTTCAACTGGCCTTAGTAATTCCTGAACACAGCGCGCAAGGGCAGGATCACCGGAAGCCGGATACTTAACCTGATAAAGCTCCTTGGGGAATCCACCGAAATCATGAATGGTGCGCGGCGCTGACGAAACCGTAACACTTGACTTAGGAATGTACCAGTGTGCTGAGATTGCAAGTATAGATTTTGGCCTCGGTATATCCTGCCCGATTTTCTGCCAGCTTTTCGTATATTCATTACTGCTTATGGCATGCATGGGATTGCCATGACCGAAAAAAATCACAGGCAGCATGCCCGTCATGGCATTAAGCCGCTTTTGTCACAGCATTGCTGGCGTGCTGCTCTATCCATAGTGCAAATGTATCAACGAATTTTTGTAGAAATTTTTTCGTATTCTCATTGCTCACGTTGCCTTCACCATCAATAAGCCCTTCAGTGAAATGTAAATAAAGCTCCGGCTGTCCCATAAGGGCAATATCAAGATAATTAAGTGTAGGCTTGAGGGCGTTCTGCGCGCAGGCTGTGCCTATAGCTCCGGGAGAAGCGCCGCATATGGCTGCCGGTTTCCCAGCAAAGGCATTTTTGCCATAAGGACGGCTGCACCAGTCAATGGCATTTTTAAGTACACCCGGCATACTGCGGTTATATTCCGGAGTAACGAATAAAACAGCATCCGCCGCCAGAATATCATTTTTAAGACGCGTGGCAGATTCAGGAAAATTAGCTTCCAAATCCTGATTGAATAGTGGCAAATCGCCAATTTGCAGAAACTTAGCTTCGAATTTATCTTGCCCGAGTTTTGCAAGAGCTTTGCCAAGCTTGAGATTCATTGAGTCCTTGCGCAGGCTACCTACAATAACTACTACGTTAAATTTCGCCATACAACCCTCCTATTTTCGCTGGACTATAGCAGTATTTAAATAACGCTACAATTAAAATAATTTTAAGCTAATATATTTGAATGAACATCATCGATTATTCCAGCATTGTAATTCCTGCTTCCACTATAGGTGGAGCTGCATTTGCACTTTCCGGTTATCTGGCCGCAACGCGTAATAAACTCGACCTGATGGGAATTTTCATTGTTGCTTTTCTTACAGCAAATGGCGGCGGTGTATTGCGGGATGTATTAATAGGACACCCTCCTGTAATTCTACATAGTATGGAGCCGTTCTGGCTCACCACAGTTGTGGTTGCTATTGCAGTTTTATTAAAACTCCAACGTCTTGACAACTTGGAAAAGCGCTGGTTTTTTGTGATTTCTGATAGTATTGGGCTGGTGGCCTTCGGAATAACCGGAGCGCTGGTTGCGATTGAAGAAAACATACATTTCTTTGGGGTTTTAACCCTTGCTTTACTCACAGCAACAGGCGGCGGCATTATCAGGGATATACTAACCAATAAGGTGCCGGAAGTATTGCATAGCGGATTTTACGGCAGCGTAGCACTGATTTTGGCGGTTATTCTATATTTCCTCCATCAGGCTTCACAATTAACGCCAATATTGATAATGGCGGTTTTTGCCGCGGCACTTATCATAAGGCTGATCGCTTATTGGAAAAACTGGCAGTTGCCTAAAATCTCAAATAACTGATAGTTGCTATTTTTGCGGAGAAGATATTTTTTCCAGTCTGGCATGTGTCATCCGGTAATACATACCTTCTTTTAGTGATTCATCGCGCAGCAAATGGAATGTGCCCTGAAGTGTAACCCGATCATAAGTAAATTTTATCGGAGCAGAATCAGTAACCTCTATTAGCTCTGTTGGACCACCCGGCAAGCAGTAAGGGCAACTGGGCGGATAGGCACTTAATAGAAAATGCGCCTGATCGCCTGATGCCTGTAGAGGAAAAATATAGCCGGTAATGGTAATTTCACTATTATCCAGCTTCTGCACTTCACTGGCAAAATCCACGCTGGCAGGCAGCGTATCTTTCGGATTATTCATATGTAGTTTGGCATGGGCAAGTATTTTCCATGATACGTTGTCATGTTTACCCTCAGCGGTGGCAGTCACGTTATCGGCCGATGGATCAAAAACCTGATCGCTGCCAAATACATGGTCTAATGCACGTTGTTCAGCCGCCGCCCTTTCTTCTGGTGTATTTTTATGAAATAGCTTCTGAAAATCACCGCTTATATAGCCCCATAGCATAACCAGGGCAAAAGCGGCACCAAACCCTAACAGAATACGCATATTATTTTTTGAATTCATTGGCGCATTATAACATATTTAATATTTATTTCTCTATTTTTGTAGAAAATTAATTATACATAATTTGTTATATTATAACAAACCGCTTTACATTAATATTTTTTTGCCGTAAAGACATTTGTTATTTTATAACAAACCTTGCAGGGATATTTATGGCGCGCCCCTCCTCTCTTTCCAAACCGGCAGAAACACTGGTACTGGATGTTTTACGTAAATCAAAAGAACCTCAAACTGCTTATGACCTTCTTAAAAAACTGAAAAAATCCGGCATTAAACATGCCCCGATTATTTATCGAGCATTAGAAATCCTTATGAAAAGCGGCGCCGCGCATAAAATTAAAGAGTTAGGCGCATTTGTGGCATGTGACTGCCATGACGATCATGAACATGCACTGTCCGTGCTTACAATATGCGGGGATTGCAATGAAGTAGAGGAATTGCATGACCACAGCATTATCCAACAGTTAGAGAAACTACGCAACCAAGGTATCCGCTTGCAAAAACATGCGGTAATTGAATTGCCGGTTATCTGTAACGCCTGTGCCTGATTTTAGCGAGGATCCATGCTCAATGTAAAAAACCTAAAAGCCGGATATGACGGAAAAACCATAGTTGAAATACCAAGCCTTATACTTGATTCCGGCGAACATTGCCTGCTGCTTGGAAAATCCGGCTCCGGCAAAACAACCTTGCTTTATGCGCTGGCTGGCCTGCTATCTCCTATTGCTGGCAATATCAATATAGCTGACACAGAGCTAACGAAACTGGATAAGCCTGCACAGGATGCATTTCGCGGCAAGCATATTGGCATAATTTATCAAACCCTGCACATGGCAGGGGCATTGTCCGTGCTGGAAAACCTGTTACTGGCTCAATATGCCGCAGGAACAAAACAAGATACAGTAAAAGCAGAAAAATTATTAGTACAGCTAGGGCTAATTGATTACCGGAACTATAAGCCCGGCACATTAAGCCAAGGGCAGCAGCAGCGCGTAGCCATTGCCCGCGCCGCTATGAATCGCCCGACTATTATTCTGGGCGATGAGCCGACATCTGCGCTGGATGATGAAAGCTGTGAGGCAGTGATACAGCTATTGCTGGAAACAGCAAAAACATCTAATGCCAGCCTGATTATTGCCACACATGATGCCCGTATTAAAAAATATTTCCAGAAGACCATTACACTTGGAGTAATGCAATGAACAACTTGTCCTTAAGTATAGCCTATCTGCACCATAAACTTTTAGCTACGCTGCTTAACCTTATTACTTTTGCTTCCGGCATTGCGGTTATCGTTGCGCTATTGCTGATTAACGCACAGGTTAACAATGAGTTCACCAAAAATTTGCAGGGCATTGACCTCGTAGTGGGCAGCAAAGGAAGCCCAATGCAGTTGATTCTCTCCAGTGTGTTCCATCTGGATATTCCAACTGGGAACATATCTTTAGATGAAGCAGAAAAGCTGGAACAAAACCCGATGGTAAAAAGTGCAATCCCAGTAGCATTGGGCGATAATTATAACGGCTTCCGTATTGTCGGCACGAACGCTTCTTATATCAGCCATTATAACGGCAAACTAGCACAGGGCAACCTATTCAGCCAGCAGATGGAAGTAGTTTTAGGCAGCGAAGTTGCCGCAAAATACCAGCATAAACCCGGTGACATGATCGTTGGGGCGCATGGGTTGGCCAATAGTGATGATTTACATGCTGATTTTCCCTATATGGTGACAGGTATATTAGAGCCTACTGATACGGTCATGGATAGGCTGGTACTGACACCGGTAGAAAGCGTGTGGCATGTGCATGAACATCCCGATGAGGATAACCCCGAAGAAATAGCTTATAAAAAACAACATCCGGGCAATGAAGTTACCGCATTACTGATTAACTATAAATCGCCACTGGCAGCAGCTACCATGCCACGTATGGTCAACAGCACTACCAAAATGCAAGCAGCAAGCCCGGCTTTTGAGGTTGCTCGGCTCACCAGCTTCATGGGTATTGGCACGGAGATGCTTAAATCTTTTGGCTGGTTTTTGATTATTCTTGCCGGCACCAGCATCTTCGTCGCACTCTATAACGCAATGAACGAACGCCGCTATGATTTGGCTCTGATGCGCTCTTTCGGTGCATCACCGGGTAAGTTGTGCGGATTGGTAATGACCGAGAGCCTGATCCTTGCCATAACAGGCGCACTGGCAGGAATTATATTAGGCCACATCCTTGTAGAAGTTGCAGCAGCATGGCTGGCAGAGGCCAAACACATCCATATTACCGGAAAACTGTTTTTAGCCGAGGAAGGCTGGCTGTTTGCTATAAGCATAGCCATCGGCTTTATTGCGGCACTACTTCCCGCAATACGTGTTTACCGCATCGATATATTCAAGACATTGGTTCAGAGATGAGAGTAAAATTCTACATTGCGGCTTTAATGATTTCTTTTGCCAATCCGGCTTGGGCAAATGGTGATCTACACTTTACTGATACTAATGGCAAACCGGCAAATATTAGCCAAAACAGGCTTATAACTTTCTGGAGCCCTGATTGCGCGCCATGCTTACTGGAAATGGAAATACTGCCGAATATCGCTAAACAGAATATAGATTTGCCGATGGCAATAATTTCCTTGAAAGATTTAGAACATACCCGCGCACGGCTTACACCAATGCCTGATAATATAAAAATTCTTGTCGCACAGGAAGAAAGCAAGTCAGTATTAACTGCTTTCGGTAACGATATGGCGCTGGCACTGCCCTATAGCGTGATGCTGGATAAAAAAGGCAACATATGCCGCAAATATTATGGCATAATTTCACCGGACAAAATAAAGGAATGGCGGAAAGAATGTTAACAAAAACCATCAAACCAGTTGCAATATTAATTACCTTTTTATTACTGTGCGGTTTTTCCAAACAGGAAGCCCCTGTCGGTCAACCCGGCGCAGAACGTAAAGCGCAAGATGCACTCCCCCAGTCCAACGATAATATATGGAAGGTTTTTGCAAAATGTGCGGTTCACCTAGACCAGAAAAAATACACCTATAGCATCACGCTTACTGATGAGGTAAAAGTAATGGAAGGCCAGAAGCTTACCATTAGCGGTTTTATGCTGCCGCTAGAACCTAAGGAAAAATTTACGCATTACCTTCTATCCAAGCGCACCCCAACCTGCCCTTTTTGCCCTCCCGGTGAGCCAAACGAAATAATAGAAGTATTTTCTAAAAAACCTGTAGGATGGGACGAAGGTATCGTCATTGTCACGGGAACGATGAAATTCACCAGCAATCCGGAAATGGATTTGTTCTTCCAGATGCAAAACGCTGAAAGCATGAATAACAAGCCACCAGCCAATAAAAACAAGTTGCCGCCTGTTTGACCGCCTTTTTATTGCCAAATCACTGCCCTATTGAACTTTTGTGAAAGAATTGTATAATTGTCCTATGAAAATATTGCTTGGTATTATTATGGTGGTTGTTCTTGCGCTAACGGCGGCATTTACCGTCGAGCCTGCCTTTGCCGCTTATAATGAGCAGGCAAGCATGGAAAAAAGCTGCCATGACAGTGAAAAAACATTATCTGATAAATGCTGCGATAAAGGCATTTGCAAATGTGTTGGCGGTTTGTGCCACAATATTTATAACCTGCTTGGTGATTCCTATTATTTATCCTCATCCTTACTGGCAAAAGATCCGGTAATTCTGGCTGAAGGCAGCGATAAATCTGTAATATCTTCCTTATTAAAGCGGCCTCCGCGAGCTTAGTCCTATTGTTATTACGCCATAAAAGCGCCTTCTGCGCTTACAGCATTTATTCATTTATATTATAGGTCATTATGCAAAAACATTATCTCTGGATAATGGCTTTGCTTGCTACAGTGTTACTTACTGTGCCAGCTTATGCCAGGATATCCGAATACAATCTTACCATTGAACGCCTGCCTGTAAATATTACCGGCAAGCAGGTAGAAAAAGTTACTGTAAATGGCAGCATCCCTGCCCCTACTCTTCGCTTTACTGAAGGCGATGAAGCGGTGATCCATATTACCAATAAAATGGATGAGCCGACATCCGTTCACTGGCATGGGCTGTTGCTGCCCAATGCAATGGACGGCGTAACGGGTTTTGGCGGCTTTAAGGCAATCGAGGCAAACAGTTCTTTTACCTACCGTTTCAAGGTGCGGCAAAGCGGTACTTACTGGTATCATTCGCATACCAAA
>WBZO01006739.1_pt1 | contig 10986 bp, 3 predicted proteins | sample 5204261 | NCBI WGS metagenome assembly WBZO01 (sample SAMN12412400, study PRJNA552823) | activated sludge metagenome | isolation source: activated sludge from anammox sidestream of wastewater treatment plant... | place: USA: North Carolina | collected 2017-09
ATTCAATGTTAAATTTTTTCATGAAAGAACGCCGCTTTAAAAGTGAGGTAATCAGTTGTAATGCACTAATTTACAACATTTTAGGCGTTCTTCCTTTTTTTGGCTCACGGATTTACGATAAAGTGCTAGCAACAAAAACCTTTACATCTTTTAATTCCTTATAATAGACCAACGCTGTCGGATCAACACTAAACTCCCCTGCAATTTGCAACGGGGATAGACTTTCAGAAACAGCAGTTATTTTTTCAATGTTGCCAATCTGGTAGTCGTGTGCTTCACTTTTCAAAAAACCAAAATCCAATTTACCTGAAACGGCCATAAACCCTGCGGTGATACTGCTTTTTTCATTGTTCATGTAAAATTGGGCATTCCCGCCACTCTCACTCATCATTTCAACCACTTTTACTATGGAATTGAACGGTTCGTTTTCGGTATCTAAATGACCAAACAATTGATGAATGTGCCTCGGCAATTCAAAACCATGAATGAATACCCATCCGTTTATGGGAGGAGTGACCAGGAAATAATTACTGTAAGATGCCTCCAAAGCTCCTTTCCAGTCTGCTTCCTTTTCCTTTTTTAAAGACAATTTCCTGAAAATATCCTCTATACCCATACTCTTGACTGCAAGCCATGCCGAACCCTCGCCAAACGACTCGTTTTGATATCTTTCCTTTGGTTCATAGACCGTATTTTTAGCCTTCTCCCTGAATACTTCTATCTTTTCTTTCGGATACATTTTTGTGTCGCTTATCAATAAGTGAGCGCCAAATGATTCAGCGAAGTCAGCTACGATTGGTACAAATTCATGCTCCAATTTATCTGGAAATGATACTCTTACGATGTACCAGAAATCATTGTAGTCTAAGGTTGCATGATAATTTGGGTCAACTTTGGATGGAATGACTGCAAATGTATATTTCCCTTTTTGAACCCAATCAAATAATTCAAACCCAAAAGAAACCTTGTCATTTTCCTCAACCTTGTTTTTCCATTCGCTGAATGAAATATTTAAAGATTCGGATTTTTCAATCCTGCCTCTCTTCACTACAAGTTTTGAAATCATCAAGTCCATTATTATAAGTTTTGTTCTATCTCATCTAAAATTACCGTAATCTTACCGGAGCCCACTTCTGCGTCAATTGCAGATTGCCAGGAAGCCTGATTGCTTGGAATAGCATGGCCTTTTTGGACGAATACATGCAGTTCAACCTTCGTTACACCTGTTATTGTAGTTGGATTTGCACATTGTTTGCAACTTGGAAAAGATCCACTATTTAATCTGGTTGCCAAATCGTTTACATGAGTTTTGTTCGCCCCTGTCAACCATGTCCCCACATCGCTGTTAATCGTCGTTTTCATACTTGCCACCTTTTTGCCGCCGGGTATATCTTTGTAAAAGTCAATCAGCCAAAAATTGCTGATTCCAAGACCTTGATCACCTGGAGCGGGTACCCCGGTATAGTTCCAGTCTTTAAATTTCTTTTTACGCATCAATGCTTCGAAGAAATTCCCTCGTTCAAATATTTTAGGATATTTCCCGGCCCACCATTCAACAATTTCATCCAGCTTTTTCTGAAGAGGAAGATTTAAAAAATCAGTAACCTCACCCCAGCACAAATTATGTACAACTACTCCATCTCCCCCCACTAAAAAATTATGCAACTCCCTCACCTCCAGGTTATACACCGTATGCGTACCCGGCAGCTTCTCTTTTGAAGCCAGGGTGACCTCGCCGCTTTTGGCGAGGAGTCGCTCGCCGGGTTCCAGTTCTCCGGCCAGCCGCCAGTCCCGGTGGATAGCGGAGTAGATAGGGTGGTTGAAGGTGACGCCGAGGCTGTCCCCGTTGTCAAAGCGCAGGGTCCAAACGTCATTGGACTGATGGACAAAGATACCTGTTACGGGGCGGGTTTCATAGTTGTCAGTGGGGTTTTCGTCCGCTGGGATTTTTTGCGGGAGGATGTGTTTGATGGCAGTGATGATATTTGGGCCGGAGATGCCTTGCTCTGGAAGGTTCAGATCATGAATGCTGCCCACTTCGTTCATCCCGTGTTGGTTCATCCAGTCTTTGTGCAGGGCGAGTTTGCAGTAACCGCCGCCATGCAGTTCCTTGAAACTGACTTCGTACCAGTCGGTTTCGTTGAGCTCGAATTGGTCACGTTGTTTTTGCTGTGTGGAAGTGTAAAGGTCTTCGCTGGCCAGCCCCGTGAAAGTGTTATCGGTAGAGGCAGTCAGACCGTAAGTGTGATTGACAGTTGTATGGGCCAATACATAATCGAATGGTTGGATGTTCTGGATGGGGACTGCCATGATCCCAGTTGCACCGGCCAATAGGACGGGAGTGTTCCTTACGAAGCAGCCATTATACAGGATTTTACACTTTATTCCTCCAATGCCGTCTGCGATATTATCCCATTTCTGTGCTATAAACCCGCTAAAATTCCCAGCGTCCAGTGCATCTATCAAATCGCCAATATTTTTCTTGGCAATTTGAGTCAGTTCTTTGGTTGCACTTCCTCCTCCTGTAACAACACCCAACAATACGTCAAAAATTATTTTACCATGTTCGTGACCGGCGATCTTGCTGCCGTTAGCCCCTGAGACATTTCCCAACCAAGTGAAGAATTGCGTTTTTAAAGTATTAAACACCTCTCCAATAAAACCTTCTTTGGTGATGGCATCATATATTGCATTAATCTTGTTCCAATATTGAATTCCATCTTTCATGTTAGCATTTGCTGCCTCACCAAAATTCAAATCCCACCCCCAGAATTCAAACCACCCTTTTTCTACCACTTCCTTTTTAATTGCTCTGTAAGTCAAGTCAGTAAGCCAAAATAAATCAAATATATTTGGAAAAAAGCCGGAGCTTGGCAGAACGACATGGCCATATCTTGCAAAATCTATAAGCCCGTGAGCAATATCCGCAAGGAAACTGACATTATCCAAAACACCATCTGCTATTCCACAGGCTACTCCTCCTGCGTAGCTAATACCAAAAAAGACTGGAAAAATTTCTTCTACACAGTTTAGCAGATTATCCCCGTTTTGACCATTCGTCCTCCAGGATAAAATATCAACGACAGGCCAATCAGGACAGGGTGAGCTTGCTCTCCCCGGTCTCGCAACTCCTCCCCCTCCATCTCCCGCTGGGAAAAGTGCTAAATAGGCATTCCAATATTCTTCTGCCAGTTGTTCGGCTTCACTCAATGTAAAATTGTTTCTGAGTTTTAGAAAAACCTGAGGAGGTGATGTCGAATCACTTGAAATATGATAGTGAAACCAAAACACTATCTTTTCATCTGCACTGTTAAATGCCTCAATAGCCGCTTCAAAATCTTCTCCGTTCCCATTTGAATAATTCCGGTCGTCAGTAAGAATGGCAAAAGCTGACCAGTTTAAGCCGCTTATCACTGACGATATATTATTCCGTACAGAATATGAACCATTTCCTTCATCTATACCTAAACCAGCGTAATCAAACACATCGCCACTTAGCAAGGGTTGCCCTGTAGTATCAATGTTTGAGGGACTACCCGGGACAGGGAAAAAACCATTTGTAAATAGTAGCGCATCGTCTAACTCTCCTGTAATGCTCTCATCCAAAAAGCCTGACAACAACTCTCTCAATTTATCAATTCCCGCTATCTCGCCTGACGATATCAGGATTAAATTATTTAGACTGTTATACTCTGAAATAACTGCGTCACGAACCATGTCTTGGAATCCTGTTTCAAGCATTGTATTCATATCCGCAAACACCTCTTCCCTCGGCAGCTTCAACTTTACCCGGAACTCCACCGAAGCATCTTCCGGGTTGATCTGCTTACCGATGAGCAGGTAATAAGGAGGGTTGTATTGACTCTCCACTTTATCCACCATCCACTGAAAGGCCTTGTTGTGTGCCTCTCCCCTGTCAATAAAAGTCAATGGCGGATACATGCCATAATCAAATACCATGAATGAATCCGGATAATCACCCGGCAGGATTTCTTTTAAGGTACAGACCGCATCTTCCAAACCGGGAGTTGGGACTCCATTTGGCTGTATGCCATCGTGACTGTAGCTCATTGTGTCTCCCTGACATCCCGACACCATACCCAATACTCTTAGTGAATGTAAAACATCCTCCGGGATTTTTTGGAAAGCCTCCATATACGCTTCCTGAACGGGATTAATGACAGTGTTGCCGGCTTGTGCAAAAACAGCGAATATCAGGAAGAAAAGTCCTGAGAAAATTATTGACTTATACATTGGTTTCATGTAATCCAGGTTTTTTTTAGTGGATCAGGTTGTTCATTCCTATTACTTCGATCACTTCTGCACGTGTGTCTCAAAAAACGAGTGACCACTCTCCTCGCCCGGTAGCCTGTACTTTGCAATGACTTTGTAAAGGCCCGAAGGAGGAATAGGTGCACTGACATCTCCACAATGTATATCCTTGAATAATCCTAAAGGATATGCCTGACAATTGCAGAGTGGAACGTAATTACAGTGGGAAGGCGCATCATTTAGGTAGACTTCCATGCCATCCGAAATCTCTTCTTTTAAATCTTCGAAATCCATTTTGAAGAAAATAGGCACATTATACTGAACCTTGAAGCTCTTTTCCCCTGTAGCCCAGGCAGGCATTACTCCCGCTTCAGCCCAATTGGATCTGACATAAAGGTCATTTCCTAAGTACTGAACCGGTTTAACGTGTTTTTTAATAGGGGGTAAACCCAAAGGTTCTTTATCCCTTCTAAGGTTTATATTGAAATGGCCATTTTCCGCAGCGGTACTGGGATAGTTATCATAGATAACCGGCTTGACTTCATTTTGATACCAACTGTTCCCGTTAAAGTTCGGTACAAAACTGACCAGCGGGCCTGCATCTTTATAATCTTCCAGTTCGAAAATATCAAAAGGCTCAAGGTTAGCATGATTTGCAAACGCATAGGTTCCTACTCCCGGAGTAACTTGTTTGTTAGTCGTCCAGGCTGCGATCTTGTCGTTGAAAGTATTGTACTGGCTAACCCGAAAATGAACCTTGTAAACAATGATTTCAGATGGTGGAGGCGATGAAGTGTAGGCTATAGAAGAGTCGGGATTAATGACAGTGTATTTAGAGTTGCTGTACGTGGAAGCGCCCACCTGCGATGTGGCTGGAACAGCAGCACTAATACTGCTCGCCGTACTTGAAGGCGCATTAGTGACAATTGGGTAATTATTTATGTCTGTTCCCCCCGAAGCTCCTATACCACCTGTTGAACCCGGACTAGCAAAGACCTGGACAGTATTCGTATTACTGTTAACTCCACCCGAACCATTTCCATAATTTGGATCGACCTTAGGTGTTCTAACTAACTCCAAAATATAGAGTTCATCGTTATCCAATAGTATTTCCGGGATTGTAAACTCAATCTTGTTGTCGAGTGCATTCTAGCTTACATCCTGGAGGAATACCGTTTTGTTGTCGGAACCTCGCTCCCATTTAACCCGCAGGTCGTGGTATCCCTCCATTTCATAAAAAAGTTCTGGTTGGCCTTTTTTGAGCAGAATGTATCCTTTTTTATTGGGAATTTCCTTTTTGTAAAAATTATACTGCCCGTCGAAAGGGTAACTTCCTGCTACATTCTCCTCAAGAATTTTAGGAACCATACCCACGGTAAAAAAAGTGTCTATCCTGTGCTCTGAATGAATGCTGATGCCATTGCTATCAACGTGTACCAATACATCCAACACCAAAGTATCATTGGAAGGAAGGAAGTAATTGGGAATCATTTTAAGTTGGGTCATGTCTTCATTCCAGCTGGTTTCTACGGGGATAATTATACCCTTGTAAAGGAGATTGGCGTGATCAAGAACAGGCGTATAGCTATAACTTTCGCCTAGTTCAGGTATGCCGAAACTCTCTCCCATCGGCATCAGGAAAGTTATTTCCGGGTTAGCTTCCACGCTTACTCCGACCATACCGTTTGCAGGCACTATCCGTTCAATAATAGGAACTTCCACTATTGGGTTATCAATGCCTGTGATCTCGCATTTTTCACCTAATTCAACATTGAGCTTCACTTTGAACTCGTCCGGAGAAAAAGGAACCCAGCCCATTGGATTACTAATTCTTGCACTAAACCTGCCCCTTGCCCAGAAAGGATTCGGGAACCTTGCTTCAAGAGCACCTGCGAAACCAACATTCGCAAGTTCAATCTCCAGAACTTCAAGCGATGCAGTAAATCCTCCATAAATTTGACCTTGTGCATACCACCCGTTGATGCCAACTTGTTGCCCTGAACCAGCACATACAGCCGATTCTCCCCAATCTAACACAGCTACATCAAATCCTACAATTCCATGCGCCTGGGCAGATACGACGCTGAATCCTTTCACATCGAAACCCGCTTCAAAATCTACATTCACCTGTGCTCCAAAGGTAAAACCACCGCCATTATTGATCAGGGTGCCACGGTTGTTTATGGATGGGAATCCACCGCTTAGGCCAAGTTGATCCTGGATTTCACCGGGTATTTCAGGCATGGGGTCAATTCCCCCGTTACCAATCTGGAAGTAGGATCCAATTTGCGCAATGGGTTGATTTATACCAGGTATTTGCATTACCATCCCGTTGCGTAGAGAGGGTCTTCCCATTCTAACGTACCATTTGTCTGGTCCAAAATAGATTTCTGTTTGGTTCAGTCTGCCATTGGGACCAGAGCCTGTAAGAAAATTTCCCGGAGTATTCAGAAATGTTACCATTTCTCCGGATAAAGTACGATTTTGAAAATTTAACTCCAATCTTATGTTGGCGTTTACGGTAGCGCCGTTAGTGGACGGAGGAGTTGAATTATTAGCAGACGGTTCGGGCGAAGCATGTTTATCAGGGACTGCCAAAAGTCTTGCATTGCCGTAAAAATCAATTCGTTCGATACCGAAGCCGGGTGGATCAAGCGTTGGTTTGCACTTTATTTCAAATGTAGCATTAGCGTTCAATGCCGACTCTTTTGCAACAGCCATCGCCACTGTCGCTTTTAATCCAAGACTATTATTACCAACAGGTAAGTAGGTGATCCCTGAAAGGGACATGCCAGGTGTCGAAGGAATTGTGGGAGTTCCAATACAGGCTGGCAGGCTGAAAGTTGGCTGAACCCTGTCCATATTATAGTAAACTCCGCCGCCGAAGCCCGTCAAATCGACGCCCGGCGCAATTGGAATGGTCACACAAGCCAGTGCATCCACAAAAAAGTACTTGTAGGTATCCATTTTGCCGAAATGACCTATAGCAGTTACGCTTGCATTAAGCCCTTCGAACGCTACACCAACTCCGCCCCGAAAGCCGGTTCCGTACGTAGTATCCTGGTCAAAAAACTCCAAAAGTCCCTGAATCCTTGAAACACCGGCAAAGCTTCCATCTATGAATATTTTTTCAACTTTAAATTCTTTGAACTTCCAGCGCTGCCGGTCATTGTATTCTACTTTTTCACCAACTATTTTGAATCCTCCTCCTGCTGAAAGTGGTATTTCATCATTCACAATTCTGATCTGTGCACCAAACTTTAGGGCTGGATATCCTTCATCAGTTTTGATCATTTTGATATCACTAATAGTGAGACCAAACCCTCCAAAATCAGCGCCGAGAGAGGTAGGAAATTTCCATTTCCCTGGACTGAAATAGGGGTCTTTATTGGAAATTTCAACTTGCTCAAACCGAATATTCGGTATATTGATGCTTAACCCACTGGTCAGGTTCCCATTAATTTTAACTTCCCCAAACATCGTAGCCAGCATATCAAATTCTCCATTTTCCAGTTTCATGGTGATCGTCGTATTGTCATGCAGAACAACGGTGCCTGCTTTCCACATGTCAATACAATAATCTTCTTCCGGCATCAAAACGTCAAAATGATAAATATTACCAGGTTCGATGAAAGCATCGTATTGCAGACAATCCGCTGCTGTCGCTGGCCCGGTATTGCAGTCATTGGCACTGCTGATAAGTGGCACATGAATAAGTCCGTTCATACCGGCATCCTGAAGCTGGTTAGCGATAATGGTAATACCTATGGTGTCGATAGAAAAGGCCCAGCCTCCCGCATTTCCTTCGCTTAGCGGCAGTATATTTGCGGCGTAAATATGGCCGCTAAAGCCTAGGTCGTCTATCACAACATGCTCTACGCCGACAGTCAGTGAACCGTTTTCTGACAATTGTTTGGGCAAGCTGGCAGAGAAATTCCGCATATAAAAACCCTTCCAGCAGGGCAGGAAGCCGCCCGGTCCGGCAAATGGACTGGAATACCCTGGCGGAGGAGCTGCCAATGAATCAGGAGATTTGAAGTCACTAAAATCCACCACTACCTGGTCTATGTGCCATTTGATATCCTCCACGCCTTTGACCGCAAATGGATCCATCGAAATTTCGACGTAGAAATCGTTCCAGGTAGGAAAGAATGTTTGTATGTACCCATGTACCCTTTCAGGATCGGGAAGAAGTTCACCTGTAGCAGGGTCGATCGGGATAACATAATCCCGGCATATTTCAACTTCCGCTTCAACACCCACCCCGGCAAAACCCTGGCAGTCCACACTCACAAAAGTATTTTGAGTGCCTTTGATGACAAGCTTTGCAGCATTGCTCAGCCGTATGTCGATATCGGTATTTAAAGATAATTTCATTGGGAATGCCTGTGGCCCTGTCGGCCCGAAGTGAATATCATCGGCTTCGAAAACGATTTTTTGTCCGTTATTTGGCAACTCGAGCAAAATGTAAGCATCGAGCGTGGCGTGGGTGGTGTAGAAAACAATATCGTCTAAATAAACCCTGTGAAGCCGTCCGTCCGAAGCACGATTATCGACAATGATGAGCATAAGCGTACTGTCGTGGGCTGTGAGAAGAAGCGGATTCAGAAAATTTGCTTTTGTTCGTTCATTTTCTATTGTTTCCAGGTAGTAAGCCCGGTGAACGCCATTGATCATTTTCCAACCTTGTCTGAACTGGAATTGAGCATCCTGGGGTGTGAAATGCAGTGACTGCAAAAGCACCTCATTCAGTTCATCGTCAGAAACGTTGGATGCCAGGTAGTTACCAAAACCTGTAAACGATTGAGTATCTTTCAATGGGGTTCTTAAGTCCAGCCCGGCTTCGGTACTTGCTGCCCACCGGCTATTATCATCGTCGTTTTGGGCATTCTGAAAACCATATAAGTCATAGTACTCTTGGTTGGATATCAATTTCAATTGTACTTCCAACCAGTTGTAAAGGCTATCCTGGTTGCTGCTGAATAAGTTGGCCTGCTCAGCAGTTAGATTTTCTATTTTTTCTTTGATGTCATTAATTAGGCTATTCAATTGATTTGTCCTTAGATCTTCTAATATTTCAACGAGATGGATAAACACGTGCAAGTCTTTATCGCAGTGATACAAGTCAATGTGTTTTTCCTCCAACTGTTCCTGGTTCGGGTCCCGTTCGATGTTGATAGCCAATGGTTCCGGCTCGGATGTAAACCTTTCGTGCATTCCTTCATCAAAATACTCAGCATTTTCACCGAAAATATATTTTTCCTCATACCCCAATGCCGCCATGATCGTATTCATGGATGACCTGATGCCATTGCAGGAAAGCCGTTTTACATCCACCGTATCCTGATATTGCTCCTCAAGGTTTTCCAATATTTGGGATATCCAGGTTGCCAGGGAATCAGCCACATCGTTTGCCAGTTCGTTCCCTTCCTGTGTGGGCGCATTCCCTCCCGGATCGAGCCAGTAATACGGCGGCGGCAACGAATCGCACGGCGATGGTTGAGGCTGGGAATTCAACTGTTCTTGGGTACATCCGTAGGGGTTAGTGGTTGTACCCGTTTCAATATGGATGCCATTCGCATCGAACCCCCAGGGGTCATATGTGCCGGTGGTGTCAATCAAATCTCCGGGTTCGTATCCCTCGTAAGGAGGCACTTTTACGTATGTGCTGTCCGGCCCAAAACCATTCTCGTCCCAGGGCAGCCCGGTAACACTATGAGTGCCGGAGGTGTCGAATCCCGGGGTGGAAGGTAGCGGTACGCATATTTCACCACCAAAAGGGATCGGGCCTGGATTCAAGTCCGGCCAATAGATAGAATCGTCGCTTACGCCCCTGATCTCCCCTGAACACACATACCCGTTGCTGTCAATTTCGATTTGCTGCCATTCAACTTTCACCAAAGCATCGCCAAAAGGCAAGGGGGCGTATCCGTAGCCCCACCAGTTTTCGTCGGGCACCGTCCAGATAGAATCAACTTCGACCGGGAACCCGCCGATATACAGCGTATCGAACGAGCCCGTCCGCACCGGGTAACCGTTGCAACCCGGCGCCGTAAACGGATCGCCACACGCAAACGGCGGCAAGGTGATGGATTTTTGAGATGGCAGAACAATATCTTTTTGCCCCGCCCACTCGCTGGTAAGTTCGGGATAGTCCTCTGCCGGCGGGCATATCTTTTGAACCTCTACTTCGTAGGTTACCTGGTGGTCGAGTCCGTAAATCTCTACGCTATTGCCTTGCCTGACCAACACCTCTTTCCAATTCGCATGCTTGCTCAGTTGATCCTTGTACCGCACCACGTAGCGATACCCTTCTTTCGATGCCGGCACCCCCGACCAACTGACTGTGAAATTATCCGTTCCGATGCCGTCCACCTTCACTTTGGCAGGCGGCGTACACTCCGGGATGTGGGTAAACACCAGCTCATTAGCGCTGCCGTCCAGCACCTCCGTGCGGTCATCGTATTGCAGCCGGGTATTAACCGTCACGGCATACTGCCTGCCAGGACGCAGCGGCGGCAAGTCGTTTCCATACCGGAATGCTGCCTCAGGTGTGGCTGTGGAATAAAAAGCTTCCCCTTGCAGCGTCTGCCATAACTGCTCACCATCAGCCATGGAAAAAATGCGCACCTCGTATTCAACCACGCAGCCCGCCGGGAGCTGCAAGCCTTCCCAGGAAAAATAAAGACCGCCATCTTCCGGCAGATACGTAAC
>WBZO01006740.1_pt1 | contig 10986 bp, 15 predicted proteins | sample 5204261 | NCBI WGS metagenome assembly WBZO01 (sample SAMN12412400, study PRJNA552823) | activated sludge metagenome | isolation source: activated sludge from anammox sidestream of wastewater treatment plant... | place: USA: North Carolina | collected 2017-09
CCATCCGGCACTACATCACGGTTACCAATACACACCCCAAACCTTTCACATGGACCAAGACCGCCGACGAAATCCTGGCCAGTGTCGCCCGATTTTGTCAGCGAACTTCAGAGACAGGACACTAGCGGATACTGTATTATTCTCGGAATCGATACAGAGAGACTTGCTTGGTCGCGTTACGGAAAAAACAGAAAAGATCTATGATCCTCAGGCCCCGTTGACAGCTGTCCCGCCCTTGGGAACGCAAGAAGCACCCTGCGGTCCGGTTATCAACGAGATCATGACCGGCACCTCCACCGGTCAGGCAGCGTTTGTCGAGCTCTTCAATTCCTGCGCCACGCCGGTCAACGTCGAGGGATGGCGTCTCATCTATCGCGATCCCGACAAGGCCGGCGCATCTCTGACGACCCCTGATTACGCGGGCCTGGTGGCGACGCTGCAGGGGACTATGCCGCCCAACGGTTATCTCGTCTATGCCGGGCCGGGTAATCCCATGCCCAGCACGGGACCCATGATTGGCGGTATTGGCAAAGACGGCGCCGTGGGCCTCCGCGATGCCTCTGGCCAACTGCGGGATTCCGTCGGCTATGGAGCCGTGCCGCTCGGTGGCTTCACCGAAGGGTCACCGGTACCCAAACCTCCAGCGGGAGTTTCGATCGCGCGAGTACCGAACGGCAGGGACACGAATCAGAATTCGACGGACTTTCGTGAGGCCCCGCTAACTCCTGGGAAGCCGACGCCGCTGGCGACGGCGACGCCCCTTGTCACAACAACCTACTCCTATACGTACGATAACGCTGGCCGACTCGAGGAAGTCAGAGACAAGACAAACAGTCGCCTGATCGGGTTCTATGCGTATGATGCGAACGGGAACCGAATCTACTACACCAACCTAGATAGTCAACGGGGTGGAGGCGGATCAAATGCCACGTACGACTCAGCAGATCATCTCCTTCAGTACGGACGTTTCACATATTCGTGGTCTCCCAATGGCGATCTTCTGACAAAGACCAATACGAACGATGGCACGATCACACGATACTCGTACGATCTACTGGGCAATCTCACAGGCGTGGCACTTCCCGATGGCAAGCAAATCACTTATGTGATTGATGGGCGGAATCGCCGTATTGCAAAGCTCGTCAACGGGATGCTCATCCGGAAGTGGTTGTATCAGGACGGGCTGCGGCCGATTGCGGAACTCAATTCGAACAACGATGTCGTGCAGCGATTTGTGTATGCAACTGGTCGGAATGTGCCTGATTATTTCATCTCCCATGGTGCCACATATCGAATCATTACCGACCAGCTCGGCAGTCCTCGCTTGGTCGTCAACATTGCGACGGGCGAGATTGCGCAGCGCATCGACTATGACGAATTTGGCAAGGTGATTTCTGATAGCAAGCCTGGCTCCCAGCCGTTCGGCTTTGCCGGCGGCCTGTACGATTCCGACACCGGGCTCGTGCGCTTTGGCGCACGGGACTACGACGCGTTTACCGGCCGCTGGACCAATAGGGATCCCATTGGCTTCGCTGGCGGGGATACCAATCTGTATGCATATGTTGGCAATGATCCTGTTAACTTGATCGATCCGCTAGGGCTCTCATGGCAGCGGATGGTAAAAGTAATCGCTCTTTCATTGGGGTTGTTCAATAAACATATGGAAGGGGTGGCGAGGGACATAATCACGCGAGCACAGAAGACCGAAGAAATCGAGCGCCTAGGCAAACAGATGAACAAGAAAAGAAAAACTTCCAAAGAAGGGCTTGGTCCACTCTATCCAAGTGATGACGCCGTATGTCTCATCCCACTGGGCGATATCTGGCAAGTACTTGCCGATATAGATGGTAATGGAGTGATAGATGAAGAAGATGCGTTGGAGTGGCTGAATCCTAGTTGGATCTCTATTCCCGAGTTACGAAGGATGGCTGACGAACTGGATCCATTCCGCGAATTGCCTCCAAACACTATCTATTAATTTGCCACTCAAGTGCACGTTGTTGGCCGAGAGTTAGGATTGGGTGCCTGGCAAGATTTCAAAGCCTAGGATAAGGAAATCCTTATCAAAGGTGAAAATCTTATATATGCCATGTCTCAGCATTACCGCGGCGCATAGCGCATCATGGAAGCTCAGTTTGTGATCAGAGTATTTGCGCAGAAGCCTTGTTCTCATCATCCACTTCGAACGGCAAGTGCTTGACTGGAGTCTCGCGAAGAAAAGTAAAAGCCTTTATGGCTTTTGGAAGTCTCCTCCATAACGTATCCCGCGTGAAAGTTTCGTGAGCGGTCACGTCGACTGATACCCATGTGAAATTCTGGCGGTTTTCAAAGAAAATCTTCGCCGCTTTATGATGAGCTTCGCGCTCATCTAGGAAGGATATTGCAGCAGACGTATCTATAAGGATGACTTGACGATACAGGAAGTGGCTCTGCTTCGTCATCCCACGGTCGATCGAATCAAGAATAGTATATTCCGACTGGCGGCAAAGCGCCCGATCGGTGACTTTCACGAGTGGGATATCTGAGTTTGCGAGGATAGAGCCATGCGCATCTAGTGGCAGTATTTTGGCCCTAGCCAAGAATTTTCTCGCAAATTACCTTTTCTGTGTCAGCCAAATAGATTTCCTCCTTCCACTTTAGCGTTCACCACTCCTACTTCCGTCGTACGTTATTTCTCATATACCTCGTATATAGTCGCACCTGGAGCGGGTTTGCTGCATCCGATACACTGGACTAGTATCGCGTTCGCCAAGCGGTGTTCTGACGGACTTAGATTTGGGGTAGCTCTTCGAACCCTAATAAATCTGTCCACCATTGGCCACTCCTGTCCCTTAGTGTCCCTCCCAGGGATATTTCATCATTACGGCTTAGCTGGGTAATGTCTGCTCGTGCTGAGCAACAGAAGCGTGAAAGGAGATGTATGAACAAGGTGTTGTTAACGGCGGAGGAGCTCGCCGCGGTCCTTCAGATCAGTGTGAAGTCCATTCGCCGAGCCTACTGGAAAGGCGAGATCCCCGTGGAGCGCGTGTGCCGGTTCGTTCGATTTGATCTCGAGGCCGTCAAGGCTGCTCTCCGGGAGAACGGGCAAGTGCCGTTCCTTGGAACTATGTCGGGACGGAGACGGCGCAGCGCGACCGGCGGCGAGAGCCGGCGGCGCGCGCAGCGGGCACGCCCCCGACTCGGTAAGACGGGGGCGTCCATCGCACGGAAGGGATAGGAGGTCTTCATGAGCGACTCGCAGGGGTTCACGCAGACGATCGATTGGCTCTCCTTCACGTTGCCCGATATGGCCGTGGATGAAGTCATGAAGAAGATCGGCGGCGATTGGTTCGAGAGCGAAAAAGGCTTTCGAGGCTATCCCGTGGCGAAGCTCATGACGCAGGGCAAGGGAGGTGTGGGGAAACTCGGGACGGGCGCCTATCGCAATCCGCGCGAAGTCCATGTCGATCTGTCGGGTGGGATCGTGGCCCAGTGGGAAGAAGCGACGGTGAAAGAGCTGCTGACCTGGATTTTTTCACACAAGGGCCACATCACGCGGATCGATGTGGCCTTGGACGATCGAGATGCCACGGTCTCCGTCGCCACGGTCAAGGAAGCGGTCGACGATGGCAAAGCTGTCACGCGTTCCACCAAGTTCAAAGCCCTCCAGGCTTCCAACCATCGCGAAGGCGTGCGTACTGGCGAGACCCTCTATTTTGGCAGCCGCGAGAGCCAAACCATGCTCCGCGTCTACGACAAACGGTTGGAGCTGCAGGCACGAGGATCTGAAGAGGCCGACTCCTATGGCGTCCGCTGGGAATTGGAATTCAAAGCCGAGCGAGCCCAAGCCTGTGCCAAAGCATTTTTGTATCTCGATCAGGAAGACTGGCGGTCCTTCATCGTCGGCGTGCTCCGGTCCTATGTGGATTTTCGAGACATCACGCGGGAAGCCGAACCCTACGAGAAGTACCGGGCGGCCCTGCTCCCCTGGTGGCAGGCCCTCACCGAAGGCTTCCGGCGCTGCCGGCTCGTCGTGGAGCGCATGCAACAGCGGCTGGAGGATGTCGCCATGTGGTTGGTCAAAGCCGTGAGCCCCATGCTCGCTGTCGTGGTGGCGCGGAAAGGCGATCGGTTTCTCCACGATCTGATCTACACCGGCACTCAGAAATGGAAATCCAAGCACTATGCGTTGCTGAACGAACGACGAGGAGGCACCCCCTATGTCCTCAAGGCTGGGTAGTTTTTACAGCCGCAGCTGTCCCGGCTGTGGCTTCCGAGGCTGCCGCGGGTACTGGGAAAAGGGCCGGTTGGTCGTGCGGTGCAAGGAATGTGACTCGGAGTTTTGGCTGAAGCCAAAAGCCCGGTCTGAAGGCCGGGGCGTGTGGATCAGGCGCGTGGCTGGTCCGATTATCCAAGGAGGGACGAACGATGCAAGTCAAAGCGGAGGGGCAGGTGCAGGGGTATGTAGAGCGCAAGAGCAAGGAGGGGAAAGTGTTTCGGTCGGTGGATCTGTACGTGAAGGGCAAGGATCCAGGGAACCTGAGACTGAACATTCCGGAAGACTCCTTCCCGCTCATTGAGGTCTGTAAGCAGTTGGAAGGCAAACCGGCGCGGGCCTCGATTGAACTCCGGAAGTTCGAACAGACCGGGAAGGTCTTCTTCGACCTCACGGCCTTGGAGCTGATGAAGTAGATACCTGAAGAGGGAGGAAGGCCAGTGGACCTCACCATCATTCTGATCGCGGTCCTACTCCTGGCCTTCCTCACCGGTCTACTTTCGGGTCGGTTATGAAAGAACTCTCACTCACCGGTTATTCCGTCCTCGTCTACCTCCTCTTCGCGTCGTTCTGTCTGGCGCCGGTGGAGTCGTTGGCGCTTCAATCCACGCAATATGCGCGGGTCGTCGCCCAGGCCGAACGGATTGCCTATCTGGCCGCACAACGCTCTTCCATCGCGACGAAGGTGGCTGCGGCGGCCGTGGCGCCGACTCCGGCCTCGATGGCGCTGCGATTGGTCGCTGGGCCTGTGGGCTGGGCGGCATTAGGCGTGGCCGCCGGCTTCATCATCGCCGACATGTATTACAGCGCCACGGATCTGCAGAGCGTCAAACAAGCCGCCTCGCCGGGGAACGGCTACTCGATCCCCGGTTACACCCAATTTCCTGTCATAGCTGGAGGCAACTGCCCTTCGCCGATCGGGGGCTGTACCGGCCAATGGGCCCGCATCCGTACCAACGGCACCTGCGATCTGAGTGCCTATGCGGTCTGGCCGGTACCGGTGGGTTGGGCCTTCGGAGGGTGGGAAACCTGCGGCGCGGGGTCCGACATGATCGTGGAGAACGGGACCAATCTCACCGTCTCGTCCCAAACGCCAAGCCAACAGCAAGTCCAAGATTATCTGGTCGCATTACCGGCCTCCGATCCCAAGTCGATTGAGTCGCATAGCGGCCCGGTGGGTGATGCGCAAGTCCCTCGTCCTGCCGATGCGATCGAGAGCCAAGCGGTCTCGCCGCAAGAGCTGCCGACCCAAGTGAAGCCAAAGCCAGTACCGGCTGGCGATGCCGTCGTGGTGGATAATGTTCCGCCGCCGACTGGAAGCAGCCAACAAACCACGTCATCCCAGCAAACCACGACGACCACGACGACGACGCAGAACCCGGACGGGTCGACGACCCAGCAGGAAGAGACGCAAGCCACCACCTCCTGTGCCGTAGGCACGCATGAGAACCGGACGTTCGGCAGCGTCCTGCTCGAACATCAAATGGCCTGGTCAAACAGCGGCCTGCTGGGGACCTTGAATCTGCTGAAGTCGCTGACCTGGCCGAGCACCTTGCCGATCGTGGCGCTCCCGTCTGCCTACTTCGGCAATCAACAGGTCGATTTCAATCAATGGGCTTGGTTCTTCGTCGTGTTGCGCACGCTGGTTATTGCCATGGCCTCGCTCGGGGCCTATCGCATCATCTTCGTGGGAGGCCGGACATGACCGCGATCCTGACGCTGATCTATTGCTGGCTCCAGGAATTCTTCTTCTCGTTGACCGATTGGGGCCTGAACATCTGGGATTCGGTGCTCTCCGTGGCGGACAGCACGTTGACTGCGATCGGGACGGCTGGGCTCACCTTGCCGGTCATTCCCGATCAGTACGCCTGGGTGTTGGGGGCGACCGGGATGAGCCAGGCCATGGCTATTGTTGCCGGCGCGATGGGGACCCGGTTCATCCTACAAACCATTCCATTCGTCCGGTGGGGTTCATGAAAACCTTGGTCATGCTCTGGGCCTATTGGTGGACGGCCATCTTGGCTTGGACGATCTGGGTCAAATTGCAGAGGCATCGGTGATCGAACTCTACGAAGGCGTGCCGGGATCGGGGAAGTCCTATCACGCAGTCTGTGAGAAGTTTCTGCCTTGGGTCCGCCAGGGCCGGCGTCTCTACATCTATGTCGATGGGATCTACCTCGATCGGCTGGCGCTCTTCACCGGCATCGAGATCGAGACGCTCGAACAACAGATCACCGTGTGGAGAGACTCCACGGAAGTGCTGCAGGCCTTCCAGCATGTCCAGCCCGGCTCGGCCGTGATCATCGATGAGGCGCAAACCGTGTTCCGGTCCATGCAAAAGGTCGAGGCCGGGCTGCTGCGCTGGCTCGAAACCCATCGGCATTACGGCGTGGACATTCTGCTGATGAGTCAGGACTTCCGGCAAATGTCGCAAGGGGTGACGCGGCTCATCGAAGCCACGGTGAAGTTCCGCAAACTCGCCTTTGTCGGGCTGTCGAATCGCTACCAAGGCAAGGTGCGAGGGAATCCCGAAGACAACGAGACGATCCGAGCCTTCGTCGGCACCTATGCGCCGTCTGTGTATGCCTACTATTCGAGCTATGCCGCCGCCGCGATCCGGGAAGAGAAGCGCAGCCATACGGTGTTCAAATCGGCCCGCGTGGCGGTCGGCATTACCGCCGGCCTGTTCGCCGTGGCGCTCATGGTGTGGCGCCCGTGGTCCTCGTTAAGCGCCAACAAGGCGAAGCCAGGAAGTCCCGCGGTGACGTCGGGACAGGCCGGAGTGACCGGGACCGGTGTCCCCGGTGCGTCAGCGAGCTTGCTGAATCCGTTAGGGCTTGGGGCGCCGGCTGCTCCAGTCGCCGAGCCGAGAAGGCGATTCATTCATGTGTTGGGCGGCGTGGGGCTCTCCGCCAAGCGGGACAGCTGGCGCTATCTCCTCGACAACGGCGAGATCCTGACGGCCGCTCAGATTGCCGGGCGGTACGGGCTCACGGTCTCGGAAGTCTTCGAGAATGGCGCGATGCGTCTGATCGGCGAAGGAGTGTTCTATGGACCTGCCGGCGATTGAAGCGATGACGCTTTATACGGCGATCTTTTGGCTCGGCGGCTTTGCCATCGGGCTGATCATCAAACTGATTCTGCCTCAGAGTCACTGAGGCACTCTCCCGCCGGAGAGACTCCCGGCGGCGTCGGTGGACGGGTCCACCAAGCACAAGGAGGTGCGGTATGCGCGGTCTGGAGTGGGTACGTGGGCTCTTCATGGCGATCCTGGTCGCCTTGGCCGTTCCGGCCATCTCCTCGGCGCAGTTGTTCCCGGTGTCCGCAGATGTCGCCACTGTGCGTGGCGATCTGCTCTTGTGGGCCACCGCCTTGATCGGCGTGGCGCTGGCGATCTACGCCTTTAAGCGGGTGCGTGGCCTGGTGAGCGGCTAGGCTCTCTCGGAGGCAGGCTCTCGCAGCCTGCCTCCATTTTCGAGGAGACAAACTCATGACGGCCACACAGATTCACACGATCGGCAATGCCCTCGCCACCGACCTGGTCGCCTGGGGGACAGCGGCCATCGGGATTGCGCTCGTTGCGGCGGGGGCTGCTTGGGTGCTGCGCCTGCTGCGCTAGCTGCCAGGCCAGCCTTGGTCCGCAAAGCTGTAATAGCGATCGTCGCCCAGAATGAGATGGTCCAAGAGGGGAATACCAAGTAGGTCGGCGACTTCGCGGAGGCGCTTCGTCAGCACGAGATCTTCCGGGCTCGGGGTCGTGTCGCCCGACGGATGATTATGGGCGCAGAGACAGGCGCCGGCATTCATGAGGATCATGGGCTTGAAGACCTCTCGCGGATGAACGATAGCCAAGGTCAGAGAGCCCGTCGAGACCACATTGACACCGATGACAGCATGCTTAGCATCGAGCCCGCAGACGACAAAATGCTCGCGGTCCAGACCGGTAAAGAGCGGCCGAAGTAATGCCGCGGCTCCCACAGAAGTCTGCACGGTCCCCGAGGCCGGAAGGGCACGGCCCTCGCGAACGAGGGTCACGCGGTAACGCGGGATGCTGTACCTCCGGCGCGGGGTCGATTGCGGTGAATTGTTCAACATGTCGTTGTGACCATCGAACGGCATAGCCGCCTCCTTCTCTGAAAAATATGTTTTAGTCCCACCCTGCACAGACACCAGGGTGGGGCGAGAAAGGAGGATGCGGGCCGGGGCTCTCGCAGCGGGCAGGCCAGGACGGGCGGAGGCCGGCACGGAGGGAACCGGGAGGGCCTGTCCCACTGCTCCCCAGCACCGGGCTGCCGCCACTGGGAGTCATTCCGAGATCCCGCGCCGGCGGAGACGCGGGCGCTCAGGTGGGGGTGCGGGGGTCTCGCCAGAGTCCCCCGACTGATGAGAAGTTTGTATGTTGCTAACGGTGAAAGACCTTTCCAATCAGCTCCAGATCAAACCGGCAACACTTTATTGCTGGGCGTCTCAGGGAAAATTCCCTGCGTGAAGATCCATGGCGTTCTTCGGTTCGAGGAGGATGCGATTAAGGCGTGGTTGCAGAGCTTTGCAGTATCCCCGGTGGCTGGTGAGTTTGTTGTTCCGAAGAAAAAGCCTAATGACTCGATCGAGACGTTGATTGCCAGGGCGAAGCGGGCCGTCTATACTTCCCGGCCGGGGAAACCTGACCAACAGCGAGCCCAATCAGAAGGGAGGATGTAATGGGGCTCGTCAAGCGAGGAAGCACGTGGTGGATGTATTTTACCTATCAAGGAAAGCAGATCAGGAAATCGACAGGTACGTCGGACCGGCGATTAGCGGATGCGATTCTCTCAAAGGTTAAGGTTCAGATTGTTGAAGGCCAGTATTTCGAACGGGCAATTGCCGCGTCTCATACGTTCACGGAGTTGATGGACCGGTATGAGAGAGAACATGTCCTTAGAAAGCTCCGTCACCGAGGTCTGAAGGGATATATGACGAATCTTCGATCCTTCTTCGGTGACTATACGCTGGCAGACATCAGCCCTAAGGTGATCGTGGCGTATAAGAACAAACGGTACGAGGACGGTGTAGCTCCGGCGACGATAAACCGGGAGCTGGCCAATCTGAAAAAAGCCTTCAACCTCGCGATGCGGGAGTGGGAATGGTGTCATTCCAATCCGGTGTCGCGTGTGTCGATGGAGAAGGAAAATAACCAGCGCGATCGTTGGTTGAGTCAGGATGAAGAAACCCGGCTGTTGAGTGGCTGCGCTCCATGGCTCCGGGATCTTGTCATCTTCGGTCTCAATACAGGGATGCGGATGGGCGAGATTCTGGAACTCACATGGGCTGGTGTCGATTTCGCTCGGCGGACCGTGACGGTGTTTCGCTCAAAAAACGGAGAGCGCCGCACGATTCCGGTGAATCATGGAGTGTTGGACGTGCTGAAAGCGAAGGCAAGGGTCCGATCGCTGAGGACGGACCGAGTCTTTTGTAGCAAGGCGTATACGACGCTGGAATCGGGGCATCTTCGGCGCGCGTTTCGCCTCGCGCTTAGGAAGGCAAAGATAGAGGATTTTCATTTCCATGACCTTCGGCATACCTTTGCGACGCGGTTGGTGCAGGCCGGCGTGGATCTCTACAAGGTGCAGAAGTTGCTCGGGCACAAATCGCCCGTCATGACGCAACGGTATGCACATCATTTTCCGGAGAGCCTTCGGGATGGAGTGGAGATGTTGGATCGCCTGCGAAAGACTAGCACAGAATTAGCACAACCAGCGGATCGGGAAGCACAGAAGCAGTACGTAACTGCGTGAAAAGTTTGGTGGGCCGTGTAGGGGTCGAACCTACGGCCCGCTGATTAAGAGGGACAAAAGACCATTGTTGATAAACCTCGCTATTGCAACGGTTTCCCCCCTTATGTTGCAATTCCGACAGGTTAGATCGTTTCTTATAATTCTATTAGTTCCTTGGTCCTCCAATGGTTCCAGCGCTCACCGGTCACAAAAGTGGTCACAGCTTCAGTTTGCATGCTCCCTCGGCAGCCCGAACTTCCTTTCTATAGCTACAGGGGAGATGGTAGGTTGCCGTTGTTGTAATGGACGCGAACCATGTCGAGCTGATGTTGAAAGAAACGCGTCTTATTAAACACACCTCTCCCCACTTTTAACCCTAGAGTGCGTGCCCACAAATAAAACCCCTCTCCTGGTCCAGGCTGTCCACTCTTGTGAACGACTATGGAAGAGAGCATGAAACCATCTTTCTTCAGGCTGAACTCGGAGCACTCCCCCAAATCCTCGTGTAAATTCTTGTCTCGCGGTCCTGAATAACCCATCTTCCTCGCTAGATCTTCATACGTGATCGTCTTCCCAGCTGAGGCCACATCTTGCAGTTTTTTATAAAGTCTTAGATTCATACGTCCTCCTCTCAAATGTCGGGGTTACCATAATACGGAAAGCATTGGGATGCAAAAAACTAGGCTCAGCGTTGTCGCTCTGCCTGTATACACGCGTTTTTATTATGATTTTCAGGAGGGGAGGGATGATCTCGAAAGAAAAACGTGGTGCAGAACCCGTTTCGAGGCAGAGAAAGCTTTATTTGCCACCACTAGAGGACTGTATGCCTTGAGCAAAACTTGTAACGTTTTCGAAAAATGATTGGCTCTTCAATAAGGATGGCCAGCTTTTATCGATCAAACTGGGCTTTTGCTTACTAAACGTAATCATTATATCCACAACCTCTGCCATGAGCTCGGGTCCGTTGGTGCTAAGACG
>WBZO01006741.1_pt1 | contig 10982 bp, 9 predicted proteins | sample 5204261 | NCBI WGS metagenome assembly WBZO01 (sample SAMN12412400, study PRJNA552823) | activated sludge metagenome | isolation source: activated sludge from anammox sidestream of wastewater treatment plant... | place: USA: North Carolina | collected 2017-09
CGCCCACGTCGACGATGCGCTCGTGCAGGCTCTTGGCCGAAAAGCCGCCGAACACCACCGAGTGGATGATGCCGAGCCGCGCGCAGGCCTGCATCGCGACCACGCCCTGGATCGACATCGGCAGGTAGATGATCGCGCGGTCGCCGCGCTTGTAGCCCAGCGCCCTGAGCCCGTTGGCGAAGCGGCCCACCCTGTGGAGCAGCTCGCGGTAAGTGACGGTGGTGACGCTGCCGTCGTCGGCCTCGAAGATGATCGCGGTCTTGTTCTCGACCGGCGTGCCGATGTGGCGATCGAGGCAGTTCCAGGAGACGTTCAGTTCGCCGTCGTCGAACCACTTGTAGAACGGCGCGTTCGACTCGTCGAGCGCGCGGGTGAACGGCTTGTGCCAGACCAGGTGCTCACGCGCCAGTCGCGCCCAGAATCCTGCATGATCCTTCGAAGCCTCGGCGCACAGAGCCTCGTACTGCTCCATGCCCGAAATCGTTGCCTGCTTGCGGAATGCTTCGGGCGGCGGAAACAACCTGGCCTCCTGCAGCACCGATTCGATCTGAGCCGACATCGCTCACCCTCCTGTTCGCACTTTCTGCCTTTGTCGACTGCGGGCACATTACGAGCGATGCCTTACGACTCGCTTACGCCGACCGGCCCCGGCCGGGCCCCATGCGCCGCCCCATGCGCTTGATGCGCCGCAATAGGATAGTCCCGATGAAGCCCGCGAGGGAGCCATATCCACGTTCCGCTAGAATCGACGCCCGGTTCCAGCGAGGACAGCCCATGACCGTCATCAGGCAGGACGATCTGATCGAATCGGTGCGTGCTGCACTGCAGTTCATCAGCTACTACCATCCGCGCGACTACATCGAGCATCTGGCGCGAGCCTACGAGGGCGAGCAGAGCCCGGCCGCGAGAGACGCGATCGCCCAGATCCTGACCAATTCGCGGATGTGCGCGGAAGGGCATCGCCCGCTTTGCCAGGACACCGGCATCGTCAACGTGTTCCTGAAAATCGGCATGGGAGTGCGCTTCGAGGGCTTCGGCGGCTCGCTCGCCGAAGCGATCGACGAAGGCGTGCGTCGCGCCTACCTCGACCCCTCGAACACGCTGCGCGCCTCGGTGGTCGCCGACCCGCAGTTCGAGCGCAGGAACACCCGCGACAACACGCCGGCGGTGATGAGCGTGGAGCTCGTGGCGGGCGACACGGTCGAGGTGACGGTCGCCGCCAAGGGCGGTGGTTCGGAGAACAAGTCGAAGCTGGCCATGCTCAACCCCTCGGACTCGATCGTCGACTGGGTCCTGAAGACGGTGCCGACGATGGGCGCCGGCTGGTGCCCGCCGGGGATGCTCGGCATCGGCATAGGAGGCACCGCCGAGAAGGCCGTGCTGATGGCCAAGCAGGCGCTGATGGAGCCGCTCGACATGTTCGACCTGCTGGCACGCGGACCGTCGAACCGGCTCGAGGAATTGCGCATCGAACTGTACGAGAAAGTGAATGCGCTGGGCATCGGTGCGCAGGGGCTGGGCGGCCTGAGCACGGTGCTCGACGTGAAGATCGCGATGTTCCCGACCCACGCGGCCTCCAAGCCGGTGGCCATGATCCCGAACTGCGCCGCGACCCGGCACGCGCACTTCGTGCTCGACGGCTCCGGACCCGCTTTCTGCGAGCCTCCGCCGCTGTCGGCCTGGCCGGACGTGCACTGGACGCCGAACGTACGCAGCGCGAAGCGGGTCGACCTCGACACGCTCACGCGCGAGGAAGTGGCCTCCTGGACTCCGGGGCAGACGCTGCTGCTCTCGGGGCGGATGCTCACCGGCCGCGACGCGGCCCACAAGCGCATCCAGGACATGCTGGCGAGCGGCGAGAAATTGCCGGTGGACTTCGCCGGGCGCGTGATCTACTACGTCGGCCCGGTCGACCCGGTGCGCGACGAGGTCGTCGGGCCGGCAGGGCCGACCACTTCGACGCGCATGGACAAGTTCACCGAGATGATGCTGTCGCAGACCGGCTTGCTGGCAATGGTCGGCAAGGCCGAACGCGGACCCGAGGCGATCGACGCGATCCGCCGGCACAAGGCGGCCTACCTGATGGCGGTGGGCGGCGCTGCCTACCTGGTGTCGAAGTCGATCCGCAGCGCCCGCGTGGTGGGCTTCGCCGACCTGGGCATGGAGGCGATCTACGAGTTCGAGGTGCAGGACATGCCGGTGACGGTGGCGGTCGACGCCAGCGGCACCTCGGTGCACGAAACCGGTCCGCGCGAGTGGCAGGCCCGGATAGGCAAAATCCCGGTGAGCTCCGAATGAGCTACCTGCTGATCGACATCGGCAACACGTTCCTCAAGTGGGGAACCTACTCTCCACCGTCATCGGCCGGCCGGTCGCTCGCGCAGGACAAGCAACTGGCCTTCGGCCGCGTGCTGCTCGAGGAAGTCTCGATGGTGACCAAGGAGTGGCGCCGGCAACCCGTTCCGGGCGCGATCGTGATCTCCAACGTCGCCGGCACCGGCGTGGTCAACCCGACGCTGCGCTCGCTCGAGATCTGGCCCGACGCGCCCGAGCCGCACTGGATCACCTCGCGCGCCGAACAGTGCGGCGTGAAGAACGGCTACCTGAACCCGGCCGCGCTCGGCTGCGACCGCTGGGCCGCGATGATCGGCGCTCGCGCGCTGGTGGGCGAGCGCGCCGCGCTGGTCGTGGTGTGCGGCACCGCGACCACGATGGACCTGCTCACCGCCGACGGGCACTTCCTTGGGGGCGGCATCATGCCGGGGCTGGGGCTGATGGTGCGCGCGCTGCACCAGAACACGGCCACGCTGCCCGATGCGCAGGGCGAATACGTCGATTATCCGCGCCAGACGGTGGACGCGATCGCATCGGGGTGCGCACACGCGCAGGCAGGCGCGGTCGAGCGGCTCTATTTCCTGCACAAGCGCAACCATCCCGACCTGCGCTGCATCCTGTCGGGCGGCGCGGCGCGCACGCTCGGGCCGCGCCTGACGATCGAATTCACCTACCACGACAACCTGGTGCTCGAAGGCCTGTACCAGATCGCGAGCTCGCTCGGCTGAGGCGGCGCGATCGGTCGGCACGGGCAAAGGCGCAGACCGTCGGCCGCGGGCGCGCCGGGTGCTTGCCCCCGCTTCGCGGGGGTGCCCTGCGATGCTCGCCGCACCGGCTGGCGCGGCGAAACTCGCTACGCTCGCTGCGCGAGCTGCGCTCGGACAATCGCCGCGAGAATGATGGACGATGCGCGCTGCGCGCGCCGCCGGTGCGGCTGCGCTTCTCGGCTGCGCACAAGGCGCGCCCGCGGCCGACGGTCCGCGCCTTCGCCGGATACCTCGTGGCGTTCGCGCGAACCTTTCGGACACTCGCAACGACGGATGATGCCTACGCTTGGAACGCCACCGACATTGATCCGGTGGCACGCGGCAGTGCTCTCAGCCTTCGCATCGAGCACCAGCGACGGCTCCAGAGCAGCGGGTGGGGCGGATGACTCAGCCTGCGGACAGCGCCGCGATTCCCGCCCGGGCGATTCGGGCGTCGTCCGAAGACTTCACGCCCGAGACGCCCACCGCGCCGACGCAGTGCCCGTCGACGACGATCGGCACCCCGCCTTCGAGCATGCCTTCCAGCGCCGGCGCCGACAGGAACGCAGTGCGCCCGCCGTTGATGATTTCCTCGTAGATCCGCGACTCGCGCCGCCCGAGCGCGGCGGTGCGTGCCTTCGCCTCGCAGATCTGCGCCGAGATCGGCGCCGCGCCATCGAGGCGCTGCAGCCACAACAGGTGGCCGCCGTCGTCGACGATCGCGATCGACACCGCCCACTGGTTGCGCAGCGCCTCGGCCTCGGCCGCGGCGGCGATCGCCTTCACGTCGACTGCGGCAAGTACCGGCCTGGTGTTCATCGGTTCTCCGTTCGGGCGGCGCCCTTCATGCCTGCAAACCCACCGCCCGGCGCAGCTGCTCGAGCGCACCCGGGTCTTCGATCGTGGTGAGGTCGCCCGGATCGCGCGCCTCGCAGATCGCCTGGATCGAGCGGCGCAGCACCTTGCCCGAGCGGGTCTTGGGCAGCAGCGTCACGAAGTGCACCCGCGAGGGCCGCGCGACCGCCCCGAGTTGCTTGTCGACCGTGGCCATCAGCTCGCCTTCGAGCGCCATCCGCGCATCGTCGGCGGCAGCACGCGAAGGATCTTTCAGCACCACGAACGCCATCGCGACCTGGCCCTTGAGCGCATCGGCCACGCCGACCACGGCGCATTCGGCCACCGCCGGATGGCTCGACAGGCTCTCCTCGATCTCGCGGGTGCCGAGCCTGTGGCCGGCGACGTTGATCACGTCGTCGGTGCGCCCGAGAATGAAGTAGTAGCCGTCTTCGTCGCGGATGCCCCAGTCGAAAGTCGAATAGACCAGCTTGCCGGGGATGGTCGAGAAATAGGTCTTCACGAAGCGCTCGTCGTCGCCCCAGACCGTCTGCATGCAGCCCGGCGGCAGCGGGGGGACGATCGCCACGACCCCTTTCTCGTTCACGCCGACTTCTTCGCCCGTCTGCTCGTGCAGCAGGCGCAGGTCGTAGCCGTACATCGGCATGCCGGGCGAGCCGAGCCGCGTGGGCGTCTTCTCGATGCCGTGCGCCACGGTGAGGATCGGCCAGCCGGTCTCGGTCTGCCAGTAGTTGTCGACGATCGGCTTGCCCAGCGCCTCGCCGATCCAGCGCGCGGTGGGTTCGTCCAGCGGCTCGCCGGCCAGGAACAGCGTGCGCAGCGACGACAGGTCGTAGCGGGTGAGCCAGGACGGATCCTGCTTCTTCAGCACGCGGATCGCGGTGGGCGCCGAGAACATCACGGTCACGCGGTATTTCTCGACCAGTTTCCAGAGGATGCCGGCGTCGGGGCGCAGCGGCGTGCCCTCGTACATGATCGTGGCCATGCCGGCGATCAGCGGTCCGTAGACGATGTAGGAGTGGCCGACCACCCAGCCGATGTCGCTGGTCGAGAAGTAGGTCTCGCCGGCGTTGCCGCAGAAGATGTACTTCATCGACGCGGCCAGCGCGACCGCGTAGCCGCCGACGTCGCGCTGGACGCCCTTGGGCACGCCGGTGGTGCCCGAGGTGTAGAGCGTGTAGCTGATTTCGTTCGATTCGAGCCACTCGACCGGCACTTCGGCGTCGAGGTGCCGCTCGCGCAGTTGCGCGTAGTCGCGATCGCGCGCGGCCACCCGCTCGAAGGGCACGAGGCCGCGATCGACCATCAGCACGCTGGCCGGCCTGTTGCGTGCCAGGTCGATCGCCGCATCGAGCAGCGGCTTGTACGGCACGACCTTGCCGGCGCGCGAGCCGGCGTCGGCGCTGACGATCAGCACGGGGCTCGCGTCGTCGATGCGGCTGGCCAGGCTGTGCGAGGCGAAACCGCCGAACACCACCGAATGAATCGCACCGATGCGCGCACAGGCGAGCATCGCGAAGGTCGCCTCGGGGATCATCGGCATGTAGATGAGCACCCGGTCGCCGCGGCGCACGCCCAGTTCGCGCATGATCGCGGCCATGCGCATCACCTCGCGGTGCAACTCGCCGAAGCTGTAGACGCGCTCGTCGTCGGTTTCGGTCGAGACGTAGATCAGCGCCGGCTGGTCGCGCCGCGCCGCCAGGTGGCGATCGACCGCGTTGTGGCAGAGGTTCGTGCGCCCGCCGACGAACCAGCGCGTGAACGGCGGCCTGGAGTAGTCGAGCACGCGCTCGAACGGCGCCTGCCAGTCGATCAGGGCCGCCAGTTCGCCCCAGAACCCCTCGCGATCGGCAATCGAGCGCGCGTGAAACTCGCTCAGGCTGCCCGCCCCGATGACGTCGCCAGCACCCATTCCGTCTCCTCCGTTGCGTCGATTGCGGTCTGATCCGCATTCTACGACCAGGCGATACGGGCGCGACGCACCGGTGCGCACCACCGGCGCACGCCGTGGCGCGGGCCGGCTATTGCTCCCGGCGGGAACAGTCGCGCCGATGCGGGCAGCACGAGCAGGACTCGATCGCGCCGCGCAGGCTGCAGGTGGAGCGGCGGCAGGCGAGCACCGGCAGCCCCTGGCGGCGCGCCGCGTCGCGATAGCCGCGCATCACGTTGTGGCCCAGGAAGTCGGTGAACAGGATCAGCAGTTCGGCGCCGGCCGGCACCGAGCGGTCGGCGCGCTGCGCCGCCGGGTCTCTGCCGGAGACGTGACGCATGATCGAGATGCCGTATTCGGTGAGCACCTGCGGAATGTTGCCGAGCCTGTCGGCACCTACCACCAGAGCCTTCATCTTCGTGTCCCGTGCGTCGGTGCGCCCTGCCGGGCGTCGTGGCCGTCGTGACGTATCGTAGCCGCAGGCGCTGCTTGACAAATGATATCCATTCCCACTTAAATGTCATGCCTATTGAGAGTGTTTCTCGTTTCGATTGATCCTCCACGGCGCCTGCCGCTCTTTTCCCTCTTCTCGCTCCTCCCCGATCCACCATTCCGAAAGACCCCCGCAATGCTCCGATCCAAGCTCTCCGCGATCACCGCCGCCCTGGCGCTCGGCACCACAGTCGCCGTCCCGGCCGCACAGGCGCAGGACAAGGTGCTCAACCTCTACTCGGCGCGCCACTATCAGACCGACGAGAATCTCTACGCCGAATTCACGAGGCAGACCGGCATCAGGATCAACCGCATCGAGGCCGGCGACGAGGCGATCCTGGAGCGCCTGCGCAACGAGGGCGCGAACAGCCCCGCCGACGTGATCCTGCTGGTCGACGCGGCGCGGCTGTGGAAGGCGCAGATCGAGGGCCTGTTCCAGCCTCTGAAGTCGCCGCTGCTCGAGGCACGGATCCCGCCGACGCTGCGCGGCAAGGACGACGGCAAGGGCAGCGAGTGGTTCGGCATCTCGACGCGCGCGCGCGTGATCGTCTACAACAAGGCGAAGATCGATCCGGCGCTGGTGCAGAACTACGAGGATCTTGCGCGCCCCGAACTGAAAGGCAAGGTCTGCACCCGCTCCGGCGCGCACCCGTACATGCTGTCGCTGATCGGTGCGATGTCCGAGCACCTGGGCGAGGCGAAGGCCGAACAGTGGGCGAGCGGCGTCGTGGCCAATTTCGCGCGCTCGCCGCGCGGCGGCGACACCGACCAGATCCGCGCGGTGGCCACCGGCGAATGCGGCGTGGCGCTGACCAATACCTATTACTACGTCCGCCTGATGCGCTCGGACAAGCCGGCCGACCGTGCCGTCGCCGAGCGCGTCGGCATGATCTGGCCGAACCAGAAGAGCTTCGGCACCCACGTCAACGTCTCGGGCGCGGCGCTGGCCCGCCATGCCCCGCATCGCGAGAACGCGGTGCGTTTCATCGAATACCTGGCCGGCGATGCGGCACAGGCCTATCTGGCCGGCGGCAACAACGAGTGGCCGGTGGTGCGTTCGGTGAAGCTGAACAACCGCGAGCTCGAGTCGCTCGGGACGTTCAAGGCCGACTCGCTGCCGATCGGCTCGATCGGGCGCGCGCAGATCGCCGCCTCGAAGATCATCGACCGCACCGGCTGGCGCTGACGCGCCGTCGCGAAGGCGTTGCTCAGGCCTGCGCGGCGACGACCTTGATCTCGACCCGGTACCGGGGCGCGGCGAGCCGCGCCTCGACCGTGGCGCGTGCCGGCGTGTGTCCGGCCGGTACCCATGCGTCCCAGACCGCGTTCATCGCGGCGAAATCGCCGATGTCGGCGAGGAAGACCTGCGCCTGCAGGATGCGGGTGCGATCGCTGCCGGCCTCGGCGAGCAGGCGGTCGATCGCCTCGAGCACCTGGCGGGTCTGCCCGCCTACGTCGAGGGCGGGGTCTTCGGCCACCTGTCCGGCCAGGTAGACCACGCCGTTGTGGATCACCGCTTCGGACATGCGCGAGCCCACGTGCAGCCGCCGGATCGTCATTGCAATTCCGCTGACAGGAAGCGTTCGACCGCGTCGACCTGATCGGCAGCGATGAAGGTCGGCGCGTGGCCGACGCCGTCGAAGACGATGCACTGCGCTCTCGGCCCGCGCTGCGTCATCGCCGCCGCGGTCGTCGCCGAGAGAATGTCGGACTGCGCGCCGCGCGTGACCAGCGTCGGGCAGCGGATCGCGTCGTAGACCGGCCAGAGATCGGGCGCCGGTGCGGCCTGCTGTTCGCGAAACGCCACAGCGATCGCCGGATCGTAGGCAAAAGTGAAACCGGTGCCTCGCGGCACCAGGAAATTGCGGGTGAGCAGGCGGAACTGGTCGTCGGTGTGCGGGCCGAAGTCGCGCATCAGCTCGCGCAGCGCAGCGACGCCTTCCGCCTCGGTCGCGAACTGCGGATCCTGGCCGACGTAGCCGCCGATGCGCGCACGGCCTGCCGCGTCGATCTCGGGCCCGATGTCGTTGAGCACCAGGCGGTCGATCGGCGTGCCGGGCAGGGCCGCGAGCAGCATGCCGATCAGTCCGCCCATCGAGGTGCCCACCCAGGCGACCCGCTCGACGTCGAGCCGCGCCACGAGCGTGACGCAATCGGCGATGTACTGCGGCAGCGCGTACAGCTGCGGATCGGCGACCCGATCGGAGCGGCCGCGCCCGATCATGTCGGGACACACCACGCGCCAGCGCTGCGACAACCGCGCAGCCAGCGCATCGAAGTCGCGTCCGTTGCGGGTCAGGCCGTGCGCGCAGACCACGGTGGGCGCAGCGCCGGACGCCGCCGCCGGGGGCAGCCATTCCCAGTAGGCGAGCCGGTGCAGGCCCTTCGGGCTGGCGCAGGTGACGTGGCGCAATCTGGGTTCGAGCATCGTCGGAGACCGCTGATCCTGGAGTGTGTGCCGAGTCGCTACAATCGGAGCCAATTGTACAGGGAGGGATCATGCTGAAAGGCAAGCTCGCGCTCGTCACCGGTTCGACCAGCGGCATCGGACTCGGCATCGCCCGGGCGCTGGCGCGCCAGGGCGCCAACCTGGTGCTCAACGGCTTCGGCGACGCGGCGCAGATCGAGCGGCTGCGCGCCGGGCTGGCGTCGGAGTTCGGCATCGAGGCGAGCTACGAAGGCGCGGATCTCTCCAGGCCGGCCGAGATCGACGCGATGTTCACGCGCATCGCGGCGCGCGGCGCCACGGTCGACATCCTGGTGAACAACGCCGGCATCCAGCACGTCGCCCGGGTCGAGCAGTTCCCGACCGAACGCTGGGACGCCGTGATCGCGATCAACCTGTCGGCGGCGTTCCACGCGACGCGCTGCGCGCTGCCCGCGATGCAGCAGCGCAACTGGGGCCGCATCGTCAACATCGCCTCGGCCCACGGGCTGGTCGCGTCGGTCGAAAAAGCGGCCTACGTGGCGGCCAAGCACGGCATCGTCGGACTCACCAAGGTGGTCGCGCTCGAGAATGCGCGCACCGGGATCACCTGCAACGCGATCTGCCCGGGCTGGGTGCTCACCCCGCTGGTGCAGAAGCAGATCGACGCGCGCGCGGCCCAGTCCGGACAGACAGTCGAACAGGCGAAGCTCGCGCTGGTCTCGGAGAAGCAGCCTTCGCAGGAGTTCGTCACGCCCGCGCAACTGGGCGAGCTCACGGTGTTCCTGTGCTCGCCGGCGGCCGACCAGGTGCGCGGCGTGGCCTGGGCAATCGACGGCGGCTGGACGGCGCAGTAGCCGGTTTGCCGGCGGGTTTCGGGGCCGGCCTGGCGCCAGGTTCGCCGGCCGCATCGGCATCCCGGTTTTCGGCCCCGGCCTCGTTCAGGTCGTCGGTGAGCCGCACCCGCCAGTAGCGGCGATCGTCGACGCGCGCGCGCTGCACGAGCGGTGCCTGTCCCGGTGCATAGGTGAGCGTGATCGCGCCGTCGCGGTCGCTGCGCAGCACGGCGATGCCGGCCTCGCGATAGCGCGCCTGCACGCGCGCCGCCGGATGTCCGAAGCGATTGCGATAGCCGAGCTGCGCGATCGCGTGCGCGGGCGCCACCGCCGCGAGCAGTTCGGCGCTCGACGAGGTCGCGCTGCCGTGGTGTGGAGCGAGCATGAGCTCCGAGCGCAGGCCGGCCGATCCGTAGGCGGCGACCAGCGCCCGCTCCTGCGCGGCCTCGATGTCGCCGGTGAGCAGCACGCGCGCCGCGGGCGCGACGATCCGCAGCACGCAACTCGATGCGTTGGTCGGCGACTTCGCGCCGCGCGTGGCGTCCGGCCCCGGGTGCAGCATCTCGAACGCGACCTCGCCCCAGCGCCACGCGTGTCCGCGCCTGCAGTCGTGAAACGGGCGCCCCGCCTCGCGCGCCGGATGCTCCGCCGGCAGCGAGCCGGCGAGCCAGTCGATGCGCAGGCTGCGCAGCAGCGTCGGCAGGCCGCCCGAGTGATCCGAGTCGAGGTGCGAGACCACCAGGGCGTCGAGCCGGTCGATGCCGCGCGCCCTCAGCCACGGCACGATCACGCGCGCGCCGGCTTCCGAATCGCCGCCGTAGAGAGGCCCGGCGTCGTAGAGCAGGCGCCGCTGCGGCGTCTCGACCAGCACCGCCATTCCCTGGCCGACGTCGAGCGCGGTGATCCGCAACGAACCGCCGGGCGGCAGCTCGCCCCCGGGCGCCAGCAGCGGCAGCAGACCCGCGAAGGCTGCGGGGCGCGCCGGCACTGGCACCGGCCACAACAGCAGCGCCACTGCGGCGGCCGCGAGCAGCATCGCCGGTTCGTCGGGGCGGGCCAGCACGATCGTCGACAGCGGCGAGGCCGCGAGCGGCTCGAGCAGATCGAGCATCATGCCGGTGGCGAGTGCCGCGAGCGCGAGCAGCGCCGAACCGAGCGCCGGCGCCCACGGCAGGCAGGCGGCGGCGAGCATCGCCAGCGGCGTGATCAGCGCCGAAACCAGTGGTATCGCGAATGCATTGGCGATCGGCCCGACCAGCGACACCGAAGAAAAGAACAGTGCGCCGAGCGGCACCAGCGCGAGGGTCGCGGCCCATTGCGTGCGCACCGCCTCGACCAGCAGGATTCGCGTACGCGGCCGCAGG
>WBZO01006716.1_pt1 | contig 10981 bp, 11 predicted proteins | sample 5204261 | NCBI WGS metagenome assembly WBZO01 (sample SAMN12412400, study PRJNA552823) | activated sludge metagenome | isolation source: activated sludge from anammox sidestream of wastewater treatment plant... | place: USA: North Carolina | collected 2017-09
AAACCTGCTGAGATCTTTCGTACCGGTTCGGGATATGTTAGTTCCTATGCGAGCCATAATTCAAGAACTCCTGCCGGCCATCCCGAAGGTTATCTGGAAGCTTTTGCTAACCTGTACCGGAATTTTTCATTATGCGTGATGGCACAGATGAATAATGAAAAACCAAAACCCGAATGGCTCGATTTCCCCGGCGTGGATGATGGAGTGAGAGGAATGGCTTTTATTGAAAACGTGGTGAAGAGCAGTACGGCAAAAGAAAAATGGATAGGCTTTAAAGTATAAATGTTGAACTAAAACCTGTAACCGTTAACTTCTAACCAGAAGTATCATCTAAACTTCTTACTATGACAACCATTAAAGGACCTGCGATTTTTTTAGCGCAGTTTATCAGTGATCAACCTCCGTTCAATGACCTGCGGTCAATTTGCAAATGGGCAAGTAGCCTGGGATATATCGCTATTCAAATGCCTACTGGCGATTCTCGTTTCATTGATCTGAAAAAAGCAGCCGAAAGCAAAACCTATGCAGATGAGCTGACAGGAACCATTAAAGAATACGGAATGGAGATCTCCGAGCTATCCACACATATCCAGGGGCAACTGGTGGCGGTTCATCCGGCGTATGATCTGTTGTTCGATGCATTTGCTCCGGAGGCTGTCAGGGGAAACAGCAAGGCAAGAACAGAGTGGGCTATGCAACAAATGAAATATGCTGCAAAAGCTTCACAGAATTTAGGGCTTTCCGCTCACGCTACCTTCAGTGGTTCTTTGCTATGGCATACTTTTCATCCATGGCCTCAACGCCCTGCAGGTTTGGTGGAAGAAGGTTTCAGAGAGCTGGCATCACGCTGGCTTCCCATTTTAAATTATTTTGATGATTGCGGCGTGAATGTTTGTTATGAAATCCACCCGGGCGAAGATCTTTTCGACGGCATAACTTATGAAATGTTTCTGGAAAAAGTAAAAAACCATCCGAGAGCTTGCCTCTTATATGATCCTTCGCATTTTGTTTTGCAGCAATTGAATTACCTGGATTACATAGACCTGTACCACGAGCGGATTAAGGCTTTTCATGTAAAAGACGCAGAGTTTAATGCTACGGGAAGGCAGGGAACATTCGGAGGTTATCAGAGTTGGTTGAATCGTGCCGGAAGATACCGTTCTCCCGGTGACGGGCAGGTTGACTTTAAAAGAATCTTCAGCAAACTTGCCCAATACGACTATGACGGATGGGCAGTACTGGAATGGGAATGTTGCATTAAAAACCCGGAAGATGGCGCCAGGGAAGGAGCTCCTTTTATCAGAGATCATATAATACAGGTAACAGAAAGAGCTTTTGATGATTTTGCGAAATCGGGAAATGGCGAAAAATTCAACAGAAAAATATTAGGCTTGGATAGTGAATGAATTTTTGTTGTACCTTGCCAAGCAAAATCAACACTTTTTATGAAAAAGATTTTATTACCGATTATGGCGATCGCACTGCTTACTTCATGCGGCAGCGGTGGATCGAACCAAGGCACAGAAGCCAACGATAACACTACCAACACTGAGAACACTGATAATTCAACTTCAACAGATATCAGTGATAACCCGGATTATCAGAAGGGCCTGGCATTAATTGCAAAGAATGACTGCCTGACCTGTCATAAAGTTGATGAAAAACTGATCGGGCCTCCTTATCGTGAAGTGGCAGATAAATATGCTGATATTCCCAATAGAGATTCTATTGTGAAGCATCTTGCTGATAAAATTATCAGCGGTGGAACCGGCGTATGGGGACAAGTTGCCATGACTCCACACCCCGGCATTTCTGAACCGGACGCAGAAGCTATGGTGAAATATGTCCTTCTGTTGAAAAAATAATTTCATGAAGAGATTTGCTTTTTTATGGCTGAGTAGTGCATTATTATTTTCATGCTCCTTGCCGGCACAAAAAGCAAACACACTGAGTGAAAAAGAAAAAAAACAAGGATGGCAGTTGCTGTTTGATGGACTAACCACAAAAGGCTGGCATAAATATGGTGATGGCGCCGTAGGTAAAGGTTGGAAGGTTACCGACGGCGCCATTTTTTATGATCCTTCTGTCAATGACGGGGGAGATATCACAACAGACCGTGAATTTGACAATTTTGAATTGAAACTGGAATGGAAAGTTTCCGAAGGAGCCAACAGCGGTATCATGTTTTATGTAAATGAAGACACTTCGAAATATAAAACTCCCTGGATGACAGGCCCCGAAATGCAGGTATTGGATAATATTGCTGCTGAAGATAATAAAAGAGCCGATCATCTTGCAGGGAACCTGTATGATCTGATCGGCACTAAAGAGAATTCGAAACCTAAACCTGTCGGTGAATGGAATGAAGCCCGTATCAAATGTATAGAGGGCAAACTGGATATGTATCTCAACGGAATACACACTGTTTCCACCACTTTGTGGGATGACCAATGGAAAGAGCTTGTTGCCAGCAGCAAGTTCAGGTCAATGCCGGGATTTGGCACTTTCAAAAAAGGACATATTGATCTTCAGGACCACGGACATGAAGTCTGGTTCAGAAATATCAAGATCAGGGAACTCTGATAATTTTTTTTCTTTCTCCTGCTAATATTTTAATTCCGGATAAGATAAACTTTAAAGAATATGGATCACTCAACATTAGTGATCTTAAGTGTATTGGTAGGCAGATGAAGATCAACCGGTGTACTTCCCGTGCTGACAACGATATCACCGCTTTTAATAAAACCTCTTTGTTTTAAAATGTCTATCTGGTCAAAGATGATATCATCAAGGCTTTCTTCTTCTCCGTAATAAAAGGCACGTACACCCCAGCTTAGGCTTAGCTGATTGACGAGTGATCTTTCTTTTGTAAAAATATATAAAGGCGATCTGGGACGATAGCTGCTGAGCATGAAACCTGTGTAACCGCTCTGTGTCATTCCGACCAATGCTTCGGCATTCACATCTTTGGCAAGCTTGCAGGCATTATAACAAATAGCATCGCTGAGAAATGAAGGGGAATGAGGTTGTGGCACCAATTCTTCTTCGAGGTTATAATTATAGTCGTCTTTCTCCACTTCCATGATGATCTTCCTCATCGTCTCCACCACCAGTGTAGGGTGCTGGCCTGTCGCTGTTTCTCCGCTTAGCATCAAGGCATCTGCCCCTTCCAGAACAGCGTTGGCAACATCGGTGATCTCGCTACGGTTAGGCTTGTTCCGCTCCATCATACTCTCCATCATCTGCGTTGCAACAATAACCGGCTTTGCACGATGCAAACATTTTTTGACGATCTGCTTTTGTACCAACGGAACTTTTTCGATAGGCAATTCGACGCCAAGGTCACCTCTTGCGATCATGATGGCATCTGATTCAAGGATTATATCCCGAAGATTATTCAAAGCCTCCGGTTTCTCGATCTTGGCAATGATCTTTGTTTTACTTTTTCTTTCTTCCAGTTTATTACGAAGAATGATGATGTCTTTCACACTGCGGACAAAAGACAGCGCTACCCAGTCAAATTTTTCTTTGATCACGAAATCCAGGTCAACTAAATCTTTTTCTGTCAGGGCTGGTAAGGATATCTTCGTGTCGGGCAGGTTTATTCCTTTATTGGAAGAAAGAATCCCCCCTGAAGTGACTTCCACCTGAACATCATTATTCTTCAGGATTTTCACCACTTTCACTTCCAGTTTCCCGTCATCAATTAAAATGGTATTGCCCGTATGTACGTCCTGGTAAAGATTGGGGTAGGATACAAAGATGCGGTCATGTGTGCCCAAAAGTTTTTCATTGGTAAAAGTCAGGATTTCCTTTTCTTTTATTTCCATGGAACCGTTTTCAATTTCGCCAACTCTTAACTTGGGGCCCTGCAGATCACCGAGAATGGCAATGTTATAAGGTTCTGTTTTATTGATCTTACGGATATAATCAACGATCGTTTTCTTATCTTCAAGTGTGCCGTGAGAAAAGTTTAACCGGAACACATTCACACCTGCTCTTACCAGGTCTAACAGTTTTTCATAAGTATTGCAAGCCGGCCCTACGGTAGCCACTATCTTGGTACGGTGCACCGTATGCTGAATGCCGGCATTTTTATCCATCTGATCGTGATAATATTTCTGGGCGTGTTTGGACATGTTGTATTTCTAAAATAAAAGTTTTGTTTACCTGGCCTGTTTTAAAAGCATGTAGATCATGAAGCGAGAATCTTAATGATCTTCATCCATTCCTCATCAATATGATCTTTGCTCTTTACTGCATCAGAAAGAGGAATGTAATTCATTTGATTGTTTTTAATACCAATAAAAACATTATGATTTCCATTGATCAGGCATTCTACTGCCTGGAAACCCATACGGCTGGCAATCACCCGGTCAATACAGGTGGGCGATCCGCCCCTCTGAATGTGACCGAGAATACATATTCGTATCTCCAGTTGGGGCATTCTTTGTTTCAATACTTTCTGAAGTTCTTCGGCGCCTCCGAAATTATCGCCTTCGGCCACTACAATAAGGTTCACCAGTTTTTTTCTGCGCTCTTTTTCCTGGAGTGAACGGATCATGTCTTCAATATCTGTCTTTCTTTCGGGTATCAGAATGTTCTCTGCGCCGGTAGCGATTCCGCTGTGCAAAGCAATGTAACCGGCATCACGCCCCATCACTTCAATGATGAAGATGCGGTCATGGGCTTCCATGGTATCGCGGATTTTATCTATGGCCTGAACAGCTGTATTCACCGCCGTGTCGAACCCGATCGTGAAATCTGTACCGTAAATATCTTTATCAATAGTGCCCGCAATTCCTACGCAGGGAATATTGAATTCATTGCTGAACTGGACAGCGCCGCGAAACGAGCCATCACCGCCGATAACAACAAGGCCGTTGATTCCCCTCTTCTTCAGGTTTTCATAGGCCTTCTTCCTGCCTTCATATTCATAGAATTCTTTACAACGGGCGGTTTTCAAGATCGTGCCTCCACGCTGAATAATATTGGCAACAGATCTTGATTCCATCCAGTAAATATCATCTTCGATCAGTCCCTGGTATCCGCGGAGGATACCGTTCACTTCAAGTCCATTGTAAATGGCCGTACGAACCACCGCCCTTATGGCGGCATTCATGCCCGGCGCGTCTCCTCCTGAAGTAAGAATTCCTATCTTGGTGACCTTGTTTTCCATCAATGTTTATGCATTCATCTTTAAAAAGTCACGCAAAAGTAAGGTATTGCAGGGAATGCGTATCAAGTACACACTATCGGTTGTTAGTATGAGGGTATTTTTTTGAAGTGAATAATATTATGCCCGGATCATTTTTCTTAAACTTATTAATAGACATGATTCTTTATGTAGCGGCCCATTTCTCTTTGGTTGAAAAAGATCAGGAAATTAAAATGGCAAACGCTAATTGACCCGTTTGAAAGTTTAATTTTATACAATGAAAGTTCTGGTAACCGGCTCTAATGGTTTTTTAGGTTATTATCTTGTCAAACAATTAACCGGGAAGAATTATGATGTGATTGCTACCGGCAAAGGCATTTGCAAACTCCCTTTAATCGAAGGCAAAAGATCAACTTATTATGAAATGGATCTTACGGATCCGTTTCAGGTACATGATGTATTTGAAAAGACAAAACCTGACATTGTGATTCATTCAGGAGCCATGAGCAAGCCGGATGAATGTGAAGCAGATCAATGGCGGGCTTATCTTACCAATGTGGAAGGGACGGTATCCGTCATGCTGAATGCTTCGGAGAATAAAAGCCATTTGATTTTTCTTTCAACCGATTTTATTTTTAACGGGCAAAAAGGAATGTATTCGGAAAACGATACTCCTGACCCCGTTAATTACTACGGCAAAACAAAAGCGGAAGCGGAAGATGTCATAAAAGAGTACGAACATGACTGGACAATAGTACGAACCATTACAGTTTATGGAAGATCATATACGGGGAGGAAAAGTTTCCCGGAAGTGATCAGAGAGAAACTGGAGAAGAAAGAAAGCTATAATGTCTTTGATGACCAGATAAGGACGCCGACTTATGCAGAAGACCTTGTTTCAGGAATAATTTCTGTTATTGAAAAAAGAGCAACAGGGATCTATCACTTATCCGGGTCCGATGTACTGACACCTTATCAAATGGCTTGTGCCGTAGCTGAGCATTTAAAGATGGACGGATCTTTACTAAAAAGAGTGGTGGCCGCTGAATTTCCGCAGCCTGCACTGCGCCCTTTAAAAACAGGATTTATTATTGATAAAGCAAAAAGAGATCTCGGATTTGAGCCTGTCGGCTTCCGTGAAGGATTGATCAAAACATTTTCATGAACATGCAATGAGGTCAGTTCATCATCAGGATATTCACGCTGCGCTGTAGAATATTGAATGCGATCTCAGCCATCAGGTTTTCTTTATCCAGGGTGGGGTTTACTTCTGTGATCTCGAAGCAGCAGATCTTACGGTTGTACATGAATTTACTGATCAGGTCTTCCGCTTCTCTTTCTCTAAGGCCATTGCTTACCGGAGTACCTGTCCCCTTGGAAATAGAAGAATCAAGGCTATCCACATCGAAAGAAAGATAGATATCCGTACAATTGGAAAGATAGCGCATGGTGGCTCTGACAATATTTTCAGGGCCATGGCTTCTCACTTCTTTTGTGGTGAATACTTTCATGCCGTACTTGTCAATAAGATGTTTTTCTTCTTTTTCATAGTCACGGAGGGAAATGTACACGATATCATCAGGGGAAACTTTAGGCGCAGTCTTTCCTATGTTTTTCAATTGATCCCAATACTTTTTAGTTTCTGCATCTACCTGATGAACCGCACAATCTTTATTGTCTTCATTAATGGTTATTGCCATCGGCATCCCATGCATGTTCCCTGAAGGAGTGGTGAAGGGAGTATGCAGATCGGCATGCGCATCAATCCAGATCACGCCCAGCTTGCTTTTGGGTTTGGCCATTTTTATACCGGCTATTGTTGCGCCTGCTGTGCTGTGGTCTCCGCTGAGAATGACCGGGAAAAAATTATTTTTCAAGGTTTCATATACAGATTTGCTTACCCGTTCATACATAGTGACCACGCCCTTGATGCGTTTGGCGTAGGGAGATTCAATGGGCTCGTAAAGCAGTTTATTTTCAGAAGGAATCTTTTCTGAAGGGAAATGAATGAAAAAATTACTCATGAAATCCAGGGCTGCGATCTTTACCGCTTCAATGCCTAAGCTGGCGCCTCTTGTTCCTGCTCCGATTTCAGAAGGCACCTCGATGATCTTTATATTTTTCATAATGAAGACTGTCGTTTTAGGGTTAACGAAATGGTCCGCAGATCAGTAAGTAAGCCGGAATAAAGTAAAAAATGATCAATCGAAAACGGTGGTAAGCCTGAAGATCAATTGACTATTTTCATATTTTCTGGAAACGCTCCTGGCGCTTATCCATACAAATTTAATCACTGCCTCTGAGGAAGGCAAGTTGATTTGAAACTAAAACAATCTCCTTTTTCCCGGGTTATTCATGCGCTGCCAGTACGGGTACATTGCTATGATAAGCCAGTTCCTTTGTCTGACTTCCTTTGAACATTCTTTCAAACAGAGAATGTTCTTTAGGTATGGAAATGATCAGGTCAATATTTTTATCTTTAACAAACTGATTGATTGCTTCAGTTACATCGTACCATCCTAAAAAGTAGAATTCAGGATGATATTCCGAAAACATTTCGGCAAGTTTTGCCCGTTCTTTCTGCATCTCTTCAGTCAATGCAACGTAATGATTGCTGTCCACATTAATGATATGAAGATTGGGTTTGAACGTTTCCAGCATGTTTTTTATGTCTGCAGAAGGAGTGGTTGTCGCTACTTCTTTGAAATCCGATGTCAGCAGCACATTATTGATTTCAGAATAACTGGAATTTGCCGGAATGATCATTACCGGGCAGACTTTTGTTTCAATGATTTTAAAAACATTGCTTCCCATGATCGCCTGTTTTAAAGGAGAGCGCCCTGTGATACCCATGATGATCAGGTCAGCTTTTTGAGTACGAACCAGCTTTTCTAATTTTTCTACAAAATCATCCCCATGTTCAGCAAGGGTCGTGATCGAAGTGCCATTCCTTTTGATCTCAGCTCTCAGGCTTTCAAGGTATTCTTTTGATACTTCAGCCTCTTCTTCTTTTTCAAACACGTTATAAAGGATCATTTCTACCCCATGGTGTCCGGCCAATAATTGTCCGGCATAACGGGCAGCGTTTAATGAAGTTTCGGAAAAATCTACAGGTACAATGACTGTCTTCATTTTTATATAAGTTTATTTTATCAACTCTTCGTTTTGGGCTGCAAAGATATGAAGAAAACTGTTGATAATGAAATAGTAAAGGGAATTATTGATGTACGGCTAAGAGAGGTATTTTGAGCCGGTAAGCCAGTTTTTGTATATGTGTCCTTTTAAAAAGATATACTATGGATCTATGATAACCCGGAGCGGTGATCAGCATGTCTATTTTGTAGTCACGGATGAAATTATCTATGGCATCAAAGAAATCGTAGAGACTGATAAAATAAAATTCGTGGGCATAGTCCTTGAAAAGCTCATCCAATTTATCCTGCTGCTCCCTGATATCTTCGGTCACGGCCACATAATATTTACTGTTTACATTCACTATGTGCAGGAAAGGACGAAAGATATCCAGCACTGATTTAATCAGTGCGGTAGGAGTGGTCATCTCCACGTTCTTCAACTCCGATGCGAACGCCACATTTTTTATCCCGGTGAATTTTGCATCCGGCGGAACAATCAGCACCGGACAAAAATTCCGTTTCACAACTTCAATGGTACTGTTTCCGATCAGCGCTTCTTTCAGTGCAGACCGGCCGGTGAATCCCATGACCACCGAAGTGGCTCTTCGATTATGAGCTAAGCGAACCAGGTTGTCAACAAAATTACCTCCCATTTCATTTTCGTATTCCACAGATACTACTCCTTTTTCAAGAAATTCATTTTTAAGGCTGTCGAGATAACCTTTGCAATTATCGCAGTCATGAGGATTCTGATAATTGTGATACAATATAGCCACTGAATCTTTTTGTCCTGCCAGCATGTCGGCGGCATAACGTGCAGCATTGAATGAAGCTTCAGAAAAATCAACGGCAATAATTACTCGTGGCATGGTACATTGGTTTGTTTCAACAGCATAAATTTACAGGAATTGAAAAAAACAGCCTGCGAATTTCAAGGTTTTTTATAAAGGTACATGTCTTGCTACAAGCTTAACAATTGACCGGGCAGGTATGAGATGAGAGCTCAATACCTGAAAAGAAATCCCGGTTTATTATAAACGCTAACTCTTCTCCCTGAGCCAGGCAGTGACTTCTTTTTTCAAAACTTCACCGATCCTTTTCTGATTTTCAGGGTTTGTCAAAAAATCACGGCTGACCGCATTGTCACCGATCTCCAGTAAAACACGATATGGAGCATTATTGACGTTTTCATCCAGGCTGTAAAAGGCCAGTTTTCCCGTCGTTTTACAACGGTAATCATTACGGCCTGTGGTACTATCGTATAGCACTCCACGATTTTCTAATCCGGTAGCCAAACTGACTGCCTCAATCAATCGGGCTGCAAGATTCCTGTTTGCAGAGTCGTATTGATCGCCATAATGTATATAGCCCCAGATTGCATGACGCTTTGTTCCCCCGTTATTATGTAAGGCGATGAACACATACGGATGTAACCGGTTGGATTCCCTGAGCTCATAGGCATATCCCGATATTTTCCCGTCAACTACAGCAGAGGTATGTTCGATTTTTGTATTACTTCCGGAATTTGAATGATGATACTCTTCTTTGCCAAGGCTCCAGACTTTATATTCTTTCAAATGAGGATTTGCATTCATCGCTGCCTCTGCGATCCCGTTGCTCACCAGCGCTTCGTTGAAATCGATCCCGGTATCCGTTTGATGGGAGGGCTGCCATACCACCACTTTTTCTGTTTTGCTTACGGCATGATAACGGTTACATGAGAGGGTAACTAAGATCAGAATCAGCCAAGATCTCGAAATAAAAACGGGCATTGCAGAAATATTTTAATACTAATGTGCGATTTCTGCCCCAAGCTAAATAAAATAAATCTGATTGAGGAAAAGTATCTGTTAGTTTTTACATAGCGCTCTTAAGGAAGGTAATTCCATCGGAGATCCGAAATATGCGGATAATGCCCTTAGCCAGAGCTGTTCTTTTCTGCTCATGGAAACGATCTCCTGAAGATAAAGGCTTCTTTTCTTAATATCTTCTTCACTCCGGATATGTAGTGTAACCAGTTTTATGGCTGTTTCAGATGAACTCACATTGATCATAGACGCAATTTTAAACAATAATAAATTAAAAATTGTGCCATGCCCGGAATAGTTTTAAGAAGATATGCACAATGGGAGTTCATCCGCGGATCGTCAACTTTTTTTTAAAATGTTTCTCCTGATTTTAAATAAAGGAGTTCCTGGTTTAGATTAAAATAAATGGGAACATGAGCTGTTACAAGCAACATGAATTTTTATTATCATTTTCACTTCTCCACATTTTCTTAAAAATTGTGGAAAACCACGGAAGAGAACGATTTTAAGGAGGGAATAGCGTAAATTCGCCGCTAATTAATCAGAAAATTTGTGCGTTTAAAATCTCTGGAAATCAAAGGCTTTAAAAGTTTTGCCGACAAAACTATTGTAAACTTTGATGAGAACATTACCGGCATCGTAGGACCGAACGGATGCGGTAAAAGTAATATCGTGGACAGCATCCGCTGGGTAATCGGCGAGCAGAAGATCAGTCACCTGCGCAGTGAGAACCTGGAAAGCCTTGTGTTCAACGGCTCAAAGACTCGAAGCAGCAGCGGCCTGGCAGAAGTCAGCCTGACTTTTGAAAATACCCGCAACTTATTACCCACCGAATTCAGTACGGTCACCGTCACCCGTAAATTTTATAAGAGTGGCGAGAG
>WBZO01006742.1_pt1 | contig 10980 bp, 9 predicted proteins | sample 5204261 | NCBI WGS metagenome assembly WBZO01 (sample SAMN12412400, study PRJNA552823) | activated sludge metagenome | isolation source: activated sludge from anammox sidestream of wastewater treatment plant... | place: USA: North Carolina | collected 2017-09
AGGCTTTTGGTGTCGTAATGTAGTGGGTAGCATAGTTCGTGGCGGGCTCTCTAATGGTGATGGTGCGATGGCAGGTAGTTTTGATTTTTATGTAACTAACTCTAGTGCAAGAAAAGTTATTGAAGAGGCAATGAATACTCGACAGGAAGTTAAAATCCATTATCACAAGGATAAATTTCTAATCTCATTCTGTCTTGATAAGTCAAAATATCTGGTTGATGACGCCGAACTACTAAAAAAATAATTCTAACTTCCACCACCTCAGGATTGAAACATCTTGAGGTATGTTACAATCTTGCCGTAAAATAAAATGGATGATATATTCTATGCTTTCGGTAAAAAATCTGACTCTGGCTTATGGCAATAAGAAACTACTTGATAATACCAGCTTACAACTCTACAAAAACCAGATCGTTGGGCTAGTCGGGCAAAATGGGACAGGAAAAACTTCATTCTTTAAATTGATTCTTGGTGAAAACCATCCAGAATCTGGTGATTGTACAATTCCTGCTGACACTCTGATCAGTTATATTGAGCAGGAAATCGAAGATGTAAATATCGCGATCGTAGAATATGTCTTAAATGCTCATCATATTTATCGTGATGATCATACTGATTTACCAGAATACTATCAGCTAAGACCTCGAGCAGAAAAACTGCTGGTCAATCTTGGATTCAAACCAGAAGATGCCGAACGTCCACTCAATGAGTTTTCAGGTGGCTGGCAAATGCGGGTAAACCTTGCCAAAGCGCTATTTTGTCCAAGCGATTTGCTGTTACTTGATGAACCAACTAACCATTTGGATATTGAAACGGTAATCTGGCTAGAAAATTGGCTAAAAAGCTATCAGGGTTTAGCAATTATCATTTCTCATGATAGAGAATTTCTTGATAATGTTACCCAATATACTGTTCATGTTGCGAATCAAAAATTAACTCTCTACGGTGGCAATTACTCAACTTTTGAACGTACTCGTGCTGAACAGCTAGAGCTGGAACAGAAAACGGCTGCCAAAACCCAAGCGAGAATAGATCACTTACAAAGCTTCGTTGATCGCTTTAAAGCCAAGGCAACCAAAGCAAAACAAGCGCAAAGTCGGATGAAGATGATAGAAAAGCTGCGTTTCTCGCCAACCTTTAATAGCGAACGTAATTATTCAATTGATTTTTTTACTCCCGAATATAGTTCTGATCTTCTTTTAACAGTTATTGATGCCAAAATTGGCTACCCGGATAAAACCTTAATTGATAAAGTAAATTTACAAATCTTTACTAGCGACCGTATTGGGCTTCTTGGGCGGAATGGAAAAGGAAAAACTAGCCTTATCAAAGCTATTATTGAAGGAGGTAGCCTGTTATCTGGCAATGTCGAGATGAATAGCAAAATCAGGATTGGTTATTTTGCCCAACAAACCATTGAAGTATTAACCGATAATGACACTCCATTTAGCATTATCCATAATACCAATAAAACAATGCGTGAGCAGGAAATTTACAATTATCTTGGACGTTTCGGTTTTAACGCGGAAAAAAGTAAAGAATCCGTTGGCAAGTTTTCTGGTGGTGAAAAAGCTCGCTTGATATTAGCATCAATAATCCTAACTAAGCCAAATATTCTCTTCCTTGATGAGCCAACCAATCACTTAGACATGCAAATGCGTGAAGAGCTAGCAACTAGCCTACAGGAGTTTGAAGGAGCAGTAATACTAGTATCTCATGATAAATTTCTATTACAAAGTGTTGCTGATGATTTTTATCTAATTGAGGATAATAAATTGTTGCCATTTTCTGGTAGTCTTGACGATTATGAAAGCTACCTGCTAAAAAAAGAAGAATCACAAACTAGCAATAAGCTAAAGCTACCAATCGAGAAAGAAAAGCCAGCCGATGTAGCAGCTAGCTTTAAACAAGCTAATAAGCTACGCCATGACATCCAACAGACAGAGAAACTTATGGAAAAACTGCAAAGCCAGCTAGATAAACTAAATACAGAACTGGAACAGGCAAATCAAAATAGCAATGTAACAGAATTAGTTTCAATCAATACAAAGCAGGAACAAGTGAGTCTTGAATTAAATAAAGCTGAAGAGGAATGGCTTAACCTACAATCCCAGCTAGAGAGCCTCTAATACAGCTAAAGAATTGAGATATTTCAGGTATTTTTTCTGTAGTTCTGCTATTAGTTTATCAGTTTCAATTAACTGGTATTTCTCGTGCTGACCAAGCCAAATACCAGTCCATTCAAAATTGGCACTATTTTTTGCCATAGCACGTAGTCTTGAGCTAGCATAATGCTGTGTCGGGTAATCAAAATCAGGAAGATTTAGATAAGTAAATAACTCATTCTTAATACTTCTTACCCATTTACCAGTGATTCCTTTGGTTAACTCAGTTGCTAAATCAGGCTTATTCAGAATAAACTCTTGCTGGTCATGACTTATTCCAGCACAATCACTCAGCATAAATAAGGTTCCTAACTGGAGAAAGTTAGCCCCAGCCCGCCAATATTGATGCATATTTTCTAGATTTATGCCACCAGCAGCAATTAATGGAAGTCCAAGATCAGCTTCTCGAATTTGCTTGAGAAGTTCTAGGCTAGTAACCCGGTTGGCATTTGCCGATAAAAAACTGCCCTGATGGCCTCCAGCCTCACTACCCTGAATAATTAATCCATCAACACTATACTTCCTCGCAAGTAAAGCTTCCTCAAGACTGGTAACAGTCGCTAATACTAATATGTTATTTTGTTGAAACAATCTGATTACTTCTGGTGGAAACAAACCAAAAGTGGTGCTGAGCACTGGAATTGAATATTTTATCGCCAATTCAAGATAATCACTAAAATGAAGCGTTGGTGGAATAATAAAAGACTCTTCTAACGCTAAACCCAGCTTCTTTTCTACCGCAATGATTTTGCGTGGCTTTAAATAACTAGCTGAAGCCTCGCGATACTCTTCAATAAATATATTCAAGGATATTGGTGCAGAAGTTAAATTGCGGGTTTTGAGAATAAATGTCTCCAAATTTTCTTTACTAAGATAGCCTGCCGGAATACTACCCAAAAGCCCTGCATTTGATACTCTAGCGACTAATTCAGGCGTAACAATTCCACCAGCCATTGGCGCTTGAATAATTGGATACTTGAGTTTAATCACTTATACTTCCTATAACACTCTCAAAATTTCCGTACCACATCACAAAAGAGCCTGTTTCATAGGGATATAAGCATGAATAAAACCACCGTTCTATGCTAAAATACCGCGTTTAAGTTTGAGAACATTTACTAATGCTGCGATTATTAATCAGGTTATTTATCACATTATTTGCGCTTTCCATTGCAAATAATGCATATGCTTGTGGTACCGGAACACAATGGCTATGCGAAATAGGTCATGGGTTAGTCATGGCTGAAAGTCAGGGTAAAAATGCCATTTTGGTAAGTGGCTATGCTTACCATACTTCTATTGCCGCCCATTGGCCGATTGGTGTATCTGAACAAACTCCTCAAGATCCACAAGGACTTAATGAAATTCCTTATGGGCTAGGTTACGGTCGCTCTTGGTACAATACAGACACACATGAAGAATATACACTTTTTGCAATAGCCTTTTCTGATTCTTACTGGAAGCCCGAAGCCCATGTTGGTTATATGTATCAAAAATTTCACCCAATAATGGATAGTAACAATTTCGAATGGGGTCTGGGATATAGCCCGCAAATCTTGGTTAAACCCTCATGGACTGGTGATTCACCAATCATCTTACCATTTATTGGACTAACAACTTCTTTACGTTATAAAAATTTTGAAACCAATGTAACTTGGGCAAATGTAATTTTTATGAATTTAATGTTTAAATTTGATTAAACTCTGTTCGCTCAATAGTATAAACCGAAATTGGATCAGTTCGTCCACGAAGTATATGGGCGCCAAGATCAGTAAAATTAAACTGGTCCTTGACCGCAGCAACTGTAGCCTCGCTAATTAATAATGGAACTTTTAACTGCTTGGTGAATTGTTCAAGCCTTGAAGCAACATTAACTGTATCACCAATTGCGGTATAATCAATTCGCTTTTCCGAACCAATATTTCCAATCACTGCCAGACCAGTATGGATTCCAATGCCAATATCAATTTGAGGCTTCCCTTCCTGTAACCACCTTTTTTTGAGTATAGCTAACTCATCTTGCATCTCCAATGCGGCTTTAACCGCGTGGTATTCCTGCAATGGATCATCTAGTGGAGCACCAAATTCAACCATGATGCCATCCCCAAGAAATTTATCTAACATCCCATGATTTCTAAAAATCACATCAACCATCACTGAAAAGTATTCATTTAACAATGAAACAACCTGCTCTGGATTTGATTTTTCAGATAGTTTAGTAAATTGCCGGATATCTGAAAATAGCAGAGTAATTTTTCTACGCTCGCCACTTAGTTTCACACTATCTTCAGATTTTATTATTGACTCCATAATATGCTGTGATACATAGCGGGTAAAGCTTAGCCTGAGCCGTTCACGTTCCTGTAGCCCCTGCGCCATATTATTAATTTCTCTAGCGAGCTCGGAAAATTCATCATCTCCAGAAATATTTATTTTTTGACTAAGATCCCCTTTATCAATTGCCTTAACTCCCCGATGCAACTGATCTAATGATTCTGTTTCATGTCGTGAAAGAAACCAACCGACAATCAAAGCCAAAACCAATGTTATCCCAAAAGAGAATAAACCAAATATAAATAGTCTGTTTAACTTTGTAGTTATCATTGACGCATAAATATTTACTCCAACAGTAGCCAGATAGTTACCCTTACTATCCAGAATCGGAGCGTAGCCCATCAACCAGTCACCCCATTCATCAGTAATAAATCGCGATGGAGAATATAATTGTGTCACATGTTTATTTAATTTTGCTTTAATCACCTCACTAGCTATCTCGCCCGGTGGTGAAAAATCTTTGCTGTTACTTTCTTCCGCATCTACTAGGTAAGAAAATTCATCACTTTTTAAATCTACAGGTTGTAGGATATAGACATATTTAACATAAATATCATCCCTGCGATTTATATCACGAACTGCCCTTAATTCTTTCTGGATTTCAAGATAGCTATTAGAATATTGACTAGGATTTTTTTTCAGCTGAAGGAGTGAATTAAGGTCAACAGATGCGGCACCCGTAGCCGCGATAGAAGTGGCTTTACTATGTAGCTCTTTTAATATCAATTTTTTCACATGAAAATAGGTAATACTTAACCCAACCGCAGTACTTATAACTGCCGTTCCCACCAAAGAAATATATAACTTACTTCTATACTTCATGTTTATCTAGTTCTAATTTGAATTGATATTTGAATATTGTATCATAAAAGATTAATGTAACAATTGACATTATATAGTAATATTTTAAAACTTGAAAACCAAACCAATTCTTGTCTTAAAGCTTATATAATAACCAAAAGCCAAATTACAGAAGATCTAAAGATCGTCAAATAAAAAAACCTACAGTATAAAACACCGTAGGTTTTTTTAAGGATATAGCAATATACCCTAATAATATCTGAGTTTATATAATCAAAAGATTACTTTTTTACAGCAGTTTTTTTAGCAGCTTCAACAGTTGCTTTAGTTGCAGCATTAATATTATTGTTTGCAAACTCACTAACTTGTGCAGCAACTTTATTCATTGCAGCCAAAGCCTGATTTGCATTATTAATCCAGCCTTTAAGAGCATCAGCAGCAAAATTAGAACCATTAGGGTTTAATTGTGATGCACCTTCAACAGAGCTAATAGCAGCCTGTTGCATATTATGCATGCTATCTTCTGCTGCTTTGCTGATCTTAGCTTTAACTTCATTTACAACTTCATAAACATCACGAGCAGAAGCAAGATTTTTTTCTACTGCTTGAGTAGCCATAGCATTAATACGGCTAAACATTTCTTTAGGATCACTTACACTTGTCAAGCCTTTAATTGCTTTTGAAGTTTCTTCAAGAATTTGACGTGAAGTTTCCAATTGGATGTGCGTTAATTTTTCTACACTTGTAATTGAAGCAGATACTAAATCCATTGCAGTATCGATAGCTTTTTGAGTTTCAGCTGTAAATTGTTCATTTTTTTTCAACATTTTTATATCCTCCAGAATTTGTAAATTACTCTCGGGTAATACTATTATTATGTTATAATGCATAATATATAATGTATATTACTCTCCTACAGACGATATTATTGTGCACCGCAACATAGTTTGTCAAGTTATTTTTTTATTAATATTTTTCGGCTATATGAATCAGTTATGAAAAAACCTAGTGAGACAAGGATTATTAAGAAATATCAGAATCGCAGATTATATGATACTGCGACCAGTACCTATATTGTATTGGAAGATATTAAACAAATGATTATTGATGGTGATACCGTCATCGTTACCGATGTAAAAACTGGAATTGATGTTACACGCAGTGTACTATTACAAATAATTCTAGATGAAGAGGCAAACCGCACTCCAATTTTTTCAAATGATTTCCTAGTTCAGATAATCCGCTTTTATGGTAAATCATTTCAATCAGCAATTAGCCCATTTCTTGAACAAAGTATTGACTTATTAAGACAAACCCAGAAACGATTTTACACACAATTAAAAGCAACCTACCCTAAAGAATCACTACCATCAAGTATGGAACTATGGAAAACATTTCTGCATGATCATGGTCCGCAATTACAACAAAATATTTTTGACTATATAAGTAATAGCACGAGTAATTTTCTCCAAATGCAAGAGCAGGTACATGAGCAATTTAGTACCCAAGCAGAAAAATTCATCAACATGATGCAATTTCCGTTTAACAAAGGAAGCAAATAAATAAATGGCGCGCATTGGTTTTGTATCTTTAGGATGTCCCAAAGCACTGGTTGACTCGGAAAATATCCTGACCTCACTAAAAGCTGAGGGTTATGACATTGTGAATAGTTATGAAAATGCAGATCTGGTAGTTGTTAATACCTGCGGATTTATTGATTCAGCAGTTGAAGAATCAATGAATGCCATCGGTGAAGCATTAAATGAAAACGGCAAAGTTGTTGTTACTGGTTGCCTTGGTGCCAAAGAAGGTGTTATTGAGACTCAGTACCCAAATGTATTAGGCGTAACTGGACCTCATGCGACACAGGAAGTATTGAACCTCATACATAAATATGTACCAAAACCTCATGATCCCTTTACCGACCTTGTTCCTCCACAAGGTGTAAAATTAACCCCAAAACACTATGCCTATCTGAAAATTTCAGAAGGGTGCAATAATACTTGCACCTTTTGTATTATCCCTACTATGCGAGGGAAGCTCGACTCATATCCGATTGGTGATGTTCTTTCCCAAGCTGAAAAGCTAGTGGCTGCCGGAGTAAAAGAATTGCTAGTAGTGTCTCAAGACACCGGAGCATACGGCGTAGATAAAAAATATGTTACTGGCTTTTATAATGGTAAACCTGTAAAAACCAAATTCCTAGACCTTTGTAAAGAGCTTGGCAAATTAGGTGTTTGGGTGCGTCTTCACTATGTCTATCCATACCCACACATTGATGAAATAATTCCATTAATGGCTGAAGGCAAATTATTACCTTATCTTGATATTCCTTTTCAGCATGCAAGTCCAAAAGTTTTAAAAACTATGAAACGCCCTGGTAACGTAGATGGATTATTAGAGCGAATTAGCTCTTGGCGTACCATATGCCCTGAACTTGCAATCAGAAGTACCTTCATTGTTGGGTTTCCGGGTGAAACAGAAGAGGATTTTCAAATGTTACTTGATTTTCTGGATAAAGCTCAGCTTGAAAAAGTTGGCTGTTTTAAATATTCAGAAGTCGAGGGTGCTCCTGCCAATCAATTAGAAAACCATGTTCCGGAAGAAGTCAAAGAAGACCGTTATCAGAGGTTTATGCAGCATCAGCAAAAAATTAGCTTTGCTAAACTCCAGGCAAAAGTAGGTCAGATAATGCCGATGATTATTGATGAGGTTAGCCGTAAATTAATTACAGGACGAAGCAAATATGATGCCCCTGAAATTGATGGACTAATTTATATTAAAAACCTTGGGCAGTATTCAGACATTCAACCGGGTGATATTATTAATGTTGAAATCATCGCAGCACAAGATTATGATCTTTTTGCTAAACCAGTTTAATTTTCTAGGAATATTAATAAATTAGACAAATAAGTTTGGAACAGGCGCGCATGCAAACCAATTTTATTGAACGGCAAAATAGTTATGCTGAGTCATACCGGATTAGTTATTCGAGCTGGGGAAATCCTGATGCAAAAAAAACACTGCTTTGCTTACACGGACTTAACCGAAATGGGCGCGACTTTGATTATGTCGCAGAATACTTTCTAAATTCGGACTATTATGTTGTCGCACCGGATTTACCGGGTCGCGGAAATAGTAGTTATTTGCAAGATGGTCGAGGCTATAATTTAGATAGTACCATAGCTGATTTAACAGCACTAATTGAACAACTTGAATTAAAAAACATTGATTGCATCGGCACTTCTCTTGGTGGAGCCATGGGTATGATGCTTGCAAGTATGCCCCATAATAAATTCAACAAGCTGATTTTAAATGACATCGGCGCGGAAGTTGAACTTTCAGGAATTATCCGCATTGCTACTTATAGTGGTGAGGATCTCGACTTTAGCAGTTTTGAGGAAGCTTGTGATTATTATCGGCAGTACTCGCTAAATGATGGCATTTATGATGATAATGTCTGGCTGCACATGTTTAGTCATTCATTCCAAAAAAACTCCAATCGTCGCTGGGAGTTAAAGCGGGATCGAAAGGTTGCCGCAAGTTTGGCAGATGGAATGCTGAGTAATGGGAATATCGATCTTTGGGAATTCTGGAAAAGAATAATCCATCCCACTCTGATCATCCATGGTGTTAACTCGGATTTATTACTTGAATCAACAATTAATAAGATGCAGCATCTTCACCCACAAACAAAGGTTTTAACTATTGAAGATGCAGGACACTCACCATATCTATATCGACAAGAACATCTTAAACGCATTGCCCAATTTTTAATGAGTTAGAAAATGCCAGCATGGTTTTATGATCTACCAGTACTAGCAGCTTTATTCCTTATTTACATAATTTTTGGTTGTATTAGCATATTTGGCTTCTGGATTCGCCGAAAATTTCTTACCAAACGAAAATCCTTCAAAATAATCAGCATTGCCCAGCAAACTAGTCTAACCTTTGGTACACTGTTTATGGCATTTTGGATTGCAATTAACTGGCAAACTCTGGATGAACTGGCTCTAGCTAGTGAAAACGAAGCACATGCAATACTTAATATTTATAGCATTAGTAAAACTATTCATGATGAAAACACACGTGATAAAGTACGTCACTCTATTATCAGCTATCTTGATTCGGTAATAAGTGATGAATATAAGTTTCTTGAACATGGACAGTTAAGCAATCAAACCGAAGCCCAGTTTGGCAAATTAATGCAAACTGTATATAGGGATATCCCGACCGAAACCATTCAGGATCAAATGTCCTACCAACAAATGTCAAATGCATTGAATCAGCTGGTTGGCTATCGTACCGAACGACTTGACTTCGTAAATGGTGAACTAAATGGGGTATTATTAATTTTTTTCATTATCCTACTAGTTCTAATCTGTTTTTGGAATGGCTGTGTCAGTAATCGGAGTAACCGTAATTTTAGACTGACTATTCTCGCTTTATTTAGCCAAAATCTGATTATCTTGTCATCAGCATGGCTTATTCTCGAGATTGACCGCCCATTTCAGGGGCACTTTCACATAGGAAATACGTCATTTGTCTCGGTTGCAAATGAAATACATAAGTTGAACTTTTAGGGCTTGATTTTCCAGTTTAGCAAAAGTAAAAATCATGATAGAAATTATGTAAATTGCGACTAATAGTGGTTATCAATTTATATAAATTTCTCTCACTATTTCATCTTGTGTAAATAATTACAACTAGTACACAAACACTTAAACACTACCAGATCAAAGAATAGACAATAGGAGCAACGTAGGTGGATTTACAAAAATATAAGAAAAATTTAATCTGGCTACTTATTGCACTATTATTCATAACTCAGGCATGTACGGATATCTATCTGCCAGCCTTACCGGATATGGCTCGTGAATTTGGTGTCAACCCAGATAAGATGAATCTCACGATTACCGTGTATGTCTATACCCAAGCGTTTTTGTTTCTTATTATGGGGGTTATCAGTAATTTATTTGGGCGTAAAAAAACAATAGTTTACTCTTTGGTTATCTCTATCATTGCGTCTTTTCTTATTGCAATTAGCAGTAATTTATATCTGATTGTATTTCTAAGGACGTTACAAGCAATCGGCAGTGGCGCAGTCTATGTAGTATCACGTCTAATTATCAAGGAAGTTTACGATCGTGAAGAGCAAATCCATATTACCGGACTATTTGTCTTAGGGTTAGTTATTTCACCAGCAATAGCTCCGGTACTTGGCTCGTTGATTATTGGTGTTTTTAACTGGCGCAGTTGCTTTATCGCGATTGGATTAAGTTTAGGAATCCTTGTGCTGGTAAGTTCCAGATTAATTCGTGAGAGCAATTTACACATGGAAGAAAACCGCACAAATTTTCATATAAGTAAAGTAATTAACTCATATATTTGCGTATTAAAAAGTCAGGTATTTATTAAATTTGCAATTGTAATTGGTGGTGCCTTTGCTTCATTTTATGCATTTATTTCCATGTCAAGCTATATGTATATTAATGAATACCATGTTAATCATACTTACTATTCTTTCATATTTACCGCAATTGCCATGGGATACCTACTTGGAAATAAAATAATGCTCTTTTTAAATAAACGTGGAGTTTCACCAAGAAAAATTGTTCAGGCTGGAATCGTTATTGCGCTTATTGCTAGTTTAATCATGGTAATCAGCCTTATTTCCGAT